>JAEEGL010586461.1_pt1 | contig 11982 bp, 10 predicted proteins | sample 9134231 | NCBI WGS metagenome assembly JAEEGL01 (sample SAMN16246548, study PRJNA631951) | gut metagenome | biome: gut microbiome; feature: rumen; material: fiber-attached | host: Bos | place: Iran: Karaj | collected 2018-10
TTAAGTTTTCATCAACAACCTTTTGATGCTCCATTGATTGTTTTATATTAAAATAGCTGTCCCTAAATTTTGCCGCTCGTTCAAACTGCTGTTTTTCGGCACAAATTTCCATTTGCTTTTTTAATTCTTCAACAAGCTCACTCTGTTTGCCTGACAAAAACAATGCCACCTGTTCAACTATTTTTTTATAATCTTCTGATGTTACCATTTTTTGACAGGGTGCTAAACATTTTCCCATCTGATAATATAAACAGGGCCTATCCTTAAACTGAGGAGTACGGCATTGTTTCAAAGGAAAAAGTCTTTTTATATGTTCTAATGTTGAGTGCATCGCACCCGAATTTGTATAAGGACCAAAATATCTTCCTTTTTTCGGAGCATCCTTGTTTCTTCTTGTAATAAGAATTTGCGGATATTCTTCATCCGTTATAACAAACCACGGGAATTTTTTATCATCTTTTAATAAAATATTGTATTTCGGCTGATGTTTTTTTATGAGTTGAGATTCCAAAATCAATGCTTCAATTTCATTATCGGTAATAATAAAATCGAATTTTACTATTTTTGGAACAAGAGTACGGAGTTTAGGTGTATCAAGTGTTTTTGTAAAATAGCTCTTTACCCTTCTGTCCAACTTTTTAGCTTTTCCTATATAAATAATTTCTCCCGTTTTATCCTTCATTAAATAAACTCCGGGGAGAGGAGGCAAAAGCTTTAACCTGTCTTTTATCGAAATCTCTTTATCCATTACTTAACCTTTTTTTCATACAGTTGTTTTATTGTTTTTCTGTTTCTCGGATAAATACTTGGAGTTGAATTTATCTTTTCTATATTCAAAATTTTTCTCGTATAATCTTCTTCAATTTTATATTCAAATATATTCTGAATTTTACCACCCGTATCTCTTATAACTTCTTTTGAAATTTCAATTTCTTCATCAAGATTAAGAGATTTGTATGCAAGAAAAATTCCGCCTTTTTTTAAAAAAGGAATACAAAGCTCACAAATTACAGGCAATTTTCCTAAAGCTCTGACCGTAACAATATCAAATTTTTCTCTATAATTTTTATCAAAGGCAAGTTTTTCGCAATTTTCACAAATTGCTCTAACATTATTTAATTGCATATTTTCAACAATATTTTTTAAATATTTTATCTTCAACCCGCTGTTATCAACCAAAGTGAATTTTACTTCGGGAAGCATAATCGCTAAAATTATTCCGGGAAAACCGATACCCGTTCCTATATCAATTATTTTTTTAGGCGAATTTTTTATACATTTTATTGCACATATTGAATCGGGAATATGTTTTGAAAATATTTTTGTTCTGTCATTTTTAGAAATAAAGCTTCTCTCCTGCAAAATTTCCTGCAAAACCATATTAAACTGTTCAAATTTCACAATTTGTTCATTATTTAATTCAATATTGTAATTTTGACAAAACTCAACTAATACGGCAATTTCTTTATTCATAATAAATTCAATTCTTTCAATAAATAATTATAAGCAGCTTCTCCAACTTCATCATATACGTTTTTAAATCTTCTTTCAATTTTATTTTTACTGTCGGTTGAGATTGTACTGTCAATATTCTTTTTCGCTAAAACATAAGCCTTCAGAGCATTTTTATAATCTCTTTGAGCAAAGAAGCAATCTCCGAGTTCAAGATAACTTGAAGCTATCAGATAACTGTCATCTGTTTTTTTTGCGGTTTTTGTCGCCATTATATAAGCCTTAACGGCAATATTATATTTCTTATTTTCTTCAAACAAATTTGCTAAATTCGTATAATCGTGAGTAAGTCCGTCATAATTTTTATATTTTTCATCTACGGCTAATGCTTTTTTATAAAGTTCAGCTGCCTCTTTAACCTCTTTTTTATCTTTTTTTATTGATGCCAAATTAGAATAAGCAGAGGCAAGAAAATCCTCTTCATCTTTTTCGGTAGCATTTTCTATCGCCTTGATATAATTTTCTTCCGCTTCAAGGAGTTTGTCATTATCATCAAAACAAAGTGCTAATTTGAAATAAATATTTGAGATAACATTAATTAAAGATTTTTCCTCTCCAATATTCAATGCTTTGTTATACAAAGAAACCGCTTTATCTAAATCTCTTTCATAATCACTTATAGTTGCAAGCTCGATAAAAGCATCAATTTTTAACTCCGGCTGTAATTCCAAATCAGAATAAACAATTCTCTCTAAATATTCTTTTGCTTCTTCAAATTTAAAATTATCCGATAAAGCCTTTGCAAGTGCTAATATTACCCGATTAAAATTATTAATATCCGATTTATCTATTAATCCTAAAGCCGAACGAAAATATCCGATACAAGATTGAGAATCGTTACCGGTCAATAATTCCATACCTTTATAGTACAAATTCATTGCCTTTTCGTTTTCATTCGGTTCTTTTTCAATCGTATCGGCAGGAATTTTTTCCTCGGTTTTTTCTTCGATTTTTTCTTCTTTTAATTCATCTCTGTTAATTCCTGATATTTCATCGGTACTTAAAGACGAATTCTCAGCTTCATAGTTTTCAGAAGCATCGTTATCTAAATTATCTTCACTTAATAATAATTTTTCCTCATCTGAAAGCTGAATATTATCAGGTAATTCTATATCTATATCAAAATTCTTTTTAACAGGTTTTGTTGTTTCTTCTTTTTTCTCTTCCTTTTTATCTTCACTTTCTACATTAAGAACAGGTATGTATTGAGAAACGGATGCCATATATTTTATTCTGTCAGAGTTTGTTTGTTCATCCTTTAAATTGGGTAAAAATTGAGTCATAAAACTGCTCTTCTTTTTTATTGAATTTTGATGAAAAAATTTTTCATTATACATTGTTGTTCTTGAAAGCTTCAAAAGTCTGTCATCAGGCGGGAGAGGAATTTGCTCGGAATAGAATTGGGAAATTTTGCTATGCAAAGTATTTTTTTCTTTTTCGCTCAAAAGCTTATTAATAAATATATTCACACATTTTCTTGTTTGTAAATCCTCAATATCCTCCAAAAACAATGAAGCTTTGAGGGCGTTAATAGAATTTTCTAAATTTGGAAAATTATCTATTGCTTTTAATATAGAAATATTTATCGTGCACCTGAAAACAGTAATATAAAATAATATTTTTTTTGCTTCACTCGGCAAAATCATATAAAGCTTTTTTAACAGAAATTCCTGAAAATCGGATTTTGTGCTTTGACTTTCTTTAAATAGCTCAAACAAAGGAATATTAAGAATTTTACTTGCTCTAATTGCAATATTTAATAAAAATGCCCTGCCTTTAATTTGTTCATCAAAATCCCTCATTAAGTATGAAGGGGGAGAAATTTCGCTTTTTTTAAGATAATTCGATAAAGCCTCCTCCTCAACAGGGAAAACTCTCAAGGTAATTTCTTCATTTTCATCCGTTTCTAAAATATTCTTTGAACAAATCCTTGCTAAAAATATCAACTTTACTGTTTCTAAACTGTTAATAAGCTGGAGAAAACTCTTTATGTTTTCATCTTCAAATTTTCCTTCTTCATTTAATAAATGCTCAAAATTATCAAACATCAGGATAATATTATGAGTATTTTTTTTGAAAAAGGTTATGATTTTTTCATCAATAGAGCCTTTATTTTTTAAATCATTATCGGATTTTAGTCTTGCATTATCTATAAATTGATTTAATGAAACAAAAATATCATCAAGTGTAGTAATTTTTTCACAATTATATTCAAATATCGAAATATTCTCATTAAAGAATTTCTTTATAAACGGTTTTAGAGAGGATTTCCCGAAATTTTCTCCCCCTCTGAATATAAATATTTTTTTATTGTTAAAATTTTCTATAAATGTTCTCAGACAATCCTTTTGAGAGGTAATCAAAAACTTTTCAAAATCGCTTGCGCTTGCAAATAATTCTGCAGGATTTTTCAAAATATTTTCGTTTAAAAAATTGTATTTATCCAAAATAAATCCTTTTTTGCTATTACATTGTTTATTATACAATTTTTCCGAAATAACTCAAATAAGGTAAATAAGAATTAAGTTGAAGTATAATTTTCCACAAAGATTTCAATAAATTACCTGAACATAATAGCATGCCATTTATCATCAATTTCATAGAAATATTTGTCATTCAAAAATCCGCTTAAATAACCTGTTCCAAAAAAGGCATTGTATTTGTTATCAAATTCATCATTATGATAATATTCAATAACTCCTTTTTTCGGATAAACTTGAAGGTAATAGCCGTTTCCCTTGGGGAAAAAATTATATTCATATTTATAAAAAATTTTTGATTTGGGTGTAACATTTTCAATGCTTTGGGGATAAACTCCATGTTCCTTTTTATAATCTGCCAAATACTTCAATACGGGCTGATATTCTTCATATAATACCTGTTTCTCTTTATTTATCTGATTGTATACTTGTTTATCACTCACAAATATATTCGGAAACATTGCATGAAATATTGCTAAAATTAAACTTATAATAACAATTGAAATAATACTGACAGCAATATGACATTTGTCAAAAAAAGTTTTATATTTATTTTTGATAAGAAGAACAAGCTCAATCGGGCAAAGAATACTGAATATAAAAAACAAAATAAAAAAACAAATATAAAAACTTTCCTTGATAAAGGAAGGTATTTTTATAACATTTAAGATAATTGCCTCATTTTTCAATATTATGACGATACAAAAAAGTAAAATTAACGAAGCAAAAATCAGAATATAACAAAAATTTTTCGCAATTTGTAATATTCTATCCATAAAATTAAAAAAATTTTCCGTTTCTTTATTCATCTTTATTTCCTCATATTTTATTTCCGTTTATTTATATCTTAAAATATCACTACGTCAAATACGGACATTATTATTCGATTAAAATTACACATAAAAACTAAAAAATTTTTAGAATTTATGCGACCGTATCTGACATAAATATAGGTTAATATGATATTGTAAACCAAAAGGAGAATAACCATGGATAAAAAATTAGAAAATTTTTTGGAAAAAGATAATTGTTTTTTCATTCATTACGCAAGCAGCGGATTTTATAACGGTTCAAGTCCCGCACCGAGAATTTCCTGTATTATATTACTCAACAGGAAAAATCAGAAAGTATATACGTTTTCATTAAAAGATTACTTACAGAACTATTCAAAAGAAGAAGCGGAAAGATTATCACTTGAAAACTTCAAGTTATTGCTTGACCAAAATCCGAATATAAGTTTTATTCATTGGAATATGACTGCTAACGGTTTCGGATTTAGGGCAATACAAGCAAGAGCAAAAGAACTGGGAGTAGAACTTCCTACAATACCTAAGGAAAATTTATTTGATTTATCCTCTTATGTTGCTTATATTTCAGAAAAGAAACTAAGCATAAAGCAGGTTTTATGGTTCAATTCGCTTTTATATGGTGATGATTTTTTAGACGGTAAAACAGAAGCTGAATTTTTTGAAAAAGGGAAATACGAAGAAATCTGTAATTCTATTGACTTAAAGGTTAACGGTTTTTTAGAAATTGTTGATTTGATAAAGGAGAACAAACTGAAAACAGAACCACCATATCAAATTAATGACGGCTTAACTAAAGAAGAAAGATATAAAGAAGCCGCCAAACGCTCACAAATGCGGGAGAAAATAATTAATGACATAATCGAGCATAATAAGAAAATCTTAAAAAGAAAAGAAGAAGATTTTGAAAATTCTTTCGAAAACTGTGAAGTTGAATACAAAGAAAAAATAGACTTCTTTTTCTTTGATTTCGCCCACCCTTGGATTTCTTTACTTGCAAATTGGATAGCAAACAAGTAAATTCGCCAAAAAATATTAATGTTAAGAAATGTAAAGTTGGTACAAAAAAAATTTTTTTTCATAAAAAACTATATTTGAAGTTAAATTTTTAAAAAAATTTTTCAATAATTTAAAAATTTTTATAAAAAATAAATTATAGAATTAAAAAAAACGATCAAACGGAAAAAGTTTACATAATTAGTCTATACGGACTTTTTTGACAATTCTGAATAATACCATATATAATTTTCCTATGAATATAGGAGATAGAAGTATGGCAAAGCAAAGTATTATTGATTACAAAAAGACATTAACAAAGGCAGAAATCAAAAAAATCGTTGAAGAGAACAACATTGAATTTATTAAGCTTGAATTTTGTGACATCAACGGTATTATGAAGAACCTTTCTGTTCCTTGCGAACAACTAGACAGCGTAATGAACAACGAAATTATGCTTGACGGTTCTTCAATCAAAGGTTTTAGAAGTATAGAAACATCAGATATGTATTTTTATCCTGATTTGAAAACTTTTGCAATTATACCTTGGAGAAGTGATGATGATGTAAAAGTTGCAAGATTCATCTGTGATATTCATAATGCTGACGGAACACCGTTTGAAGGTTGTCCAAGATGTAATTTGAAAAAGATGATAGCAAAAGCGGAAAAATTAGGATATACAATGAATGTCGGACCTGAAGCAGAGTTCTTTATCTTTAAAAAAGATGAAGAGGGTTCAGCTTCTTTGAAAACTTACGATAATGCCGGATATTATTCTGCAGCACCTACCGATAAAGGTGAAAATCTGAGAAGAATAATGGTTAAGACCTTGAAAGAAATGGGCTTTGAAGTTGAAGCAAGCCACCACGAGGTAGCAAGAGGACAACACGAAATAGATTTTAAATATGCAGATGCTCTTACTACTGCTGATAATATTATGACATTTAAGTATGCCGTTACGGCTATTGCTGAACAAAACGGTGCAGTCGCTTCATTTATGCCTAAACCGATTTTCGGTATCAACGGCTCAGGCATGCACTGCAATGTCTCTCTGTTCAAAGACGGTAAAAACCTATTCTATGCCCCTGACAGAACTTATCAGCTTTCAAAAGAAGCATTATACAGTATAGGCGGACTTCTTAAACACGTTAAATCTTTTACTGCGGTAACAAATCCTTTAATTAACAGTTACAAAAGACTTGTTCCGGGGTACGAAGCACCTGTTTATCTGGCTTGGTCTTTGGCTAACCGTTCCGCACTTATAAGAGTTCCCGCAAAAAGGGGTAATGCTACAAGAATAGAGCTTCGTTCGCCTGATCCTTCTTGCAACCCCTATCTTGCTTTAACTGTAATATTGGGTGCTATTTTAGACGGTGTTGAAAACAAAATTGAACCGCCTCTGCAGGTTGAAGAAAATATTTACCACATGACTAAAAAAGAACGTAAAAGAGCAAAAATAGATTCACTTCCGGGAAGTTTGGATGAAGCTCTTGATTTACTCGATAAAGATGAAATCATCAAAAATGCTTTAGGAGAGCATATTTATAATGAATTTGTTACAACAAAAGAAAATGAGTGCGACAAATTCAGAACTTATGTAACACCTCTTGAAGTTGAAATGTATTTGAATATGCAATAACTAAATTCATATATTTTAGATCTCGACTTGAAGCAAAAGATATTTTTTAAATATCTTTTGCAGATAGTCAAAGTATGCAATTTTTTGAATTAAGGAGAATAATATGGCTCAGAACATTAGCAAAACTGAACCTTCGGTTGTTGTGCAAACAATTGAAGAAAAACGAAAAGAAAAAAGAAAATTAAGACTCAGAAAAGTCCTTACATTTTCTGTTACGTTATTCACAATACTTATAATAGGATGGATTTTTACTCTTAACAGAGCAAATACCGATGCAAATAATATATCCTTGATAAACAAAGCAGATACAGCTTTTATGATAATATCATCAATTCTTGTAATGCTAATGACACCTGCTTTAGCTTTATTTTACGGCGGAATGGTTCGTAAGAAAAACGTTTTGGGAACAATAATGCAGAGTTTTGTAGCATTAGGAGTTGTATCGGTTATTTGGTTTTTATACGGCTACAGTTTGGCTTTTGGTGGTGATATAGGCAATTTAATAGGAAATTTTGATTTTGTAATGCTGAAGAATGTCGGATTATCTCCCACAGAAGGCTCAACCATACCGCATCAACTGTTTTTTATGTTTCAAATGATGTTTGCCTGCTTAACTCCCGCTCTTATTACGGGTGCATTTGCGGAGAGGTTTAAATTTAAAAGTTATTTATTGTTTTTAATTTTATGGGTAACTTTTATTTACTGTCCGCTTGCCCATTGGGTTTGGGGTGGAGGCTGGATAAGCAAAATCGGCGGAATAGATTTTGCAGGAGGACTTGTTGTTCATATTGCTTCAGGTGCCGCAGCTCTTGCCTGCTGTCTTATGCTCGGAAGCAGAAAAGGCTACAGGAGTGAAAATATGCCTCCTCATAACTTAACATTAACATTTATAGGTTTAATGTTTCTTTGGGTAGGTTGGTTCGGATTTAATGCAGGCAGCGCTTTGAGTGCAGGTTCTCTTTCTGTTACAGCCTTTCTTAATACTCAATTAGGTGCGGCATCAGGACTTTTAGCTTGGATTGGAGTTGAATATTTGCATAGAGGTAAAGCTACGGTTCTCGGAGGTATGTCAGGAACTTTGGCAGGACTTGTCGGAATTACTCCTGCATGCGGATTTGTTACTCCCGTATCAGCAATTATTATCGGGCTTGTTACAGGAATGATTTGTTATATACTTACAACCTTTAAAGGGTTATTCAAATATGATGATTCCCTTGATGTAATAGGTATCCATGGAACAGGCGGTATCGTAGGTTCAATTTTAACGGGTATTTTTGCAACTGTTTTAATCAATGCTGACGGTGCTGACGGACTTTTTTACGGAAGTATGAATTTGTTTAATGCCCAAATCATTTCAACAATAGCAAGCATAAGTTTTGCATTTTTAGGCACCCTTTTAATTCTTTTTATTATAGACAAAATTTCAGGCTTAAGGGTATCTGAAGAAGAAGAAATGCAGGGACTTGATATTTCTCAGCATGGCGAAAATGCTTACAGGTTACAGATTTGAGGATTTTCAAGACAGGAGGAATTAAAATTATGAAAAAAATAGAAGCAATAATTAAACCATACAAAATTGAAGAAATTAAAAATTCACTTGTAGAAATCGGAATAGTAGGAATGACGGTGAGTTATGTCGAAGGCTTTGGAGCTCAGGGCGGACATAAAGAAAGTTACAGAGCTGCAGAAATTGCGGTAAACTTTATTCCCAAAATAAAAATAGAGGTTGTCATTGAAGATGAAAAATTAGAGGGTGCAACAGAAGCTATTATTAAGCATGCACAAACAGGCACAATAGGTGATGGCAAGATTTTTATTTACAATATCGAAAATGCCATCAGGATAAGAACAAGAGAGGAAGGCTCCGTTGCACTATAAACTTTTTATTATTATAATATCTTTCTTTTTTATTTTAATGCCTGTTTTTGCAATAGAAGAAACTCCTGTTCTTTTGGAAAAAGAACCAAGCTCAGGGAGTATTCAAGAGGGTATCATTGAATCGGTAAAGCTTTCTCCTTATGCACTCGGTGATTTTAAAGGCTTAAGAGGCGAACTCGAAAAAAAAGGAGTTAATATCCAAAGCTCATATATTATTGATGCTTTTGCTATGGGAAACGGCACAACTCATTCAGGCAAAGGAACTTATCAAGGACTCTTTAATTTATCGGTTGAACTTGATACGGAAAAAATGAACCTTTATAAAGGGGGAAAATTCTTTATTCTTTATCAAACAGGTAACAGCGGTGTTTCCTCCGCAAGCTTTTTAAATTCCTATTCTGATATTAATTCGTATAATCCGACACGTTCAATTAATCAAATATCAGAGCTTTATTATGAACAAAGTATAAAAGACGATTTGTTTAATATAAAAATCGGTAAACAGGATGCCAATATGGATTTTCAGGCTCTTGATACGGGATTTAATTTTTTAAACCTATCATTTTCTTTTATTGATAATACTCCTATGCCATTATTTCCGAGTCAGCAAATGGGAGTAAGAGCAAGATTAAAATTACCAAAGGATATTTATATCCAGAATGGCTTTTATGACGGAAATCTTGGAATCGGTTCAAACCCAAAGAGTTTTTTTACCGGTGCTAATGACTATTTTAATATTTCCGAAATTTATAAATTAACAAATTTTAAGGGAAAAGAGGGTAAATATTTGGCAGGAGGCTGGATAAAAACAGGGGAATATGAAGATTATGAAAGCTCGATAAAACGTAATAATTACGGGTTTTACGGAGGATTTGAACAGAAATTAATTAATCGTTTTGAGGATAAATCAGGAGGATTAAATCTTTTCGGACAATTCGGTTATGCAAGAAGCGGAATTAATGATGTCCCTTATTACGGCGGAGGCGGTTTGGTTTTTAAAGGTATAACAGAAAAGAGAAAAGACGATTCAGTAGGTTTAGCTTTCGGATGGCATCAATTTGATAAGCAGCTTCGGGAAAGTGAAAACAGAACGGCAGAAAAGGTTGTTGAATTATTTTACAAAATAAAATTAACCGAATTTTTGTACATTCAGCCTGATTTTCAATATATTATAAAACCCTCCGGAAACGAAAATAATGGATTTGCTATTGGATTAAGAAGTTGTATCGTATTTTAATTTGTAAATCATTGTTATAAATTGCTTAAACTCCCCGCAAAAATTTTCTTTGTGACAAAACTTTGTATATTTGTATTTTATAATGTTGTCAATATTATTATCTTGTTGTAACCAAACTTATTTAATTGCCTTTATTAATTATTTCTTGTTATAATTTATCTCAAAGAACGGTATAATTATGCAAATATATTCAGATAAAGTATTTAATAATCCGATTGAAATAATTGAAGTTTTTGAATCTAAAAAAGTAAAATATGCATTAGACAGAATTGAAGAATTAAAGAACAAAGGGTTTTATCTTGTCGGCTACATGAGATATGACTTAAAAAAAGAGGCTGACAATATGCCTCTGATTTATTTTGAAGCATTTAAAGATTTTGAACCATTTGAGCAAAAGACACCCGATTACAAAATCGGTACTATTATAACTCCTTTGATTTCTAAAGAAGAATATATCGAACAGATAGAATACATAAAAGAACAAATTAAAAACGGGGTTACTTATGAGGTTAATTATACTTATCCCTCCGTAGTACTTTCAGGAAATGAAAATAACGGATTTGCAATAGGGCTAAGAAGTTGTATCGTATTTTAATAGGGGTATTTTTTCATAGTATACCTGCCTGTTACAGCCAATAAATACTGCTTGAAAATCTAATACCCGCTTTTAAGGATAATTCATTAAGTCTGTTAACTAATTGTTCTCTTTTACTGACTAATCTGCCTTTTTCATAACTTAATTCCTTGAGTTTAGCCTCAAGCTCCTCCTGTGATATTTCGGATGACTTGGTATAATGAGTTATATTTGTTTGAATTTCTAAAATACTTTTGTTAATTTCTTTTGCTTCTTCATAAATTTTTTCGGCTTCTTCGTAATAAGAATTCATTTTTTCATCTTCAAAAAGCCGTTCTTGTTTTCTTCCAAAATTTTGAGCGGATATTGTACTTCTTATGTGGTTGAAACCGCCGTAACCGGTAATTTTTGCAATCATTGTGTTGTTTTATTCCTTTATATTGTTGTTAATGGTAAATTGTCAGGTTAAAACACGACTTTTTACTATTTACTACGGGTTGGTTATATAAAAACGTGTAAAAAATATTTTTGCTATATATTATCTAATCAATTATTTCTTGTTATAATTTATCTTGAGGAACAAGGCAATTATGCAAATATATTCAAACAAAGTATTTAATAATCCGATTGAAATAATCGAGGCTTTTGAGCCGGAAAAAGTAAAAGACGCATTAGACAAAATTGAAGAATTAAAGAACAAAGGATTTTATCTTGTCGGTTATATGAGATATGACTTAAAAAAAGCGGCTGATAATATGCCTCTGATTTATTTTGAAGCCTTTGAAGATTTTGTACCCTTTGAACAAAAACTGCCCGATTACAAAATCGGCACGATTATAAAACCTTTAATTTCCAAAGAA
>JAEEGL010631247.1_pt1 | contig 11982 bp, 2 predicted proteins | sample 9134231 | NCBI WGS metagenome assembly JAEEGL01 (sample SAMN16246548, study PRJNA631951) | gut metagenome | biome: gut microbiome; feature: rumen; material: fiber-attached | host: Bos | place: Iran: Karaj | collected 2018-10
ACCATCTACGTCATTTGTTACTTCTTCAGTATAACCATTTGTTACACCATCAGATACGTCAGTAATTCTAAATGTGAATTCACTATTCTCTAAAGTCTTATCTTGTAATTCAATATTAGCTTTAGGTGCGAATGTTGCAGCTGTTTCATACTTATTAGTAAACATTACTTTAGTTACTTCAAGACCAATTGTTCCTTCGTATACCAAGATGTTTTCTTCTTCGTCTAATTCGCCATCTAAACCTTTCATACCAGCTTCATAATACTTATCTAATGTTTCTTCTACTGAGTAATCAGTATTTAATGGTAATTCTTCAATAACTATAAATTCATCATGTTTTAATTCTACATTATATGTAGCATCACCATTAGCATCAGTACTAAGTTTATCTAGTTCTTCACCATCTTGATTAGTTACTATATATTCACTATTTGGTGCAGCACCACTTATTCTAATCTTATATTTGAATGCTTTATCTGGATTAATATAATCTCCTAAATGAGTATTACTTACCATTAAACCAACTTTGATAAAGGTATTTTTAAATATGATTTCATCTACTCTCTTATTAGAAGAATCATAATAAGAGATTTGTTTTTGTAATGTTCCAGTTTGATTATCAGTAACTTTAACTACCATTGTATATGTATTTTCATCATATTTAATTCTTATGTTATCACCAGTTACTTCACTAACTGTGAATCTATATGTTCCAACTTCATCCATGAATACTATTGGATCAAATGTAACATTTCCTTCTAAGTTATTTACAGATTGAAGAGGATTTTCTGTACCTTCTTGTTGGAAGTTAACGGTGAACATTCCTTCTTCTAATTCTTTATCATATGTCGTTTTAAATGCTGGTGTTACAGAAGTGGATGCTGAATATGTATTTAAGATATTAAATGTTCTTAGTTCTCCTTCTTCACCTTCAAGAGTTCCAGTTATATTAACTTCTTCTACTAGAGCAGGTTCCGTATATCCATAACCAGAAACAGTGTTTTTATAACCAGCATAGTTTGTTTTAGTTATTGTATAACTCATTCCCTGAGGAATATTATATAAATTGATATTCCATCCATTTTTTAAATCTGCTTCAAACGTACCATGACCAGTAGAATCAATTATTAAATGACCATTTGTCGATCCATTATCTTCACCTATACCAGCATCGTACTCTCCTGCGTAATCAGCAGGTCCTTCTACAGTAATAGTATATTTGAATTTTTTATCTTGATCAGCTAGAGCGCCTTCTACTGAGTTATGAATAATAATATCAGAAGTTTTTCTATATACAATATCTCCATATGTTAAATTTTCATCAACTAGATTAATTGCTGTATCGTATGGATTAGCTAATTTAATTGATGTTGTTGGAGTGAAGTATGTATTATTTTCTACTTCATTAGGTATTTGTAAATTATAAGTAAGATCTACAAATGAACCTGGTTCAACATCAATAGTCCATGTTATTTTACCGTTTTCAAATACTCCGCCATTAGTAATGGAATCTGTAACAACTGTACCATTAGTTATTTGTTCTTCTATTAAAACGTTACGAGCAATAACATCGCCACTATTACTTACTTTAATCATATGAGTAATAGTTTCTCCTTTAGTTACATATGTTTTTTCACTACTAAATACGTTATATGTTTTTATTGCTTTAGTAGAGTGTCCTGCTTCTACTAAAGGAATAGATATTTTATGATATGTTTTAATATCATCACCTTTGTAAGCTCTATTGTTTATTCTGATGATGCTAGATACTGATTCTATTTTATAGTTTTCATTATCTAGATCATTGATATCTATGTAATGAGGAATATAAATATTTATTGCTTCTCCTGCTGCTAACTCACTAATAGTGAATATCATTTTACCATTTTCTTCAGTTAAAGTAATAGAACCATCAGTTATACTACTTAGTAATACTGCAGTAGAAGGATCTGTTCCCCTATATACTTGAATTTCATCAATTGTATTACTTGTTATACCTGTTATTTTAGTTTCAAATTGAATGTTTTCTAATGACATATCTTCATAATTGTTTAAAGTATATAAGTAATTGATTGTTCCATCTATAGTATCATAATTTGTTTCGTTACCATTTTCATAAGAACCACCAGTAAGTGATTTTTTAGGAGTAACAGTTAAATCTAGAGATAAATCTTCTAGTTCAATTTCTGTTTGATTTGTATTGTAGTAAGTAGTTATACCTAAGTCTAAATATGAAACTGTTGGCCGGTTATAAGCTTTATAACCTTTTTCATTACTATTTAAAGATGCTATCATTTCAATTATTATTGATGGTTTTTCACCATTCATGAATACATAATCTCCACAGTCTACTGCTATAGCTTTAATTGTAGTTTTATCAGTAACTGCTTCATCGTATTCTGTCCATATATCTCTTCTAGATAGGTCTTGCTCTGGACTAGAACCTGCACCCCATACTAAACCTTCATTAGTAGAATAGTAGATTGTTGGTGTAATACCAAGATCTTCTAAAGCAGATACATCAATACTATTAAATGTTCCTTGCCAATGATTAGTATCACTTCCATAAGCTTCATCAAGTGGGTCAAAGAATTGAACATTGCTTATTTCTGTTAATGGATCAGTATAATTTAATGATATTTTATATTTGTATTTTGTACCCATCTTAACACTATTTTGAGTTAGGTATTCTTGATTAGTAGTAGTAAATGCTCCAGATGTAACAGTTACTGTATCACTTGATACTGGATCAACAGTATTAGTAAGTGCATCAAGTCTATAAGAATTGTTGCTAGCTGGAGTTAAAGCAGATAATATAGTTTTAGCATCTGTACTAGTAAAATTACTTGTATCGGCATTACTACTACTAGTGTAGCCGTCTGTCATTCCTGGTGGATTATAATAAGCTAAATCTAGATTAACAATATTTCCATATTCTCTATTAGACAAGTGAGGATACTTAGTATCGAAAGTTATATGATATCCTGATAAGAAGCTATCATTTTCTTCCTTAATGTTGCTTCCATATCCACCATTTAATATTTCTATATCTACCAGGTCTCTATTACTATTATTAAAGCCAACGGTACTTTGAGTATTAAATGTAACATCATTTCCGTTAATATCTTTTATTGCGATATTTTCTATAGTTCCACCCTCAGGTAGTAAGACATTAAGATGAGAAGCATATTGTTGAATCAATTCTGTTTCGGCATATTGTCTAGTTTCATCATTATAGTCTATTGATTCAGTAATATCGTAAGTATAACTTATGATGTTACTATCGTTTGTCTTTACAACATTACTTGTTAATGAAGTATCAGTTCTACTATCTAATTTATAAATATGTCTAGAATAGTCTGCTGTATCTTTAATATTATTATTAACTACTGTTTTACTTGTTGTTTTAATTAATACTTCATCATGAGAATTAACATATTCTTTAATAGCATCGGTAGGTGTTAAAGAAACACCTATATCATATCCAATATCTATAGCAGCGTTTTTACCAGTGTAAACTGTTTTAACTGCTTTTGTATTATCAGGCAAGTATACATCTACCAAACCGCCACTTAATAAAGTTGTTACTCTATTATCCATAGAATTAAAGCTGATTTCATTTGTGCTACTCTTAGTATATTCTCCAAGTTTAACCCAATCTTCTTCTCCTATTTTAGCATATAAGCTGAATGTTGGATGCTCTTCATTTTGATGCAATCCTATATGATCAACTAATTCAACGTAATCATATGACTCAATACTTGAAGCTAAAATTCTTTTAATGCTGTAATCATTAGTTTGAGTTATATTTGTGCCATCAGATAATTCGACTTTGTCTGTTACTAATTCAAAAGTATAATCATTTTTGCCTTTATTTGTGTTGGCATAGTTATTAAATGAAGTATAATGAGAATAACCACTGCCATCTTCTGCTTTATTCATATCAGGTGATGTTGTCCCATCTACTAATACAAAGAAATCTAAAGGAGCTTCTTTATTATTATTAATTCTATTAATTATACCTATTCCACTATCATAACCACCTGTTACTTTTACTTCATTATAATCTTCTGTTGGATATAAATCATTTAACCCACCAGATGGTTCGTAATATACTGGCCATGTATAGCTTGTTACAACTGGGTCATCATTTGTATCAGGTTTTAAACTTATAGTTAGAGTTGCTGAAGTATCTATTTCGTCTCCAGTATTTGGATATCTAACTATGAATTGTCTTATAAAGTCAGTTGTTGTAGGTATTTCATTACCTATTTTTGCATATGTTGAAACATTATAGTCGTTGCTTGGTTCTACTGGTGTTGAATCTGTATTAAATGCAGTTAGGTTTCCAACTTTAAATGTTGTTCCATCACCATAAGCTATTAATTCTCCTTCTGCAGGAGTGAAAGCAAAGACATTGTCAGAATAAGATGAATTATTAAATTGTCTTGATCCTACAATGCTTGCATCATATTCAAAATAAGCATAAATATAACTTCCACTTGGATCAGGATTAGTACCCCAAGTATTTTGCCATTCTGTATATATAATTGAATCTTCTGTATTTAGTGGAACTGGAACTATATTTTCTACTTCAAGTTTTTCTGAAATAGCAGTTCTAGTTACATCATTTATAAAGCATCTATTTTGTTGGGTTAAGATAACACGAGGAGCAAAGTTATTAGCCATATCATTTTCATAGTTTACTAATAAAGATGGTAAAGCACTATAATTAATACTAAATTCCATCGTATAATCTTGTGATGTATCTATTTCTAAGTGGTTAAATATTTCTATTTCATATTTTCTTCCATCATCAACGAATTCCCATACTATTTCATCAGTATCAGTGGCGTTTTCTATATTAGGAATTCCTTTTAAATCTATAGTTGCAAATAATACTTTTTCATCAGTACCATCAAATGTTTTATAAGCATTTATAATACCTGTATCATTATTGATATCCCAATCGTAATCAAAAATTGAATCTACTGTTAAAAATGGGAAAGCACTACTATCTAGTGGTAAAGCTAGATAAGCATCTCTTTCATAAAAACCAGTTTCAGCAGTATTTCCTGTATAGCTTAAAGAGATATTATAATCAAGATTTATCTCACTCATACTATTAGTATTTGCTGTTACATGGACAAAATTACCAGTAATATCTGTATTGGTTTTATTTAATGGATTTGTCCAAGATGCTGTTAATTCCCAATCTCCTACTCCATATACGTTTTTTTGTTGTTCAGTAGTATAACTAGTATTTGTCTCCAATTTATTAACAGAATTAATACTTAAGGCATTTTTAGTAAGACCAAAAGCTATAGCTCCTAGTAATAATACAATTATACTAATTATAACTATTCCTTTTTTCTTCATAATATACACCACTCTATTCTTTTTAATTATATCATTTTGAATAATTCAAATCAATAAAAAAGAAGCAATTATCTTGCTTCTTCTTGAGCTCTTGTTTCTCTAATAACCGTAATTTTAATTGTACCAGGATATTGCATTTCATTTTCAATCTTTTCACGCATATCTCTAGCAATCTTAAAGCTTTGTAGATCGTCGATTTCTTCTGGTTTAACCATTACTCTGACTTCTCTACCGGCTTGCATTGCAAATGTTTTTTCAACACCTTCAAAACTATTTCCTATTTCTTCTAGTTGTTCTAATCTCTTTATATAGTTTTCTAGTGAATCATTACGTGCTCCAGGTCTAGCAGCTGATAAGGTATCTGCTATTTGAACTAGTACTGCTATTACTGATGTTGCTTCTTCATCACCATGGTGAGAAGCTATTGAGTTAATTACTACTTTATCTTCACGATACTTTTTAGCCATTTCAATACCTAGTTCAACATGGCTTCCATCAACTTCAAAGTCGATAGCTTTTCCTATATCATGTAATAAACCAGCACGTTTTGCTAAACTAACATTTTCTCCTATTTCAGCAGCCATTAAGCTACAAAGGTAAGCTACTTCTTTAGAATGTTGTAAAGCATTTTGACCATAACTAGTTCTAAAATTCAATTTTCCTATTAGATTTACTAATTTTGGATCAATTTTGGCAATTCCTAGTTCAATACAAACATTATTACCCATTTCAGTTATTTTCTCATTAATATCGTTAGAAGTTTTTTCATAAACTTCTTCGATTCTAGCTGGATGAATTCTTCCATCTTTAATAAGTGTTTCAATAGTTTGTTTAGCTATTTCTCTTCTTAGAGGATCAAAGCTAGAAATAACTATTGCTTCTGGAGTATCATCAATTATTAAATCTACTCCTGTAACACTTTCGATAGTTCTGATATTTCTTCCTTCTCTTCCTATTAATCTACCTTTCATTTCATCATTAGGTAAAGTAATAGTACTAACTGTTTGCTCATTAGTTACGTCATTAGCATACCTTTGCATACTAGAAACTATTAAATTTTTAGCTGTTTCATTAGCAGTTAATTTAGCTTCTGCTTCAGCTTGTTTAATATATTCGGCAATTTCTAATGACATGTCATTTTCTACTCTTTGCATGATCATATCATGCGCTTTTTCTTTTGAAAATTTTGCAATTGTTTCAAGTTGTTCCATTTCACTTTTTAAAAGTTCTTCCATTTTAACTTCTTTTTCTTGTATTTCTTTTTGTTTTTTTAGTAAGTTATTATCTTTTTGATCTAATAAAGCATCTCTGTTTTGAAGCATTTCTTCTCTTTTGTCCAAATTTTGTTCACGTTGAAATAATCTGTCTTCAGATTCTTTTATTTCTTTTTTCTTTTCTTTGATTTCTTTATCTGTTTCTTGTTTTAATTTGTAAGATTCTTCTTTTATTTCTAGAAGGGCATCTCTTTTGCTTTTATCTGCTTCTTTTTTAGCTTGTTCAATCAATTTATTAGCTTTACTTTCAGTACCTTTATTTCTTACACTATTAATTATAAGAACTACTACTACTCCTAAAACAATTCCTACAATAAGAGCTAAAATGGTCATTAAATTAAATTCCATTTTATACCTCCAATTATTTTTATAGAAAATTTCATAATTAACTACATCTTAATTATAATTAAGATTTTATTTTTTTTCAATAAAATTTGTCAAGTACATGAAAAAAAGAAGTCAAGGTGCTTGACTTCTCTTATTTTTGTTTTTCTTCTTCTAGTTCATCTTTATATAAAGAATTTAAGACTAGAATTATTAATAAGATTATGAATAATAATAACATTAACCATATTATATCTATTTTATCGAATACTTTAAGTAAGATTACAGCTGGTATTAAGATTACAGCAAAGGCATTTCTAACTGTTTTGTATATTGAACTCTTTTTAGTTTTTGATTCTACCTCTTCGCTTCCTTGAGTATTAGATAAGTTAATTAGACTATTATTAACTTTTTCTTTACTCTTCTCTTTCTTAACTGTTTTTGTAGCACCAGCTGCCATGGAAGAAGCCGCTGCTACTCCAATAATACCGCTTTGTGATTTACTATAAGCTTTTAGTTTTGATTTTTCATCTTCGGTTAAGTTAAATGTACTATAAGATATCTTACTTGCATTTTTACCTACATCTTTTATTTCTATTTTTTCTTTACCTGAATAAGTATTGCTATATGGATTTATTATGTTATTTGTATTATATGTATTATTCGAAGATATTTTACCTGCTTTTTTACCAAATTCTTTAATACTTGTTATTTCAGGTGTTGGTGTATCAGAAATAGTATCTGTTTCTGGTATAGAAGGATTCTTTGGATCATCAACTACTACTGGATTTTCGTAATCTGTATCAGGAACTTCTTCTTCTTCTATTTCAGGTATCTCTTCTTCTACAGTTGGTTTTTCTTCAACAACAGGGGTTTCTTGGACAGGTTCTGGAGTTGGAGTTTCTTCTATATTATTGTTTTCTGAAGGTACTTGATTATCTGATTCAGATGTTTGATTAGATATCTCTTTATTTTCAAATCCTTCAACATGGATTTCCTTAAAGCCTTCTTCTTCATAGCCGGTTGGTCGGCTATTTTCTCTTGCCATGGCTTCTTGATATATTCTTTCTTCTTCCTCTGCTTTAGCTGCAGCTGCTTCTTCAGCGGCTTTTTCTTCAGCGGCAATTCTTTCTTTTTCGGCAGCTTCAGCTTCGGCTGCTTGACGAGCTCTTTCTTCTTCAGCAGCTTTTTCCTCTTCTGCTTGACGAGCAGCTTCCTCTTCAGCGGCTTTTGCTTCAGCTTCTTGACGTGCTCTTTCTTCTTCAGCAGCTTTTTCTTCAGCTGCTTGACGTGCGGCTTCCTCTTCAGCGGCTTTTTCTTCTGCTGCTTTACGGTCCGCTGCTTCTTTTTCCGCTCTATTTTCAGCTAATTTACGAGCAATTTCTTCATCAAGAGCTCTTTCTTCTTCTTCTTGGCGAGCTCTTTCTTCTTCAGTAAGTACATCTTCATCTTCAGTTTGTTGCTCTTCTTCATTCGTGTTATTATCACTTGTGTTGTCACTAGTGTTATCATTTGTGTTATCATTTGTGTTATCTGTGGTATTAGTGTCTGTATTATCACCGGTATTGGTATCTGTATTGTCGCCAGTATTTGTGTCAGTGTTATCCCCGGTATTAGTATCTGTATTGTCATTAGTATTAGTGTCAGAGTTATTATCAGTATTATTGTCAGATGATTCTTCTGTTTGCGTTGTTTCACTAGAAGTTGAATCATCTGTTGAAGATGTATCTTCTGTTTGAGTTGTTTCGCTAGAAGTTGAATCATCTGTTGAAGATGTATCTTCTGTTTGAGTTGTTTCGCTAGAAGTTGAATCATCTGTTGAAGATGTATCTTCTGTTTGAGTTGTTTCAGTAGATGTTGAATCACCAGTTACTGTAGTATCATCAGTTGTTTCTGTAGTTTGAGTTTGTTCTTCAGTTTCTTCAGTAGATGGTATCAAGTTGTCTTCAGGTGGTTGTTGTTCTTCGGTAGACTCTTCAGTAGTTTCTTCAGGTTTAAGATTTTCATTTGGTGGTACCAAAGTTTCGTCTACTATTGCAGGAAGTGAATTCTCTTGATTATCTGTAGTTGATTGTACTATTGAAACATCCTCTTCTACAGTATTTCCATCTTTTAAATGATAAACAATATGATATGTTTTCCCTTCATCTATAATTTTTAAAGATACTGTATCCGTGTTATCTGGAATGGTAAATGTATTTTCATTATTAATACTTATTTGATTAAACATTTCAGTATTTAGATTTGTAATCTCAATAATACTTCCACTAGTATCAAATGTTATCGATGCTGTATTCTTATTAAAATCTGGTTCATTACTATAGTAAATAGTATATCCCTCTTCATTTATTACTATTTTTCTGTAAGTATATGAACTTTCAATAAACATGTCATTATTAAGTGTTTGTGGTTTATTCCACAATTTTCCATTTGTGAGTATGGTGCTTATCATTTCATCGTCCATAGAACCGCTTGGCTGTATTTCAATTTCATTTTTTTCTAGATTATAATTTATTATTGTTCCGTTACTTAACTCTATACTAACACTGTCCTTTTTAGATGATAGTTCAAATTTTGCAACGTTACTTCCTCCTATACTCTCTATTAATGAATATATTTTTTCTCTCGTATCACTTAATATAGATTCAAGATTATAATAATCACTCGAAGACATAGTTAATCCAGCTAATGATCCTTCTTGGAAATTAAATGTTTGATTGTCTGTTATATACATTGTAGAAGAAATACTACTATTATTAATCATTGTTACTTTTAACTCAGAATCACCAGATTCTCCTGCTTTGGTAATTTCAATCTTAGTTATATTATCCGGTACTTTTATACCAAGTACTTCAGAAAGACCTAATAGAGCAAATTCACTTGATAATAAACTTAATCCAATTATTCTATTTGTATTATCATATTGTACGTAAGATTCGGTATTATCTTCATGAATATATGTTACTTTGTAATCATTGCCCAATAATGATATTCTATATGCTGAATTCAAAGCGTCTTGGAATAATAATTCATTTAAGTTAGGTATTACTCCTTTTATATAATCTAGATAATCATTTATGTTATTGGTTGTTATACTTAAAAATTCTCCTTTAACATTATATTCCAATATTGTTCCATCTTTTAATGTGACAACAATTAAATGATTGTCTTCTTGATACTCTATTTTTTCTATATTATCTAAAGAGATTCCGGTAATGAATGTATATAAAGAACAATCAGTATTTAGACCGTTTAAAAACTCTAACGTATTTGCATCGATAATTGTATCTGGTAGTTCACCTAATAAGGATGTAAATGAAGCTGGTTCATCTTCTTCACTCATTTCCAATCCTTCTGTAGGTAAATTAATTGGGACTATTGGAGAAGAAATGGTGTTGCTTTCGGCTGTTTCTGCATATTCATTATAATTCATAGCTTCGTCGATTGATAAAAAAGATAATGGAGCAGATGGTTCTATCGTAGTTCCAAAAGAAATAATGTCATCTTGTGCCGCTAATTCTAAAGCATTATTAAGTCTGCTTGATTTATAAGTAGTATTATTTACTATATTATAATCATTTCCTGTTAATTCTTCGCTATCAAAGTCATATATTGTATTTACTTCTCTTAATGCAGTAAGTAAATTGTCTATTTTTTTAATGATTATTAAATAATCGCTTTCCCCATATGTTTCTTCTGCTTCAGTTAGTGCATTCAATATAGGTTTTTCTAAACATGGTGATCCAAAAGTATTTCCTATAATAAATCCGCTAACGCTAAATAGAAAGCTATTAATTGCTGAATTTAATAATCTTCTTTTGCCTTGTGTTGCTGCTGGTAAATTGCTAAGGCTTTCTTCGTCCATTGCTAAATCAAACGCTTCATATTTTAGAGAATCACAAGTACTTTCTATTTTTGTTTTTAATTCATCAAGTCTTGTAATTATACCAATTACAGATTTCGTATTAGTACTATCTGAACTGATATTTGCTTTAAGATATATCGATTCACTCATTTACCCACCTCCTTTTTATTATATATTTATTATTCAACAGTTTCATCAGAACCATTTCCTTCAATAGATTCAGAAAATTCAAATCCTATAGGTATAGTTGGCGATATCGCAAACGGAATATTCAGTTGTTGATATTCTGCATAAGATAAATATATAATTCTATTATCACTTGTTTTTATTCTTACACTATCAATTTTATGACCGTCATATTCTATTGCAACTCCATCTAATCTTCTATATACTTCTGTATCAGTAAGTCCTGTATCTTCAAGTATTGTCCTTGTACTATAATAATCAACTTGACAATCGCTATCTATTCCATATACATTTACGTGAGTCTGAGTAAATTCTTCACCTAGCGAGTATTCATAGCCCATTGCCAAAAAATATTGAGCTGCTGTTCCATATTCTCCTTCACTATAATCAAGTAAATTTTGGCCATATTCTCCATATCGATCATCAACTGTTATCTTCGGACTATAATTTGGTACCCAAACATCAGGAGTTGTTTCTTGAACTTGAGTAGGTTCATAACTTATTCCTGTCCCTGCCATTACATTTTCAATAGGTATTATATTAATTGCTATACCATTTATTTCTGTTGTTAAAGTAGCTATCTCATCTGCATTTGCTTCTGGATCTGCGTTTAGTTGTTGTAATTGTCCTAGTTTAGTATATACCTCAAGTCTATAATTATGTTGCTGTTTTAATACATTCCATACAGGCCAAAAATATGTATTTGTCAATTCAGCTGCTTTATCTTTATCTAGTTTGGGAAAAGCATTAGGAACTGATTCACAAAAATTGCTTAAATCATCAGATGCTCTAGTAGTATAAACTAATTCTTCACTAAGTTCTAACCGCAGTTGCTCAATGGTTTCTGGATCATCAGGATTAATAGTATAATTTCTATTATATACTAAATTAGTAGTACCAGTATTACTTATTAATCCATTACCTACTTCGGTGATGGTTTCTATTAAGGTTAAG
>JAEEGL011412564.1_pt1 | contig 11982 bp, 12 predicted proteins | sample 9134231 | NCBI WGS metagenome assembly JAEEGL01 (sample SAMN16246548, study PRJNA631951) | gut metagenome | biome: gut microbiome; feature: rumen; material: fiber-attached | host: Bos | place: Iran: Karaj | collected 2018-10
CAGCGCCGCGAGGTCAAGAAGCCCGCAGGTGCCAAGCCGGGATTCGTCGTGTACTACACCAATTTCTCGATGGCCATTGCGCCGGGTATATCGGAGTTGACAGAGGTTAAATAATACCGGCGATGTAGATACTACTTCCTACGCAGAACGCTCTCGCTTCCTTTCGCACGTAGAACGACAGGATGTCGTTGTGTACGTATGGAAAGTACATGGATGTACTTTCCGTACACGGATCTAGGCCCTGCTTGAGGAAGTGTATAGTCATCATCGGCTGTTAAGTTACGATATTCCGCGCCCAGATTCCCTTGTGAACCATGATGCCGCCAACGATACATTTAAGGACATCCAGAGAGAGTACCACGCCCATCAGACCAACTACGCTGATATTTGTGAAGCGGCTTAGGATAAATGCCACCGGCACGGTTATCCCCAGCATGAAACATGAATCGAATATCATGGTTATACCGGTCCGTCCGCCGGAGCGGATGATAAAGTAGGTGGCGTGCAGATATGAGCAGGCCGGCATGAAGATCGCACTAAGCAGGATCAGATCGCTGGCCATGGAACGTATCTCATCGGATGTGTTATATAGCATCGGGAAGAAGGGGCTTACTATCGCCATAATAACTGCGAATATGGTTCCGCAGAAGACTGTGAAGGCGGTAAGCTTGCTTGCGTAGTCCTTAGCCTTATCCATATCGCCGCTTCCCAGAACCTGCCCTACCAGGATCCCCACGGCGTCGCCCATTGCAAGGAAGGCTACGCCCAGAAGGTTCCAGAGAGTGGCTTCGATATTGACGGCGGCAACAGCATCCAAAGACCTGTAGGAATAGCACTGGTTAAGGATCGTGGTGCCAAGCGACCACAATCCCTCGTTCATCATTAGAGGGATGGATTTATACAGATATTTCTTCATGTGATCCCGGGGAACCTTAAGGCTTGAATAGGCGCTGATGATCCAGGGATGCGCTGAAGAATGAGTATGTGTATATAATATCAGGATAAAGACTTCTACAAATCTTGATATTACAGTTGCGATGGCTGCACCCTGAGCGCCCATAGCAGGGAGTCCCAAGTGACCGTAGATCAGGATGTAGTTGCCGATCAGGTTGATAAATACGGCAGCAAATGATGCATACATTGGAACTCTGGTTTCGCCGGTTTCACGTAATGTTCCGGCGTAAGCTTGTGTGATGGCAACGGGATAGAGTCCGATGAGCATTATGTTCAGATAGGATTTGGCGATGACAAGGGTATTCGCGGCATCGGATGCGGAACCCTCACCCTTGAGGAACTGTGATATCAGCAGATTTCCTGCAAAAAAGAGTGTCAGTGTCGCCAGCACTGTAATGATCACATTAACCCAGAGCTTGGCCCTGAAGGTGTAACGTATGCCGTCGTTGTTGTGTATGCCGTGGTATTGTGCGGTAAATATGCCGATGCCTGCCGCAGCGCCGAATACCAGCAGGTAGTATACGAACATGAGCTGGTTTGCGATAGCGACGCCGGAGAGCGCATTTGTTCCCACGCGGCCTATCATGAGATTATCAAGGAGTCCCACGAAATTGGAGATCCCGTTCTGGATCATGATGGGCACGGCAATGCCGAGGGTGAGCTTATAGAACTGTTTATCACCTATATATTTATTCTTTTTTAAAGCGGTATTGTTTTTTTGCATAGTGATAGAATTTTAGTATTATAAAATATAAGTGTCAATAGTAAGAATTCACATGTTCGGGTATTTACAGGCGTGGATTTACTGATAAGTTTGACCGATGAAAAGACATTATTACGGAGAGATTGAAAAATACGGAAAAGACATACTTGAGTCTAAGGGGATGAATGCTTCCAAAGCGTATATCCAGCACGGAGATACCAGCGTCTATAAGCATTGTCTGTCCGTGGCGGATATGAGTCTTAAACTGGCTAAGGGACTGCATATGGATTATGACGAGGAGACTTTGGTCAGGGGAGCGCTTTTACATGACTATTTCCTATATGATTGGCATGTGTATGATAAGAGCCATAGGCTTCACGGGTTTTTCCATGCGGAGAAAGCGTTAAAGAACGCGGAGAGGGACTTTGGATTAAATGATGTGGAGCGGGATATGATATGGACTCACATGTTTCCGATGAACATCACCAGGATACCTAAGCACCGGGAGAGCGTGATACTGTGCGTGGCGGACAAGATTGTATCAACCGGGGAAGTGTTTAAGAGACCGAAACATGATAAAAAGAACCGTCCCCGGTGTTAATGACCGGTATGGGGTCATGTGGCATGCTGACTGACAGGCATTCGTCCTTACGTCTGACAGGGGACCGGAGGAGGTTACGCTACGCCCGCACGGCATGCGTTCCTTGACTATAGTATACAGGTATTTTATAATCAGTAGGATAAATATATGCGGAGCACGGATGGCGGTCCTACAGCTTTTAAGTGGTGACTGGGCGATATCCATAACAGAAAGCTTCGCAAAAGGGGTTACAAGATGATAAAAAGCATGACAGGCTTCGGCCGGTATGAGCTCGATGCGCAGGATAAGAAGATATGCGTAGAGCTTAGAAGTGTCAATCACAGGTATCTTGACTTGAACATCAAGATGCCCAAACGTCTTAATCAGTTCGAATCTCCCATCAGATCAGAGCTCAAGAAGTATATAGAACGGGGCAAGGTCGATGTGTTCATTACATGGGAAGACCACTCGGAATCAGCAGGACTGGTTCAGTATAATCCGGAAATTGCCGCAGAATACTTAAAATATATGCGTCAGATGGCCGAAGAGTTCGGCATAGATGATGATGTGAGAGTGTCGACTCTGTCCAGGTGTCCGGATGTGCTGACTTTGGGGGACGCCGACACGGATGAGGAAGAGACCTGGAAGCTTCTTAAGCAGGCTCTTGATAAGGCGTCCGAGAGTTTTGTGGAAGCCAGGACCGTCGAGGGAGAGAGACTTAAAGCGGATATGTTGGATAAGCTTGACGGGATGTTGGTGAACGTTGACTTTATCACTGAGAGAAGCCCGCAGATCATAGCTGAGTTTAAGCAGTCCCTTGAAGCCAAGGTTCGTGATCTTCTTGGGGATTCTTCTCTGGGAGAATCAAGGATTTTGATGGAAGTAACCATGTACGCAGACAAGATCTGTGTGGATGAAGAACTTGTAAGGCTTCGCTCGCATATCAAATCAACAAGGGATACTCTTATCGCCGGCGGCGCGGTAGGACGCAAGCTTGATTTCATCGCTCAGGAGATGAACAGGGAAGCCAACACTATATTGTCAAAGACAAATGATCTTGAAGTATCCGACAGGGCGATAGAGCTTAAGACGGATATTGAGAAGGTCAGGGAACAGATACAGAATATTGAGTAGAAGAAAGAGGCAGGTATGGCAGAGAAAGGCGTTTTGATCGTCGTATCCGGTTTTTCCGGAGCCGGCAAAGGAACAATAGTCAAAAGGATCGTCGGTGAGGATCCCAACTTGTCGCTGTCCATATCCATGACGACCAGAGAGCCCAGAGAAGGTGAAGAAGAGGGCGTATCGTATTTTTTCGTTTCCAAGGAAAGGTTTGAAGAAGCGATAAGCAACGGTGAACTGTTGGAATTTGCCACCTTTGTCGGAAACTATTACGGTACTCCGCGCAAATATGTTGAAGAAATGTTATCCCAAGGCAGGGATGTGATCTTAGAGATTGAGATGCAGGGCGCGATACAGATCAAGACCAGATATCCTGACGCGGTAATGGTGTTCGTTACTCCTCCCAGCGCTGAGGAACTTAAGCGCCGGCTCATGTCAAGAGGAACCGAGGATGAAGCCACCATCAACAAGAGGATGCGCAGGGCCTACGAGGAGTCATCTTTTGTAGACAGATATGATTTTCTTCTGGTAAATGACGATCTGGATAAATGTGTTGAAGATCTTCATATGCTGATCGAGGCTTCACACCATGATCCCCAGTGCAGTTCCGGGCTTCTTAAGAAGATCAATGAAGAACTAAAGATATACGCCTGAGGGCTTGACTTCGCGCCAAGTCTGACTTATAAGTATTAAGATAGCTTAAGTAACAGGAGGAAGAAAAATGTTACACCCGTCTTATTCAGACCTTATGAAAGTAGTTAACAGTGAAGTTGAACCAGGTGAAGAGCCTGTTGTAACCAGCCGTTATTCCATCGTTATGGCTACAGCCAAGAGAGCCAGACAGATCAACAACGGTGATGAGCCGATGGTTGATGCGAGAGGCAAGAAAGCTTTATCCGTAGCGGTTGAAGAGTTGAATGAAGGCAAGATCAAGATCATAAACGACGAAGACTGACAGGAAAGCCTGATCATAAGGATATGATATTATTCCTGAACCTGGGATGCATATGCATGTCAGGTTCGTGGTTTTTTCATACACAGATGTGCATTGGTCCCGTTTAGGCGTAATGACCGTATTTTGCATTGTGTGAAGATACGTTATTTATGAAAAGTGTATTTTTTATTTCACTTGGCTGTGACAAAAACCTTGTTGATTCCGAGGTCATGATTGGAGAACTGTCTTCAAGGGGCTATGATTTTTGCGAGACCATGGAAGAAGCTGACGCGGTAATAGTCAATACCTGCTGCTTTATCGGTGATGCAAAAGAAGAAAGCGTTGATACCATACTTGAGGCGGCTGATCTTAAGACACAGGGTATCATAAAGTGTCTGATAGTTACCGGATGCCTTGCACAGAGATATCAGGCAGATGTGCTTGAAGAAATTCCCGAAGTCGATGCGGTGCTCGGAACCATGTCTATCGGTGATATTGCAGATGTTCTTGATAAGGCGTTTGCAGGGGAGTCGGGGATCAGGGAATTTGCGCCGATCGATTCTCCTTTGTATCTGTCAGATAAAAGGATAAGCACATCTCAATTTCAATATGCTTATCTTAAGATCGCCGAAGGGTGCGACAAAAGATGCACTTACTGTATCATTCCGTCTCTTCGTGGATCATACAGGTCAGTGCCCATCGAGCATCTGGTTAATGAGGCAGCTAAGCTTGCTATGCGGGGCGTGAACGAGCTGATACTGGTTGCGCAGGAGACCACGCTGTACGGAAAGGACTTATACGGACATAAGTCGCTGCCCGAACTTTTGAAGAAACTGTCGGAGATTGAAGGGATACTCTGGATCAGGATCATGTACTGTTATCCTGAGGAAATAGATGACGATCTTATCAAAGCGATCACAGAGAATCCGAAGGTTTGCCATTATCTTGATATTCCCATTCAGCACGCATCTGACGAAGTCTTAAAAAGGATGGGAAGGCGTACCACCCAGGCTGACTTGAGAAGGATCATCGCGCGTCTTCGTGAGAAGATTCCCGACATTGCGCTTCGGACAACGCTTATAAGCGGTTTCCCGGGAGAGACCCAGGAGGACTTCGAGACTCTGTACAGATTCGTCAATGAGATGGAATTCGACAGACTTGGAGTTTTTGCCTATTCACGGGAAGAGGATACGCCGGCAGCTTTATTTCCGGATCAGGTACCTGATGAGGTGAAGGAACAGCGCCGCGCGGAACTGATGGAACTTCAGCAGGAGATCTGCGCCGATAACGCTTCCAGGTACGTGGGACGCGTTATGGATGCGGTGATAGACGGAAGGCTCACAACGGATGATATCTATATAGGCAGGACCTATATGGACGCCCCTGATGTGGACGGATATGTATATATGAACGTAGACAGAGACAGGATGAGCGGCTCTCATGTGCGCGTGCTCATCACAGAAAGCAAAGACTATGATCTGATAGGAGAGATAATCGATGAATCTGCCCAATAAACTTACAATCTTAAGAGTTATACTGATCCCCGTATTTCTGGTTTTCCTTATGGCCGATATCACGCCGTATGACAAATGGATCGCCCTTGCGATATTCATTATCGCTTCTCTTACCGATCTGCTTGACGGCAAGATCGCGAGGAAGTACAATCTCGTGACCAATTTCGGTAAGTTCATGGATCCGCTTGCGGATAAGCTGTTAGTGTGTTCAGCGATGATCGCGCTTGTGGGTATGGACCGGATCCCGTCATGGATAGTTATCGTGATCATCGCGAGAGAATTTATCATAAGCGGATTCAGGCTGGTAGCTTCCGATAACGGAGTTGTTATCGCCGCAAGTTACTGGGGTAAATTTAAGACCACATTCCAGATGATCATGGTCATCCTTATGATCATGGATATACCTAAACTTCAGCTACTTACGACGATCATAATGTATATTGCCCTCGTTCTTACTATAGTCAGCCTGATCGATTACCTTAAGAAGAACTGGCATGTGATGGGTAAGGAGTTCTGAAAATGATCTGTGAGATATTATCGGTCGGAACCGAGATACTGATGGGAAATATCATAAATACCAACGCTTCTTTCCTTGCTGAGGAGTGTGTGAAGCTGGGCATATCCTGTTATAACCAGCAGGTTGTGGGAGATAACGCCGACAGGCTTAAGGCAGCGTTTGAACTGGCGCTCTCAAGGTCTGACATAGTTATGGTCAGCGGCGGATTAGGCCCCACGGAAGATGATCTTACCAAGGAGACCGCAGCTGACTTATTCGGGCTTAAGCTTGTAGAGGATGAGATGTCAAAGGCGGCGCTTGAAGATTTTTTTGCCAGAAGAAATAAAGTTCCCACGCCTAATAACTATAAGCAGATAATGTTCCCTAAGGAATCAAAGATACTGCCGAACCCCAACGGAACGGCTCCCGGCGTTATCATGTCGAAAGATGGCAAACACATTATCCTCATGCCCGGACCTCCCGTTGAGATGAAGCCGATGTTTAAGGACCATGTTCGGCCTTTCTTAGAGAGCCTGTCGGACGGAGTCATTTATTCTGTCACGGTCAAGGAGACGGGGATAGGAGAGAGCAGTGCCGAAGAATTGATAGCGGATCTTATAGATACACAGACCAACCCTACCATAGCGACCTACGCCAAGACCGGCGAAGTCCATATAAGGATATCAGCATTTGCTCCTGACAAAGAAGAAGCGCGTAAGCTTATCGAACCGGTGGAGAAAGAGATTAAGAAGAGATTTAAGCCTCATGTATTTACCACTGATGAAGAGGTGAGTCTTGAGGAGGCTATGGTCAAAAAACTGCTTAAGAAAAAGCTTACCATAACCTGCGCAGAATCCTGTACGGGTGGACTTCTGTCGGGAAGACTGATATCCGTACCGGGAATCTCCGAGATATATAAATCCGGTTTTATCACGTATTCAAATGAATCAAAGCACAAACTCCTGGGAGTTAAGAAAAAGACTCTGAAAAAATACGGAGCAGTAAGCCGTGAGTGCGCATATGAAATGGCCTTTGGGGTAGCGGCTGCCGCAGAGAGCGATGTCGCATTATCTGTGACGGGAATAGCGGGCCCGGACGGAGGAACGCCTGAAAAACCTGTAGGACTTGTATATATAGGCTGCGTGGTTAAGGGAGAGGCGGTTGTAAAAGAGTATCATTTCTCCGGCAACAGAGATATCATCAGGGCACAGAGCGTAACCGCGGCTCTCAGGCTTCTGATGGAATGTCTGTGAGAATATGCGGGTGATTTACACGTTTGAACATATATTTAGGTCATATGTATAAAAGGGGGCTTGTTTCAGGCTCCCTTTTATGATATTTTATTTTTGTTCGTGTATTTTTTTCTGTTTATGTTCCGCTACGGATCTGCGTATTTCGGAACAGATCGGTTTTATTTACCATGTATTCCGGTAATTTGCCCGTGTTTTGAATTCCCATACAAAATAAAACATTTTTTATTGACATAATCGAACATTTGTTTTATATTATTACAGGAACACATGTTTGGTATGTCGGATGGAGGTTTTTTATGGAAAGAGAAGAGAAACGCAAAGCATTGGAAGCAGCACTGTCCCAGATCGAGAAGCAGTACGGTAAGGGCGCAGTGATGAAACTGGGCGATCCGGCTACCCAGATGAATATCGAGGTTATCCCGACAGGGTCACTAAGCCTTGATATCGCACTCGGGCTTGGAGGGATTCCCAAGGGCAGGATCATCGAGATCTACGGTCCTGAATCATCGGGTAAGACCACTGTTACGCTTCACATGATCTCAGAGGTTCAGAAGCGTGGCGGTATAGCGGGATTCATTGACGCTGAGCATGCACTGGATCCGGTATATGCACGTAACATTGGTGTCGACATCGATAATCTGTATATTTCGCAGCCTGATAATGGTGAACAGGCTTTGGAGATTACAGAGACCATGGTCAGATCCGGCGCTATGGATATAGTAGTTGTCGATTCCGTTGCAGCCCTTGTTCCCAAGGCTGAGATAGACGGCGATATGGGGGATTCGCACGTTGGTCTTCAGGCAAGGCTTATGTCTCAGGCACTTCGTAAGCTTACAGCTGTTATCAGTAAGTCTAACTGTACTGTCGTGTTCATCAACCAGCTTCGTGAGAAGGTGGGCGTAATGTTTGGTAATCCGGAGACAACAACAGGCGGTCGCGCTCTTAAGTTTTATGCTTCCGTCAGGATTGATGTGCGACGCATAGAGACACTTAAACAGGGTGGCGAAGCTATAGGTAACCGTACAAGAGCCAAGGTTGTCAAGAATAAGATCGCTCCTCCTTTCAAGGAAGCAGAATTCGATATCATGTATGGTGAAGGCATATCAAAATACGGAGATATTCTTGATCTGGCCGCAGATAATGACATAATCGTCAAGTCAGGTGCCTGGTATGCATATAATGGAGATAAGATCGGACAGGGCAGAGAGAACGCCAAGCAGTATCTTAAAGATAATCCGGCGGTATGCGATGAGGTTGAGAGCAGACTAAGAGACCTGTTTAACTTAAGTAATGATTCGCCGGCCGCACAGCCTGTTGCAGATGAGACGGCGAAGAGCGCAAAGCAGGATTAAAGAACGATGACTGTCACTAATATACAGAATATCGGCCGAAACAGATATAAGGTTTTTTCGGATGAGGGATTTTTGTTTGTTCTGTATGCCAAAGAACTGTCGTACTATAATATCGAGGTCGGATCTGACATATCTGAAGCTGTTTATGACGAGATCAGAGAGGAAGTGCTGACAGGAAGGGCTAAACTCAGAGCCATGAATCTTCTTATGAAGCATGCTTTTTCCGAGAAGGGTCTGTACGTCAAGCTTGTTGACGGTGGATATCCTGAAGATATAGCTGCAAAGGCTGTCGGGTATGTTAAGGCATTCGGATATGTGGACGATGAAGCATTTGCATACGATTATGTTACTTCACATGCGGATGATAAGAGCATCAGACGTATTACGCAGGACCTGATCAACAAGGGAATATCCGGTGAGGTGATCGATAAAGCTTTTGCAAAAGCGTCAGATTCTGAAGAAGGGGTTGATGAAGAAACTCAGATCAGGGCACTTCTTGCTAAGAGGAATTTTGATCCTGCAGATGCAGATCTCAATATGATCAACAAGACATATAAGTTTCTCCTTGGAAAGGGTTATTCATCTGAGATGATACGCAGGGTATTATCAGTATCTGCATTTGAAACAGAATGATACATCCCCACAGACAGTATTTGATTCAGAGCAATTTATAATTATGTGATTTATAAACACATTAATCTATACTATGGACGTTCGTTTATGGTATGATTAATGTGTTTTACATTTTATCCGGCTACTAATGGGATATGATGGTGGAAAATCCATAAACTGTTATAGCCAATATAAGTATTTTTTGATTTCGGAGGTTATAAATGAAAACAAAATATGACAAGTACGGAGCGCTTCATGTGGATAAGAATGGTAAACTTGTGGATCGCACGGGAGAAGTCATTCAGTTAAAAGGATATTCCACTCACGCTCTTTCCTGGTATCCGGAGTATGTCAACCGGGATTTCATAGAATATATGAAGGAAAACTGGAAGATTGACTGCCTGCGTCTTGCAATGTATACTGCCGAAGAGGACGGATACTGCGTAGGTGATGATGCTAACCGTAAGAAGTTGTTGGAAGTCGTGGACAGAGGCGTGAGATTTGCAACAGAGCTTGGACTCTATGTGATCATAGACTGGCATATCCTGTCGGATTCAAATCCGCTCATGCATGAAGACCTTGCAGCAGATTTCTTTGAAACAGTATCTTCAAAATATGCTTCCTACGGAAATGTATTCTATGAGCTGTGCAATGAACCCAATGTTGATTGTACCTGGGATGATGTAAAGAAATATGCGCAGCGTATAATACCCATCATCAGAGCAAATGATCCCTACGCAGTGTTGTTAGTAGGAACGCCCAAATGGAGCCAGAGACTTGATGAAGCATCTGCGTCTCCGATAGATTTTGATGATAATCTGATGTACACTCTTCATTTCTATGCTAATACACACATGGATGAACTCAGACAGATATACAGGGACGCCATTGCAGCGAAACTTCCTGTATTCGTATCGGAATTCGGTACCTGCAGCGCTGACGGAAACGGCGGACATAATCCCGATGAATCCAAGATCTGGCTTGATATGCTTAATGAGAATGATACCAGTTATATGATGTGGAATATTTCAAACCGCGACGAGACCAGTGCGTCATTTGTTCCGGAATGTGATAATTGTACCGGACCGTATGAAGCAAAAGACTTAAGAGAGCCCGCGCAGTGGTATGTGAACTGGCTGGGCGGACAGATCTGAAGTATGCCGACGACTGTAGATATGAAGGATCTTACATCCCTCACAATGTCATCCTGAAGACCGAAGGGAGGAAGGATCCCACAACTGTATTATAGGAGATATCATATGGTAGATTACACAGAAGGTGCAGGATACGAGTATCATACACATATAGCTCCCGGAGACGTAGGCAGATACGTGCTTCTTACAGGTGATCCCGGAAGATGCGAGGAGATATCAAAACTGTTTGATGATCCTCATTTCGTGGCATATAACCGGGAATATAATACATACACCGGGACTCTTCTCGGAGAGAAAGTCAGCGTATCATCCATGGGTATAGGAGGTCCTTCTACTGCAATAGGAGTGGAAGAACTTGTTCACTGTGGCGCTGATACTTTTATCAGAATGGGAACATCCGGAGGAATGCAGGATGATGTGATCGGCGGAGACATAGTGATAGCAAACGGCGCGATACGTGCGGAAGGCACATCTAAGGAATATGCGCCCATTGAATATCCTGCGGTTGCCAATTTTGATGTTACATGTGCGCTGGTTCAGGGAGCGAAGAACCAGAAAGCCAGATATCATGTGGGAGTATGTCAGTGCAAGGATTCCTTCTTCGGGCAGCATGAACCGGAGACCAAGCCGGTAGGTCCCGAGCTTCTCTATAAATGGGACGCCTGGGTGCGATGCGGAGCACTGTGTTCCGAGATGGAATCATCAACGCTGTTCGTGGTAGGTGACTACTTAAGAGTCAGAACAGGAGCGGTTCTTCTGGTATGCGCCAATCAGGAAAGGGCTAAGAAAGGGTTGTCCAATCCGCAGGCTCATGACATGGATATCGTGTATCGGACAGCCATTGATGCGCTGAAGATTCTGATAGAGCAGGACAGAGCATCATCCTGAATGAATGATCTTCTGCATGTCTGATACGCAGAAAATATATTTACATAATGTTTGACAACTAATCCTTTTAAGGATAATATAGTAATGTTGTACCATGAAAATCGAATAAGGAGGTTCACGTAGATGTTGCCAGCTATCATTGCGGTAGTTGTTACTCTGATAATCGCTGTACCTGTTACCTATTTCATCACAATGAACATTAAGAAGAAGAGTGATGATAAGACCACAGGTAATGCCGAAGACAGAGCACGCCAGATCATCGATGAAGCTCTCAAGACTGCGGAAACACAAAAACGCGAAGCACTTTTGGAAGCAAAAGAGGAAAACATCCGAAACAAGAATGAGCTTGATAAGGAGATCAAAGAGCGCAGAGCAGAAGCACAGCGCTATGAGAGACGCGTACAGCAGAAAGAAGAGACTGTC
>JAEEGL017381175.1_pt1 | contig 11982 bp, 6 predicted proteins | sample 9134231 | NCBI WGS metagenome assembly JAEEGL01 (sample SAMN16246548, study PRJNA631951) | gut metagenome | biome: gut microbiome; feature: rumen; material: fiber-attached | host: Bos | place: Iran: Karaj | collected 2018-10
CCCCTACAAGGGAGGGGAGCGGCTGGCGCATCGGGAGGTAAAAATAGGCGCGCCGAAAGGTAAAAATAGGCGCGCCGAAAGATGAAAAATTAGCGTCGAAAGATGAAAAAATCTGCTCCGACGATATTTATACGCACAAAATAAACAGAAAATAAACAGAAAACAAACAGAAAATAGACAGGAAAAAAGAGCACAGCTCAAAGTACACAAGTACACAAGTACACATTTTAGAAATCACAAAAATTTTAATATATATATTAATATATATATTAATTAATTTTGAGTGGTAAACTTTTATAGGCTAAATTGTGTACATGTGTACTTGTGTACTTGTGTACTCTGTCAGTTCAAAAATCGGTTGTAACTAACTTTAAATGAGATAAATAGAAAAATCTAAGTAAAATTATTATAGAAAATAGAGAGGAATTTATTGATGATAAATAACTCGGAAATTATGGAGTCAAAAGCATTTTAAGTCATTCATTCTCAGTTTTTTACAGAGCCCTGCAGAACCTTGCGCTACTGACCATGAAGACTTTTGGCGTTCTTGTCGTAAATCACGCTCGGCATGACAAAATACGAGGACGGCTGCTGCGCCCTGAATCGACGGCAGAATGTTTCAAAGACTATCGGTTGGCTAACATGAAATAGCTCAAAGTACACAAGTACACAAGTACACAAGTACACAAGTACACAAGTACACATTTTAGCCCCTGAATTAACGCAATTTTAACATTTCTACGTACACGCTCCCCGCCGTCAACGGCGGTACATTGGCGTAACTTGAGTAAGAATGAATGTGGGAGGTGTTTGTTAGGCTTGGCAGGCATACAAAGAGTTTTGTGAATAGTTGTAGATAAAAGAGAATGGCGAACAGCATGGAACAAATGATACGGTCTTCATGTTGGGCAGACTGCAATCTGTGCTGTTTTAATGTTATTTAATATTTCAAAAACGTCTTCATCTTGTTTTTCTGTGTATATTTGCATCAACGAAAACGAAAAACGATAAAGAGAATGGGATACATTGAACAGAATCTTATGGAAGGTGAGCAGATTATTACCAGGGCTCAGCTTCACTACATTGTGTATTGGAAACCCGCCTTGATGATTCTTGCGGCTCTCCTTTTGTTTGTGTTTCAGATTTCGCCTGAGGTTTACACCTATCAGGGCTATCTGGCTGCCATTTTGCTGGTGATAGCTTTCATCAGCATTCTGGTGATTCATGGCAACCGTAAGTATATTCTTACCAATAGGCGGCTCATTGAGAAGGTGGGTATCATTCGCCGTGAGTCGCGCGAGATTTTGCTTCGCAAGTGCGAAGGCGTACAGCTGAGCCAAAGCATCATGGGGCGCATCTTTGACTATGGCACGGTAGTAGTCTCTACCACTGGTGAGGCTGAAAACGAGTACCGATATATTCAGTCGCCCGTGCGTTTCCAGACTTTGATTAACCAGCAAATAGACCATCTTCGCGACGATTCTTGATTTCGTTGCAAGGAGTTCAAGGAGTTGCAAGGAGTTGCAAGGAGTTGCAAGGAGTTGCAAGGAGTTGCAAGGAGTTGCAAGGAGTTGCAAGGAGTTGCAAGGAGTTCAAGGAGTTCAAGACATTTGCTTTATTTCTTTTTTCCTCTTCAGGAAGATGCCTCAGAGCGAAAACTATTGTCTTGAACTCCTTGTAACTATTTGAACTCCTTGAACTACAAAGTACAGAGAGCCAAAGCGATGCGTTAATACGCTCACGTTTTAGATGAGCGAGAAGGCTACGTCCATCATTTGGGTGAACGTGGTTTGCCGTTGTTCGGCGGTGGTTACTTCGCCCGTGAGCAGATTGTCGGAAATGGTGCAGATGCCCAGTGCGCGGTTGCCCGAACGGGCGGCGTTCATGTAGAGGGCTGCAATCTCCATTTCAACAGCCAGAACGCCCATGTTCATCCACTTGTCGTTGTGGGCATCTTCGGCATAGAAGACGTCAGACGAGAACACATTTCCCACTTTGTACTTGTAACCCATTTTGTCGCAAGCATCGGCAGCTGCGCGCAGCAGGTCGAAGTTGGCGATGGGAGCATAGGTGCCGGGCAGCTCGTATTGGCTGACATAGTTTGAGTTGGTGCAGGCACCCATGGCAATAACCAGTTCGCCCAGATGCAGGTCGGGGTGCATGGAGCCCGCCGAACCCACGCGGATGATGGTCTTTACGCCGTAGAAATTGAAAAGCTCGTAGGTGTAGATGCCAATAGAGGGCATTCCCATACCGTGGCCCATCACGCTGACGCGCTTGCCCTGGCGGGTGCCGGTGAATCCGAGCATGCCTCGCACGTTGTTGAACTGAACTGGGTTTTCCAGAAATCTCTCTGCCATGAACTTGGCGCGCAAGGGGTCGCCAGCCATGATGACGGTCTCGGCTATATCGCCGTAGTTTGCCCCAATGTGGGGGGTGGGTGTTTTTGCCATAATAGTGATTTTTAAGGGGTTCGTTATATGCTAGTTTGAATTGTTTTATGTCTTCAGATGCAGAGGGAACCCACCCTCAGTTCCCTCCCCAATGGAGGGAAGGTTCGCACAGAGTGTTCTCACACAGAGTATTCTCACACAGAGGGAACAGAGGAACAGAGTTTTTTTCTCCCCTGTGCGTTTCTCCCCTCCCTTCAAGAGGAGGGGCCGGGGGTGGGGTCTGTATCTTATCTCATGCAGAGAATGTTTCACGCAGAGGATATTATCACGCAGAGGCGCGGAGGTTTTTTAGAGGGTTAAGAGGAGTCTTTCAGAGTTTGGGGAGTCAGCGACCGTAGGTCGCTCTCTGCTCCCTCTGTTCCTCTGTGTGAGATTCTGCTCCCTCTGTTCCTCTGTGTGAGATTCTCTCTGCGTGCATCCTCCCTTCCTTGGGGAGGGACCGAGGTGTGGGTTCACCACGTCTCTTAAAGCGATGCTACTGCCAGACTATAGAGCTTGCAGGCTTTGCTGTCGCTTCGTGAGGGCAGCACCACGGGGGCAATGGCCCCTGAAAGGATGCCTGCCGTGTCGGCCTTGCAGAACAGAGTGATGGTCTTGTAGAAAGTGTTGCCCGACTCGATATCGGGGAATATCAGCGCATCGGCCTCGCCGGCCACTTGCGAGTGGATGCCTTTGGTGACGGCACTCTCGCGGCAGCACGAAACCTTTACGTCGAGCGGCCCCTCAACGATGCAACTGCCAAACTCACCCTCCTTGGCTGCCTTCACAATGTCGAGATAGCCCACGGTGTGGGGGAAGAACTTTTCGTTCACTTTCTCCGAGCAATGAATGAGCGAGAGTCGCGGTTCGCTGATGCCCAGTGAGCGGCAGAGCGTGAGCGCCACGCGCACTTGTTCGGTGCGTTGCTCTTGGGTGGGGTAGGGAATGACGGCAGCGTCGGCAAACACCAGCATTTTATGATAGGTGGGGATTTTTGCTACGGTGAGGTGGGTGAGTATTTGTCCACGAGGCAGTATGCCCGTCTCACGATTGAGTACGGCATGGAGCAGATTGTCGGTGTTGATGAGGCCTTTCATCAGAATGTCGGCTTTGCCCTCGCGCACCAGAGCCACCGCCTGGCGGGCAGCGTCGTCGCGGTCGTCGGTTTCCACAAAACTGATATGCTCGTCGAATGCCATCAGTTCTGCATTGGCCTTGGCGGCTTGTGTGGCTCCTACAAACACGGCATTGATGAATCCTGACTCAAGAGCAGCAACGATGGCCTCTTGGCTCGACTCGTCCTCGCCCCATACCACGGCTACTGTCTTGCGTTGGTTGCGCTCACGGAGGTGGTCTATGAGTTGTTCAAAATTCTTGATTGTTTCCATTTGTTCTTTAGTTGTTTCTTTAAAAGTTTAGCCGACGCAAAGTTAGTCTTTTTATTCCATACTTCCATGCGAAAAACGTAAAAAAACATTATTTTTCGCTGATGGAAGATAATTCTGCATGTTTTGGTAGATGGATTCACAGAAAATGATTAACTTAGCACGGTGAATTCATTTTCAAACATCAATCAATCCAACAAAAAATTAATCCAACATGACAACAACTGCAACTAGCGACATGCGCGTGGGTATTGTGGGGGCTGGATGGATAGCCGAAAAGGCTGCCATTACCCTCAACGGACTTCAGGGAGCAACTGCTCTGGCCATTGGCTCACGCTCGAAAGAAAAGGCCGAGGCCTTTGCCAACACTTGGGGACTGCCCCGTGCCTATGGCTCTTATTCTGAACTCATTGACGACCCCGACGTTGACCTCGTTTATGTGGCCACACCCCATTCGCACCACTACGACGTGACACGCGAAGCCATATTGAAAGGTAAACCTTGTCTTGTAGAAAAAGCCTTCATGGCCAATCATGCCCAGAGCCAGGCCATTGTGAGGCTGGCGCGCGAGCGCAAGGTGTTTTTGGCTGAGGCCATTTGGACACGCTATCAGCCCGTTGTGCCCCTGGTGAGAACTATGATTGCCGAGGGGCGCATAGGCGAGCCGCGGCTCATCACCGCCACCCTGGGCTACAGTATGGGCGACAAGCCTCGCATTATGCGTGCCGACCTATGTGGCGGAGCCTTGCTCGACCTTGGCGTCTATGCCATCAATTTTGTAAGTATGTTTTGCGACGCTCCTTTCGTTGACATTACGTCGCAATGCGTCAAGTCGGCTACGGGCATGGACCTCACCAACGCCATCACTATCACCTTGGCTAATGGCGTGCTGGCCAATGTGCAGTCGTCGGCCAGCTGTGTAGGCGACAACATCGGTGTGATTGCCGGTACGGAGGGCAACATCATCATCGACAACATCAATAATCCGCAGACTGTGACGCTCAATGGTCCTGACCGCACCTTCGTCAGCAAGGTGGCTGTGCCACGGCAAATTACGGGTTACGAGTATCAGTTCATAGCCTGCAAGGAAGCTATGGCTGAGGGGCTGCTCGAACCACCACAGATGCCGCTTGACGAAACACTCCGCATCATGCGTGTGATGGACGGGCTCCGACAAAAATGGGGCGTTCACTATCCGATGGACGACATGGAGTATGAATAGTTTATCGTTGGTTGCGTCGTCTGGCTCGCTTCCGGCTGTTCCCGAAAAGATCCTTCAGCCCGTTGAAGTCCTTTTTCATGATGAGGCCAATGCCTTGGGTGTTAAGGCTGCTGCGGGTGAAATATCGGTCGTTGGTTTGGTTATAGACTTTGATGGCCATGTTTCCGCTGGGGAATAGCAAGTACCTGATGTCGAAGTCGCCGATGAAAGTGGTTGTAGCACTGGCAGCATTGTCGCGGTAGCCGAATTGTCCGTTAATGAGCAGGCGGTTGTTGAGCAGACTGCCAGAGAGCAAACCCTCGTATTCGGCATTGTAGAAGCCTTCGGTACCTGTAGAGATGTTGGCGCCGAAATTCCAATTACTGCTACGGAACATGCTGCTGAGCACATTGTTGATTTGCTGGCTGATGGTGCCGCTGAGTATGCTTTGCATGGCCAAACTTGCCTGGCTCTGTTGTTCACCATTTCTGCCGGCATTGTTGGTCTGCTCGGTGTAGAACCGCCCGATGCCGAGCAGGTAAATCACCTGCATGTTCATTTCTTCCTGGCTGTTGATGATGTTTTTCACCATTTGCTTGGCATCGCTGCTGACGTTAGGCACATCGAGGTCGAAATCCACTTTAGGGTCGCTAGGATGGCCCGTGATATTCATGATGCAGTCAACGCGGGTGTTGTTGTTGCTGAAGCTGTTACCAATGTTGAGGTCGGAAAGAGGCACAGCGTTGACGGTGTAAAGGGCCTTCAGGTCGAGGGTAGCGTTGAATGGGTCGCCTCCGAAAACAATGGTTCCCCCCTGCTGGAAGATGAAGTCTTTTTTGATGACGTTCTGTATGGTTAGATTGTAGCTTCCTCGGTCAACGAGATAGGTTCCGAACATGTCGAAACTACCTTTGTTAAAATAGGTGGCACGGATGGTTCCCGAACCGTTGAGGGTGATTTTGTCGTTGGTGGTGTGGTCCATGAGCAGCCGCAGGGTGGCATCGGGGGTGCAGTTGATGAGGAAGTTGAGGCGCAGGTCGGAGGGTATTTCTTCAACTATGGGCAGAGCGTTCTGCTGACTGGTTTCGGCCTGCAGGCGCGAGGGGGTTACATCGCGCCACTCAATGAACTCCTGGCTTCCGATGGCATCGGGTGCAGAGGCATTATACTCGATAAACGAACCTTTCTCGGGGGTGGCATTGACATCGATGACCACTTCTCCGTCTTTGCCGCGAAGGGTGCAGTCGCCGGTGGCCCAGACGGTGCCAAAGAAAGTGTCTTCGCCGTACTCCCTGAAATCGTATGCTAAGAGGTTTTGTGCCGAAACCCGCACATCGTAGCTGAGGTCAGAAAGATGATCGTGGTGGAGTCGCCCGTTGATGATTCCAATGTGGTTGTCGCGGTCGCGGATGGTATCGTTGCTAAAGACAATGTTGTTCTCTATCAGTCGCACCGTGTCGTTGGCAAGCCAGTATTTGGTGTTGAGGCTGCTGATTTCCAGGGTACCGTTGGCCACGGCCTCACCTGTGAGGTTGAGCTCGCTCAGCGCTCCCCACAGCCGCAGATTGCCTGTGCCTCGCAGGTCGGTGTTGCGCATAAAACTGTCGCAGAAATACTCTACGAATTCCAGCCGGCTGTTGTGCGGCTCAATGGCCAGGTCGATTTTGTCGTTTTCAGGCGAAATGTATCCCTTGATGAGCGTGCGAGACAGGGGGCCGTCGTTGGCCACGGCATCAATGTCAATCATTTCTTTTTTGTCATCGTAGCTCACTTTTGCCGTAAGTGTTCCCATGTTGCCATACATGAAGGTGAATTTGTTGACCGTGAGCTGTGCGTTGGCCGAAGGACTTCCAAACACAGCGCGCACGGAAGCATGGCCTGAGGCTTTGCCGCCAAACTCCACGGCGTGGAAGTTCACCAGGTTGGTGATGTAGTTTACATCGATATCCTGTAAATCCACAGATATGGAGTCGTTAGGATTTTTTGTAGCACGTCCGCTGACGGTGAGGTGCTGCTTGTTGTGTTCCACCGAGAAGTGGTCAATGCTCAGATATTCCGAGTTGTAGAGTATTTCCGAAGGCATAACATGCCAGATGGTGTCGCTCACTTGAAACTCCGAGGGGTGGATGTTGACATGTGCGGTAGCCTTGCCGAGAGGGTTCTTGTAAAAGTCGGCTTCGGCGTGAACGCTGCCACGGAACACCCGCTGTTGGTTGTTGTCGAAGCTGATGGACGTCAGCAGACGGTTGTTTACTGCATTGGCATCAATATTCCAGCTGAAACGCTCTCCGTTGTCCATCACCTTCAGCACGTCGGCACGGGCAAAGAGCGTGTCGTTGGGTGTGCGTAGCGACAGACGGGCTTCCTCGTACCGGCTGCCGTCAATGTAGATGACGGGCACGCTGCACTCTAGGTTGAGCACGTTCTGACGGTCGTTCAAGTGGCCATACAGATAAGCGGGCTCGGTGAGCGTGACGGGCAAATCGAACAGCTTGTTGAGCCAGTCAGACTGTTTTATGGTGGCACTTAAGGTGAAATTGTTGTCGTTGAAAGAGTAGTTTCGTGCTGAGTGGGGAAGCCCGGGCAGGGTGGGGAGCTTGGATGCCACGAAACGGGTAATGCTCTGCGCCAGAGTCTGATAGTCGTAGTTGCCGCGCACAGTCATGTCGGCAAAATCGCTCACCAGCCGTAGTGTGCGTTGGCCTTCTTCTTTGTCGGCAGAAATGTGGAGGTTGTCGAGCACATATTCTTTATCTGGCGATTTCATCGAGAAGACATCCACGTCCAGGTCGCCCATAAGCGTGTTCAGACTGGTGCCGTTAAGGTTAGCATCCAGCACCAGTTCAAACACAGCACCCTTCCATTCGTCGGTAAGTTTCATGGCCGAAGGATTCAGATGGTGTACTTCGGCTTTTAGTTTGGCGGCGGGGGCATGAATGTCGGAGTTGAACTGGCCTTCGAGCTTTACTTCGCCATTGGGGTCGTTGATGGCCAAAAGGCCATTGAACAGGTTGTTGTGGTATTGGCCGTCAATAGTAATGTCGCGATAAGAATACGATTTGTAATCGAACCTCGACACTTTGCCATTGGCTTTTAACGACAGTTGGTTGCCTTGAGGCAGCAGGCCATCCACATTGATGTGTGTGGCAATGGTGCCGAAATCGTCGTTGTTAAGAATGCGGCGCAGATTGATGCCTTCGGTTTCTATGCGCCCTGTGAAGCTGTTGCCCCTCAGACCTATGCCAAGGTTGGCATTGCCCGCATCGGTGCGCAAAATGCCTTTGGTAGAAATATTGTTGCCCGAACCGCCAATCACACCACGGTAGTGAACGTTGCCCAAGCGAGTAATTTCGTCAGGGATTTGGATGCTTTCGCCCTTGATATTTTTTGTGACAAAATCAATGGTTTCGCCGCTCAGATTCAGCCGCTCGATAGTAGCGTTCCAGTGGGGATGGCTCCAGTTGTTGAGCCACCCGTTAGCAAGCAGTTCCATGTCATTGTCTTCCGAATGAATGTGCAGGTGGCTCACTCGCATGGTGGTACTGGTGCCCGAGAAGGTGGTGTTCAGGAAAATGGGATTCTTGAAGTGTACTAACGACGGGATGAAACTTCTTAAGTCGTACGGAGTTATGCTTGTGTTGTGAATGTTTCCGTTGAACTTGATGGTGGGTTTTGCTATTTGCCCGTCAATCATGCTGTAGGTGGCTTCCAATGTGTCGATAAGCAGGGTGCTGCCAGGCATCTGCAAGTTGAAGTCGCGAAGCAGTGTGTGGCGATAGTCGGCATCCACTTTAAACGAAAGATGGCGAAGGTCAAGGCCTGACTGTTCCTGGAGTGAAATTTTCTTTACATTAAGATGGAGTGTCGAGTCGGTCAGCTGTTTGAGCATCAGGTGGGCACTGATGTTCTTTACGTTCAAATGGCTGAGGTTTAGCTGGCGCGTAGTGGTGGGAATGTCGTGACGGTCGAAACGTACAGCACCATTGCGAACGATAACCGAGTTGATGCGCAGGTCGAGCGGTGTGTGGCTTGTTGTGTCTTTCGATGCGAGGGAGTCGAGTACAAACTGAAAATTGGGCTTGCTCTCTTCGTTAGCCTGATAAAAGCTTCCGTCGAAACCAAACAACTGTGCTGATGAAATGGCTATTTTTCCTTGAAGTATAGGAATTAACTCGATGTTGGCTGCCAGGCGCGAAGCATGAAGCATGCGTTTGCCCGCCTGGTCGTAGATGTCCACGTCGTCGATGATGATGCGGTTGAAGAAGCCCAGATCCACTCTTCCCACGCTGACCTGAGTCCCAAGTTTTTCGGCCAGAGCCTCGCTAACTTTTGAGCCAATAGCCGACTGTACTGCGGGCACATGGAGCAGCACAATAACAAGAAGATAAAGAGCCATCAGACTCCATATCGTCCAGGTGATGATTCGTCTAAGCGTTTTCAAATGTTACTTAGAGATAGCAATTATTTTGAATCCAAACGAATTTTTGCGCAAAAATACATCAAAAAGTCGTTATAAAGGAACATTTTGTCTGATTTTTCTTTAAAATGTGTTTATTTTTTTGTAATTTTGCCCACATTATTCCGAATAATATTATTTTTTAAGCATAGTTTTTATGGCAAATGTAATTAAATTGCGTAAGGGCTTGGACATTCACCTGCAAGGCAGAGCCAAGGAAGAGAAGCTTACGTTGAAGCCAAAGGACGAGATTGGACTCGTTCCCGATGGTTTTACGGGCGTTACTCCCAAGGTGGTAGTCAAAGAGGGTGACATTGTCAAAGCCGGGGATGCTTTGTTTGTCAACAAGCAGTTTCCCGATGTGAAGTTTGCCTCGCCCGTGAGCGGTCAAGTAACGGCTGTGGTTCGAGGTGAACGGCGTAAAGTGCTTTGCGTCAAAGTAAAACGTGATGCTCAGCAGCAGTTTGTGGATTTCGGAAAGAAGGATGTGCAAAAGCTGACTGGCGAGGCTGTTAAGAGCGCGCTTCTCGAAGCAGGTCTTTTTGGCTTCATCAACCAGTTGCCTTATGCCATCTCTACTAACCCGGAAACTTCGCCCAAAGCTATTTTTGTAAGCGCTCTGCGCGACATGCCGCTGGCTGCCGACTTTGAGTTCGAACTGAAAGGCAACGAGGCCGATTTTCAGACAGGCTTGACGGCATTGTCGAAAATAGCGAAAACCTATCTGGGAATTGGTGCCACGCAGCAGGCAGCTGCTCTGACGGGTGCCAAGGATGTTGAGGTGAACGTGTTCGACGGAAAGTGCCCTGCTGGCAACGTGGGCGTGCAGGTGAACCATCTTGACCCTGTGAACAAGGGTGAGGTGGTCTGGACTGTTGACCCGAGTGCTGTGATTTTCTTTGGACGTCTGTTCAACACCGGTCGCGTTGATTTGCGCCGTACGGTGGCCGTGACAGGCAGCGAGGTGCAGAATCCCGCTTATGCCGATGTGCTGGTGGGCGAACAAATTGGTACGCTGCTTGAGGGCCAGCTCAAAGGCGACAAGAAGGTGCGTATCATCAATGGCAACGTGCTGACCGGACGGCCTGCCTCTGCCGATGACTATGTAGGTGCTCATGTGAGCGAAATCACCGTGATTCCCGAAGGCGACGACGCCAACGAGATGCTGGGTTGGATTATGCCTCGTCCCAGCCAGTTCTCTGTGAACCGCAGCTATTTCTCTTGGCTTCAGGGCAAGAAGGAGTATGCTCTCGATGCCCGTGTGAAAGGTGGCGAGCGTCACATGATTATGAGTGGCGAATACGACAAAGTGCTGCCTATGGACATTTACGGCGAGTATCTCATTAAGGCCATTATTGCTGGCGACATCGACAAGATGGAGCAGCTTGGCATCTATGAGGTGGCTCCCGAGGATTTTGCCTTGGCAGAGTTCGTGGATAGCTCTAAGCTCGAATTGCAACGTATTGTGCGCGAGGGTCTTGACATGCTCCGCAAAGAGAATGCGTAATGATGTAAAAATTGTCTGAATAGTAAATAATAGTCAAATAATTATTCTATGAGCGCATTAAGAAATTATCTGGACAAGATAAAGCCCAACTTCGAGGAGGGGGGCAAGCTTCATGCATTCCGTAGCGTGTTTGACGGTTTTGAGACTTTCCTGTACGTGCCCAACACGACGGCGAAAAGTGGAACCAACATTCACGACGCGATTGACTCGAAGCGCATTATGAGTATGGTGGTCATTGCATTGATGCCTGCCATGCTGTTCGGTATGTACAATGTGGGCTACCAGAACTATCTGGCTGCAGGAACTCTTGAGCAGGCCAGTTTCTGGAGCATCTTCTTCTACGGATTCCTGGCTGTGCTGCCCAAAATCCTTGTTTCCTATATTGTTGGTCTTGGCATTGAGTTTATTTGGGCTCAGTGGAAAGGCGAGGAGATTCAGGAAGGCTATCTTGTGAGTGGTATCATCATTCCGCTAATCATTCCCATTGGCTGTCCGTTGTGGATGCTCGCCTTGGCTTGTGCCTTTGCGGTGATTTTTGCTAAGGAAATCTTCGGTGGTACGGGCATGAACATTTTCAATGTAGCCATTGCTGCACGTATGTTCCTCTTTTTCTCTTATCCTTCGAAGATGACCGGTGACAACATTTGGGTCTCCACCGATTCTATTTTCGGCCTTGGCAACACGCTCCCCGACGCTTTCACGGCAGCAACGCCTCTCGGACAAGTAGGGCAGGGGGCTGAGGTTACAGCTTCGCTTTGCGATATGATAACGGGTTTCATTCCCGGTTCTATTGGCGAGACCTCGGTGATTGCCATTGCCATTGGTGCTGTTATTCTGCTCTGGACGGGCATTGCTTCGTGGCGCACCATGCTGAGCGTTTTCGTTGGCGGTGCCTTGATGGCATGTTTGTTTGAGTCAACGGGTGCTTCTCCCCTTCATTGGTACGAGCACATCGTGCTGGGTGGATTCTGTTTCGGTGCCGTGTTTATGGCCACCGACCC
>JAEEGL012325937.1_pt1 | contig 11981 bp, 4 predicted proteins | sample 9134231 | NCBI WGS metagenome assembly JAEEGL01 (sample SAMN16246548, study PRJNA631951) | gut metagenome | biome: gut microbiome; feature: rumen; material: fiber-attached | host: Bos | place: Iran: Karaj | collected 2018-10
AGAACGGCCGAGGGAAGAATGCATGTTTCTTGTCCACAAGCAGAAAGAATTGGTAGTGCAACGGTGAGAGAGCACTGTCCAACACATGAGATGTCTTGAATTGTTAGTATTTTATTATATGACATACAAAAGATTCCTTTTATATAATTTTCTTTTTTAAACTCCAAATAAGCCTGGTGTAGCAAGATATCTATGACCAGAGTCTGGGAAAATTACAACTATATTCTTGTTTTCATTTTCTTTGTAAGTAGCCATTTCAAGAGCTGCAGCACAGGCCGCCCCAGAAGATATTCCTGCGAATATTCCTTCGGTTTTGACTATACTGCGAGTCATTTCGTAGGCTTCTTCATCAGAAACTGTAGCTATTTCTCTGAAAATAGTAGTATCGAGAACATCGGGTTTAAAACCTGCTCCTATTCCTTGTATTAGGTGTTTACCACTTTTGCCTGTAGCTAGGAAAGCAGATGAAGCTGGTTCTACAGCAACGATTCTTATATTTGGATTCTTAGATTTTAGGTATTGCCCAGCTCCGGTAATGGTTCCACCAGTTCCAACACCAGAAATGAAAACGTCGACTTTACCGTCGGTGTCTCGCCATATTTCTGGACCTGTCGTATCAAAGTGGGCTTTGGGATTAGCAGGATTAGAGAATTGCCATGCAATTATTGAATTTGGAATGGTTTTAGATAATTCTTCTGCTTTATCTAAAGCACCTTTCATTCCTTCTGAGGCTGGAGTTATAACAAGTTGAGTGCCATAAGACATAAGTATTCTTTTTCGTTCAACTGACAATGAGTCAGGCATGACTATGATGGATTTATATCCTTTGAGCACGGCTAAAGCAGATATTCCTATTCCTGTATTTCCAGATGTTGGTTCTATAATTGTTGCACCTGGTTTAAGCCGACCACTGGCTTCTGCATCTTCTATGATTGATTTAGCGATTCTATCTTTTATTGAGCCTGCTGGATTATAAAATTCTAATTTTGCAAAAACTTTAGCTTTTAGGCCTAGTTTTTTTTCAAAATGTGTGAGTTCCAATAGGGGGGTATTTCCTATAAGTTGTTCAGCAGAAGTGTATATTTTAGCCATGAAAGAATCCTTTTAACCTTATGAACAAATTATAAGACATACTACTATTGCTATAGCTTAAAGTCAATTTTTATAGGCGTTTAACTATAATCATAGTTATATCGTCAGAACGGGGACCAGGTTCTCTGAAGTTATCCATGGCTTGGAAAATAGCATCAATAGCGTCTTTCGATTTTGCATTGAGTTTCATTTGTTCAGTGAACATTTCAAAAAATCTTTCGTAACCGAACATTTCACCGTTTGCAGCAGAAGCTTCTATCATGCCGTCAGTATAGAATATAAAAGCATCGCCAGGTTCCATCATTTTAGTTATAGGTTTCTTTTTGCGTTTTTTCATGCCGCCTAGAGGAAGAGATGGCATTTTGATTTCTTCACAGGTTTGTGTTGAGGCTGTATAGTATGCTGGGTATGATTGTCCGGCATTGTCAAATATTACTTCACCTGTTTCTGGGGTTAATGCCATAGATATCAAGGTCATAAGTTTATTTCTAGGCTTTAATTCTTTGTTGAACATAATATTCAGCATATCCATAAATTCTTCAGGGAATTTTACTTTTTGAGATTTTGCATAATTAAAGGTTGCTTTTGCCATAGCCATTGCCAGTGAGGCAGAAATACCGTGTCCTGAAACGTCGCCTAATATAATAGATATTCTACCATCTTCTAATGTGACTGTATCGTGGTAGTCACCAGCTAAATCTGTAGCTGAGATTGTGAAAAATGCGATATCGTAGCCTTCTATTTGAGGTGGACCTGGTGGTAATAAGCTATCTTGAACTATTTTCCCATATTCTAATTCATCAAATTCGCTTATTACCTTATTGAAGGCTTTGGCGAGCTCTCCTAATTCATCGTTTCTTCTTACAGGAATAGAGAAATCTTTAATTCTGTTTCTGATTGCTAAGATGCCTTTACTAAGGTCACCTACAGGCAATATTATAAGATTAGTTATAAACCATGCTCCAAATAAAGAGATGGTCATGGCAAATATGCCGATTATTGTTAATTGCCATTTGAAGGGTTCTAAGACGGCTAAGCGTTCCTTTTTGGAAATTATATTCATAAAAACATGTGAATTAACTTGTTTTTCATGTTTTGCGGTTATCCAATATGGTTTGCCTTCAATATTAATGCTTCTGAAAAGAACTTTGTTGGTATCAAAAGCGGCAATAGCTATATTTATTATGCTTTCTTGAGGAAGATTAGTATGTGGTGTAATAAGAGAATTTCCGAAATGAGGATTATTCACGAAAACAGCTAGTTGTATGTTGTCTTTTCTTATAGGCAACGAATTTATATAGTCTTTAATATGTTGAGAAAAAGTTGTGATCATTTGGGTTGTTACACAGATAAAAGCAGGACCACTTGCTAATTCTGGGTATATATCCCAGTACCAGGTTGTTGGGAAAGCTCCGACTCTAAATATAAACTGTTCATTTCTTTTTCTGATTAATGTAGCAAAACCTAGTTCATCAGTAGAAAGAACAGATTCACTTACCAATTCAGCAGGTGAAACTTTCATGCTTATTTTACTTGCTCTATCTGGGCAATAAAGTTTTAAGACAAGTCTGCATATCAGGTCGAAGATATTAGCTCCGCCTTGAGTTTCTCGGTCATCCATTGTAAAGAGTGTATTTATTTCGCTGTCTCGAACATCTAATCTGCACAAGCTAGGATTAATCGAGTATTCTGAAAGAGTGTTATAAAACATTTCTGCATCTGTAGGTTTGTTATTAAGATATGCTTCTTTTACTTTTTCCCTTAAAGCAACAGAAACTTTTTTTGTTTGTTCAAGCAAAACTTCACGCTGAGCTTCAATGTTATAGATAGTATCTAAACTTTCACTTAAGATATTTTTCTCTATAACGCTCTGCTTGTCTGATAATAAGGAGCTGCCTATTACTGCTGTCATTAAAACAGGGAAAATAGAGGCCATAGTAAAGATACCGATAATTCTGTATTTTATTGAAAGATTGTCTAGAAAATCTGTAACTATTTTACCAGGGAAATATTTAATTAATGAAGTTAGATAAGCTATAAGAGTAATAATGAAAAGTATTCCGGAAGCTTTTTTCAATAAGTCAGCCCAATCATAAGTTACAAAAGGATTGTTATCTATAGGAACGACGTAACAGTATTTTATGTCAAATCTATTTGTCTGAAAATACCAGTAATGGTCGTTAAAGACAACCAGAGGTTTATTGGTTTTTATTGTCTTTATGAAAGCAGCTTGAGTTTGTTCTTCTGTAAAACCTTCTGGAGGTATTGTTTCATTACTAGTTATAAGTCCATAGTTTTTGCTTTTATTCTTTTTTATAACGTTTTCAAAACGGGTGGCTGTGTTGGGAATACTTCTTGTATAGAGAAATAAACCAACGCCATTTTCGTATTTATCCCAGTGGAATTGCTGAAGTTCTTCTTTTAAGTAATAATTTGAATAAAAACCTTTCCCTCGTTGAATCAGTTCAAGACGGTTTAAGCCAATGTCACCAAGCTTTTTTAAGGTCTTTCTATGAGCTTCAAGGAATTCCTTAGATAATCTGTGATATCCAAGATATTTCATGAAGTCTGTAAAGAATTCTTTTTCATCTTCGTTAGCATTTATAGCTTGTATTAATATGTCATCCTTGTAAAAGAAAGCTTTTAATGAAATATGATCGTTATACTCACAATTTCTTATGATGTTAATAAGTTCTTTTGAGTCAGGTCCATTATTTTTAGCTTCTTCGATTATCTTTTTAAAGCTATTGCAAACATATTTATGCAAAAAAGAGTTTGAAATTACATCATCTAATTTGGTTGAGAGGTTGTATTCAAGATTCTTTTCGTTATCTTCTTTTACTTTAACTGATGTTTGCATTGAAATGATGAACAAAGCTAATAAAAGAATCATCAGAAAAGCTAGGAAAAGTTTTCCAAAGGAGGCGGAATTAGGTTTTTCTTCATTAGCCATAACTAATTAGCCTCCATTGATTTTTCATTAATAATAGTGAATAGAGTTATATCATCTGTTTGTTGGGCGTTATTAGTTTTACACCATTCTCTGTATTTGTTTTCTATTCTGTTCAACCAGCTTGAATTATCGCCTGGTATCATTTGTTTAGCCCATTCTTCAATTTGTTTGTAATCTATTGTCAGACCGTTATCTTTATGTATTTCTATCATACCGTCAGAAATACATAAAATTCTTTCGCCTGGTAAAATAGTGGTGCTTTGTTCTTTTGATAAATGTTTCTTTCCTATACCAAGAGGAAGAGCGGGGCTTCCCAACCATTCACTAGTGTCGTCATTTCTTAAAAAGAGTGGGTAAATGTGCCCTCTGGTGATGAAATTTATAAAACCAGTTTCTGGGTCTAGTATTCCGCAGACAATACCCATAAACATTTTTTCCATATGATTATCTCTAAGCATTTGATCTATGGAATCGGCTAAAGAAGCCGGATTATTTTCTGGGTTCTGGCTCCAGTTAAAGGTTACAGAACGCACAAATGACATCATTAGCGCAGAGCCAATACCATGACCAGTTAAGTCGCCTACTAGAAAAAGAATTTTCCCATCAGGCATAGAGAAAGAGGTAAGGCAGTCTCCGCCAAGATCGCCTGCTGGTATAGAAAAGCCATTGATATAATAACCAGATGTTTCAGGAAATTTAGTAGTCAGCAGTCCTTCCTGTACATTCTTAGCCATTTGCATATCGTAGTTTTCGCCCATCATGAAATTAAATTCTTTGAAAAGAGTTACTAGTTCGTCTTTTCCTTCGGGAACTGGTAATTTTATTTCAAATTTATGTTCAGATAAAGCTTTTATTCCTATTTCAAGATTACTAAGCGGAGAAATGAGCTGTTTCATAAGCCAGCTTATTATAAAGACTAGTAAGATTAATGCAACTATAGCGCCTATAAAAATATAATTTTTAAGCTTGCTAATTTCTTTTTGGAAGTCATCTGTAGATAAGCTTCCTGTGTAGCAGATATCTTCATAGTTTGAATTTGGAATACAAAGAGCGTATATTTGTTTCCCATTTTTCAATATTTTTCTGAATATTGGTTTATTTATGACATAAGCAGCCTTAGCTTGTTCAAATAACTGATTATATGAATTGGTCGGAGGAATAGACCATCTGTATTTTAATGGGTTAAATGCTGTCAAGTTGATTATCTGCTGTTTTGAAACAAGACTTCGTTGGTCTATGTTTTGTGTATATTTTTTTAATACATGTATTAGTTTGGGTTCAACAGATATTACAGCTGCTTCTCCAGCAGACTTAGGGTAAACTCTTATAAAGAAAAATAAAGGAGAACCTGCATTTTTAACATATTGTAGTTTGTTGGGATATGCACAAATCTGGCTGAAACCTAAGTCTTCTTTTCTTACTATCATATCGGCAAATGGATTACTGGAATAGGGTAATTCATTGAACCTTGAATGCATATATTTTTCTATGTATCTGTTGCTTGTAGATTTAAAAAGGGTTTCCTGACCTGATGAATAATTTGTACTATTTGAATAAATCTGAACAGAGGCAGCGTTTCTAATAGAGACTCTGGCTTCAGGAAAGGCTTTAACAATATTCTGAGTCATTTTTTCAAATGATTCCTTACCGGTAAAACCATTTTTAGGAGGTTCAGTTAATTCGGATAGTTTCGTAGAACAGTTGTTTAGATAGGTTCCGAAATTTTGAATAATATTACCTATTGCTTCTTCCATTGATGAGCGTAGTTCGTTTTTATGGATTTTTGTAAGGGTATCTATACTTTCAAGGCTTGTTGTTCCTGTAATGGTTAAAGGAAGAATTGAAGAAGCTATGAAAATAAGAGTGACAAATTTTTTTAAACTAAGCATTGAATTACTTGAATAGTTAAGAACAACAACAATTATTAAGACAACAAGTATTACAAAGTATATTCTTAAAAAGATTAAACTTTTGTAATAAACGCTGTCTCTAAGGTTATAGGCGGTGTAATATCTTTCATTATTTTTGGTAGTTATGAAAAACCAGTTTTTGTTTTCGTATATTCCGTGCTCTTGAGAATTTGCTATAAGATGTCTATAAGCTGCTTTTGCTGTGATTTGTTCTGGGGAATTGCCATTTTCTGTTAATCTGCCCGAATTGGTTTGGTCAATTATTTTAGGTGATTTTTCAATTATTTCTTTTAATACTTTATTATTATCTGGTAATTTGTTGCTTAATATAATTACGCCTTTGTCGCCACGGCTTGACCAGGCTGCAAAGGCTTCTTCCCCAGAAATAACGGTATTAATTATTATTTCAGGATTGTTCTTTATAGAAATCAGGTTTTTGCCATAACCAAAGGTAAATTCTATTTTTTTATCTAATTCTGCTCTTTTAGCTTCGATTTTAGGAATATCTGTTTCGATTAAGGCAGGATAGAGATTTCGCATGAGCCATTTATTTGCGGCCTGTTCCGGAGCTGTTTCAACAAGAATTTTTTTATCGTACTTATATATTGAAATATCTAAATCATATTTTTCTATAAATCTTTTTTGAATGGCTTTTATGTCTATTTGAGGGTCTTCGCAAATTCGTTTTAATAATGGAAGAATTTTTTGGGTTATAAAAAACTGTCTATCTGCGTCTGTTGCAAGTTTTTCTGTCTGTATGATGCATTGTTCTTCTCTATTGTTTTTCCATTCATTATCCTGCATGTCTAAGCATGAACTCAAAGCTAGATAAATACCAACCAAAACAGAAATAATCATAATAATAATGATTATTTTTTCTTTTAAATTGCTGATTTTTGGTATTAAGCTCATTTCAACCCCATAATTTACTATATATTCTACCTTGTAATGCATAAAAAATACAGTTATTTGTGAGGTTATGAAGAAAGGATTTGAGAGAACAGAGATATAAGATATAAGATTTAAGATATAAGATTTAAGATTGAAGATTGAAGAGGGAAGAGGGAAGAAGGATTATGGATTGCGGCGGACAATTATAAGCGTGATATCGTCTGAATGATGGCCGGGTTCTCTGAATTTTTCAACTTCATCAAAGATATTTCTAATTGCTTCTTTTGAACTGATATTTTTTTTCATTTGTTCAGTGAATTTGGCAAAAAATCTTTCGTAGCCAAACATTTCACCCTTGGCAGATGAAGCTTCAATTATTCCGTCTGTATAGAAAATAAAGGCATCTCCTTTTTCCATTTGTTTGACAATTGGCTTTTTTTTGCGTTTTTTCATCCCGCCTATAGGCAGAGAAGGCATTTTTAATTCTTCACTAGTTTGACTAGATGCTGAATAATAGCAGGGATAAGCTTGACCAGAGTTGTCGAAAACGACTTCACCTGTTTCTGGAGTTAATTTCATAGAAATCATAGTCATCAACTTATTTCTAGGCTTTAATTCTTTATTGAACATTGTATTCAGCATATCCATAAAGTCTTCAGGAAATTTGACTTTTAGTGACTGAGCATAGTCAAATGTTGCTTTTGCCATTGCCATAGCAAGAGATGCCGATATTCCATGACCAGAAACGTCACCAAGAATGATAGCAAGTTTCCCGTCTTCTAATATTGCATGATCATGATAATCTCCAGCTAAGTCTGAAGCAGAAATTTTGAAATATGCGATGTCGTAACCTTCTATTTGGGGAGAACTACTAGGTAAAAGGCTTTCTTGAACTACTTTACCATAGTCCATTTCATCAAATTCTTTAATAACCTTATTAAATGCGATTGCTAATTTCCCTAATTCATCTTTTCTAGTTACAGGAATAGTAAAGTCTCTAATTCTATATCTTATGGCTTCTATGCCCTGATTTAAATTGTTTACGGGCAAAATAACAAGGCTAATAATAAACCATGCACCAAATAGAGAGATAAGCAGAGTGAGAATACTGCTTAGTAGTATTCTCCATTTATAAGGATTTAATACTTTTAGTCGCTCTTCCTGATTTATTAAATGTAAATAGACATGACAACCAACGTTTCTTTCTTTTTTTGCGGTAACCCAGTAAAGTTTACCATTGATGGATACTGTTCTGAATAGAGCCTTATTTGTTATTAAAGATGAGTTTGCTATGTCAAACAGATGTTTTTTAGGTATATTGTTGTATTTATCCGGTAATATTTCCGGGTAATATAAATCGTCTGAAATATAAGCATAAAGCTGTAGGCTATCAGAGGAAAGAAGTGGATTTTTGAAATAATCTTGAATTAATTCTTTATAACAAGCGCCGGTTATTGAAGTAAAACCCATGAAAGCCGGTCCTGTTGCTATTTCTGGGTAAACATCCCAATACCATATAGTAGGTGAATTACCTGCTTGGAGAACCCATTGTTTGTCTCGTTGTCTAAGAAGAGTAGAAAAACCTACTTCATCTCTGGATAAAACAGTTTCACTAATCAGTTCTGCTGGAGAAATATTGAGTTTTGTCTGATTTAATCTGGAAGGGCTATGCAGTTTTAAAACTATTCTGGTGATAAGATCCATTGATTCTGGAATACCGCTTGTTTCACGGTCATGCATAGTTAATAAAGTGTTTATATCACCATCTCTGATTTCTAAATACGATAATTCTGTTGATAATGAATATTTTTTTAAGTATTCTTTAAATAGTTCTTCAGTAAATTTTTTATGTTTTACATCTTCTCTTAATTCCAATGCAAGCTTATGTAGTCTGTTTTTTAGAATTATAAACTGGTTTTCTATATTTTTAATACCTGCAAGGCTTTCACTAAGAATTGCTTCTTCTATTACTTTTTCTTTATCTGAAAGCAGAGCGAAGCCTAATATGATAGCTATCAAGGTTGGAAATATAGATGATGTTACAAATATTCCTATAATTCTGTATCTGATGGAAAGGTTGTCTAAGTAATTAACAATAGTTTTGCCTGGAATATAGTCTATTAAAGAAGTTATATAAATTAGAATTATTGCTATGATAAGTATTAGTGAGATATTTACTATTATACTTGCCCAATTTGAATTTATATTATTTGTTTTTATTGGAATAGTGTAACAGATTTTATTGGAATTTTTAGTAGTTTCGAAATACCAGTAATAATCATTAAATTCAATAAAAGCTTTATTAAGTTTAGTTGACTTTATGTAAGCTGTTAAAGTTTGGTCATCAGTAAACCCTTTGGGAGAAATAATATTCTTATTCTCACTGTCTATTGCGCCCATTCCTTCGTTGGGATTATTTGCCAAAACTATTCTAAAACGTTCTATAAAATCAGGAATGATTTCTGTATAAAAGAATATTCCTATTCCATCGGGGAAGGTATTGTAATAATAATATTGTTTTGTTTCTTTATTATAAAATAGCTTTATGAGACCTTTATAATTATGCATTAATTCTAGTCTATTGCCACCTCCAAAATATTCATGGAGTTCATTTATTGTTTTGCGGTTGGCTTCAGTGAATTGATCAGTTCCTTTGGAGTAGTTTAATTGTTTTAATAGTTCTTTAAATACTAATAAGTCTTTTTCTTGGTAATTAAAGCCTTTTACAAATTCGTAATCTTTATAAAAAAAGAATTTATATGAAAATTTGTATTTTAATGAATTTTTTGAAATCGCGTCTGTCGTTTGTTGACTTTCAATTCCATTATTACGAGCAGTATTTATTATTTCGTTGAGACTATGCCATATATAGCCATCTTCTGATGTATCGGTCAAAAAAGAATCTAGTTGCGAAGCCATACTTGATTCAATTTGAGTTTCGTTTTCTTCAGAAAGTTTGCTTGAAATCTGGAAGGAAATATATAAAACAGCAAATATAAAAATAAGCAGAAATATTAGAAAAATCTTTCCAAAAGAAACAGAATTTAAATAGTTTATTAATTTTTTCATGCCTTGGTATTACCTTCTGTTTCTTTAGAAATAATGCTGAAAAGAATAATATCATCTATAGGTTTTACATCATTTTCTATACACCACTGATCAAATAATGCCTTGATATTATCAACCCAATTTGAATTATCTTCACTTATTGCTTCTGATGCCCATTTTTCTATTTTTTCATAATTAATATCTGTGCTGTTATTATTATTTAATTTTATAAAGCCATTAGTGATGCATAACATTCGTTCATTAGGTAAAAGCTTAGTTTCTATAAGTTTTGTTTCATGATTTTTCCCAATGCCTAATGGTAATGAAGCCTGTCCAAGCCATTCACAGCTATTGTTATTCCGTAAAAATAAGGGGAAAATATGACCTCTTGTTACAAGTTTAATAGATTTATCGTTTGTGTTTAATATTCCACATATTAAACCCATAAACATATTATTGTTTTTGTTGCTTCGAAACATTTGATCAATAGCAGACACTAGGGATAATGGGTCATTTTGTGGAGATTGACACCAGTGAAAAGCGATTGAACGAATTGATGCCATAATAAGTGCAGAACCTATCCCTAAGCCAGATATATCGCCGACTAGAAATAGGATTTTATCATCAGGTAAAACGAAAGAAGTCAGGCAGTCTCCGCTAAGTTTGTCTATAGGAAATGATTTCCCTGATATTAAGTAATCTTTTGTATTGGGGAAAACTGTTGTAATCAGACCTTCCTGGACATTCTTTGCCATCTGCATATCGTAGTTTTCGTTCATCATAAAATTAAATTCTTTAAAAAGTTGAACAAATTCATCTTTCCCTTGTGGAACAGGGATTTGAACTTCATATTTTCTTTTTTCCAGTGCGAAGATTCCTTTTTCTAAGTCACTTAAAGGATTTATCAACTGTCGCATTATCCAGATTGTTAAAGTTAAGAAAAGAATTAATGAGAGGATGGCGCAGAGGGTTATAATAGTTTTTCTCGTTAGTATTTCTCTTTCAAGTTTTTCTGATGAAATAAAACCTAAATAGCATATGTCATCAATAGTTGAGTTTGATACAGCTAATGAATAAAAGCTATTGTCTTTGTATTTTAGCTTTCTGAATATGGGCTTTCCTGTAATAAATGCTGCTTTTGCTTGGTCTAAGAATATATTATGGTTGAATGAGGGTGGAAGTATCCATTTATAACCCATTGGATAAAAAGCTAAAAGGTTTATCTGCTGCTGATTGGCTATTAAACTGCGTTTATCAATTTTTTTAATATATTCTTTTATTGTATTTTGAATATCTAGAATTATATACATTATAGCTTCTCGACCAGCTTCTTTGGGAAAAAGCTTTAAAAATAGAAGCATTTTAATTCCAGTATTATAAACGAATTGAAGTCTGTTCGGGCGGTTTGGTATGACATTTAAACCTAAATCATCTCTAGAAACCATTTCTTCTGCAAATAAATTAGTTTTATATGGCAATTCATCTGCTCTATCAGCCATGTTCTTTTTTATAGCCATTCTTCCTAATGCTTTATAAAGGGTATCTTGTCCGGGGGAATACTGTGGATAATTAGAATAGATTATTTCACAAGCAGCATCTCGGGTAGAAAATTTGGAATTATAAAACTCTTTCGAAATGTTCTTTTCCATTTCTTTAAAATCATAAACGGAATTTTGAGGTTCTGTAATAGCTTTTAATTTGTTAGAGCAAGTGTTTATGTAATTGTCTAAGTTTTGTATGCAATTTCCTAAGACTTCTTCCATAGAAGATTTCAATTCGTTTTCATAAATATCAGAATAGGTTTCGATGCTTTCAAAGCTTTCAGAGCAGATTAACCCAATAGGAATCATTGCTGAGGCTAAAAATATTAATAAAACTAATTGTTTTAAACTCAGGTTTAAGTTGCCTCTAATATTTATTATTAATAAAAATAATAAAGGTATAATAAAAACGAATAATACTTTTAAATAAATAAGACCTCTAGAATAGATACTAGATCCTATTTTATATGATGTATAGTATTTCTCTCCATTTTTGTTAGTTGAAAAATACCATTCCTGGTTGTTGTAGATTCCTTTTTCTTGTGA
>JAEEGL012387523.1_pt1 | contig 11981 bp, 5 predicted proteins | sample 9134231 | NCBI WGS metagenome assembly JAEEGL01 (sample SAMN16246548, study PRJNA631951) | gut metagenome | biome: gut microbiome; feature: rumen; material: fiber-attached | host: Bos | place: Iran: Karaj | collected 2018-10
GCATCATCGTTATCGCCAGGACCTTTCTGGCCTGTGAGAGCAAAACAAGAATATATCTTGTTCAATAGAGCATCAGTATCCAATTCACTGGTCTGTTGCGGATTGATATTTTCTACATCAAGGTCGCCTGTGCATGATGTCGTCATGGTGCCAAAAGCCAAAACGGCAATAGCTACAGGAATCAATGATTTGATTTTATTCAGTATCATAACTTATAATCTTTTAAATGAATGAGATTTAGAAATTAAGAGTCAAACCAAGAATTCCAACAAACGGACGTGGATACATGTTGCCATCATAGCCACCATCAATTTCAGGATCAAGTCCCTTATATTTCGTAATAGTAAATACATTCTGAGCAGTAGCATACACACGACCGCTCGCCTTCAGACCAAAGAGAGTGTCAAAGCTATAACCGATTGTAATGTTGTCACACTTCAAGAAAGAAGCATTCTGAATATAGTAGTCACTCAGAGCACCAATAACTGTTCCTGTCTGCCAGTTCTTTTCACGAGCAATGTTGATCACATTGTGCCAAGAATTACCCAAGAACACATTTGAGAGAACTAGGTTGGAGTTTCCTGCCTCTACACCATTGTATACATAGTTGTTTAGACTTGCACGAAGATTGAAGCCGAAGTCCCATTTCTTCCACATTAACTTAGAGGTGAAGCCCATAGTTACATCAGGTGAAGACTTCTTGTAGAAATAACGATCATTGATATTGATGATACCATCAGCGTTGCGGTCTACATATTGTCCCTCAATAGGCTGTCCGTTCACATCATAAACCTGCTGGTAAACGTAATAAGCTTCAACTGGATGACCTACCTGCCAAGCCTTCACGCCATCAGAACCGGAGTCACCAATGGCAAGACCGCCATGGAGAATCTTATAGCCCTCGCCAGAACTTGCTATCAACTCGTCAATCTTGTTTTTGTTATAAGTAAGGTTATAACCAATGGTCCAGTTCCAGTCCTTAGTCTGGATAGCACGCCAGTTAGCTGCAAACTCGAAACCTGTGTTGTGCAGTGATCCGATATTGCTGGTCACCTTGTTCTTAAAGTTTGTACCAACAGGAACCGTAACAGTGTTAATCAGGTCTTTCGTCTTGCGATGATATACATCAAAGTTCAAGGTCAGACGATTGTTAAGGATTCCGAAATCGATACCCGCATTCCATGTGGTGGTCTTCTCCCAAGTCAAGTCAGGGTTGAAGGCATCTGGACGATACGTGCGTCCCTCACCAAACAGGGGATAGTATGCACCCTGAGAGTTTGGAGTATAAGTAGCAATATAGGTATAGTCACCAATACCTTCCTGCTGACCGGTGATACCCCAGCCTAAGCGGAGTTTCAAGTCTGACAGCCAAGTAGCCTTTTTCAGGAACGGCTCCTCGTTGATTTTCCAGGCAAGAGCAAGAGAGGGGAATACGCCCCAGCGCTTGTTTTTATGGAAACGGGAAGAACCATCATCACGCAGGGTAAAGGTCAGCATATAACGATCCATCAACGAGTAGTTGAAACGACCGAAGAATGATACGAGGTAGTTCTCTGTCTTATAGAGCGTATTCTCTGAAGGCAAATAATATTCACCTGCTAATGGATTACCTTCCTCGTCTACCTTCTGAGAAGTTAAAGGATAGAGTCCATAATAGAAATAGTCACTCTTCTTATGGAAATGCTGCCACTCATAACCTGCCATGATGTCGAAGTGGTGAGTTTCTGCAAGATCCTTTATATACTGGGCATAGAGGCTGAATGAGAGGTTATATGTATCCATTTTGTTCCAACCATAGTTTCCATAGTAGTATGTACCAGAGGCATAGGTATATGGACTTTGGGACTTATTAGTCTTACCAGAACTAATATCCATACCCATATTCAAATGGATGTGCAAATCCTCGAAGCCGTGAATCTTATAATCAGCCTCAATATTACCAATCAACGCCTTTGACTTACCTTCATCGGAATAATTGTTCAGTGCAGCTACAGGGTTGCCTGTAGCAAAGGTGTTAACATTGGTATTTCCCCATGCGGGATCTTGCCAATCTGTAGAACCTGGCCACTGCCAGTATCCACCAAAACCATTGTCCTTATTGTAGTCATAAATAGGCTTTGTGGGATCCATATAAATAGCGCCACCAATAGCAGAACCTGAATTAGCATACTTTGTCTTTGAGTACATTCCCTTCGCGTTGAAGTTGATGTTCAGATGGTCGTTCAGGAAGGAAGGCGACAAGTTAATACTACCGGTAAAACGCTGGTAGCTGCTGGTCTTAACGATACCGTTCTGGTCAGTATAGCCCAGAGACACACGGTAAGGCATATTCTTTAGTCCACCAGAAACTGTGATGTTGTGATCAGTACTAACTGCAGTGCGGAAAATCTGATCCTGCCAGTCAGTATTTGCAAAAAGGTGATTGCCATTAGCATCGTAATAACCTAATGCTTTGTAATAGTCGCTAGCTTTATATTCTTCCTCTGTCATGCCCTTCTCATTCATCACACGATCCTGGATGTAGGCCATATATTGCGGGCCATTCATCACATCCATCTTTTTCTTCACGGTACTAATAGATATGTTACCGTTGTAAGAGATACGGGGCTTGGAATTCTTCTGTCCCTTCTTGGTGGTGATGATAATCACACCGTTAGAAGCACGGCTACCGTAAATGGCAGTAGCAGAAGCGTCTTTCAGAACGGTGAAACTTTCGATATCGTTCGGGTTCACCAGGTTGAGAGGGTTAGAGGCACCCTGCATGCCATAACTATCCATGGCAAGACCATCAATCACAATCAACGGATTGTTGGAGGCATTCAGAGAAGAACCACCACGGATACGGATGGTTGCACCGGCACCTGGTTCACCACCACTGTTCGTGATATTCACACCGGCGATCTTACCCTGCAACATGTCCTGTGCAGAGGTCTGGAGTCCGTGGTTCATCTCATCAGGTTTCAGAGCCGTTACAGAACCGGTCAAGTCGTTCTTCTTGGCACGGCCGTAACCAATGACAACTACGTTGTCGAGGAGAGCTGCATCCTCCTGAAGAGTAATCTCGAGAGTAGCGGCTGCCTTCACGGTCTGGGACTGATAGCCCACGTATGACACGCTAATGTCAGCACCCTGATTAGCCTTCAAGGCGAAATTACCGTCGAAGTCAGATACCGTAGCAGTCTGTGTTCCTACCACACGTACCGTCGCACCGATAATCGGTTCGCCCTGAGCATCCTTAACATGACCTTTGACATCAATCTGTGCAAAGGCTCCCACCGAAAGAAAGAGTCCTAGCATCAGGACCAACATCCTTAACGGAGTCGTAATGTTTACCTGCTTCATTTTTAATTCTTTAAGTTAATATGTTGTTTTAAGTTTTATAAAAAAATAATCAGCTCGAATTCTGTTGCAAAGATAGAATTTGTTTGCATTCGTTCATACTTTTTTTGAGTTAAAAACGTTATTAGGGAAATGCAAACGTTTGCACGTTGGACTCATTATAAAATAAATAAGGTAGGAAACACCGAAAGAAACTTTTCTATACCTTTGCATCATTAAAGCTAAAAACCGAGAAATGGAAGAGCATACACATTTGACGATGAAGGACATTGCCCGCGAATTGGGTATCAGCGTGGCAACCGTCTCACGAGCCTTGAAAGACTCGCCCCGTATCTCTGCGGAGCGACGTGCTGCCATTCAGCAATATGCACGTGAGCACAACTTCATCCCAAACGTGATTGCAGAGTCATTACGCCACTCCAAAGTACAGCCCATTAAGGTCATCGGGGTCATCATCCCGGAATTTACCCACTTCTACTTCTCGTCCATTCTCTCTGGCATTGAGGAGGAGACTTCAGCTCACGGCTACCGTATCATAGTTGCACAAAGCAATGAGCAATATGAGAAGGAGGTCAGGATCTGCCAGTGGCTCTACGAGAACAAAGTGTGCGGTGTCATTGTCTCCCAGGCAAAGGACACGCAGAAGTACGACCACTTCCAGCGTCTGATAGATGCTGGTGTACCGCTGGTCTTCTACGACCGTATCTGTACGGGGGTGAATGCCAGCCGTGTGGTGGTGGACGACTACATGGGGGCTTATAACGCCGTGTCACACCTGATAGAGACGGGATGCAACCGTATCGCGTTCTATGGCTCGTCGATGACACTGGAAATCTCCAAGAACCGTTATAACGGCTATAAAGATGCCCTGTTGAAACACGGCATCCAACCCGATCCGGAACTGATGCGCTTCTGTGACAACCGTACTGATGCGGAGGCAATCACCCCGGAGATATTACAAAGTTCCACCCCCCCCAACGGCTTTTTTGCCGTTAACGACGATACAGCGATAGGTATCCTCTATACCGCCAAGCGCATGGGGTTCAGAGTGCCCGAAGACATCTCCATCTGCGGCTTCACCAACGGACAACGTGCCGTTGCTTGTGATCCGATGCTGACGACTGTAGAACAACGAGGCGTGAAAGTCGGTGAAGAGGCTGCTGACATTCTTATCGGGCATGTAGAGGGAACGATTCCCCGTAACAAGATGGAGCGCCGCATCGTACGGACCCGCCTGATTATCAGAGGAACAACAAAATAAAAAAATATGAAACAAAAACCGAATTTACCGTTTTGGAGTTTGTGGAACCTGAGTTTCGGGTTCTTTGGCGTACAGATAGCCTATGCCCTCCAAAGTGCTAACATCTCACGCATCTTCGCCACTTTAGGCGCTGACCCGCACAATCTGAGTTATTTCTGGATACTGCCCCCGTTGATGGGAATCCTGGTGCAACCGATTGTCGGTTCACTGAGTGACAAGACATGGACCCGTTTCGGACGACGTATACCTTATTTATTTATAGGAGCTACCGTTGCCGTCCTGGTGATGTGCCTGTTGCCCAACGCCGGTTCTTTGGGACTTACCGTCAGTGCAGCAATGATATTCGGACTCATCGCCCTGATGTTCCTCGACACCAGTATCAACATGGCGATGCAGCCTTTCAAGATGCTGGTGGGTGACATGGTGAATGAGGAGCAGAAGGCAAAGGCATACAGCATCCAGTCGTTCCTCTGCAACGCTGGTAGTGTGGCAGGTTTTCTTTTCCCCTTTATCTTAACTTTCATCGGTATCAGCAATGTCGCTGAGAAGGGTGTGGTGCCTGACAGTGTCATCTGGTCGTTCTATATCGGTGCTGCCATCCTGATTCTCTGTGTGATATATACCACTTCCAAAGTGAAGGAGTGGAATCCACAGGAGTATGCGGAATATAATGGGGCTAATGGGGTGAATGGGCAGGATGAGCCTTCCGGCAACTGGTTCACCTTGCTGCGCAAGGCTCCCTCTACCTTCTGGAAGGTGGGACTGGTACAGTTCTTCTGCTGGGCAGCCTTCCTCTATATGTGGAACTACTCGACAGGTGCCATTGCGGAGACGGTATGGAACTCTACCGACCCTGCCAGTGCTGATTTCCAGGCAGCAGGAAACTGGGTGGGTGTGCTTTTTGCCGTACAGGCCATCGGCTCTGTTATCTGGGCTACCATACTGCCTCAGTTCAAGAATATCAAGATGGCTTATGCTGTCAGTCTGGTGATTGGTGCTGTGGGCTTTGCGATGGTACCATTCCTGCACGACCAGTATATGCAGTTTATCCCCTTCCTGTTGATTGGCTGTGCCTGGGCTGCCATGCTTGCCATGCCGTTTACTATGGTCACCAATGCCTTACAAGGTTATGGACATATGGGCGCCTATCTCGGCTTATTCAATGGTACCATCTGTATTCCCCAAATCATTGCGGCACTTTGCGGAGGCATCGTCCTCTCATTGGTAGGCAGTCACCAATCCACCATGATGATTGTGTCAGGAGTCTTGCTTGTCGTTGGAGCCGCCTGCGTTACCATCATCCGACAAAAGCGATAAATGCAAACGTTTGCATTCTATAACTAGAGAATCTCTCCCCATTTGGTTCAACCGAATGGGGATTTTTTTGTAATTTTGCCAATAGAAACTATAAATATACGCTTATGAAACTATTATTCAATCTGGAATATCAGACTACCTTCGGAGAATATCTAGTACTGAATATTCTGTCTGGAGAAGATGCAACGAAAGTCTTACAGCATAAGATGAGCACACAGGACGGGTGCCACTGGTCTTGTCAATTAACCAAAACGGTCAAGGCGGGTGTCTACATCGACTACTATTACAGTCTCTATCATGGTGACGAAGAGGCTCGCCATGAATGGTTGGTGGAACCTCACCGAATAGAGTTTACGGCACAGAATGCTACCCATTATACGGTATACGACCACTGGATAGACATCCCCGAGGATGCCTATATGTATTCTTCTGCTTTTACGGACTGTATCATGGCCTGCCAGCGAGAGCCGAGCATGCCTACGGAATACCAACGGACGGTACGACTGAAGGTTCGTGCGCCCCAACTCCGTATCGGTCAGCAACTGGGTATTGTAGGTGCCTGTGAAGCCCTCGGCAACTGGGATGCCAACAAGGCGCTGCCCATGTTTGAACATGAGTACCATGAGTGGGTCATCAGTCTTGATGCCTCCACGCTGCCCCAAACCTTCGAGTTTAAATTTGTCATGCTGGGTATTGACCAGCCTCTCTGGGAGCTGTGTGCCAACCGTACGGTTTCGCTCACTACGATAGATGTCAATGAGATGGTCATCTACGAACTCTCACAATCCAACTTTGCCGTCTATCCATGGAAAGGTGCCGGAACAGTCATTCCCATCTTCTCTTTAAGAAGTAACGGAAGCTTCGGCGTTGGCGATTTCGGTGACCTGAAAATGATGATTGAGTGGGCGGCCAAAACTAACCAGCGTGTTATTCAGGTATTACCTATCAACGACACCAACATGACGGGTACCTGGCAAGACAGTTACCCCTATAACAGTATCAGCATCTATGCCCTGCATCCACAGTATACAGACTTCCGCCAGTTGCCTGAAATAAAAGATAAGGAGAAAAGAGATAAGTTTGAAGTGTTGCGTCAGGAACTGAATGCCCTTCCGCAGATTGACTACGAACGAATGTTCTCCGCCAAAATGGACTATCTGCACGAGTTGTTCACACAAGAATGGAAAAAGGTGAAAGCGACCAAGGCATATAAACAGTTTTTCGAAGACAATAAAGAATGGCTGGTACCCTATGCCCTGTTCTGCGTCAATCGTGACAAATACGGCACTGCCGATTTTTCGAAATGGCCCAAGGAAGCCAAAAGCCAAAAGCCAAAAGCAAACAGCCAACTCGACTTTTGGTACTTCGTACAATACAACCTCGACCAACAGATGCACGCCGCCCACGACTATGCCCGTGAGCATCGTATCATCCTGAAGGGAGACATCCCCATCGGTATCAGCCGTGACGGTGTGGAAGCATGGGTAGAACCCAAATACTTCAACCTCAACGGACAGGCTGGCGCACCGCCCGATCCGTTCTCTGCCGATGGACAGAACTGGGGGTTCCCCACCTACAACTGGGACGAGATGTTAAAGGATGATTGTGCCTGGTGGGTACGCCGTTTCCGTAAGATGGCACAGTTCTTTGATGCCTACCGCATCGACCATGTATTGGGATTCTTCCGTATCTGGGAGATTCCCGTCCCTGAGAAATCAGGACTGATGGGACAGTTCTCTCCTGCTCTGGGATTGAGTAAGGAAGAGATAGAGGCGTATGGCGTGAACTTCAATGATGGATTATTCTTAGTCGATCATAAGCGTAACGACCGCTGGCATCCTCGTATTGCCGTCCAGTATCAGCAGGCCTACGAACAATTGGACGAAGGGCAGAAATACAACTTCAACCGCCTGTATAATGACTATTTCTACCGTCGCAACAACCAGTTCTGGTATCAGGAGGCTATGAAGAAGCTGCCTCGTCTGACACAGGCGACCCGCATGCTGGTATGCGCTGAGGACTTAGGCATGGTGCCTGACTGTGTGCCCTGGGTGATGAACGAGTTGCGCATTTTATCCCTCGAGATTCAATCGATGCCGAAAGATGACAAGGTACGCTTTGGACATTTATCACGAAATCCCTACCTTTCCGTCTGTACCATCTCCACCCATGATATGCCGACACTCCGCCAGTGGTGGGACGAGGACGAAGAGCGTACACAGGACTACTTCAATACCATGCTCTACCGGGGTGGCAATGCTCCGCACCCATTGCCCGGTTGGCTTGCTAAAGACATTGTGAGCCGTCATCTGACTTCACCGTCCATGCTCTGTCTGCTCTCTCTACAGGACTGGCTCTCCATTGACGAGAAACTACGTCTGCCAGACCAGAACGCAGAGCGTATCAACATCCCTGCCAACCCACGCCATTACTGGCGTTACCGGATGCATCTGACAATTGAGGAACTGATGCAGGCAGATGGTTTCAACGAAGAAATTAAAACACTTATCACACAAAGCGGAAGAAAATAATATGAAGAAAACTAAACTATTACTGGCTACACTGCTGTGTGTTTTGACGGCTACGGCAACAGAAGTAAAATCGCCCAACGGCAATATTGTCCTGACCTTCAATGTGGAAAATGGACGACCTACTTATTCTATGACCTATAAGGACAAGGCTGTCATCAAACCTTCGCACTTAGGACTGGAACTGGCAAAGGACAAACATGCCTCTATGGGTAACGATGAACAGGATCTGATGTACGGTTTCTCCCTTGAGGACGAGTCGACCAGTACGTTCGACGAGACGTGGAAACCTGTCTGGGGTGAGACGGCTACGATTCGTAATTATTATAACGAACTCTGCGTAAAATTAAAACAGGAAATCATGCCGAAACACCAAAAGGAACCTGTATCACCGGACATCCAACTCCGTCCACAGGTTCACTACCGCCATATCATCATCCGTTTCCGTGTCTATGACGACGGCATCGGCTTCCGCTATGAGTTCCCCCAACAGAAGGAACTGAACTACTTCCTCATCAAAGAGGAACATACCGAGTTCACCATGGCAGGCGACCACATCGCCTGGTGGTTGCCAGGCGACTACGACACACAGGAGCAGGAGACCCAGCAGACCCGGCTCTCTGAGATTCGTGACCGGATGAAGAAGGCGGTCAACTGGGGCAACTCGTCGGTAGCCGTCTTCTCGGAGACGGGCGTACAAACCTCCCTGCAGATGAAAAGTGACGACGGACTCTACATCAACATCCATGAGGCAGCCTGTCTCGACTATGCCACCATGCACCTCGAACTGGTGGATGCCAAGACGAAGCACCTCACTACCAAACTCGGCGGCGGCAGCAATGCCTACACTCCAGATCCTACTCCTTCGAAGTATCCGCTACCAGAACCCTTTACATTCGTCAGTCATCTGACACCTGATGCCACAGGTCTGAAAGGTGCCATGCAGACACCTTGTGAAACGCCCTGGCGCACTGTGATGGTCAGTGACGATGCCCGAGACATGCTCTCCTCGAACCTCATCCTCAACCTCAACGAGCCTTGTAAGATAGAGGATACGTCGTGGATTCACCCTACAAAATACTGTGGTGTATGGTGGGAGATGATTGTGGGCAAGAGCAGCTGGAACTACACCGACGAGTTCCCCAGTATCAAACTCGACAATATCGACTGGACGAAAGTGAAACCCAACGGTCGCCATGCTGCCAATAACGAGAAGGTGAAGCGCTATATCGACTTTGCAGCCAAGAATGGACTCGACGAGGTATTGGTAGAAGGCTGGAATGTTGGCTGGGAAGACTGGGCGAATATGTGGAAGCGTGATGTCTTCGACTTCGTCACACCCTATCCTGATTTCGACATCAAGATGCTCAACGACTATGCTCACTCGAAGGGTGTGAAGATCCTGATGCACCATGAGACTTCGTCGTCGACACAGAACTATGAGCGGCATATCAAGGAGGCGTATGAGTTGATGAACCACTATGGCTACGATGCCGTCAAGACGGGTTATGTGGGGGACATCATTCCCCGTGGTGATCATCATTACTCACAGTCGATGAACAATCACTACCTATATGTTATCCAAGAGGCTGCCAAGCATCATATCATGGTGAACTCACACGAGGCTACACGTCCTACCGGACTCTGTCGTACCTATCCTAATCTTGTGGGGGGAGAATCTGCACGTGGTACAGAATATGAAGCATTTGGAGGCAACCGACCTGACCATACCTGTATCTTGCCTTTCACCCGTCTGCAAGGCGGTCCGATGGATTATACTCCTGGTATCTTTGAGACGAAACTATCAAACTGGAGCAACAATACCTCATGGGCTCGTATTACTATCGCAGGTTCGTTGGCACTCTATCTGACGATGTACTCACCTTTACAAATGGCTGCCGACCTGCCCGAGCACTATGAGCAATACGATGATGCCTTCCAGTTTATCCGTGATGTCGCCTGTGACTGGGACGACTCGAAATACCTGGAGGCTGAGCCCGCCGACTATATCACTGTCGCCCGGAAAGCGAAAGGTACCAATAACTGGTTTATCGGTGGTAAATGTGATGAGAACGGTCATGAGAGTGTTATCAAACTCGACTTCCTCGACAAGGGACGTAAATATGACTGTACAATCTACGCTGATGCGAAAGATGCCCACTATAAGACCAATCCGAAGGCTTACACCATCACTAAGAAAATGGTAAAAGCTGGTGACGTACTGAAACTGAAGGAAGCCCCTGGCGGCGGATTTGCCGTATCATTGATAGCACAGTAATGAAGAAATTAATCTTTGCAGGAATGATAGTCCTGATGATGGCATGTAAGCCAAGCACAGAAGCATTTCATTTCGACGAGATGACCTACTCGCCGGATGAGACAGTCTTCAGATTGTTTGCCCCCACAGATGCGGAGTGTTTTGTCGTGACAGACAAAGACAGTATCCGTATGACACTCGACGCTGACAGTATATGGATAGCAACTCTCAAGGGTGACCACAAAGGGGAAGCCTATCAATTCTCCGTCAATGGACAGGTCTCACCAGGTGTCTTTGCCAAGGCGGTGACGGTCAATGGAGAGAAGGGTATTATCATTGATATGAGAGAAACTGATCCCCAAGGATGGGCAAACGACAAGCATGTGCTTCGTCCCTATCAGGACAATGTCATCTACGAGATGCACCATCGTGATTTCTCCATTGCACGTCCTGATGCCAAATATCCTGGTAAGTTCTTGGCACTGACGGAACCTTGGGCGATTGAACACCTAAAATCCCTTGGTGTCAATGCCGTTCATATCCTACCGTCGTATGACTACGGCTCCGTGGATGAGACACGCCTCAACGACAACAAATACAACTGGGGTTACGACCCTGTGAATTACAACGTGCCCGAGGGAAGTTATTCTACAGACCCTTATGATCCCCTTTGCCGCATCCGTGAGTTCAAACAAATGGTGCAGGCACTGCATAAGGCCGACATTCGTATCATCTTAGATGTCGTGTATAATCATACTTATGACATCGAGCATTCTAATTTCCAAAAGACCTATCCCGATTATTTCTATCGGAAGACAGATGACGGTGCCTACTCCAACGGCTCCGGCTGTGGCAACGAGACCGCCTCTGAGCAGCCGAGGATGCGTAAGTTCATGATTGAAAGCGTGAAATACTGGATCAACGAATACCATATCGATGGTTTCCGTTTCGACCTGATGGGCTGTCATGATATCGAGACGATGAATGCCATCCGTAAGGCTGTCGATGAAATCAACCCTGACATTTTTATATATGGTGAGGGATGGAGCGCAGGACAGTGTGCCTTGCCTAACGAACAACTCGGCATGAAGGCGAACATCCTACAGATGCCACGTATTGCCGCCTTCTCGGATGACATTCGTGATGCGCTGCGTGGTCCGTTTTCCGATGACACAAAAGGAGCATTCCTCGCAGGTATCCCTGGTGAGGAAGAGAGTCTGAAGGCAGGCATCGCCGGTATGATCAGTCATCCACAGGTAGACTATTCCAAGGTGAATTA
>JAEEGL012457734.1_pt1 | contig 11981 bp, 14 predicted proteins | sample 9134231 | NCBI WGS metagenome assembly JAEEGL01 (sample SAMN16246548, study PRJNA631951) | gut metagenome | biome: gut microbiome; feature: rumen; material: fiber-attached | host: Bos | place: Iran: Karaj | collected 2018-10
ATAGAAACTTTATTAAATAAATCAAATTCCTCACCCCTTATACCAGATAAAATAACTATAAGTACTCAAACATATATATTATTTATGTTAATAACATTATTGTTATTAATTAATTATTTAATTATATATTTAAAATAAAAAACAACTTCAACTGAAGTTGTTTTAATAACTTATATTAAGCTGCATTCTTAAGTGCCCTAATTTCTCTAGCACTTAATCTTACTTTCATAACTTTACCATTTTCATCTTTAACTCTAACTTGCTGTAAATTAACCTTCTGAGCTTTTTTTGTAACCTTTAAGCAGTTAGGTCTATTATTAGCAAAATTAGTCTTCTTACTTGATATATTCTTAGCCATTACTATCCCTCCTCAAAAACATCGCATATTAACTTTACCATAAAATATCTCCTAAGTCAAATAAAAACCCCATTTTTTATCTCATTTGTAACAAAAAAAGCTCAGAATCATATTATATTATTGGAAGTGACATATATGTATGAAATATATACAATCTTAAATAACGATACATTAGAATCTATTGCTAAAGAATATAACACAACTACAGAGAATCTATCTAAAATAAATGGTTTTTTAACTAACTATATTCCTATTCCAGGAAATAATATAATTGTTCCAAAAAATAACAATCCATATAAGTATTATACAGTAAAAAAAGGAGATAATATTTATAAAATAGCTAAAGATAATAATATGAATTATAATATATTATTAAAAATTAATGGATTAGATGAAGAAGACTATATTTATCCAAATCAAACAATCTTAATACCTAAAGAGAATTATAAATACTATCTAACTGGAAATGAAGACACATTAAGAAATGTATCAGAGAACCTTAATGCCACACCAACTACCATAATTGAAAAAAATCCTAATATTCTTCTAGCAACAGATCAAATAATTTTTTTTAAAGAGAAATAATCTTTTCATTTCTTTTTTTTTATTGTATAATAAATAAAAGAATAGGGGCGATACTATGATTCTTAGAAAACCATATGCATTCTTAATTAAATATTTCAAAATTATTCATTTAATATTAACAGTTATATACATATATTTAGCTATCAAAGTAAATAGTCTACTAAAATATTATAATGAATTTATAAAAGGAACAGAAAGTAAATTAAATGCTATTAAACATGTTAATAGTTTTTATTTAATAGCAATCATTGCATCAATAATTATATGTATAACTATTTATGCATTAATGAGATATAAGAAAAAACCCAAATTATTATATGTAATACTAATATCAATATATATAGTAGTAGCATTTATAATCAATATATCTTATGGAGGATTACAAACTATTTATATGTCTACATTATCAGCAAAAAATTTAAGACTATATCGAGATATATTGAAAATAATTTTAATGGTTCAATATATAACTATCTTTTTTACATTAATTAGAGGATTAGGTTTTGATATAAAAAAATTTAATTTTAAGGAAGATTTAAATGAATTAAATATAGATGTAACAGATGATGAAGAAGTAGAATTAACTTTAGGTAATACTGAAGGACTAAAAAGAAAAAGTAGAAGGCAGTTAAGAGAATTAAAATACTATTATAAAGAAAACAAATTATTTATTAATGCAATCATAGGTATATTTTTAGTAATATCATTCTTTATGGTAATAATAAATCATGAATTTATCAATAAAGAATATAATGAAGGAGACCAAATAACAACTGATAAATTTAACTTTGTTGTTTTAAATAGTTATATAACTAATAAAAGCTATGATGGAAGTATAATTACAAGTGATGATACTTTATTTTTAATAGTAAAGATTACTATATCTTCAAACGTAGGTAAAACAGAATTAAATACTGCTAATATGTTACTTAAGACTGCCAGTGGGAATTATACTATCAACAAAAGATATTCTAACTACTTTAAAGATATAGGAGTTGGCTATAAAGATCATGTTATTTCAAGTCCAAAAACATATCTATTCTTATATAGTATTGATAAAAATGACATAAATAAAAAAATGCAATTAAATTATGCTAGTGATAAAAAAATAAACTTAAAACCTATTAATTTAAAAGAATCTTCAAAAGAAATTTCATATAAATTAGGAGAAACAATAGATTTATCAAAAACTATATTAAATAGTGGATATCTTACAATAAACAAGTATGACATAAAAAACACATTTGCTTATAACTATGAATATGAACTAAATAATAAAAAATACACTAGTAAAATAAATATTATTAGTCAAAATAAAACACTTCTATATTTAGATTTATCATATCAAAGCAATAGAGAAATATCACGCTACGATTTTATCAATAATTATGGAAGTATTAAATATAAAATAAATAATATTGAATATAATGCAACAGCTCCTATTAATAAAACACCAGCAAGTGAAAAAAATGATTTATATTTAGAAGTTGACAAACAAATAGAAAATGCATCTAATATTTGGCTTGAATTAAATATTAGAAATCAAAAAATCATATATACACTAAAATAATAACTTGTTATAAAAAAAAATATATAGTATAATAATTGAGAGGTGAAAAAATGCAACCAATTTATTACATAATCATTTTTGCTATATTAATAATAATAGCCTTAGCAGTCGTAAGACTTAATAAAAAAGATTTCAAATTAGAAATAAATAAATTAGTTGATTTATTAGGAGGAAAAGATAACATAATCGACACCGAAGTAGAAATGTCCCGATTTAAAGTAACTTTAAAAGATATATCTAAAGCAAATAAAGAAGGAATAATGAAATTAAGAGCAAAAGGTGTCGTAGAAATAGATGATCAACTAAAAATAATATTCGGTAAAGATGCTAAAAAGCTAAAAAGATATATGGATGAATTAAAATAGAAGTATTATCACTTCTATTTTTTTTCGACATATTTTTAATCCTTCGACACCAAACGACAAAAAAACTTAGATAAATGATATACAATAACATCAGAAAAGAGGTATAATATGAAAATATTAAATGGCTTAATGATAAATATAATTCTAATATTGTTTCCAATATCTATATATTTTATATATAATTGTTATAGAGAATTAAAATGTGAAAAATATAATAATATAATATTTCAAATAACTCTCTTCTCATCCCTTTATTTAAATTTAAAATATGGAAATATCTTACAGAATAACAATATCTTATTATTCTGTAACGTACCTATACTAATAGCCTATCTAAAAAAACAACCTAATCTAGCCATAGCGCTATCTTTAACCGCTATAACGTATACTTTATATATAAATAATTCAAATATATATATCACTATTATAAAATATATTAGTTTCCTTATTATATATCTAATAGGTAAAAAGAAGCATATAAAAGATAATACTTTCATAATAATAATATCAATTCTACAAGGATTCTTTATCTCATTAGAATATCCTATTATCTCCAAAGGGAATAATATTATAACACTATTAGAATTATTATTAACAATAATAATATTTTATATTTTACCTATCATATTATTATATTGCTTTAAATTAACCGAGAATATTACTTCATTATATCAAACAGTATCCCAATTAGAAAAAGATAAACAAATAAAGAATTCTCTATTTAAAATTACTCATGAAGCAAAGAATCCCATAGCAGTATGCAAAGGATATTTAGATATGCTAGATATAAATAACAAAGAAAAATTAAAAAAGTATATCCCAATAATAAAACAAGAAATAGATCGTAGTTTAAATATAATGACAGACTTTATGGAATTTAGTAAAATAAAAATAGATAAAGATATATTAGATATAAATGTCTTATTAGAAGATATAATAGATGAATTAAATATTTTAATTAATAAGAAAAATATAAAACTAAAAGCAAGAATAACTAAAGATGAAGTATATACTAAAGGAGATTATAATAGATTAAAACAAGTATTTATAAATATAATAAAAAATAGTATAGAATCTATATCTAAAGATGGAAATATAGATATTACCACACATATATTAAAAGATATGTATTACATTGAAATTACTGATACAGGATGTGGTATGGATGAATATACCTTATCTAAAGTAAAAGATTTGTTCTTTACTACCAAGAAAAAAGGTAGTGGCTTAGGCGTAAGCCTATCCAATGAAATTATTAAAGCCCATAATGGAGAAATAATTTATAGTTCAAAACCCAACATAGGAACCAAAGCAGTTGTAAAAATTCCCATAATCATGATATAATAATTATGGTGATAAAATGCATTTAAATGATATATTTTTAGATAAACTACCCAAAATAGATTTACATGGATTTGATAAAGAAAGTGCCAGAGTTATGACTAATGACTTCATAGATGAAGCCATTAAACTAGATTACAAAGAAATAGTAATAATACATGGAATAGGTACGGGTATAGTTAAAAACTCTGTCCACGAAACTCTATCTAAAAATAAATACGTTTTATCATATAAATTAAGTAGTTTTAACATAGGATGTACTATCGTATATTTAAAAAAGAAAGGAAGCAATAATCATGATAATGGAATTAGGAATAAATAAAGCTAAAGATACAATGGAAAAGAATTATGGTGGACCATTTGGTGCCGTAATTGTAAAAGATGAAGAAGTAATAGCAGTAGCCTCTAATACAGTATTAAAAGATAACGATCCCACAGCACATGCTGAAATAAACGCGATTAGAAAGGCTTGCAAAAAATTAGGGACGTATGATTTAAAAAATTGTGAATTATATACAACAGCCTATCCATGCCCAATGTGCTTAAGCGCCATCATTTGGGCCAATATAAAAGAAGTTTATTATGGAGCAGAATTAAAAGATACTGAAAAAATAGGTTTTAGAGATGATTTTATCTATAATTTTATTAAAAATGATAATATAGGGAAAGAATTAAATTTATCAAGATTAGATAGAGAAGAATGCCTAAAGTTATTTAAAGAGTATAAAGAAAAGAATAAAACTATATATTAATACAGTAAATAATTAAAAAACTCTTGCTAAAATAATAAAATTATGCTATCATTAATCAAGACGGACCCTTAGCTCAGTTGGTTAGAGCATCCGGCTCATAACCGGGCGGTCATAGGTTCGAGTCCTATAGGGTCCACCACTTAAGCAGGTGTGGCGAAATTGGCAGACGCGCTAGACTTAGGATCTAGTGGTTTATCCGTGGGGGTTCAAGTCCCTTCACCTGCACCAATATAGATTTTAACAAAGAACTTTTAAACAAGTTCTTTTTACGTGAAAGTGAATAGAATATGATATAATCAATTTAAGGAAGGCGATGTGCATGAATAATGATAGAATAACGTCAGAAAGATTTATCACATTATCACGTGAATATGCTGATGATATAATGGGGGAAAGAAGAATTAAAATAAAAAAAGAACATTATTATATATTTGCAATATCAAATTTTATAGCTACAAAAGAATACTTTATGAAAAAAAGAATTAATCAAAGAAGAACAATAAATATATTTGATAGAACAAATAATAATAACATACTAGAAATGATGGTGGAATTCTATAAAAAAATAAAATCTAATAATAGTTTTAGAGAACCACCTCTAACAGATATAAGAAGAAGTATTATAATTTATCCCGATAATGATTACACTGACAAGGAGGCGAAAAAATACTATTCAGCATTATTTTTATTTAACGAAATAAGAAATTCACTATCCCATGCAGGTAACTATGTAATAAAAGAAATTAATAATGAACGTATAGTTTCTATAAAAACCACAAATTTAAATACAATAGATGTTCCAGTTGAATTATTTGACTTTGTAGCATTTTATATTAATTTATACATTAATGGAACAGATAATCCAGAGGTAATATTTCAGAATTATTTAATATATAAACAAAGTAAAGACAATAAAAAATATTATAATTTTGAAAGTGATAATGCAACAAATAGAATTGCCAAGTTAGTAGCTAAAACAAAAAATAGAATAAACAAAAAAACATATACAAATACAAAAACTATTACTAGAAATAGAAACGGATCTAGTTCAAAAGAATATATTGACGTAGTAATAGATGAATTCATTGATGATTATGGATATAATTCAATAGAAATACTTCGTGAGTTAGAAAAAGCTAATATAAGTGATGAAGAAATAATGGATATTTTAACTGAATACAGCATTATAGCTAGAGCAAATAAAAGACTTTCAAGTATCAAAATAGATAAATGTATAAATAATATTGAAGAAATGCTTACATTAGACAGAAAATCTTCATCACTATATTCCCATTCAATTATTTTATTCACGAATAGGCCAGAGCCAAGAAACACCAATGCACAGGAAGTAGAACATAATATTAAAAAGATTATAAAGAACGATTTCTTGTCAATAGAGATAAATGATATAGAAAAATTAAATAACAGACAAAAGAAGAAAATAATAAAAAAATATAAAAATGCAATGGAAAAACTATTAATAGAATTACCTAACTTAATAAGAATTAATGAACACAAGTATCGTAATTCTATATTTCATAATAATTTAAGATTTAGCAATGGAGAAATACACTTTTGGAACCAAAAAGATAATACTAATATAAATGATATTCACACATTTGATATTTTTAAAACACCAAAAATATATAATTTAGAACTAAAAAATATTGAAAATTTTAATATGGATGTAGGTGAAATAAGTATTTCAGAATTATTCTATATACTAGAACAATTTAATAACCAAGATGAAATAGATAAAATGCAAGCTAAACTATGGAATGTTAACCATTTTGATTATGGACTATTAAATTGGAATAAAAGCATCAATAGTTTTATTGATAACCTAAATAAAAAGCTAAAAGAGTATTCATATGGACTAAGATAAAAACTTTTATGTATCTTTTGTTCTTCAATAAACATAAATCACATATAATATATTGGTGATAAACATGTTTAATAAAAAAGACGCCATTAATGCAGCTTCATTATTAAATATTATCTTTGATAGATTTACACTAGAAGATTTTCTAGAAGGAATTAATATTGAATTAGAACACGGATTTGTAAACACATAACTAACGTAACCGACAATAATTTAATCAAAACAGCCAAAATAGCTTTAGCTCATTTAAATGAATTTCCTAATTATTATAATATATGGCTTAAAAGCATTTGAAGAATTCCTAAAAACAAAAGAATAGAATTATATTAATAAAGTATAGTTCTTTTTATTTGACATATTAATAAATATCAAATATAATATGAATATATGAACAAATATTCATATTATAGGAGGTATATATGAAACTATTAGATGAAAATAAAGTAATAGATTTATCTGAATTATTTAAAATATTTGGAGATTCTACCAGAATAAAAATATTAAATGTTTTAATAAATAATGAATTATGTGTAAGTGAGATAGCAGAAATATTAAATATAAGTCAATCTGCTATATCTCACCAATTAAGAATCTTAAAGACTTCTAAATTGGTAAAATATAGAAAAGAGGGAACTCAAATATATTACAGCCTAGATGATGATCACGTAGAAAAAATATTTAAGATGGGATGTGAACATATAGATGAAATGTAAATATAGAATAAACGAACTAGATTGTGCTAATTGCGCTAATAGAGTAGAAAAAGTCTTAAATAATGATAAAAATATAAATAACGCTATTGTTAATTTTTCAAAATTAACAATAACTATAGATACAAATATAGAAGAAAATGTCAAAGAATATGTCGAAGAAATTGTCAAAAAAACAGAACCAAATGTAAAACTATATGAAATGACTGATAACATTAAGTCTAATGATATCAGACCTGATATCATTAGATTATCTCTAGGAATAATTCTAAGTCTAATAGGTATGCTTATCTTTAAAGGCACTATATCTAAACTATTAATTATTATCAGTTATATAATATTACTATCGAGAGTTTTTAAAAATGCTATAAACTTACTTATAAAATCCAAAACTATAGATGAAAATCTATTATTAACCATATCTTGTATAGGAGCATATCTTACTAATAATATTCATGAAGGATTAATGGTAATAATCCTTTATGAAATAGGAAAAATATTAGAAAGCATAGCCATTAACAATTCAAGAAAATCTATAAGTAATTTAATGGATATAAAACCAGACTATGCCAACTTAAAGAAAGATAATACCACAGCCAAAGTAGACCCAGAATTAGTTAAAATAAATGATATCATAGTAATTAAACAAGGAGAAAAAATCCCTCTAGATGGAATTATAGCTAAAGGAGAAGCCAAATTAAATATGAGTGCTCTAACAGGAGAGAGTAGATTAGTTAATGTAACTAAAGATGATGAAATATTATCGGGAAGTATTAATGCTAAAGGATTATTAGAAGTAAAAGTAACTAAACTATATAATGATAGTACCGTAGCAAGAATCTTAGAATTAGTAGAAACTGCTACTGATAAAAAATCCAAAACAGAAAACTTTGTTGCTAAAGCCGCCAAAGTATATACCCCTATAGTATTATTACTAGCTATATTAACATATATATTCTTACCAATATTCTTTAATTTATCTTACAGTGATTCTCTATATAGAGCCTTAGTATTCCTAGTAATATCATGCCCATGTGCTATAGCCATATCAGTACCCATAAGCTATTTTTCAGGAATAGGTAAAGCTTCCAAAGAAGGAATACTAATTAAAGGTAGTAACTATCTAGATTCTCTATCTAACATAAATAAAATAATCTTTGATAAAACAGGTACTCTAACAACTGGATCTTTCACTGATTATAAATTAGAAATATTAGATAATAATTATACCAAAGAAGAAATAATAGAGTATTTTATCAAAGGAGAATCTCTATCTAATCATCCCATAGCCAAGTCTATAATAGAAATATTTAATAAAAAAGTTTTAAACAATACTGTTGAAAACTTTAAAGAAGTATCAGGTAAAGGAATATCTTATGTTATAGATGATAAAAAAATAAAAATAGGTTCTTCAAAATTCTGTAACATAAATGAAAGTGATAGTTATATTTATCTAAATATAGATAACAAAAATATAGCCAAATTAGAACTATTAGATGGACTAAAAAAAGAAACTAAGAATACTATTAAAAAGTTAAAAGAATTAGGTATAGAACCCATTATGTATACAGGAGATAGTAAAGATATAGCCCTACCTATTGGTAAAACTATAGGTATAGATAATATAGAATATGAACTATTACCAGAAGATAAATATAAACTACTAGAAAATATTTTAAATAGTAATGATACAGTAGCCTTCGTCGGAGATGGCATCAACGATGCCCCATCTCTAGCTAGATCTGATATAGGAATATCTATGGGAAGTATTGGTAGTGCTTCAGCCATTGAAGCATCTGACGTAGTCATAATTACTGATAACTTAGAAAAAATAATAACAGGTATAAATATATCTAAAAAAACTAACCATATCGTAAAACAAAACCTAATCTTTGCCCTAGGCATAAAAGTACTAGTCTTAATCTTAAGCTTCCTAGGCTTAGCCACTATGTGGCAAGCCGTATTTGCTGATACTGGTCTAACTCTCTTAACCATTCTAAATACAACTAGAATACTAAAAAAGAATAATTGAAAACTATTCAATTATTCTTTTTATTTTACTATTAACAATAATTATGTTAAAATAACCCAAAAAGGAATAAGTAGGTGTTAATATGAATGATAGTATTAATTATTATGAATTACTTGGTATAAAAAAAGAAGCAACAGAAGAAGAAATAAAAAAAGCCTATCGTATACAAGCTAAAAAATGGCATCCTGATCTTAATAAAGATAAGGATGCTGCTAAAATAAGTATAGAATTAAATAAAGCTAAAGAAGTATTATTAGATCCATTAAAAAGAAGTGATTATGATAGATATTTAGAAGAATTAACTAATCCTAGTTATAAAAAGATGAAAGAAAAAGAACAAGCCTATAATAATAATGATTACACCAATGATAATTACAATAATACTTATGAACAACAAACATATACTAAATGGGAGTATTTCTTTACATATTTAAAATATTATCAAGTATCAAAGTTAAGGAAAGTATTAGCTTTTATATTAGTATTAATAGAAACTATTATTTGTAGTATCCTACAAATAATAAACTATATAACAGCTTTAATATTAAGCTATACTGTTAACTTAATATCATATTTAACATCCATATTATTAGGATTATATCTAATAGCATTAGTATTTTCAATCATAACATCATCTCAATCAGCACCTAATACTATAATAGATTGGATAAAAAGTATAGCAATTATTATATCATTATCTATCTTAACTCTTACTCCAGGATTATTATTAAAAATATTAGTAAATAAAGTACCTACACTATTATCTAACCTAAATATATATCTATTTAAAAAATCTGTTGGATATAAAGAAATATAACCAACAGATTTTTTATCTACTAAAACTAGATGAATACATTTTACTTTCATTAATAGGTTTAGTTGCATATATTTTGCCATTTGCATCTTTAACCCAAAATTCTTGATTTTCTTTGTTTCTTTTATTAAATACTAACGCTGGATACTTTAGGTGCCAAATCAAATCTTCATCACCAATATTTGCACTAATTGTTGATCTAATGAAGGAATTATAGCTTTCTTCGCCACTTTCTTTATAGGCATTAAGTGCTTTTACTTGAGCAGTAGGCCCATTATTATATCCAAATAAAGCAGCTGGAATTACTTCAGAACTCTTCAATATTTTATTATCAAAACCTTTTTCACAAGCTAGATCACAATTATGTTGAAATAAAGCTGCTCCAATAAATATATTAGTCTTAACATTATTTAAATTATCCTTATCAATTTTAATACTATCTTGTTTTTTAGTAACATGATTATAAAAAGGTGCTATTTCTCCTTTATGAACAGGCTCTATTCTCATAATTCCTGTTGCATATTCACCATCATCTGGATTATGTATGCCACTACTTTCTTGACAAGCAATAGCCATCAACAATTTATGATCAATTCCAAAAATTTTTTCAGCTTCTTTAAACTCTTTCTCATACTTCATAACGTTTTCCCAATTCTGTCTATCAACTTCACCATCAAGATTATAATAATACTCTGTACTTTCTTCTTGAGTATCTAAATCATTAGACTCTTCTTCTATCAAAGAATTATCATTATTACTGCTGTCATCAGTTAAATCTTCATTAACGTAATTGGAATCATTATTATCCTTATTTTCATTAATATAAGAATCAGTAGTGTCAATAGTTTTCTCTGTTGTATAATCACTAGTAGGTTCTTTATGCAATTTTTTCTTTAGAGCTCCAATACCAGACCATGCCATAATAACAGCCATAACACCAGCAGCTATTCTAATTTTAATTTTCTTTATTTTTCTAGCTTTAACTCTATTAACCTTTTTAGATTTCTTCCTTATCTTATCCATATTATTTTCATTATCATTTAAAAAAGTTTTACTCTCTACCAACTGTTCTTTATTAAGCTCGTCAAAATGATTAGTTTTATTGTTATTAAAAGGAATAATACCTACTTCTGTTTGTTTTAAATTATTAAAAAATAAATCTTCCATTTGCATTTTATTGTTTCGCATTAATGCTCTAGCAATATCCTCAGGAACAATATATTTATCATCCATATTTTTAGTATTTATCGCTAAATATTGACCATCAACTCTCTTAATACTATACATTACTACCAAGCCTCCTATCAATCTCTCTATCAACTATATCAAAATCTTCATCACTCATAATAGGAGATATTAATAACTTATCATCATCAATATCATAATAACTAGCAAGAATTTCTTCTTCCTGATCCATAAAAACAATAAAATTCTTATTATTTTGATAAAAAGTAAATAAAATATTACACTTAAATACTTCATTATCTTTTGTATGTAAATCTATCATATATTACCTCCATACCTTATCTTAATTATATTTAATCACATTTTACAAAACTTATCAATTAAATA
>JAEEGL012826774.1_pt1 | contig 11981 bp, 5 predicted proteins | sample 9134231 | NCBI WGS metagenome assembly JAEEGL01 (sample SAMN16246548, study PRJNA631951) | gut metagenome | biome: gut microbiome; feature: rumen; material: fiber-attached | host: Bos | place: Iran: Karaj | collected 2018-10
ACAAGAAGAGGACAGGTATCATCCACGTCCGTCGTGGGTAAGTTGTAATCATTTAAAAAAATAAGGAATAGTTTTATATTTTATATAATGGCATTACTGAAGGATACAACGTTAAAGAACTTAGGGAAGTCCGTTATGAACTCCGTAAGCGAGGTTCTGTCAAACAGCGACTTCATATCAAGGACAATTGGTATGCAGGACACTTATGACGACCTGATGTTCATCATACAATTACTTGGAAGGGAACCAGTCAGCCTGCTTGGTAAGGACTACCCGTTCATCTTTGACCATGTGAGGAGGAATTACATGCAGGGTACGTATGTCATGAACAACGAGTACGACTGTCCTAAGTTCACGTTCTATAAGGAGATGCCAACCGTAAGGTTCGCAGACCCGTACACCGACCCGAATTTCCTGATTGACAGATGGTTCCCTGAAATGAAATTCGAAAACAGTCACAGTAAGGATGTTACAATCCATTATTCGGAATCAAATGACGGGTATACCAATAACAAGCAGATTGGATATTTGCAAGCAAATACGGGAACAAGGACTGGTGAAATCAGGTCTTACGGACCACACCTGACTGGTTGCGACCTTATAAAGAAGACAAACGACAATTTTAATCACGGAAAATATAAGACGCTTATTGCAAGGTTCCACACCAACTCAGAGGATTCAAGGGACCCAGATGACCCTACGCAGACCGCATACAGCAATACATACGGCCTTTCACACGGAAGGAATCTGCTTAAGACAGACCCAACCACTGAAAATGGCTACGATAACCCGTATTGCAGGGTGTGGACATATCATTATCAGTATCACACCCTTGAGAATACAATAAGGCCGTTCGGTGGGGTTAATAGTGCGGAAAAACTTGAAAAACGTGAAAGGAGTGGTAATTTTGACTTCGTCGGATTCAGGACGACCCCTTATGATGACAAGGAGGGAAACGACTTCAAGGGCGGTAGTTCAAGGCTTGATGACTATGGTGTCCTCAATTATAAGAACAACATGGTCAACATAGCTCCTACTGCAAAGATTAGGGATTATTTTGATAATAAGATAGACGGTAACAGTGATGAAAACAAGATTTCGATAAAGAAGTGCATGTTTTCCATTGAAAACCTTGCTTGGAAGGACACAAAGAACTCGAAATTTGGTGAGTTCGAACCAGAAGGTTTGTCTGCCGAACAGAAAGGGCCTCTTGGCGGAAGAATCATGTGGTTCCCTCCTTATAACATCACATTCAGTGAGAACGTGTCAGTGAACTGGAATCAGAACCAGTTTATCGGAAGAGGCGAAAATATATACACATATACAAACACGGAGAGGAGGGGTGCATTGTCATTCACACTGCTTATTGACCATCCGTCAATCATTGACTATTGGACTGGTCATGAGAGAAACGGTATGAAAAACCAGGGCATGACGCTGCTCCCAGGAAATACTGACGGTGTTGACGGAAAGGATAATCAAGAGCAAACGCTATTAAGGTTCTTTGCTGGTTGTGATGTGTTGACAGCGAAACCACAGGAGTATTGGACGAGGAAAGTTGAGATAAAGCCAGAGGAACCAAAGGTCGAAGAACCACAGCCAAATCCTCCAGCAGTGGATGAAGTCAAACCCAAAAGAAAGGTATTATATTGTCTGTTGTACTATCCAAATAACTACAGTGGTGTTGACGATACGCCAAACGGTTCAAACCCCATCGTGAACGCTGTTGACTATCTTATGAACGGTGTCGGAACACAGAAGTATGTGGACCCCGTTACTAAGAATGCTCTTGATTTTGCGGTGGACAAATATAATAATGTGAAATATGGCGGTGAATCAACCACATTCGGTGGTTATGAGGTAAGGGAGATAAATGGAAACATATCTATCGCAAGTGAACCTATTGATGCTAATTATGAAAAAATAAAAAGTACCTATGCCGACTTAGAGTCAAATGAAAGGAAAGCACAGAAACTGACCAAAAATGACGGTAATGAAATCAAAATCAAATATGGTGACAGTGGCGAATCCTATGTTTTGGCGAAGCAGATTGGTTCAGAAGCCATGTCACTTGGTAATGCAAAAGGAGCACCCTCTGGTAATACTTTTGCTGTAAGTAACTATGTAGCAAAATCACCTTATTTGTGGTACAGGAAAAGATGGTATTACAGGGTGGATAAAGACACTGAAAACCAGAAACTGACTTTACCGTCGGCAAATTCAAGGCAAGGCAATTATATTGATACCATGTCGTTTGCGTATAACGGAACTGGATATCTTGACAAAGGTGATTATCTGAAGAGTGCCTTTGGAATAAAATATGATGAAAAGGACCACGATATAATCGCATTCACGGACCTGTATGTCGGACTTGAAAATGATTCAAGAATTAATAGCGTCCTTAGTGGGTGTTATAGCGATGAAAGGGTTAAGACTATCGTCAGACCGTTCATTGAAGACAAGGACAGGATTAAGGTCACAAAGATTACGTTCTATGGCCACGCATCCGTACAGGGTAACAATGCATCTGACCAGGTGAACAAGACCAGGAACAATAAGCTTGCGAAGAACAGGGCCCTTACGTTTAAGAAATGGATGGTGTCCAAGGGTTTCCCTGGTGCTGAGAGTGCGCAGATTGACTACATCAATGGTGTTCAGTCATCTGGTAACAAGAACGACGTGAATGACCGAATCACAAAGATATGGAGAAGTGCTTCAGTTGTAATTGAGTATGAGGAAGGCTCCGTTGAGAATGCAGCGACCAACGAATTGCCAATGACCGAATGGGTAAAGGCTGACGGAGAAGAAGGTGGCGTAATGGAAAAACGGATAGTAACCGATAGGGTTGAAGTACCAAGCAGTGGACAGTCAAAAGCTGGCATATACTCAAGTGTTTATAACCTGACAAAGAACATATATGATAATAACCCAGAATTACAAAGGATTGTCAATAAGGATAATGAAGAACAAGTCATTGACGATGGGCGAAGCAATAGATATCTTGATGAGTCTGGAAATACTGTGATTGAAACGTCTCATGACCTTAGTGAGAGATATGACAACGAAGGTGAGTTCTTCCAATTGCTTGAGAGAAATGAACCTTTCTTACACCATCTCATTACAGACAAGATTAAGTATTTCGACCCAGCTTTCCACTCAATAAGCCCAGAAGGATTCAACGCAAGGCTTACTTTCCTCCATCAGTGCACAAGACAGGGTTCAACCGTGGAAAACAGCGCATTTGAGTCTGGAACGGCATACAATCTTGCATTCGGAAGACCTCCAGTATGTGTATTAAGGCTTGGTGATTTCTACTATACGAAGATTATCATAAACAGCCTTAGCATCAACTACGAACAACCGCAGTGGGATTTGAATCCAGAGGGAATAGGTGTGATGCCGATGTTTGCAAATATAACGATTGACTTTGTATTCTTAGGTGGAAGTGACCTTGCTGGTCCTATCGCAAGGCTACAGAATGCAGTATCGTTCAACTACTACGCAAATACAAGTGTATATGATAATAGGGCTGAAATGGTTGAGTATGACCCAGAGAAGACGGGCAAGGAGGTTAAATTCAAGGGTTACAGGTACCCGAACACACCGAATAAGGAAGCGGAAAACAATAGTGTCGGTGAAGTTGCGGTTATTGGAGACGCCAGCTTGAATAAACATAAAAAAAAGTAGTGTGTACTTAACTGTTGGACAATTATTTCACACCAATGAACAATCTAGATAAAATTTATACATAAACGAATAATGGCATACACCAGATATAAATCATTTATCGTTGACGGGGCATACAAGAGGGTTCCGTTCATAAGGATACCAGAGTCTCCTACGGACTGCTTCACTTATTATGAAGCGGGCAGGACGAGGCTTGACCTTTTGTCATATCAATATTACAATGACCCGAACTACGGGTGGCTTATATTGCAGGCAAATCCGCAATATGGTTCACAGGAATTCAAGATTGAAAACGGTGCAAGGTTAAGGATACCGTACCCACTTGAATCAGCAATACAGGGTTATGAGAATGAAATAAAGAAATTTGTAAAATTATACGGTTTAGACTAATTTTTTATGGGTGCCCATTCATCAGTTATATACGTAGAGCCTAATATGGAACCAATTAAGGACGGTTGGGCCGTGGAAGACACATTTGAGCGTGCTCCACGGCTCGAAGACTATTGCATTGCCATGAACATAGAAGTGGAGGTGTGCAGCAGGGATAAAGTCGGCACGATGTCACAGGAGCTTTCAGAAGTCCTAATCATGCAATGGAGGAAAGACAACAACGGACAGAAGGACTATGTGAACTTCATGAGCGGCACCAAAATAGGCGAATACAACATTGACGGCGTGAATAGGACTCCAAGGCTTAATAACACGTATGACGCACTCACTACGTACTATGCCGACATGTATGTGGGGGACCTGATTGACTATGGTACGACGGAAATGGTCGGAATCAAGTCGGTGAACATTGAGTATGAGAGAAGCTGCGTTCCGATTATCAGCATAGTCTTTACCGATGTAAGGGGTATGTCCATTTTCCAGCCACAGGAGCTTGCCAGGGACAATACCTATAATGGAATCAAGGGTATCAACAAGCATAACGTGGCACAGTCTTTCTTCCAGTGTTTCTTCAAGATGCCGCTGCCAAAGTTTACCATATACATAAAGGGATTCTATGGCAGGCCAGTCGCATATGAGGTGATGTGTGACAAGTTCGACACCAACTTCAATTCAGACACTGGCGACTTCGAGGTTTCCACGAGGTTCATAGGATATGCATATTCATTCCTTACCGATGTATCCATGGATGCACTGATGGCGGCTCCGTATTCTGACTACAGGGGTGCTGATTATTGGAATGAAAAGGTTGAGAACGGTGAGTTCTATGTTCTTGACAAGACTGGAAAGCACCATAAGAAGATGCCTACGCTCACTGAAATAGTTACCAGGTATAACGAGTTGAGTGTCACTGGAAAATCGGAGGATGAAGCCACAACGGTCACTTATGAGGAAAGCGACCATGAGATTGAGCTAAAGGAGCTCAAGGATATACACGACAATGCATATACGAAATGGTATGATAACCTGTATTCATACCTTTCAACCCTCTTCAACAAGGAAGGTGAACAGAGGTGTTTTGATTTTAGGGAAACTGGTACGGATTCGGATTACATGTATCTTCTTCTTCTAACGGATAAAAGCGGTCCTGATAACTTAAGTGGGATATACAGGGACAGCCTTCAGGGATTCCATGAACTAAACAACAATGTGTATAATATAATCAAGACATACAATGAAAAGGAAAACAAGTTCAAGGAACTGGAAAACGTAAGCATTGACTTTACTGACTACAGGAAAATACGAATATTCAAGGAGATTGGTACAGACGTGGTTGACGTCAGGGACGGTAAAGTCATAACAAGGGAGCAGAAACCAGATTTTGTACATAATCTTCCAGATTACCTTAAGAATGATATTCTCAAAAGACTGTTCTATTATACCAACCCTTCAAGTGGTGAGAATGAATCCAATGTGGTTGACGTGCTTCACATGAAATTCCACGAATCCATATTCGATACAACGGTAAACACCATCAAACAGAAAGGAGATACTGACAAACAGCTATTATACGGATATGTCATAAAGGTTGATTATTCATCAGTGAAGGACAGAATCAACGGGCTTACGGCAGAGATGAACAAGAGTGCTGAACAGAAGAGTCAGGAAAAAAGGCTGAAAGAGATTAACGACAAACTGATGGCCAGGATGGACTTCTATCCGTCGATAGAGAACTTCACAAGGATTATGATGGCCCATTTCGAGACGTTCATGGACATGATGTACGGTCTGGCCAATGACATCATAGAGGAGAGAAGGACTCCAGATACTCTTGGTATAACCGTTGGGGATGACGGAAACGTACAGGATACGAATGAAAACGACAAGTACATACCCCCATTCCCACGTATCGCTAGAAAGGTTATAGGGGACGACAACATCACCAGGAATGAGGATGCCTGGGTAGGCAGTTTCAATGACGGGAAAGGCTTCAAGGAAGTTGACCTCATAGACGGTCTGTTTAATGGTATGGATAAGGTGTTCAAACTGGTTTCAGACAGTAACACCGTACTTGAGGATAACAACAAGGGTGTCGAGAAGAAGGTGCCTAACTGTGAGGTTCCTTGTCCGTTATCTTCATATGATTTCTTTATACACACTTCACCTTACGGAAGCGATGACGAGACGCTGAATAATTTGGATGCGTTCATAGGAAGGATTGCCATAAGGATGTTTGACCTGCTGAGTGTTAGTTCTTTCAGGCTTGGCGGCATCCTCCCGACGATTCCAGATGCGAAGAAAATCGCAAAGATTGAGGCCATAAACTTCAATAAGACAAGTGTCATGAACAACACGACATTGGTGAATGCGCTTGGCCATGATGAGAATTCAACCATGTTCAAGATAGACAAGATTGAAAAATTGCTCTTTGAGAACGTATCGCTTTATACTGACGGAAAGCCAGTACCATGGGCTACCAAGGACAGTAAAAGAACTGTTTTTGCCAATGAGTCAAGAACGATGAATGGAATATGGATGGACTTGTATTCATCTAAACGTGAAAACTCTTCACAATGGTATTATCCGATACAAGGAGGAACTTTTGCGGAACTTGAGAGCGATTTCAATATGTTCATCGACCCTAAAAAGAACAATATCAATGGAAATAGTACCAATGTTGATAATTTTTCGGTCAGGAAGATGAAGCTAAGCGGTGAAGATTTCAAGACCTTCATGTCAAGCAACAGTTTCGCAGCAAAGACTGGTCTTAACACCGTCTTTTTCTCCGATGACCACAGATATGTCTTGAACATAGTGGAGAAATCGGCGCCAGACAGCACCGAGGAGGCGGATTACAGTTCAATTTACAGTTCGATTACATCGCATGTCGCAATTCCAGGTCCTGATGTGAATCCGTTCATTGCGGACAATAATGTGATAACGGAGGCATCTGGTATAAAAAAGTCTATTAAAGGTGGAACAAGGGATTTCGGGGATGTTGGGAAAGGAAATCTTTTCGTCAAATACGTCACCAAGAATTCACTGATGATTGCATCTGTATCAAGAGGTGCTGACAAAACCTTTACTTACAACAATCCAATCAATGGATATTATGGGGCTGCCGACAAGTCGGCATTCGGAAACCTTATCATAACAGAGATGAGGGGTATTGACAGAAGCAATAACGATAAATACAGTCTTACACGTGACAGGAGTCTGTTAGCTGACAGCACCAAGAATGAACTTGCGGCGCTGGACGAGACGAAGAAAACGGCATTTGCGATAGAGACGGTTGAGGGGGTTGACTATGTGATGGTAAGAAGAGAATTGGAAAAGAAGTCATTCATTTACCTTCCAAGACTGGCCGTGTTGCAGATAGGCGCTGCAATATATGTTGACGGGCAGAAAAACCCTACTCGTGTTGGTGATTCTGAATATGAATTCACGGATATTGATAAGGAAATACCTTTGACGGATTCGGCAAAAACAAATGTGAAACAGCCGAATAAAGAAGGGAGGTATTTGGACAGGATGACCATGTCTAACATAATATACTCAATGTCTCCGTTGGCCAGGTTCGCATACGCCAAATACTTCAAGGATTGGTCCGATTCGGATGAGGGAAAGAATTTCAGGTCTATACTACAGAACATGGCAGACCCTGAAAATGACGTATATCTCGCAAAATACGGGAGTAAACGCCGCCTTCTGAACGAAAACAGCCAATCCATCAGGAGACTGACAGACAATCTGCTTTCAATGGTTCTGATAACGAAAGGATGCGTCAGTTACAATGTAAATGCGACTTCGGCAAATGAAAGCATAGCATTCAAAAAGGAATGGATTAGTGATTATTTTACAGCATTCTTTGACAAGTTGAGGGTGTTACATGGCTTTAAACAAGAAGACGTAATCGGTGATAACGGCGTGTTAAAACAAGCCGCACCAGCAAAGAAGACCACGGAAGACATGAAAATAGAGTTGTACAGGTATCTTAAACTGTTGTACGACAAATGGATACCTACCAACCCTCAGGCATCATGGAACATGAAGACGTTTTTCAATGACGGTAATTCAGAGGAGACAAAGGCACTGAACGGTGGCGGACATACATTTCATTTCATCGACTCATATTACAACAAGCTTGGAAACAAACTTCTACTGAATGTCGGCAAGCTTGCAGGCCGAATAATGCAATTGCTGAACTCGAATGACGTGAGTGTCATGATGCTCGGTTTCATGGCTGATATATACAGCGACAACAAGTGCATGATGCTGTGTATCCAGAACTTTGCGGATATGAGCGATAAAGACAGCATGATGCAGATGTTCAAACCAATTCCGTATAACGAGATGCCGTCACCCAACAAACACCCAGACTTTGTGGTGGTATATCCTTATGAACCGTCAAAGAACCTGGATATCGACAATGCTGAATTCAAGGACGACGGTTTCATGCTTAACGACGAAACCCTTACACCCATAGCGATAAAGTCAAGGGGTGACAATGAGGATAGCTGGTACCACATACCAGCGTTCGGCGTGTCATACGGAAAACAATACCAGAACTATTTCAAGAAGGTGAACGTCAACATGTCAAGCCCGATTGCCACACAGCAGTCAATAATGGCCAAGCACACCATATTGAAAATGTCGAACGGTGATTCGACGAAGGGAACTCAGGGACAGGATATGTATGACGTATACTCAACCCAGTCATATACTTGCACGGTTGAGATGATGGGATGTGCGTGGATACAGCCGATGATGTATTTCGTGCTGACTAATGTACCCATGTTCAAGGGTTCCTATATGATTATGAGGGTGACACATAGTATTACACCAGGAAACATGACCACAACCTTCACTGGTTGCAGAATGAGCAGGAATTCCAACAGGCTCATTGAGAACGTGTTCACGGACGACCTTGACGGAAACTCATCCAGCAGCGGAATAGACAGCAAGAGGGAAAGGTTCGCAGACGTTGACAACGACTGCGGATACAAGGTATATAACCTGTTTGAGACCAGTGACACTGAACTTAGCGGAGATGCTGAAAAGGATGGACTTGCGATAATGAGAAAACTCATTAGTCTTGGGTATAATGAGTACGCTGCTGCTGGTATTGTCGGAAACATGTACATAGAGAGTTATGACTATAAAAACACAAAGAAGAGGTTCAAATATGATTTGGTTGTTGAGGATAATTCTTCTTCAACCAAGGGAACGTCTGGTGGTCTTTGCATGTGGAGAAACGGTGCACTTGATGATTTAGTGGCTGGAAAGACGAGTGGTCTTGGTCATAATAAGAAAGTCATAGCATATTCAGAAGCAGTAAGACAAGCATATTCGAATAAACTGAATTCTCTTGGGATAGACAAACAACTTGCATATTTAAAAAATACAATGACAGCGGGTGGTGGAAACTATGCGCCGTTAACTGTCAATGATTATAATAGTTTCTGTGCCTCTAATAAGTCTCCAAGGTCGTGTGCTGCCAAGTTTGAGGAAAAATACGAAAGGCCAGCAAATACCAATCCAAAGAGAGGGGATGCGGCGGAAGAATTTTATAAGGCATATAAGAATACTGGAGGTGGTACGACTACTATAAAGAAAGTAGAACCAGCAAAGGCAACGAAGAAGGACATATATGCCGAGTTCATGAGGTGCCTGCAATTATCAGTGAATTCAACTGATAATGGAAAGGTAGAACTTATTCCGTCTGAGGGAAGAAACGGCAGGGGAGAATATCTGAGGATTACCCAGAAGGGTGGAAGTGATAAACTTCCTCTTGTATTTGACATTATCTTGGATGGATACTATGATTACGTCAGGGAACTATGGTGGGTCTATGAGAACGAGAACACCATAAAAAGCGACCCGATATGCATAGACGTTATCTTAGAGCTCAATGTAGATACCAACAGCCGACAGGTGTATATCGTGGACGGTGCTGGAAAACACTATGGGACAAAATATGATAATGGGGCTGATGATTTTAACACGTTCAACATAAAGTTCCTGAAATCATTGCTTGGAAAATTCAAAAAATCATTTAACGGGACAGACCTTCCTCAGTTCCCAACATTCACACAACTTGTAGACAATTCGAACCTGTTTATAGCGGATTGTGAAGAAATGATAAATAAAGGAGTTGGTGGAAAATTGCTCCCATCTATGATGATTGACAATTGGGATGCCGCAAAAGCCGCAAATTTCCTAATACAACATGGTTATGGACTAAATGACTTTAAGAATATATGTGCATTCGCAGTTCAGCAAGCTGTTATAGCAGGTGGCATAGAATGTGCCACTGGTTCTGGATACATGAAAGTATTAAATTTACTGAAGACTGGAAATTGGGAACTTGTGTGTTCTGGGAAAACAAATGACGATAAGTTTCATAAGACTCAGCCAGCGGTAGGTGACATAATTGGTATGACGAAGGGTTCAAATACTTCATATGTCGGACATGTTTGTTTGTATTGTGGAAATGAAAACGGTTGGTATAGTGATTGCAAACAAAATAACCCATATGTGTATAGAAGTGATGGTCCTGGTACATATTGGTGGATAAGATATAAAGGAGGCGGTACACCAACAACAAGAAAACCAGAATATTGTTATGGAGGAAAATGCCTGAGGAAATAATTTGATTTATTTGTTTCTTTCAAAAAAAAACTATATATTTGCAGAAATTTTATGCAGATAATGTTATGAAAGCGTTAGGCTATATTGTTACGGAAAAGAAAATGAATGGCGTGTATGGCTTTGTCAGACAGGTTGAAGATATATCGGATGCCGACCTGACAAAGCCGACTCTTATTATCGGGTGGGAAATGGCCAAGCAGTTTGACAGATACAATATTCTTGATAGAAGGCTTGGAGACAAACTGTTCTGGACATTCAGCAAGGTTGAGAACCGTTCCGAGCTTGAGAGCGACCTGAATAAGTTTTACGACTTTGTCAGAAAAAGTGTCGTTGAGAAGTCTGAATATAAATTTGTAAGTATATTTCATATAGGGTTCCAAAAAGCGAAAAAACTTGTCGATATCCTTAATTCTAAGGTTACAAGGAATATTTATATTAGTAACAAGATGATGTACACGTCGTATGGAGATGTGGTGATAGGCGTTTCGCTGGATGAGTTGGAGTATTGCAAGATTAACCCAGACAAGGTTTTGAAAAGAATCGGTGATAACACCAATTTGAAGGTTTTTTCCAATAACGATTGGAAGATACAGAAGCTTGAAAGGTTTCTTGGAAATAAGAAATACGTGATACCGTATTTCATCGATTGAAGTATATGAAAAAATGAATAAAAACAGTTTGATTATTGGCACTTTCGTCAGAAAGAACAAGATTCTGTCTTTTCTTGAGATGCTGAAGTCCCAATACAAGGTTAATATTGACAAGACATTTGTTTATGATATTGATACCAATCAATATGAATACCTTGTGACATTTAAGACCATGGAGAAGGATGCGTTTATAGGGAAACTTGCAAACGCAACGGTTATGCATGTCAAGAACGGATGTCTGTTTTCAATAAATGCACTCAATAAACTCATCGAAACGTTGAATGATGGTGGCACACCAAACAGCGAATTCGTAATAGACTGGTCTAACTATAAGGATAAGCTTATAATACAGACAAATGGTGTACTATGTATATCGAATATAACTAAAATAGAGGATAAATCTGTGTTTTTTAAGTGATATGATGAATATTACTTTGAAAAATACTTATTTAATACTATTTATAGTTAAAATAGATAAATTGTTTTCAAAATTTATATTATGGGGCGTTTTATTATAAAGCATATAAACACTACAATGAATCCACAGTTGAAAATCAACAACGTGGCAAGTAATGGAAATAACATAAAGGAAAATAAGAGCGT
>JAEEGL012871609.1_pt1 | contig 11981 bp, 14 predicted proteins | sample 9134231 | NCBI WGS metagenome assembly JAEEGL01 (sample SAMN16246548, study PRJNA631951) | gut metagenome | biome: gut microbiome; feature: rumen; material: fiber-attached | host: Bos | place: Iran: Karaj | collected 2018-10
AGTTAGTTACTTTTGCTTTATTACTTACAACTGTAGCACTAATTCTTTGATAGTTAGCATTAATTCTGGTAATTTCATATTGTTCATTAACACCTTCAGTTTGTTTAATTTCTGTCCAAACTACGGTATCTAATGTTTCACCAGATAGAGCATCGCTTGGATTTTCTCCAGCATCTAGCCAAATCCAAACAGTATAATATTTTTTAGTAGTGGTTACTTCAATTGATGGAACTAAAGTTAAAGTATCACCATTATTAGTTCCAATAAAGTTACCTCTTGCTAATACTTTGCCAATGTTAGTACTTGTTCCTTCAGTTACGACCCATTTCAAGGCACTACTTGTTTTCATGTTAGAACCAATTGCATTAATATCCATCATGATACTTGCTAACATATCAATATTAGCGGCTTCACTCTTTTTATTTAAAGCAATTGTTGAATGAATGCCTTGATTGTAAGTATTAGATACGTTAAAATCGCCAACGAATTTAGATTCCCCGGCATCATATTCGATATAATTTCTCAAATTAGAAGCACTATTGAAAGTTACGATTTTATTAACATTGCTTGACCAAGTAAAGTATGCGAAAACACCAGAACTAACTAATAGTCCTAGTAACAATAAACCAATAATAGCAAATATAAGTTGTTTTCTTTGATTTACTTGATCCATACTTTATACCTTTCTTTAGAGTCTTCTACTCAATTATTTTATTATATAATATATTATATAATAATACAGAATTTTAATCAACACTTTTTTAAAAAAATAGTATTAAAAAAATGACTGTTTTAACAGTCATTTATATATTTAATTTTTACATTTTAGCTCTTGGATGAGCTATATTATATATTTCTCTTATCTTATCATCACTTACATGTGTATAAATACTTGTGGTATTTAGTGATGAATGTCCTAATAATTCTTTTACGCTGACTAGATCTGCCCCATTATTTAACATACCCGTTGCAAAGGTATGACGTAACATATGGGGAGTAATATGATTTTTAATACTTGCTTTAACAATTACATCATCAATTATTTTCCTGACATATCTTGTACTTAATCTGCCACCATCTTTATTTAAGAAAAGATATGGACTATTATGAATATCTATTTGTCTTCTACCCCTATTTAGATAATCATCCAATACCTCTTTGGTATGATATCCAAAAACTACTATTCTTTCTTTACTACCTTTACCTAATATTTTGATAGTTCTATCTGATAAATTAATATTACTTAATTCAATATTTGTTAATTCTGATACACGAACGCCAGTTGAATATAGCATACGCAATATTGTGATGTTACGCATTCCTATCCAGGTACGTGTATTGGGTATTTCAAATATTTTATCAATATCTTCTTCTTTAACATATTTAGGTAAATCATGAGGTTTTTTAGGATTCTTAATATTACTAAAGTAATTAGAATTAACTATATTTTCTTTAAGTAAATAATTATAGAAACTACGTAATGAACTTAGTTTCCTAGAAGTAGTTCTTGGTGATAAATCTAATTTATACAGATGATTTAAATAATCATTGACGGTATTTTTATCAATATCTAATAATTTATCTTTAGTAAATTCATTAAACTCTAATAAGTCATTTTTGTAGTTAATAATGGTATTTTGACTATGTTTTTTAATAACTATAAGATAGTCTAAAAATGAATCAATATATTTCATTATTTCTCCTTAATAGCTTTAGCCATTTTCTTCCATAAGCCTATCCCAGAATAATTTAAAATACCTACTTTATAGATACGCATGCCATATTTTATTAATAGATAAATTAGGCCAATTAGTAAGCCAATACTTATAAGTAAATCGATTAATGAAATCTCTCCCAAGACATATAATGATGGAGCTAATAAGGAAGATATTAATGGAACATAACCCATTATTTTTATAAAGAGACTACCCTTAAAGACACCACTCATAATTGATAAATAGAAACCAATTAATGAGAATATCATAATCGGAGTTTGTAATTGTTGAAAGTCTTCAGCATTGGTAGTCATACTGGCAAGTATTCCAGCTAATAAGGAATATGCAATAAATGATAAAACAATCATAATTATTAAGACTGGTAACATTGTACCTAATGTCGACATAATACGATCTATGGGAATTTCTGATGTAAGAGTCTCAATATCGGCAGCATCAATACCATTCATAATATTACCACCGGTTGTTATAATTCTTGTAATTACGCCGAAAATAACATAGGCAATAATTAGAAATCCTTGCATGAAAACAAAAATATTAGCTGAGAGAATTTTTGATAAGAAATGAACCTTAGGACTAACATTAGAAATAATTATTTCCATACTTTTAGTAGTTTTTTCTTCATTTACTTCAGCCCCTATTTTTTGGACTAAATACATTATTAACATAAATAATGGTAGTGTAATAAATTCCATAACGATAGATACGATCATATCGTCTTCTAAATTCTTATTAGTAATTATTTCTCGTTCAACCTTTACTGGGGTTTCAATATTATTAAATTCTTCTTTAGTAATGTTATATTCTTTTAAAACAATCTCCGTGCGAACGCTCGATAAAGCACTATTAATAGTGGTACTTGTAAGTGTAGAAATGGCTTCTTTACTTACTAATTTAGCCTTTAGATAATTATCATTATCGGGAGATATTACTACTAATAATTTATTCTTTTCTTTAGTTATTTCTTCAATGGCATCATCATAGTTTTTTATATATTTAGTAATAATGGCATCCGGCGAATCTAATATGTATAAAGAGGCATTTTCATAAGCAATTTTAAATTCATTATATACATTTGCTTCATCTATAACAATTATTTCGGTATCTTTACCAAAGTCTCCGCCAAAGAAATTAATAATATTATCAATATTTATGCCAGCAGTTATTAATAATAGAAAGAAAATATTAGCGATTAAGAACCATTTAGTTTTAATAGATTTATTTAAACTATCTTTAGTTAAAAACCAAAATTTTTTACTCATATTCTTCACCTACGATACTGATAAATATTTCATTTAGACTAGGTTCTTCAACCACAAATTTGGTAATATTTTGATATTTATTAATAACTTTCCAAACACTATTAATATATTTTGATTCGCTGATAGAAATAATGTATTCATCACTTGTTTTAGTTATCTTTTCAACACCTTCAACACTTTTAACTTTATCGGTATCAATATCCCCTTTTACAATAATATTTTTCTTTTTATAATTCTCTTTGATATCTTTAAGACGTCCCGATAAGACACTTTTTCCTTTTACTAAAATAACTAATTCTTCACAGAATAATTCAACATGTTCCATACGATGAGTAGAAAAGATAATACTTGTTCCTTTCTTTTGTAAATCTAAGATAGCTTCTTTAAATAGTTCAACATTAAGAGGATCTAATCCTGAGAATGGTTCATCTAAAATTAATAACTTTGGTTTATTAATAACGGCAGAAATAAACTGTATTTTTTGTTGATTACCTTTAGATAGCTCTTTTATTTTACGATTTTTGTATTCCATAATACCAAAACGTTTTAACCAATAATCTAATCTTGATTCTATTTCATCTTCAGGAATAGATTTTAGAGCACCATAATATTTAATTTGATTTAAGACAGTTAACTTAGTAAGTAAACTACGTTCCTCGGTTAAAAACCCAATTTTATCGGTAATTTTATAATTAATGTGTTCACCGTCAATAGTAATATTACCTGTATAATCATCTAGTAATCCTAAAATCATACGAAAAGTGGTGGTTTTACCGGCTCCATTTAGTCCAAGTAAGCCAAAAATACAGCCATCGCCAACTTCAAAACTTAGGTTTTTAACGGCAGTTATATTACCATATTTTTTTGTTACGTTTTCAACTTTTAACATATCATCACCTATTTTGCTTGTTTATCTAGTGCTTCTTTAGCAGCTGCTTGTTCAGCATGCTTTTTAGAGTTTCCACTACCCTTGCCTAAAACTATGCCATCGACCAAAACTTGACAAACAAATTCTTTATCGTGGGCAGGCCCTGATTCAGAGATTATTTCATAGGTAACACTCTTTTTATCGGTTTGGACTAATTCTTGTAAGCGTGATTTATAATCATGCAAGAAATCAACATTTTTATCAATATATTTAGTAACGACAGATAAGATAAATTCTTTAGCAGCAACTAGTCCTTTATCTAGGTATAATGCAGCAATAAAGGCTTCGAAAACATCGGCCATAATGGTATCATTTGGTCCTTCACTAATTTCACCGCTACCTAGTTTAATATCACGTTCAAATTTTAATTCTTTAGCATATGTTGCTAGAGCTTCTTCGCAAACATATCTAGCACGCATCTTAGTCATAATTCCTTCAGGTAAATGCTTTTCTTTATAAAGATATTCACTAATAACAAATTCGAGGATAGCATCACCTAGGAATTCAAGTCGTTCATAACTTTCTAATGATTGATTTTCATTAGCGTATGAAGTATGTGTAAATGCTTCGTAGTATAAATTAATATTGGTCGGATTAATATCTAATGTTTTAAATATTTTCATTTATATCACCTTTTCTTTTACTTTATTTTATCACAGATTAAGTATTTTAGTCTATATATTTACATAAGAAAAATCAAGAGAAAGAACTCTTGATTATCTTTTTATATTAATTGGTAAACATTCATAATTAGAGCGATGTTTTTTTTTACAACTACATTTAAAACAATACCAGTTGTTAGTGATATTACTGATATCATCAACATGAAGCCAGCAAAGATCAAAGTTGGAAAACGTGGTACTAATCCTGTTTTAAAATATTCAATTTACTTTTAAAAAAGAAAATAATACTGATGAAAAACTTATGATATAGAAAAATAGAACACTTCATTAATTATTTTTACTTGTTTTTTAAATCATTATATTTTATAACAAAAATATTTTTATCTTTATAAAAAGCATAAAAAATTTCTTTTAATTTTAACCTATTTTTATCTAATAAGTTTAAGACAAATTGTTCATTTTTATTTATTAACTTTAATGTTTCTTTTTGAATATTACCATCTAAGATTAAGGCCATGGGTATGGGAGTTTTTTCTTTACTTTTGTTATAGGGAAATACTGATAAAGTACCACTATTTTCTAAAATGGCATACTCTACTTCTTCAATATTTCGGTATCCTTTTTCTCTTAATTGGGTTAGTAAATCATCTAAGTTATATTTTTGTTTTAACATTTCATGATAATTTATCTGACCATTTTTAATAATATGCGAAGGTTTTCCATCTAGAATAGTTCTTAATCCTTCACTTTTTAAACTTAAGTATGATAATGATATTTGAATAGTTACTAAAGCAATTATAGGGATTACTGAACTAAGTATATTTTTAGTACTATCTTCAACTGAAATAGTTACTAATTCAGCAATTAAGATTGATACGATTAAATCGATTATGCCAAGTTGTCCTACTTCTCTTTTGCCCATCATACGATATATCACAATAATAAAAGCATAAAAGAAACAGACTCTTAAGATTATTTTTATGTATTCCATATAGTCACCTAATAGTATTATGTTATAAGTCATAAAAATATATACAAAAACATAGAGTTTATTAGGTGATTTGATGGTTAAAAATTATATTAAAAGTTATTTATATTTATTTGGAATAATAATTATTCTAGGTTTGATTTTATCGTTATTAAATTATTTTTTTATAATACCAGTTAATGCTATTAAAATAATTATTCCCTTACTTGCATTGAATATATCTAGTATTATACTTGGAAAAAATACTAAAGAAAAAGCTTATATAGAAGGTTTAAAATATTCAGGATTATATCTTATATTTGTAACAATTATTAAGTTTATACTTAAGACTAATTTTAATTATAAAGTTTTTATTATTTATTTTGCATTAGTTATAGTTAGTGTGATTGGAGCAATGTTTGGAATTAATTTAAAAAATAAGTAACCTAGTTGGTTACTTTTATGTATATATATCAGTAATATTATCTATTGGAATATATTCATTATCGATAGTTACAATACTATTGCCACTAATACCAATTATATTTCTTTTTATGGTAGTATTATCAAATACAATATATATTTTTTTACTATAGATAAAATCGCTTCCTTTAATAATGGTATTAATTTTATTTCTAATATTATTAATTGGTTGTTTGTTACCTATACCACTAAATACTGATTGATTATTATGTATTTCTTTAGTTATTTTATTTTGATACATCTTAGGTTTATTTTTCATATTATCCTCCATAATAGTATATGTTAAATATTGTTTTTAAGTATAATTTATAATGATATTGTGTTAAAATAATAATAGATTTAGGTGAGATAGATGAAAAATGTAGGAAAGTATAAAGTAGATTTAAGTATTCTTATACCAATTATGATATTTTTTATAGTAAGCATTATCTCAATATATTCAACCAAAAGACTATTATCTATTGAATATAGTAATTTATGGATTAAGCAATTAATACTATATATTATTGGAATTGGATTAGCATATGCAACAATGTTTTTGGGAAATAAATTCTTTTATAATAATGCTTATTTATTGTATATTATTGGAGTTATATCACTGGCTTTAGTATTACCATTTGGATATACCGTTAACAATGCAACTTGCTGGTTTAAACTACCTTTTATTGGGACTATTCAACCTAGTGAATTTATGAAAATATTTTTAATTATTATCTTAGTTCGAATGATTACTGATTTTAATAATGATTATCAAGATGCCAGCATTTTTGAAGAATTAAAATTTATTTTAAAAGTTCTTATTATTATCTTTATTCCATCTGTATTAACATTTATTGAACCAGATACTGGCGCAGTAATTATGTATTTAATAATTGGATTTATAATGTTATTTATTGGTGGATTTAGAAAGCGCTGGTTTATTTTGGCAATTAGTACACTTTTAATTCTCTTAGGAATATTTATTGGAATTTATTATTTTAAACAAGATATGTTTATTGATATTTTTGGAACGTCGTTTTTTTACCGTATGGATAGAATTACAAATTGGCAGAATGCTACCGGTATGCAGTTAGAAAACTCTTTAATTGCAATCGGATCAGCTAATATTTTAGGTAATGGAATTAATAATACACCAATTTATTTTCCGGAGATGCAAACAGATTTTATCTTTGCAGTATTTGCTTCAAATACTGGCTTAATTGGAAGTATCATTTTAATAGTAACAATAGCTTATTTTGATTTAACATTAATTAGTTATCATAATAAAACATTAAATATAAGTGATAGGTATTTAATTGGAGGAATTATAAGCGTTCTTGTCTTTCAGCAAATATATAATATATCTATGACAATAGGACTATTACCAATTATGGGTATCACACTTCCCTTTATTTCATATGGAGGATCATCACTACTTTCGTATATGTTACTTTTAGGATTAATATTTAATATATCAAATGAAAGTTTAAGATATACCAACTAAAAAGAACCTACTTTTGGTGGGTTCTATTTTTTTATTCATATTTTTTCCTTATTAGTCACTTAAAAATGTACAATTAATTTTTCCTTCACAGCCATCATATACTTCTAAATATGCATATTTGCAATCATTATCAGTGTTTTTAGTATTGTCACAGCGTTCCATAATAAGAACATAATTAGTCCCTTTTAAATTGGTTGATGTGGTAAGGTATCTAAGATAATCATTAAATGTTTTATGAATGTTAAGACCGGATTGATCAAGTGGATTACTGCCAAGGGAACTAGTCGTTAAGTTAGCTTGATTATTATATATTAAAAAAACACGGTCATTACTTCCTTGAGCAGCTTTTTCATTTTCAGATAATGTAAAAACGCTATTATTGTGATTCCCAGAATCGTAGATACTAACATAATGATCTGGGCTATTTTTAGCAGCTTCCATGAATTTACCTAAGGCCTCATTCTCTATCAAAATATCGCGGTAATAACCTAGACGATAGATAGTTACGGCATCATAATAACTAACACGTGATTTATAGGTTCCTAGAAGTTTATTATAACTAACAAACATTGTTCCTAAGACAATTAGAACAATAGCCGATACGACAATTACTTCAGCCATCATGAATCCTTTTCTATTCATCGTTCACAGCCTTCTTTACTATAAATAGCTTCTCTAGTATCTTCATTAAAAATAACACCGCCTTCGAAAATATGACCATTAGCATCGGTAGCTTCATCTTCAGTAATGACATTTAATTCTAATAATTCTTGAACTGTCATGCAGCCTTCAATAGTATTTCGATATTCTTGATAATATAATCCAGCATTTCCTACGATAACAGAAATTTTGGTGGTATTCTGTTTTTCTTTATTTCTTTCAATAGCGGCACTAATACTTGAAACAGCAATAGTCGCTATTACTAGTAAAATAACTACAACTGCTAATAATTCGATTAAAGTAAATCCTTTTTTATTCATAATGTTTCCTCCTACTTCTCGTCGTGACACACTACGGTATCATAGTGGGCATTACCATATTCATCAATATAAAATGAACCTGTAAAAATATCACCATCAGCATCGGTTCCTTCGTCTCTAGTAATAATACTGTGAGACATTAAGTAATCAACATTAAAACATGAACTATCAACAACATTTTTGTGTTCTTGATAATATAGTTCAGTATAGTTAGCAATTATTTTTAGTTTAGCTTCATTTTGTTTTTTCTTGTTTCGTTCAATGGCCGCGCTGATACTTGAAACAGCCATAATTGATATGGTTAACATTATAACGACTACCGCTAGTAATTCAACTAAGGTAAACCCTTTTTGATTCTTTCTTTTATTCATGATCTTTCCTCAATTTCTTTATTTTAACAGCAGTATCTGTTTTACTGCCAGTAATTAAATCACTTATACTTCTTCCATAATTTAGTTCATTGATAATATTGGCTATCTTATAAGAGCAATCAACTGATTTAAACCATTTTAGACATTTATATTCCTTAGGAATATAGGATGCATTGGTAGCATAGACTCTATCAATAATACCATTACGGTAATAATCGTTAAATTTTTCAGCTCCCTCAGTGAATAAGGCAAAGGTTACAACAAGATAGATTTTCTCAACACCTAGTTTCTTTAGAGTTAAAGCAGAATCTAAAATTGAACCGCCTGATGCAATCATATCATCAACAATAATAGCGTGGCGTCCTTTTAAATCACTTGATCCAGAATATTTATGGGCAACAATTGGATTTTTACCATCTACTACTTTGGTATAATCACGTTGTTTATAGAAGTGACCAAATTCGTTACCACCCAATAATTCAGAAAATAATCTAGCTCTTCTTTGAGCCCCTTCGTCAGGTGAGATAATAACATATTTATCTAAATCTACTTCTTCTTCATTTTTTAATAAATCTAGAAGAAGCATATCACTTAATAAGACGCTTTCAAATGATGTACGATGAACAGCATTCATAACCCCACGATTATGAACGTCACAAGTAATTATTTCATTAGCGCCCATATTTACTAATTCTTCTAGCGCATATCCACAATCAAGACTTTCTCTACCATCTTTTTTATCTTGTCTTGATTCATATAGATAAGGCAATATTAAGGTTCTTTTACTAGCATGTCCACATTCAGCACTAAGAATACGAATAATATCAGTGAAGTGTTCATCAGGACTCATATAATGATTTCTACCAAAAAATTTATAACTAATGTCATAATTGGTAACATCTGACATAATATATAAATCTTTGTCTCTGATAGATTCGTTGATTACCGCCTTTCCTTCACCATTGTTAAATCTAATTAAGTCAATATCCACCAAGTAATTACTGTCTGTTCCACGAATAGTGTTAATATGTTCATTTACTTTTTCACCAAATTCGCGAAAATTTTCTGGTACTATTATTTTTAAATCATTCATACCAATACCTCCTACAAAATTTTTCTTCCCAATCATTCCTCATTATAACTATAACATATTTATTTATCTTTTACAATTATATATAGCAAAAAATAAGAACTTTTTTATTCTTATTCTATGTCTAATTTATTAAATTTTACATCTAAATATTTTCGGCTAGCTAAATAATCACACATATGGACAAAACGTTCATATTTATCATTAGGAACCGGTAAAACTACTTTACTATATTTATTTGTATTCCACTTACCCATATGACTTTCTATCATACAACACATTTTACGAACATTATCTATATCCATCTTTAATTCTTTAGCATGTTCCATGATTAATTTACTTACTAATAGCGGATGATCAAAGCAGGTATATTTTTCTTCGATTAGTCCTTTTTTAAGGCCATCATGCATAATTAAAGCCATAATAATTAAATCTTTATCTTCGGCAGTAAAAATATCATTTACTTCAAATAAATCATAGGCAATGCGGACAGCTACTTTAGTATGTTTTACTAGTCCATGGTTAGTACCGGCAAATTTAGGGTGATATGCTCCCGTACTACTGGCAGGAATAGTAAAGAAATAATCTGGTAAAAGATTAATTAAATATTTAATATCTTCCTGTTTATTCTTGTCTTTAATATAGCCTATCTCTTTTTCAAAATATTTAATTTTATTCATGCTTACCTCTTATATTAACATCAACTTTAGTATATGGAATTTCAATATTATATTTATCTAAATATTTCTTTAATAGCATATTAAAATCTCTCTTTATTTGCATACGCTTAGTACTATCACATTCAAACATAACTAAGTATTTAATACTGCTTGATGCAAATTCAGAAATACCTAACAATTGATAATCTCCGACATAACCATCTAGTTTCGTTACTTCTTCTTCCATTTCATGTAAGGCTTTTTCTAATTTAGAAATATCCGTATCATAGGCAACATCAATGTTAATAAGATGTTTAGTTGTATATAAGTTATAATTTACGACCTTTTTAAAGGATGAATTGTGAAATATCATGACTTCACCCGTACCGGCTCTAACTTTGGTAGTCATTAATCCAAAACTAGTAACTGCTCCGGTAAAACCATCGATAGTAACAACATCGCCAATGGAATAATGATTATCAAATAGAATTAATACACCAGCTAAAAAGTCAGCAATAATATCTTGTAATGCAAGGCCAATAATTACACCAGCAACACTAATTGAAGCAACAATGCCTTTAGTATCAACGCCATAAACAGATAAAACGGATAATACTACGAAGATCATTATTATATATTTTATAATATTTTTTATTAATGAAATAATAGTCTTTTTCTTATTATTAACATATTTATTTTTACTTATTTTATTGATAATTGCTTTAATTATAGCATAGATAATTACGCCAATTACAATATACACTATTGGTAATATAAATTTCTCACTTTTAATAAATTTTAACATTTTCAATTTTTCATCCTCTTTCTTATAATTTATCTAATATTTTTATTAGAATTTCGTTTTCAGTATATAGATATTTGGTATTTACTTTAAGCATATCGCTAGATACTTCTAAATATTTATCATTAATTAATTCTTTAATAATATTTTTTGATAATAAATCTTCATGATATTCCCTATTATAATTATCAATACTTATTCCCTCTACTAGTCTTAATCCCAACATCAAAGAATTTTCTTTTCTTACTTTTTCATCCTCATAAATACTATTACTTAGATAATTACCTGATAGATATTTAGTTAAATTTTTAGTATTATTAATTCTTGTATTATTTAAATAGCTAACTGCTCCCAAACCAAATCCATAGTATGATCCATTTAACCAATAATTCTTATTATGAATACTTTCATAACCCGGCTTGGCATAATTACTTATCTCATAATGTTTATAACCGTTCTTAGTCAAAGTACTATTTATATATTCGTACATCTCACGGTCTATTTCTTCACTAATATACTCATGTTTATCAATATATAATTTAGTATGTTCTTCGATTATTAAAGAATAACAAGAGATATGAGGAACATCTAATTCTA
>JAEEGL014342943.1_pt1 | contig 11981 bp, 9 predicted proteins | sample 9134231 | NCBI WGS metagenome assembly JAEEGL01 (sample SAMN16246548, study PRJNA631951) | gut metagenome | biome: gut microbiome; feature: rumen; material: fiber-attached | host: Bos | place: Iran: Karaj | collected 2018-10
CATGGCGCATGGCGTTGTGTCACACAAAAATGAGGCCATCATGCTCATGGTATGTTGGGAGGTTTTGTGTAAATGGCTTCTGGTGGTAGCCCGGTGGTAGCCCGTAAAGATAAAGCCCTTACGCTATACAACGTAAGGGCTTGAAATTCATGGAGCCAACTGTCAGATTTGAACTGACGACCTGCTGATTACGAATCAGCTGCTCTACCAGCTGAGCTAAGTTGGCGTGCGGCAGACACTATTAAGTTTTTGCGCAGTTGTCAAATTAAAAAGCAGCAGCCAGTGAAGGAAAAAACAGGAATCCTGGAAGCTGCGCCTGCCTGCCGTTGAAAAGAGGAAAACGCGTTGCCGTCGTTGACATAGTAGGAGCTTTTGCCGTATCCTAAAGGCAACTTTCGTGCATACGGTCTGCCGCGGCCTTTTGGCCGCTGGCGCCATACGTTCGCGTCCATCTCCATCCACAGGCGATCCGTACCCGCGGGCCGCGCGGCAGGCGCCAAAAACAGTGAGGTTTTTCTTATGGTCAAGATTGGCATCAACGGCTTTGGCCGCATCGGCAGGTATCTGCTCCGCGTCGTGGATCTCTTCCCGGAATGCGAAATCGCCGTGATCAACGGCCACCGCGCTAGCAACTCCGACATGGCGTATCTCCTTAAATACGATTCCGTGCACGGCCGTTTCCCCGGCACCGTGGAAGCTTCTGAAAAGGGCCTCGTCGTCAACGGGAAGGAAATCCCTGTGACCCGCTGCGACAAGGACGCCTGGCAGTGGAAGGACTACGGCGTCGACATCGTCGTGGAGACCACGGGCACGCTGAAGAAGCGTGAGCAGCTCGCCGGGCACATTGCCTGCGGCGCAAAGAAGGTCATCATTTCCGCTCCCTGCAAGGACGCCGACGCCACCATCGTCATGGGCGTGAACCAGGACGTGTATGATGCGGCGAAACATGACGTCGTTTCCGCTGCTTCCTGCACCACGAACTGCCTGGCCCCCGCGGTCAAGGTCCTGCACAATGAGTTCGGCATCAAGCACGGCCTGATGACCACCATCCATTCCTACACCATGAGCCAGCGTATCCTTGACGGCTCACAGAAAGATCTGCGCCGCGGACGTGCGGCCTGCCTTTCCATCATCCCCACGACCACGGGCGCGGCCGCGGCTGTCGGCCTCGTGATTCCTGAGCTGAACGGGCTGATCAACGGCGGCGCCCTGCGCGTGCCTACGCCTGACGTTTCCCTGGTGGACTTCACCTGCGAACTGAAGACTGAAGTCACGGTGCAGGAAGTCAACGCGGCCCTCAAGTATGCCTGTGAGACCTGGCTCAAGGATTCTCTGGGCTATTGCGACGAACCGCTGGTTTCCATCGACTACGTGGGCGATACCCACGGCGGCACGGTGGATGCCTCCTTCACCTCCGTCATGAACAAAACCATGCTCAAGACTGTCATCTGGTATGACAACGAATCCGGCTTCACCCACCAGCTGGCACGTCTTGTCCGTCACGTCGCCCTGGCGCTGTAACAGGCGGCAGGCATAGATAGCAGGCAGATAACTGGGGGAGCTCCGGCTCCCCTGCTCTCAACGCATCCCATACAATCCCTGATGAGGAGCATCATGGCAAGCGACAACATGTACGAAACGGGATCACGCTTCATCATGACCGGCGCGGATATTGTCCGCATGGGCGAACCGGCGGAAATGCTGGTCGGAGGAAAGAACTACAACACCGCTCTCATCAGCCGCGTTGAAGGAATCCGGACCCCGCAGTTCCGCGCCATTCCTGCCACGGCCTTCCACGTGGTGCTGGACGAGTGCAGGGTGAACGCCTCCCTGGTCTATAGCGTAGTGGACACGGCCATGGCAGCGGTGGATTGGGCGTCCCCCGCGGTGGCTTCCGACCACGGCTTCTTCGGGACTTTCGTGCGCAAAGCCGCATCGGAAGTGCGTGAGCGCAGCGCAGGGACCAGCGCCAGCACCTGCCTGAGGGACTTCATTAACCAGGTGGTGCACGGCTTTGCGGAATCCCGTGAGAACATCGACAGGCTCCGCCGCCGCTCCATGCTGGTGCAGACGGCCATCCTTTCCTCCAAGCTGCCCACGGAAGTCGACGCCGCCGTGCGCAAAGCCTACCGGGACATGTGCGATGAGGCCGGCGAGGGCGAATTCCCCGTGGCCGTGCGTTCCTCCGCCGCCGGCGAGGATTCCCGCAAGAAAGCCTTTGCCGGACTGCAGGACACCTTCCTGAACATCACCGGCGAGGATGCGGTCGCCGAAGCCTATCTATGGGACTGCGCCTCCGCCTACAACCTCCGTTCCATGACTTACCGCCGCGAGGCGATCCTCGATGCCATCGCCGCCGCTGAGAAGGAAGGCAAGCCGGAACTGGCCGACGCCGCGCGCAAGGAATGGGCCATCGAGAACACGGCCCTGTCCGTGTGCATCATGCGCATGATCCGTCCGGTGGTGGCCGGCACGGCGTTTTCCGCCGACACGGCCACCGGCTGCCGCGGCACGTCGCGCAACGACCTGGTGAGCATCGATTCCAGCTACGGGCTCGGCGAATCCATCGTGGGCGGCATGGTCACCCCCGATAAGTTCTATGTCTTCCAGCGCGACGACGGCACCGACGTCGTCCTGCGTTTCATGGGCCGCAAGTCCGTGCGCATGGTGTATAATGAAAGCGGCGGCGGCACGCATATCGAGGAAGTGCCGCAGAATGAGGTGAACCAGTGGGCGCTGGGCGATAACCAGCCCATCGAGGTCGCCCGGGGCGTGCGCGCCATCAGCAAGGCGTACGGCGGCATCATCATGGACACGGAGTTCTGCATCGACGACAAGGCCCGCCTGTGGTTCGTGCAGGCCCGTCCGGAGACCCGCTGGAACGCGGAGCTGGACGAGCATCCCACGACGATCTTCATGCGCCGCAAGGAAGTGGCGAAGGGCGCTGCCGCCAAGGCAGAAGTGCTGCTTTCGGGCAACGGTGCGTCGCGCGGCGCAGGGCAGGGCACGGTGCGCTTCCTGCGTTCCGCCCTCGAGCTGAACCGCGTGCTTCCCGGCGACATCCTGGCGGCTGACCGCACCGATCCGGACATGGTGCCGGGCATGCGTGTCGCCTCCGCCATCATCGCCAACGTCGGCGGCGATACCAGCCATGCCGCCATCAGCTCGCGCGAGCTTGGCATCGCCGCCGTCATCGGCGTGCAGAATCCGCTCGCCATGCGCGCCATGGACGGCCAGCCCGTCACCGTTGACGGCACGCGCGGCCTCGTGTACCGCGGCCTTCTTCCACTGGTGGATGTGGGCGGCGAGATGGACATCGCCAAGATGCCCGCCACGCGCACCCGCGTGGGCATCATCCTCGCCGACATCAATCAGGCCATGTTCCTGTCGCGCCTGCGCAATGTGCCTGACTTCGAAGTCGGCCTCCTGCGCGCCGAGTTCATGCTGGGCAGCATCGGGGCGCACCCCGCTGCCCTGGAAGCCTACGACAACGGCACCCTTGAGGAATTCGTCGAGCGCCGCCTCAACGAACTGGAGCAGCAGGTCAGCCGCCGCGTGGCCGAGCAGATCGCCATCGGTCAGGTGCGTTCGCCCCTGGCGGACGTGCAGCTCGCCCCCTATGTGGTGCAGCTGATGGACGTCGCTTCCCTGTACGCCAATGCGTCCAGCGTGCCCAAGGCCGAGGCGCTGATGGGCGAATACCTGCAGCGCGCCCAGATGAATGAGGAGACGCTGCAGACCTCCAACGACCTGCGCACGCATATCCGCATTGTCATGGGCGCTGACGAGCCCGGTTCCACGGTGACCGAGGAAGAAGTCCAGGCCGCCATGGCGAAGGCTGCCAAAAAGCCTCTCGTGCAGGAAGTGCTCTCGCATATCGGCGCTGTCCGCAGCAACGTCGCCGTGCGCACGCATCTCGGCAAGGAGATCGAGGAAGTCCGCAGCATCCCTGAAAAGCTGGAGCAGCTCATCACCTCCAGCGGCCATGAGAGCGGCCGTGACCACTACATCCGCACCCTCGGCCGCAACCTGGCGCTGTTCGCCATGTCCTTCTACGGCAAGGACATCGTCTACCGCACCACCGACTTCAAGAGCAACGAATACCGCAACCTGCTGGGCGGCTGCCTGTTCGAGCATAACGAGGACAACCCCATGCTCGGCTACCGCGGCGTTTCCCGCGACATCCACGACTGGGAAATCGAGGCCTTCAAGCGCGCCCGCACGCTGTACGGCGGCAAGAACCTCATGCTCATGCTGCCTTTCGTGCGCACGCTGGAGCAGGCGCGTTCCATGCGCACCTACCTGGCCAACGTGCACGGGCTGCGCAGCGGCGAGGACGGCCTGAAGATCCTGCTCATGTCTGAACTGCCCTCCAACGCTATCCTGGCGCGGCAGTTCATCAGCGAGTTCGACGGCTTCTCCATCGGCTCCAACGACATGACGCAGATGGTCCTGGCCACCGACCGCGACAACGCCGAGCTTTCGCACATCTACGATGAGGAAGACCCGGCAGTCATCTGGGCCATACTCACCACCATCTTCACCGGGCAGAAGTTCTGCAAGAAGGTGGGCTTCTGCGGGCAGGGCGTCGCCAACAGCCGCATCCTCCGCGGCATGGTCGCCATCGCCGGCATCGTTTCCGCCTCCGTGGTGCCCGACACCTATATCCGCACCAAGCAGGACTTTGCCGAAGTGGAATCCGAGCACATCCCCGGATCCGGCCTCGGCGCATGGCTCGGCGAGCAGCATGCGGAGAAGCTCCGCGCCCTCCTCAAGGAGCACGGCTACAAAAAGGCCGCTGCCATCAAGGACCGCACGGCCTTCCGCGTCTGGTATGAAGTCGAGGCCGAGAAGCTCCAGAAGGACCTGGGCGCCTGCCTTGGCACGCCGTTTGAACACGACGCGCGCCATAAGCTGTTCGATTTCCGCCGTACGTTCCACAAGCCCGTGACCTACGCCTCCTGGGACTGGGACGCCACGGTGTTCGACGCCCTGCAGCAGGCCGGCTTCGCCAGCTGGGAAGAGCAGGAAGAGGCGCTGCGCCTCCAGCGTGAGAAGTTCGCCCACGCCTAACCGGACATGAACCCTGCGCCCTGTCTTGCCGGGCAGGGCAGCATGCGATACCAAGAGCGCCCCGCTGGAACAGCGGGGCGCTTCATTTAACGAATGTGCCGGCACGCCCGGCGCGGGGGCCATGCCGCAATGCTATTTGGAAGGAACCACGGCACCTTCGTAGGTGGAATTGATGAACGCGCGCACGGCGTCGCTTTTCAGGACCTCGGCGAGATCCTTGAGGTCCGCGCGGTCCTTGTCGCTTTCACGGACGGCGAGGATGTTGGCGTACGTCGAGGCGGCCAGGGAATCCGCAGGTTCCGTGGCGAGGGCGTCCTTAACCTTCAGCCCGCCGAGGATGGCGTAGTTGCCGTTGATGGCGGCGTAGTCGACATCGGGGAGGGAGCGCACGAGCTGCGCGGCTTCGATCTCCTCGATCTTCAGCTTGTGCGGGTTCTCGCTGATATCGCGGCGCGTCGCATTGAGGCCGGCGCCGTCTTTGAGCTTGATCAGGCCGCAGTCCTGCAGCAGGAGCAGCGCCCTGGCTTCGTTTGTGGTGTCGTTGGGCACGGCCACGATGGCGCCCTGGCGGATATCCTTGAGGGATTTAGCCTTGCCGGCGTAGATGCCGAAGGGCTCGTAATGGACGGCGGCGATGGAAACGATCTTGGTTCCCTTTTCCTTGTTGAAATCAGTGAGGTAGGGCTGGTGCTGGAAGTAGTTCGCGTCCAGCTCGGCGGCGTCGAGCGCCATGTTGGGCTGCACGTAGTCGGCGTATTCAATGACCTTGAGCTCGTGCCCGCGCTCCTTGAGCAGCGGCGCGGCCGCCTTGAGTATTTCCGCGTGCGGCGTGGGGGACGCACCCACTTTGATGGTGGCTGCGGAGGCCATGGAAGGGGCGGTGAACACGCACGCGCCAAGGAACAGGACCGAGAGCAGGGAATGGAGCTTCATGGAAAAACCTCTCTTGTTTTTTGCGGGTCATGAGGCCCGCTTGTCGGAACGTTTGGTGGCCCAGTTGCCCAGCATCTGGAAGAGCTGCACGATGATGATGAGCAGGATGATGGTGATGAACATGATGTCCGTCTGATATCTGTTGTAGCCGTACATGATGGCCAGCTTGCCCAGACCGCCGCCGCCGACGGCGCCGGACATGGCGGAATAACCGAGTATGGTGATGGCCGCTACGGCACTGCCGTTGAGCAGCGATGGCAGCGCCTCGGGCAACAGTACCTTCGTGATGATCTGCCATGCCGACGCGCCCATGGACTGGGCTGCCTCGACCACGCCGCTGTCCACTTCCAGCAGCGAGGATTCGATCAGCCTGCCGACGAAGGGCACGGCGGCGATGACCAGCGGGACCACGGTCGCGTTGTTGCCGATGGTCGTGCCCACGACGAATCGGGTGAAGGGGATGACGGCAATCATCAGGATGAGGAAGGGGAAGGAGCGCGTGAGGTTGACGACCACGTCAAGCACTGCGTAGAGCAGGGGGCGCGGCGTGATGCCGCCCTTCTTGCAGATGACCAGGAGCACGCCGACAGGGATGCCGAAGAGGTAGGAGAGTCCGGTGGAGACGATGGTCATGTACAGGGTGTCCCATACGCCCTCGGCCAGCATTTCCATGAGCTGCGCGTCAAACATTGCGGATATCCTCCAGGGCCAGGCCGTGCGCCGCGGCGAAGGCGCGGATGCGTTCGCATGCTGCCTCGTCATCGGGGAGCTGCAGCACCATCTGCCCGTAGGTGGCGCCGTCGATGTCGCGGATGTCGGAATAGAGGATGCTGGGCGCCTTGCCGCAGTCCAGGATCATGTTGCCGATGAGCGGCTCCAGGCTGGCCCGTCCCGCAAAGACGATGCGGGCGACCCGTTCGGCGGGCAGGCATTCCGGGCGCAGGGCTTCGGGGAGCACCAGCGATTTCGCGGCGGGGGTCCTCGGATGGTAGAACACGCTCTCCACAGGTCCGGATTCCGCGATCGTCCCGCCGGCGATGATGGCGACGTGGCTGCAGATCTTCTCGACCACGCTCATTTCGTGGGTGATGATGACGGCAGTGATGCCGAGGTTCTTATTGATGTCGCGGATCAGCGCCAGGATGGACACAGTGGTTTCCGGGTCAAGCGCCGATGTCGCTTCGTCGCAGAGCAGCACCTTGGGGTTCGACGCGAGAGCGCGCGCAATGGCCACGCGCTGCTTCTGGCCGCCGGAAAGCTGCGAGGGATAGGATGCCGCCCGCTCCGAGAGCCCGACGAGATCCAGGAGTTCGAGGGCCTTTTTCTTCGTTTCTGCCTTCGGGGTGCCGACGAGCTCCAGGGGAAAGCAGACATTGTCGAGGGCAGTGCGCTGCATGAGCAGGTTGAACTGCTGGAAGATCATGCCCATGGAGCGGCGTGCCTGCCGCAGTTCCGTGCCGCCGAGGGCGCAGAGGTCGCGCCCTTCAAACAGCACCTGGCCGGCAGTCGGCCGCTCAAGCATGTTGATGCAGCGGACCAGCGTGGATTTGCCGGCTCCGCTTCGGCCTATGATGCCGTATATGTCGCCGCGCGCTATGGAGAGGTCTATGCCTTTGAGGGCGTAGACATCGCTGTTTTTGCTGCTGAATTTTTTCTCCAGCCCGCGGATTTCTATGATAGGTTCCGTCATCACTTCTCCTGCGCTGCCTGATCCTGTCGCAGTGCGCAAATAAAAACGTCGTAGCAGTCTATCCCTTTTCCCTTTGATTGTTAAGGAAATGTTTTGCGTTCGCACAGCGGGTGAGCAGGCGTGGCTGCGCACGGCAGCACGGGAAAATCCCGGTCCATTGCCCGCGCCGCGATTTTGTGGTACGCCATGCAGCAAAGGAGCGGGGATGCCGCTCGCATCCGCTGTTTTTTTTCAGGCACGGGCAAAAAGGAGAAGCGCATGGTGTACCGTTACGATGAAGACCTGGAATTTTTGCGGGACGTCCCTTCTGAAGAGCTGGACGACCTGGTGGAATGCCTGATCAAGGACAGGGACGGGGACGCCAGGTTCACGGAGGAACTGACCACGGAGCAGCGCTACAGGCAGCATTATCCCGACCACCATCAGTACTGGGACCTGATCGCCGGCGAGATACAGTGCTTCGGCGCGAATACGTTCATGACCATGTTCCGGGGAGGCAAGGGGGTCCCCTACAAGGAAGTGCTGACCGACGTCTGCGACAGGATGAAGGTCAACTACAACAGTAATTCTTCCACGGCCAGGATCGAGGACTGCCTGCTGATGAAGGTGTGCGAGGACGCCGTGGAAAAGATGAGTCCCAAGGAGATAGAGGACCTGTGCCTGGAATGCGGGATGAAAACGGTGAACTATACCCCAGAATGCGTGCTCGGGGTGTTCCAGGCGGTCTTTAAAATGGGCGGCGTGAAGTCCTATCAGCTCACCCTGGCCATCGTGAACGCCGTCGTGAAGGTCCTTTTCGGCCGCGGGCTGTCCGTAGCGGGCAACATCATGCTGACCCGCGCCATGTCCGTCCTTGCCGGCCCCGTGGGCTGGGCCATCACGGGCCTGTGGACGGCCGTGGACATCGCCGGCGCCGCCTACCGCGTCACTGTCCCCGCCGTGTTCATGATCGCCGTGCTGCGCAAAAAGCAGCTCTGCCGGAACACGCCGGAAGGCATGGCGTTCTGACAGGCGTCCGCAGCGTGTCCCTCCATGCATCGGCTGTCTTCGATATCCCCGGACTGCCGGGGATATCGCTTGTGGAGCGGCAGTTTTGCGTTCCGTTCCGCAGGCCAGCCTTGCGTCCGTCGGCTGAAGCGGTTATCTTCCCTCTGTGATGCAATGAAGGAGTTTCACTATGCAGTATACGCTCGATACATCGACACCGGCAGAGGTCCGCGCCATGATCACGGCCAGCGCGGAGGAGGTCGATGCCGCCATCCGCGATTTCAAGGACAACGCGCGGCTCTTCCTGGCTGACAAGCTGGTCGGCGATGTCATGGAAAAGGAAACCATCACGCCGGTCAGCCATCCCATGTACGAGGGCGGGGACCTCGTGCCCGGCGCCGCCTATCAGTTCACGGCGCGCCTCGCGGTGCTGCCCCCCATCGACCTTCCGGACTGCGCATCGCTGGAGGTCCGCCTCCCTGAGCCGGGACTGGAACAGGAAGAACTGCGCGGCGTCTACCTGGCCATGCTCAGGCAGTATGCCACGGTCGAGGAGGTCACGGACGGACGCGCGGCGAAGACAGGCGACATCGCCGTCGTGGACATACAGGCCACGTGCGGCGGTGAGGAAGTCCCGGGCATGCAGGGCAGTGCTCTGCAAATCCATTTGGACAACAGCGGCGGCAGGCTCCAGGACGTGCGGGCCCTTGCCGAAGGGCTGCATGTGGGCGAGACAGCCAGCGGAGTCATGACGTGCCCGGAGGACTTCCCTGAGAAAGCGTACCGCGGAAAGCCCATTGACCTGAAGGTGTCGCTCAAGGCGCTGCGCAGCGAAACGCTGCCTGAACTGGATGCGGCGTTTGCCAAGAAGCTGGGTTTCGGATCGCTGCAGGAACTGGAGAAGAAGGTCCTCTCCGACGCCATGGGCGCCAAGATCGCGACCATCAAGGCAAAAGCCGGCGAGGCGCTCCTGAACGCCATGCTGGAGAAGACGGCGTTCCCCGTCCCGGAGCCGGTGCGCGCCCTGTTCGAGCGCGATGAGGTCCTGGAAGGGCGCGACGCCATGCTTCACCAGGGGATGTCCCGCGAGGAGATCACCAGCCGCATCAATGCCGCCCTGCCCGACATACGCCTCCGCGCGGAGCGGCATGCCCGCGCGCATTGCTTCCTCCTGGCCCTGGCCGTCCGCGAGGGGCTGCAGGTCCCAGAAGAGGAACTTGACGACGTCATCGCGCGCATGGCGGGCAAGGACCATGATCCTGCCGAATTGCGCAGGATTATGGAGAAGAACGGCACGCTCAGCGACGTGCATGAGCGGCTGCTGGCCGCGCGCGCCATGGAATATATGTACAGCAAAGCCAGGAAAGTCGTGGTCGACCGCGACGGTAACCCTGTGGAGGCTCCTCAGCCGGCCGTGCAGTGATGCTTCATTGACAGCATGCCTGCCGCCTCGTAACGTTGATGTGCTTCCATTGTCATGTGGCTGCGTTTCCCGGCGCATGCCGGGGCGCGAGGAATTGCAATCAAGGAGATGAACATGAAAAAGTGGTGTTCCCTGCTGTTCGCCGCCCTGCTGGCCCTGCCTGTTTCCGCCCAGGCATGGCAGCCTGAGGGCGATGTCACCGTCATTGTCGCCTATAAAGCCGGATCCGGCACGGATACCGGGGCCCGCCTGCTGGCAGCCCAGGCCCAGAAATACGTCGGCAAGACCCTGGTGATCAACAATCTCCCGGGCGGTGATGGAAAGATCGGCTGGACGGAGCTGGTGAAGGCGAAGCCCAACGGCCAGACCATCGGTTTCATCAACCTTCCCACGTTCACCACGCTTGCCACGGCCAAGAACTCCACCTTCAAGACCTCCGACGTCGTGCCGATCTGCAACCATCTCACCGAGACGGGCGTGGTCGTGGTCAAGGGCGACAGCAAGTGGAAGACGCTGAAGGACCTTGTGGACGACTGCAAGGCCAACCCCGGCAAGAACCGCTGCTCCACCAACGGCGCCCAGGCCTCGAACCATACCGCGGCGCAGCTGCTGGCGACCTCTGCTGATTTCAAGTACAAGGCCATCCCCTATGGCGGCACCGCCGACCAGTTGCTGGCGCTGCGCCAGGGCGAGGTGCAGTTCTCCTGCGCCAAGGTGGCTGACGTGGCCAAGCTGGTCAAGGGCGACAATCCCGAGCTGCGCGTGCTCGGCGTTTTCTCAAAGAAACGCATCCCGGAACTGGCTGATGTGCCGACCCTGGGCGAGCTGGGCTACTATCCGGAATGGTACGGATCGGCGCGCGCGCTGGTGGCTCCTGCCGGCACGCCCAAGGAGATCATCGATTTCTACGTTGATGCCTTCCGCAAGACCATGGAAGACCCAGCCACCGTGGAGATGCACGCCAAAGGCGGTCTGAGCATGGATTTCATGGATGACGCCAAGCTGGGCGAGCTAATCAAGGCGCAGGAAGTGTTCTGCGGCGAAGTCGTCTCTAAGCTGTACAACTGCTCTCTCCCGCCCGGGGAAGCGGAACGGTCCCGTTTTCCCGGGCGGCTGTGCTGGAGCCGTGGATGAAGCGATCCGACATCAGCGTCGTTGCGGTTATTTACGCGATCTGCCTGTTTTTTTTCATCCTTACCCAGGATCTTCCCGACGAGGCGCAGACCTATCCGCTCTGCCTAATCGCCGGGCTCTTTTTTTTAAACACCATCTATATCGGCCGTGCGCTCCTGCTGTACCGCAGGGAAAGAGCCATGGAGGATGACCTTGGCCAGGCCTTCGGCACCTTCCAGGCGAAGCAGTTCTTCGGCTCCGTCGCGCTCGGTGCGCTGTATATGGTGCTCCTCTGGCTGATCGGCTTTTATATCTCCACCATCCTTTACCTGGCGGCAGCCATGCTGTTCTTGCGCGTCCCCAGGCTGCACATCGTCATTACCGCGGGCATCATGCTGGGCATCATCTATGCCGTGTTCACCCTTTTTCTCAAGGTCCCGCTTCCCGTGGGGCTGCTGTTCAAGTAGAGGAGGCAGGATATGCTTGAGACATTAGGGATGATGGGCGCGGGCTTCGCCAATGCGCTCAGCGTGGGCAACCTTTTCGCCATGCTCATCTCCACGACCATCGGCGTGACCATCGGATGCCTCCCCGGGCTTTCCGCGGCCATGGGCGTGGCGCTGCTTCTGCCGGTCACGTTCGGCATGGATCCAGCCACCGGCCTCATCGTGCTCGGCGGCATATACTGCGGGGCGATCTTCGGCGGCTCCATCTCCGCCATCCTCATCCACACGCCGGGCACGCCGGCTTCGGCGGCGACGG
>JAEEGL014729193.1_pt1 | contig 11981 bp, 9 predicted proteins | sample 9134231 | NCBI WGS metagenome assembly JAEEGL01 (sample SAMN16246548, study PRJNA631951) | gut metagenome | biome: gut microbiome; feature: rumen; material: fiber-attached | host: Bos | place: Iran: Karaj | collected 2018-10
CGGCGAAAAACGCCGATCCCGGTACACGCCGGAACTGAATCAAAAAAGGATGTCGCTGAAAAAGCGTCTAAAACAAGCCATCATAAAGTATATCATAATGTTTGATATCTGTCAATAAGTATTTTTTTATTTATTTTTGTTTATATAATTGATTACATTCATTCCGTCCGGCAGAAAACGCACTTTTTTTGACCCGTCAAACGCATATTTATTATATATTTTGCATAAGTATGCAATTACCCGATACGTGTCGAACACATGTAAATTTTTACACACATAATTGTGAATTTATCGTCATACACCTCAAGAAAGGCAGAATTTACCTCTCACAGCCCGAAAACCGTGCCGGGCTGAGGCTGTAAAGCTTCAATTCAGCATAAAAAAACAGCCCGCAATGATACCGGGAATATCAAAGCGGGTTTGTTTTATTACAGTGTTGCCGCCATGACGGCTTTGATCGTGTGCATGCGGTTCTCAGCCTCGTCGAAGACGATCGAGCGGTCGCTTTCGAAGACTTCGTCGGTCACCTCCATACAGTCGAGACCGTATTTGCGGTACGTCTCCATGCCGGTCTCCGTTTCCAGATCGTGGAACGACGGCAGACAGTGCATGAAACGGCACTGCTCTCCGGCGTTTTTCATCAGATCCGCGGTCACGCGGTACGGCAGCAGATCGTCTATCCGCTCTTTCCATACCGATTCCGGCTCTCCCATCGACACCCAGACGTCGGTATAGATGACGTCGGCGCCCGCGGTCGCTTTTAACGGGTCTGTCTCAAAGCAAAGCGATGCGCCGGATGACGAGCCGATCTCTTTACAGACGTTTACCAGTCCGGGATCCGGGAAGTATTTCTCCGGCGCGCATATCGTCAGGTCGACCCCGACCTTCGCGCAGCCCGCCATGAGAGAATTTCCGGTGTTGTAGCGCGCGTCGCCGATATATACGAGCTTGACGTTTTTAAGTTTTCCGAAATGCTCTTTGACCGTCAGGAAATCCGCGAGCATCTGCGTCGGGTGGAACTCGTTCGTCAGCCCGTTCCAGACCGGCACGCCGGCGTATTTTGAAAGAGTTTCGACGCGGCTCTGTTCGAATCCGCGGTATTCTATGCCGTCGAACATCCGCCCGAGCACGCGCGCTGTGTCGGCGATGCTCTCCTTTTTTCCGAGCTGAGTGCTTTTTGGGTCGAGATAGACGGCGTGCATGCCGAGATCCGCCGCGGCGACCTCGAACGCGCAGCGTGTGCGCGTGCTCGTCTTTTCGAATATCAGCGCGACGTTCTTTCCGCGATGTATATCGTGCGGGATACCCGCTTTTTTCTTTTCCTTGAACTCCGCCGCCAGATCGAGCAGACAGAATATCTCCTCCGGCGTAAAATCGAGCAGCTTCAGAAAGCTTCTTCCCTTAAGATCCATGGTTTCCTCCTCAGTGGTTAATGTCGACGAGATGCGTGCTGTCCTGGTCGTAGCTCGCGCTTATGACGTCCGCCAGCGCGAGCGCCGTGTCGATTGACGTCATGCACGGTATGCGCGCGTTCATCGCTTTGCGGTAGAGCAGCCGGAAATCTCCGACCGAGCTGTCCATGACCGCGCCTGTGTAAACGACGCACCGCACCGCTCCGGTCTCTATCAGATTGTAAATATCGTTGTTTTCCCAGATGTTGCACGCCTTCGTGACGTCGAGCCCGCGCGCTCTTATCGCGGCGGTCGTGTCCGGCGTCGCGTATATCTTCATGCCGAGATCGGTGAATTTTTCCGCCAGCTTCACGGCGTCGGAGTAATCGTAGTCCTCGACTGAGATCAGTATGCCCTTTCCCGGCTCTTTTTCCTCGTGCACGTCGATCCCGGCGGCGCACAGACCTTTGTAAAGCGCCTCCGTCTTCGTCCTGCCGATGCCGAGCACTTCTCCGGTCGACTTCATCTCCGGCCCCATTATTGAGTTGGCGTCGGTGATTTTCTCAAAGCTGAACACGGGCACCTTGACCGCGTAATAGCGCGCGGCTTCGGCGAGCCCTTCTTTATATCCCAGATCCGCCAGTTTTTCCCCGAGCATCACGCGGCTCGCGAGTTCTATCATCGGTATGCGCGTTACCTTGCTGATATACGGCACCGTGCGGCTTGCCCGCGGGTTTACCTCTATCACGTAAAGTTCGTTTTCAAATATCAGATACTGTATGTTTACGATGCCTTTCGTGCCGAGCCCCTTGGCGATGGCGACGGAGACCTCGCAGATCTTTTTCGTCATCGAATCCGAGAGGTTGTACGGCGGATAAACGGCGATCGAGTCGCCGGAATGTATGCCCGCGCGCTCGATATGCTCCATAATGCCGGGGATCAGCACCGTCGTGCCGTCGGAGATGCAGTCTACCTCAAGCTCCGCGCCGGGCATGTATTTGTCCACGAGCACGGAATTCGTTATATCGCCGGAGACGATCGAATCCATGTACGTCCGCAGCTCGTCCGCCGAGCGTACGACGCCCATTCCCTGCCCTCCGATAACGTAAGACGGGCGCAGCAGTACGGGATAACCGAGGATCTTTGCTGCTAAAAGCGCCTCCTCGGTGCTCTCGACCGCGACCGCCTTCGGGCGCGACATGTGTATCGACTCGAGAAAAGAGTCGAAACGCTCCCGGTCCTCCGCTATGTCTATGCTCTCCGCCGACGTGCCGAGTATGGGCACGCCCGCCGCGTCGAGCGCTTTCGCGAGCTTTATCGCCGTCTGACCGCCGAACGCCACGACGACGCCGACGGGCTGCTCGACCCGGACGATCCCGAGAACGTCCTCCTCGGTCAGCGGCTCGAAATAAAGCCGGTTCGCGGTGTCGTAATCCGTCGACACCGTTTCGGGGTTGTTGTTGACGATGACGACGTCGTAGCCCATCTCTTTCAGAGTCCAGACGCAGTGTACGGAGCTGTAATCGAATTCGATGCCCTGCCCTATGCGTATCGGGCCGGACCCGAGCACCATTATGACGGGTCTGCCGCTGCGTTTGTATTCTCTCGCCTCGCAGTATTCGTCCGCGCAGGAGTAGAAATACGGCGTCTCGGCAGAAAATTCCGCGGCGCAGGTGTCGACCATCTTATAACTGTACCGGAAATCCGGTAAAACCGCCGCTTTTGTCAGCGTTTTGATATATGAATCGGGGAAACCCGACCTTTTCGCCTTCAGATACAGGTCCGTTGTAAGCGGTTTTTCTTTCAGCTCGTCCTCGAGCAGGACCGCCTCTTTCAGACATGATATGAAATACGGATCGATTTTCGTTATTTCGTGTACTGTTTCTTCGGAGACGCCGGCTTTCAGCGCCTCGAATATCGTGAACAGCCGCAGATCGTCGGCGCTTGAGAGGCGTGTGACGACGTCTGCGTCGCTCTGCGGCTTGTGATTTAACGAATCCATCTTTATCTCAAGACCGCGCACCGCTTTCATCAGCGCTTCGACGAAGCTCTGACCGATCGCCATCACCTCGCCCGTCGCCTTCATCTGCGTGCCGAGCGTCCTGCTTGAGCCGGAGAATTTGTCGAACGGCCATTTCGGGAACTTTACGACGACGTAGTCGAGCGCGGGCTCGAAGCACGCGCACGTCTTGCCGGTGATCTCGTTTTCTATCTCGTCAAGGTTATAACCTATCGCGATCATCGTTGATATTTTCGCGATAGGATACCCGGTCGCCTTGCTGGCGAGCGCGGACGAACGCGAAACGCGGGGGTTCACCTCGATCACGGCGTACTCGAAGCTGTCGGGGTTGAGCGCGAACTGGCAGTTGCAGCCGCCCACGATGCCGAGTGCCTCCACGATCTGAAGCGACGCGGTGCGCAGCATCTGGAATTCCTTGTCAGACAGCGTCAGCGTCGGCGCGACGACGACGGAGTCGCCCGTGTGGATGCCGACCGGGTCGACGTTCTCCATCGAACAGACGGCGACGGCGTTTCCCGCGTTGTCGCGCAGCGTTTCAAACTCGATCTCTTTCCAGCCGGCGACGCTTTTTTCAACCAGTATCTGCGTTATCGGCGACATTTTCAGCCCGTTCGCGGCAATCGTGCGCAGCAACGCCTCGTCGTGCGCTATCCCGCCGCCGGAGCCGCCGAGCGTGTACGCCGGACGGACTATCACGGGATAACCGATCTTTTTCGCGATGCAGACCGCGGCTTCAACGTCGAAGGCTATGTCGCTCGGCACGCACGGCTGCTTTATTTTAAGCATCGTGTCGCGGAAAAGCTCTCTGTCCTCGGCTTTTTTTATCGCTTCCATGTCGCTTCCGAGGAAACGGACGCCGTATTTCTGCAAAACGCCCTCCTCGTAAAGCTGTGAGGCGAGCGTCAGCGCGGTCTGTCCGCCGAGCCCGGCGAGGATGCCGTCCGGCCGCTCTTTTTCGATTATCCGTGTCAGCGTTTTTACCGTCAGCGGCTCAAGATAGAGCTCGTCCGCCAGCACGCTGTCCGTCATTATCGTGGCGGGGTTGGAGTTTGCGAGCACGACGTTTATGCCCTGACTTTTAAGCACACGGCACGCCTGGGCGCCGGAATAGTCGAATTCCGCCGCCTGACCTATCACGATCGGTCCCGAGCCGATCACAAGCGCTTTTTTTATGGCTTCGTGCTTAGGCATTTTTTATCTTTCTCCATCAAATCAATGAACCTGTCGAAGAGGAACGCGGTGTCGTGCGGGCCTCCGTTCGCCTCCGGGTGGAACTGAACGGTAAAAGCGTTCAGCTTGCCGTATTCCATGCCCTCGCAGCTTCCGTCGTTCGCGTTGACGAAGCTTTCGACGCCAACCTCGGCGAGCGTTTCGGCGATCACCTCGTAATTGTGGTTCTGACTCGTTATATACGTGCGGCTACCGTCTGTCTGTTTGACCGGCTGGTTTACGCCGTGATGACCGTATTTCAGCTTTTCCGTCCTGCCGCCGAGCGCGAGCGCCGTCAGCTGATGGCCGAGACAGATGCCGAACAGCGGCTTTTTGCCGATGAGTTTTTTGATCTGCTCTATCTGATACAGGTCCTCCGCCGGGTCGCCCGGGCCGTTGGACAGCATTATTCCGTCCGGATCGGCGCCGAGGATCACCTCGGCGAGCGTGTCAGCCGGGAAGACCGTGACGCGGCAGCCCCGTTCGCACAGACACGCCGCGATGCTCTTCTTCGCGCCGTAATCTATCAGCGCGACGCTGTATTTTTCATCGCCGCCTGCGGGCAGGACACGTTTGGATTTTGACGTTACCTGTTCCACGACGCCTTTGACGCGGTAATTTTCAATATCCGCCGCGGAAGGCGCCGGGCTGTCGCTGATCATGCCGTTCATGACGCCCTGCTCGCGCAGGATACGCGTCAGTCTGCGAGTGTCGATGCCGCAGATGCCGCAGACGCCGTTTTCTTTAAGAAACCTGTCGAGCCCGTATTCCGAGCGGAAATTCGACGGCGTATCGCAAAGCGTCCGCACGACGTAGCCTTTTACGGCGCACGCCCCTTCGAAATCCCGCGGGATCACGCCGTAATTGCCTATGAGCGGAAAGGTCTGGACGACGATCTGCCCGGCGTACGACGGATCGGTCAGCGTTTCGAGATAACCGACCATTCCGGTGGTGAAAACGACCTCGCCGATGCTTTCCGTGTCCGCGCCGATCTTGTATCCCTCAAAGACCTCGCCGTTATTTAAAACAAGATAAGCTTTTTTCATGAAAAACGCTCCGTAGGCGCCCGCGCCGTCCCGGATCAGCCCTGTGATCCGCCGGCACAGACCTCTTTTATTATCCCGATCGCTGTCTTCAGCACGCCGTCGTCGATGTTCAGCGCCGGCAGAAGCCGTACTTTGTCCTTCGCCGTCAGGCACAAAACACCTTTTTCGAGACATTCCTTGACGACCTGCGCCGCCGCTTTTTTCGTCTTTATGCCGATCATGAGCCCCATGCCGGCGACGTCCTCGACGCCCGGCGCGCCGCTCAGCGCTTCAAAAACGTACGCGCTTTTTCTGTACACCTCAGCAAGGAACGCGTCGTCGAGCCGCGACAGGACGCTGAGCGCCGCCGCGCACGAGACCGGGTTTCCGCCGAAGGTGGAGCCGTGATCGCCGTATGAGAAAACGTTCTCGCATTTTTGCCCGAGCAGGGCGGCGCCGATCGGAAGTCCGCCTCCGAGCCCTTTCGCGGTCGACACTATATCCGGCGTTATACCGTAATTCATGTACGCGTAGAGCTTTCCGGTCCTGCCGTTGCCGGTCTGAACCTCGTCGACGATCAGCAGCACGTCGTTATCTTCGCAGAACGCGGCGAGAGCTTTGACGAAGCCGGTCCCGAGCGGTATCACGCCGCCCTCTCCCTGGATGCACTCTATCATCACCGCGGCGAGTTTTCCTTCGCCGCACAGCTTTTCCGGCACGGACAGATCGCCCGCGTCGAAACTGACGAAGCCTTCCGTCAGCGGCGTGAACAGCTCGTGATAATGCTCCTGCCCCGTAGCTGCGAGCGTCGTGAGCGTGCGGCCGTGAAAGCTGTTGTGCAGCGTCGCTATGACGCATCGGTCTTTTCCGTATTTATCCGACGCGTATTTACGCGCCGCCTTTATCGCGCATTCGTTCGCCTCCGCGCCGGAGTTGGAAAAGAAGACCTTTTTCATCCCCGTCTTCTCGCAGAGCATCTGCGCAAGTTTTATACACGGCTCGGTGTAATAAAGGTTCGAAGCGTGCTGTATCCGGCCGATCTGGTCGGTCACCGCTTTCCGCCAGACGTCGTCCGCGATGCCGAAGGCGGTCACGCCGATGCCGGAGCCCATGTCGATATACTGTTTTCCCGTCTCGTCGGTGATGACCGAGCCTTTGCCGGATACCGCGAGCACCGGGAAGCGTTTATACGTACCGGCAATATATTTGCCGTCAAGTTCTTTCAGATCCATGATCAAACCTCTCAACCGGTCACCATCGTGCCGGCGCCTTCATCCGTCAACAGCTCCATGAGGATCGCGTGCGGCACTCTGCCGTCCATTATTACGACGTTTTTCACTCCGCGGCGTATCGCCTCGATACAGCAGTCGACTTTCGGTATCATGCCGCCGTCGATAACGCCTTTTTTCTTAAGTATCCCGGCTTCCGCCGCCGGGATCTCCGGGATGAGCGACGACGGATCGCCTTTATCCTGCAGTATGCCCGCTATATCCGTCATCATTATGAGCCTTTCCGCGCCGAGCGCGCCCGCGATGTGCGCCGCGGCGGTGTCCGCGTTTATGTTGTAGATGGCGCCCGACTGATCACAGCCGATCGTCGATATCACGGGGATATAGCCGCTGTTCAACAGATCGTTTATGATCGCGGTGTTTACGCCGGTTATCGTGCCGACGAAGCCGAGCTTCTTGTTTTTGGGTTTCGCTTCGATGAGCCGCCCGTCGACGCCCGAGATGCCGATGCTTTTGCCGCCTGTCACCTCGATAAGATTAACGAGCGATTTGTTGACCTTTCCCGAAAGCGTCATCTGCGCCAGCTCTACGGTCTCCTTGTCGGTGACGCGCAGTCCGTCGATGAACTGCGGCTCCTTCCCTACCTTCTCCATAAGCTCGCTGATCTCCGAGCCGCCGCCGTGTATAAGCACGATCTTTATGCCGATGAGCCACGCGAGCACGATGTCTTTCATGACCTGATGCTTCAGATCGTCGTTTATCATCGCGCTGCCGCCGTATTTTATCACGACGGTCTTGCCGACGTACCTTTTGATGTAAGGCAGCGCCTGCGCTATGACCTCAGCCCGTTCCGTATTGGATATTGAACTGCTCATATTGTTTTCCTTTCTTTTACGTGCGGTAATCGCCGTTGATCTTTACGTAATCGTACGTCAGATCGCAGCCCCACGCGGTGGAGCCGGACTCCCCGTCCTTCAGATCGACGAGGATGCCGATCTCGTCTTCGCTTAAGATCTTTTTCGCTTCTTCTTCCGAGAACGCGACGCCCGATCCGTTTTCACATACTTTTATGACGCCCGCCCTGCTCTGAAAGCTGACGTCGATCCTGTCGACCTTGACCGGTGCGCCGCTGTAGCCTATCGCGCAGAGCACGCGGCCCCAGTTGGCGTCGGCGCCGAACATCGCCGCTTTCGTCAGATTGGAGCAGACGACGCTTTTCGCGACCGTTTTCGCGGTCTGTATGTCGGGAGCGCCGCTGACGCTGCATTCGAGAAGCTTCGTGGCGCCTTCCCCGTCGGACGCTATCATGCGGCACAGGCAGACCGTTACCGTGTTAAGCGCCTTCATAAACGTGCTGAAAGCCCGGCCTTCTTCTGTGATCTGCTCGTTTCCCGCCATGCCGTTCGCCATCACTACGACCATGTCGTTCGTCGACGTGTCGCCGTCAACGCTTATCATGTTGAAGGTCTTGCCGACGTCCTCGCCGAGCGCCTTCTGAAGCATCTCCGGGCTGATCGCCGCATCGGTCGTTATGAAGACGAGCATCGTCGCCATGTTCGGGTGGATCATGCCGCTGCCCTTCGCCATACCGCCGATAACGCAGGTCTTTCCGCCTATACTGAACTGAACTGCGGCCTCTTTTTTTATCGTGTCCGTCGTCATTATGCCTTCCGCCGCGTCGGCGCCGCCCTTGTCGGACAGTCCGGCGACGAGCGAAGGCATGCCGTTCTTTATCGGAGTAAGATCGAGCGGCTGACCGATCACGCCCGTCGAGGCGACGACTACGTCGCCGTCCGGTATGCCGAGCGCGCCGGCGGTCATGCGGCACATCTCCTCGGCGATATATATCCCGTCGGCGTTGCAGGTGTTTGCGTTTCCGCTGTTGCAGATGATCGCGCGCGCGACCCCGTCGGACAGATGCTGTTTTGTGACTGTCAGCGGCGCGCCCTTGACCAGATTCGTGGTGTATACCGCGGCGCACGACGCCGGTTTTTCGCTTACGATGAGCGAAAGATCTTTTTTCGTCCTGTTCCTGCGGATCCCGCAGTATATGCCGTTCGCACGGTAGCCTTTTGCGGCGCAGACGCCGCCTTTTATGATCTTCATCGGTTCAGTCCTCCGGTAATATAAGACCCGTTTCTTCGGGAAGATTAAGAGATATGTTCATGTTCTGGATGGCGGCGCCGCTGGCGCCTTTGCCGAGATTGTCGAATCTTGCGACGAGCAGGATCCGGTCTTCATTGCCGCAGACGGTGATCTGCATGTCGTCGCGCCCGGCGAACGACCCGGCGGAAAGGAAGCCGCCGTCCGACGGATCCTCCGCGTAGCGTATCACCCTGCCGTTATATACTGATCTGTATATATTCTTTATATCCTCCGCACCTCCGTCAAGTACGTCCGGCGTTACGGGAACGGCGACCTGCATGCCCGCGTAGTACGACGAAACGACCGGACAGAACACCGGAGCGCGGCTGAGATTGCAGATCTTGGTCATCTCCGGCAGGTGCTTGTGCTCCTGCGACAGAGCGTACATCGACGGAGCGCGTACGGTGTCGGCGTTTTCCGGATCCTCGTAACGCGCGATCATCTTTTTACCGCCGCCGGAATAGCCGGTGAGTGAAAAGCAGCTGAGCGGCGCGTCTTTTTTTAAGATCCCCGCCTCCGTCAGCGGCGCGACGAGGGCGATGAAGCCGCTCGCGTGACAGCCCGGATTCGCAATGCGCTTCGAGTTCGTTATTTTTTCTTTTTGACCCAGAAGCTCCGGGAACCCGTAGACCCAGCCGTCCGATACCCGGTGCGCGCACGACGTGTCTATCAGCACCGTGCCGCAGCCCTCTGCAAGCGCGGCGGCTTCGCGCGCCGCATCGTCCGGAAGGCAAAGGAACGTAACGTCGCTTTCGTCCATCGCGGCTCTTTTCGCCGCGGGATCCTTGCGGTCCGCCTCGCCGAGCACGATCAGCGAAACGTCGCCTCGCGCGGACAGCCTTTCTCTTATACGCAGACCGGTCGTGCCGGCTCCGCCGTCAATAAACACCTTGATCACAGCAGTACCTCTTTATGATGATTCACGTATATGACGGATTATACTACGGATCAGCGGATTTGTCAATACCCTTGACGAAAAATTATTCACTAAACTTGTGAAAATCTCATATTTATACAAATAAACGTGAATAATCGTGAACCGTATTCATCAAAAGTGCATATTTATCCACGCGCTGCAAGCGAGAGGGGTCAATGAAAAAGCACCGACGGATGATCGGGACGATCATTCCGGTCGGCGTTTTTTTATCCGGTAATCCGCTTCAGCAGTCTTTTGTTCGCGTTCTGAAGATCGAGTACGACCATCACGTCACAGCAGTTGAAGGCGCGGTCTATGAAGCCGTTATGAGATACGGTCGCGCCGAACCTCAGGTAGGCGGTGAGAAGTCCCGGGATATCCGCGTCGCGCGGGGATATTCCGGTTTTCGTGCCGTATTCGAACGGGTCGCGGACGGCGCGTATGTCGAATTTGTCGCACAGATATTTCTCGCGTAGGACGGACGTACAGTTTTCATATACGCCGGGATCCGTGCCGTGCAGCGAACAGGTGCCGATTATATACCGCAGATCTCTGTCCTTCGCATACGAGATCAGGCCTCTCCAGAGCAGATTTATCACGGCGCCGTTGCGGTGGTCGCCGTGTACCACAGCCCTGCCCGCCTCGACGAAGCCGCACCCCGACCTCCGCAGCGGCGAAATATCGAATTCCTCCTCCGATTTGAACGGTTTTCCGCGAAGCGTGTCCTCCGTCGCCATTCTGTACGTGCCGACGATTTTGCCGGTCCGGGCGTCGGACACTATGATCGAGTCGGATACGGCGTCGTATCCGTCGTCGTCAAGCCCGTCCGGATCGCTTTTTGCGTCGTCGAATTCCCGCAGAAGATACGTATAACGCAGCCTCTGCACCTCTGCCAGCTCCTCTTTGTTTGCCGGATTGAGAAGCCTGACGGTATATCCGTGTGATTCGTTATGCTCCATGCCGCGGCGCTCCTCTCTGCGTCGTTTTTCTTCGCTTGATGATGTTTCTGATAAGATAACAGACGGAGATATAAACGAGGAAGAGCCCGTATACGGTCAGCGGATAAAAGACCGGGCTGCCGCCAGTGAGACCGTATACTACGTCGTAGGGCGTTCCGTCGCCGCGTATGAGAAACATATAATTGTAGGGGATCAGAACGTCGGCGATATATGCCGACAGACAAAATCCCGATAATATCGCAAAGGTCACGGGGACGTTTTTCTTTTTCAGACTGCAAAGGCCAGACACCCCGATATAGATCGCGCAGAATCCGGAGATCGCGTGCGTCAGCCCGGATACGACGTTGTCGAAGGACAGGACGGGGTAGGCGGCGTAGTTCTGCCCCGCTCCGTACGTTCCGAGCAGCGCTCCGAGCAGTCCGAAGATCAAAACGAAGTCGAGCGCCGCCTCCTCGAAACGGCCTTTCCCGAAAGCCGCCATCGGGATGGTAATCAGCTGGATGCTGCAGAGAAAGAGGGGCAGCAGGTAAAGCCACTGCATCGGGTTGTGTTCTCTGAAACAGAGAAATACGATCTTGAACAGCTCGAGCCCGTCGATGAGGAACGCGGCGACCGCCAGAACCCTCTTTTTGTCACGGCGCGGGCGGCTCCTGTACCTGCGTCCGAGAATAACGGCCGACGCCGCCATTACAGCCATCAGCGCCGTGACAAAAAACAGGTGTCCGAAAGACATATATCCTTCCGGGGCCCTTGCGTATCCGCCTATGCCGAAAAACTCTTTCATGTTGATATTTTCCTACAGATCCTGTCGAATTAAAAGATCAGCGCTTATTAGTTTTTATTATACCGTTGAATTGTGAATAAGTCAATCCGTCAAAAGTGAAGTTTGCGGCTGACGAAATGAAAATGAAGACGTCGGCTTTGCCGACTAATGAAGACGGTGCTTCCGCACCTAATGAAGACGTTCGCTTCGCTCACTAATGAAGCGAAGTCGCCCCCGTTCCTAAATTAGCACCGCAGGTGCGTCTTCATTTCTTCATTAGCGAAGCGTCTTCATTAGCCCCGCAAGGGGCGACTTCATTGAAAA
>JAEEGL015016087.1_pt1 | contig 11981 bp, 11 predicted proteins | sample 9134231 | NCBI WGS metagenome assembly JAEEGL01 (sample SAMN16246548, study PRJNA631951) | gut metagenome | biome: gut microbiome; feature: rumen; material: fiber-attached | host: Bos | place: Iran: Karaj | collected 2018-10
AGGTAATGAAGCATGGCCTTATAAAAGACCAAGATTTCTATGTATATCTTATCGAGAACATGTATGAAATTGGCGACAGAGATCTTGATGTGCTTTCAGAGATGATCAGAAGAAGCTGTGAGATCAAGAAAATGGTTGTTGAAAAGGATCCCACTGAAAAAGGGGATAGAGCTCTTTTAAACTTCGGACATACTCTTGGACATGCCATTGAAAAACACAAGAACTTCACCATGACACATGGAGAATGTGTAGCTCTTGGCTGTGTGGCCGCTGCTTTTATATCCTATAAGAGGAATCTTTTATCAATGGATGAATACTATGAGATAAGGGATATGTTTGTTCCCTTCAATCTTCCGATTTCCATTGAAGATGTAGATAAAGAAGCAGTTCTTGATATAACCAAGTCGGATAAAAAAGCTGATTCCGATAAGATCAAATTCATTCTTCTTAAGAAAATCGGTAAGGCTTTTATTGATGATACAGTTACAAGACAGGAAATGTCTGATGCCCTTGATGAGATTATTTACATCGAAAACAATGATTAAAAGGTAATATGTTTTATGAATACTAATATGTCCAAAAAGAAAAAAATCTTTATTTTAGTTGATATTATAATGTTTGTTATTCTGGTTGCGCTGGATCAGTTTACCAAGTATCTGGCATGTGAGTTTTTACAGGATAAACCGGCTATCAAGCTTATTGACGGAGTACTCGAACTTAACTTCCTAAAGAACAGTGGAGCGGCATTTGGAATGCTTCAGAATCAGAAGATGTTCTTCATTCTTGTAGCAGCTCTTATTCTTGTCATAATTGTTTATGTGCTTTTCAGAATGCCTGATGATAAGAAATACAATGTGATGCATATTCTTCTTGTAATGATAGCTAGTGGCGCTGTTGGAAATATGATTGACAGAATACGCCAGGACTATGTTGTTGATTTCATTTACTTTGTTATCATAAACTTCCCGATATTTAATGTGGCAGACATTTATGTTACGGTTTCAACATTTCTTTTTGTAATAATGTTTTTGTTTTATTACAAGGAGGACGATTTTTCTTTCCTTAGCTTCAATCAGCAGAAGAAATACAGGGAAATCAAATAATGGAACAATGCAGCGACAACTTCGAATTTGTTGTGACAGATGAATATGAGGGCATTAGAATCGATAAGCTTATTAGTGAGCTTATGGATAGTCTTTCCCGTTCCTATATCAAAAAGCTTATTGATGATGATAAAGTCAAGGTTAATGGGAAAGATGTAAAAGCAAGTTATCAGGTATCCGAGTCCGACAGGATTGAAATGGAGATTCCGCCGCTTCAGGTTCCGGAAATTGTAGCCGAGGATATACCACTCGATATTCTTTATGAAGATAATGATGTTCTGATTATTAACAAACCAAAAGATATGGTAGTTCATCCGGCTGCCGGTCACTACAATGGTACATTGGTGAATGCAGTTCTTTTCCATTGCAAAGATAATCTTTCCGGAATAAATGGCGTTATGAGACCCGGAATTGTACACAGGATTGATAAAGATACCACAGGCTCTGTAATTATCTGTAAAAATGATAATTCCCATCAAAAAATAGCAGATCAACTTAAAGAGCATTCTATTAACAGAGTTTATCATGCCATTTGTTATGGAATAATTAAGGATGATGAAGGCGATATAGATCTTCCTATTGGTCGAAGTCAGACTGACAGAAAGAAAATGGCTGTGGTTAAGTCCGGTGGCAAAAATGCATTTACTCATTATCGCGTTTTAAAGCGATTTGAAGAGGATGGCTTCACTTATATAGAATGCAAGCTAAAAACGGGAAGAACGCACCAAATTCGCGTGCATATGGCTCATATAGGGCACCCACTTCTTGGAGATGAGGTCTACGCCGGATCCAGGAAGAGCAAATTCAAGTTAAATGGTCAGTGCCTTCATGCTAAAACTTTAGGCTTTATACATCCTGTAAGTGGTGAGTATATTGAAGTAGACGCGCCACTTCCGGAGTATTTTTCCCATTTGATTGAGATTCTCAAATAGTATAAAATAAACATATAGGAGATGTGCGTATGAATACTATTATTACAATTGGACGTCAGTTTGGATCAGGCGGAAGAGAAATTGGAGAGAAAGTAGCAGAGCATTTTGGTATCAAATGCTATGATAAAGAGCTTCTTAGCAGAGCTGCCAAAGAGAGTGGCTTCTGTGAGGAAATGATTCAGAATCACGATGAGAGACCTACAAATTCATTCCTGTACAATCTTGTTATGGATACATATTCCTTTGGATACAATGCATCCAGCTTTGTAGATATGCCTATAAGTCATAAGGTATTTCTAGCTCAGTTTGATACTATCAAGAAGATTGCAGATGAGGGACCTTGCGTAATTGTAGGCCGTTGCGCGGATTATGCTCTTGCTGATTATGACAACGTACTTAATCTCTTTATCCATGCAGATGAAGAATGCAAGATAAAAAGGTTAAAAGAGCGCTTCGAAGATGTTACATCTGATGAAAAAGCCAAAGAGATGATGAATAAAAAGGATAAGCAGCGTCAGAGCTATTATAATTACTATTCTTCCAAGAAGTGGGGCAGGGCTGACAGCTACGATCTTTGCATTAACTCCAGCATACTTGGTATTGAAGGAACAGTTAAATTTATCATACAATACATTGAAGATTTCGAAAATTCTAGAAAATAACATACAGATTGAAATTTACTTCCAGAAAAGCACTTGTTTTTCTGGAAGTTTTTTTCATTTGGGACCAATTTTAATACTTTCTTTATAATATTTTCTATAAAGCATGTTATACTGAGCGCAACTGAATAGTTATAACAATCAGGGGAAGTGTGCCCCAGGATGATCAACTATAAATACTAGCCGCAGAATGGAATCTGTGTGTATCTTTCAAGGAGGAAGACATATGGCAAATAGTATAAATAGTGGTATTAACCATCTGTTCTCCGGAAAACAGACCGGAAGTATTACGCCCGGTAAGGTCGATAACAAGACCAGAGGTCCTTCTAAATCCAAAGAGGATCCAAAGGCATCAAAGACTTCCAGTCTTTTTGGCGAGAGTGCAAAAGTTGAACTCTCTCCGGAAGTTGAAATGTATGGGAAGGTTGTTGATCTTCTTCAGAAGAAGTATGATAACGCCGATGTCTTTGTTGCAGGAAAGGATGATGATCTTTCCCAGATTGGCGGAGACTTGGAATACAGTATCATACTAAACGAAGATGAGATGAAACTGCTTGCATCTGACGCTCCCAAGGATAAAGAAGCAAAAGATAAGCTTCTTAGACAGATTGATGACGCCATGAAGGGTATTGCTGATATGAGTGAGAAGATCGGCAATAATACTGATGAAAACGATGAAATTGCCAACTTTGGAATTAAGGTTGGAAAAGACGGTAAGATGAATTTCTTTGCAGATATAAATGGAAGCTCTTTTAAAGCAGATTCCATGGATGATCTGGTAAAGAGTATAGTTTCATCGAAAGTAAGTTAATAGGTTTTTACTTGGCCTGTCGCTATAGAAAGCGGCAGGTCTTTTGTTTTGTGCAATTTTGTTAAGCCAATAAAAGGATAGTTTATAATTAGTTAAGAATATTAGTGATATTACACACAAAACATATGGTATTTCTATGCGTATTTGTTATAATATACTAAGCAGGTTTTATATAATAACATTTTGGGAGGACAAATTGCATATGTCTACAAGAATTTATGATTGTCTAAAAGCCATTGGAGAAAAAATCATTGAGAATAAGGATTTTCTCACAGATCTGGACAGAGAAATCGGAGATGCTGACCACGGCGTAAATATGGCAAGAGGATTTTCATCTGTTATTGAAAAGGTTTCGCCTGATGACCCTGATATTGGAGCAGTTCTCAAGAAGACAGGTATGACTCTTTTATCAACTGTAGGCGGCGCTTCAGGACCTCTTTATGGAACAGCATACATGGAAGCAGCTAAAGTTCTCGCAGGAAAAGATAGTTTATCTGCTGAAGATTTTAAGCTCGCTTTAGAAGCAGCTATTGCAGGCATTCAAAAGAGAGGAAAGGCAGAAAAGGGCGAGAAGACTATGCTTGATTCACTTATTCCTGCTCATGACGCTTTTTCTGCAACTATAGAAGGCGGCGGAAGCCTTGCAGATGGCCTTGATAAAGCCTGCGAAGCTGCCAATGAAGGAATTGAGTTTACCAAGACTATTGCAGCTACAAAGGGCCGTGCAAGCTATCTTGGAGACAGAAGCATCGGCCATCAGGATCCCGGTGCCACATCAGCTACTATGACTTTGGAAGTTATCAGGGACTTTATAAAGGGGTGAAAAAATGGTTGGAATCGTAATTGTTTCTCACAGCTGGAAGATCGCTGAAGGTATTAAGGATCTGACAGACCAGATCGCTTCAGCACACAAAGGAATTATCTGCGCAGGTGGAATGGAAGATAAATCCATAGGTACCGATGCAACACGTATTATGGACGCTATTAAGGAAGCAAATGACGGCGATGGAGTTGTCATCCTTGCAGATCTTGGAAGCGGAATTATGAGCGCAGAAACAGCTATTGAGCTTCTTGAAGACGAAGACATAAACGTTAAACTTGTTGATGCACCAATAGTTGAAGGCTCCATAGCAGCTGCAGTTACTGCTGTATGTGGACAGAATATTGAAGCTGTTATTACAGCCGCAGAGCAGACGCGGACTGTAAACAAAATAAACTCATAAAATTAAGGAGGCAGGACATGAAGAAACTAATTAACGGGGTTGACAACATTGTTGACGAGATGCTGGACGGAATGGTTGCAGCTTATCCTCAGTATGTTAAGAGACTCGACGGCTTTGATGTTGTTGTCAGAGCTGGTGGCTCACAGGGCAAGGTAGCTCTTGTGTCCGGTGGAGGAAGCGGACACGAGCCTGCACACGGCGGATATGTTGGCAAGGGTATGCTTGACGGAGCTATTGCCGGTGCAGTTTTCACATCACCAACTCCTGACCAGGTTTTCGAAGCTATCAAGGCTGCTAATGGCGGCAAGGGCGTTCTTCTTGTAATCAAGAACTATACCGGCGACGTTATGAACTTCGAAATGGCAGCTGACATGGCAAGAGATGAGGGCATTGAGGTTGACCAGGTTATCACAGCTGACGATGTTGCTGTAGAGAACAGTACATGGACAACAGGCAGAAGAGGAATTGCAGGAACAATCTTTGTTCATAAGCTTGCCGGTGCATGTGCTGAGGCTGGTGGAAGCCTTGCTGATGTTAAGGCTGTTGCTGAGAAGGTTATTGCAAATGTTCGTTCAATGGGTATGGCAGTTGATGCCTGCACAGTTCCTGCAGCTGGCAAGCCTAGCTTTGACCTTGCTGAAGACGAAGTTGAGATCGGTATCGGTATCCATGGCGAGCCTGGTGTAAACCGTGAGAAGATCAGTCCTGTAAATGATATTGTTGATAAGCTTCTTGGCAAGATCCTTGCAGAAGGTATCTACAATTCAGGTGATGAAGTTGCTGTTATGGTTAACGGCATGGGCGGAACACCTCTCATGGAGCTATTTGTAGCTAACAAGCATCTTGCAGAAGAGCTTGATAAGAAGGGAATTAAGGTTTACAAGACTCTTGTAGGCAACTACATGACATCCCTTGATATGGAAGGCTTCTCAATCACACTTCTTAAGCTTGATGATGAGCTCAAGAAATACCTTGATGCTCCTGCAGATACACCTGCATTTGTTCAGTCATAATGAATATTTAATTGAATATTTATCTAAAAGAGCTTCCGTAAGGGGGCTCTTTTTATTACAATAATAAATGATAGTAAATTAATATTTGATATATCGATGATAATATGATTAATACCGAATAGACATCAAAAATGACCGAATAGACATAATCCATTGTAGTAACAATCATATATTGTTATAGTCGTATCATCAAGAAACGAAAAAACAGCAAAACTAAAAACTATAAAACAATATGGAGGATTACAAAATGGATAAAAAGAAACTCATCCCTATCATCGCAATGGTATCAGTACTTATAATGCTCGTATGGGGCTTTTTACAGGGAACATTTGAGTATTCCTGGCTCGCAGTAATGGCAGGTGGAATCGGAATCGTATGTGTTTCAATACTCAGCAAAAAAGATGGTGGCAATAATGTATAAATAACATATAAAAAGCAAAGGAGAGAAGACTATCATGGAAAACACAAACAAGAGCGCGGGTACTGCTGTAAAAGTCGCAAATGCACTTAAGGTAATATCAATTGTTGGAGTTGTTTTTTGCATAGTTGGTGCCATTTGTGGGTTTGCATTAAATGGATTTATAAATGAATATTACTCAGATCCAAACAATTTAGCAGCTGCAAAAGCTTCAATTGAAGCAGACATGGGAATCTTCAGAATAATTCCATTTGACACATTTAAAGATTCAGGCAATTATGGCGTTTTCTTTGGAGTTCAGCTTCTTTGCGCAGCACTTGTATGTGTAGCATCTGTCTATGTATTCGCCAGCATAAAAAAGATACTTGAGAATGTTCGCGATACCGGAAAAGCTTTTTTACAGGAAGATGCAAAAAAATATAAATCAACATATATTGTAATAACAATTTTACTTATTTGTTTTAGCGGAATAAGCATTGGACTTATCGCAGGACTTTTATTATGCGGACTATATAATGTAACTGTAGCATCACAGCAGGCATAAACGCATTAAAACATATTGTAAAGAATTAAGACGTTTCCTACATGCAACGCGGGAGACGTCTTAGCTTTTATTAATGAGGATATCATAGTTGTTTTCCGATAATTAAAATTATATGCATAAATAAGGAGGAAAAAACAGGTCTTATTTTTTTATTAAATAAATTCCCATAATCTTCAAAGGTACAAAAAAATAGTAGATAATATATTTAATGGTATTTTGTAGTTTTGTAGACAATCATTATCGGTTTAATGTTTCATATCACCACCATATGGTTCATGGAGAGGCAGCGCTTATGAGATTTAGAAAAAAACTATTTTTAAGAATATTATCTACGATTATTTGTACTACAGTAGCTTTTACCATAATGCCAGGTTTTGATTCATATGCGAAAACTACGCAGGAATCAAATGCTGATCAAATTGCATTATTGGAGATTGCAGCAAATACAGCAGCTGTAGATAAGGCTTACAATGCTGTAATGAAGGCAAGAAGCAGCAAGCAGAAAACAGATAAGGATTATGCCCTTTCACTGATTTTGGCTCTTTCTCCAACTAATAAAGTCAGATTATATGTAAAACTTAGCAAGGATTACTACTTTAAAAACTATCGCATTCCCGGATTTAAATATTTTGATGCAGAGAAATATCTTTCAGAGAATCCGGATGTACGCCTGGCCGGAATAAATTCAAATGTAGCAGACCTGTTTGAATATGCTTTAAGGCATTATCTTGAGTATGGTATTTATGATGCAAGAGAATCTGAGACCAGCTTTGACCCTATTGTTGCTATATTGGCAGAGCCTGAAACATTTGAACAATTTGTCGAAAATGACACTTCCATACCAGATGCAATTTATAACAACTACGTTAAAATAACAGGCAAAAAGGATACCTCTGACAAGAAAATCATCTGGACAGCTCCAAAGTCTACAGAAAAATATAAGAATGAGCCCCTTGTACATGAACTTACTGTGGTAAAGGAAAAGCCGGTTGAGCAGGCTAAAACAGCCCCTAAAAAAGATTCTGTGCCGGAAGTGATGGATGATGATGACGATTATGAGGATTATGATGACGACGATTATGATGACGATGATGATGACGAAGAAGACGATGACGATCCGCCTGTACCTGAGAAACAATTAATCAATAATTTTTCTGTTGATCTGACTCCCTATAAGCTGTATTCAGAAAATGGGGCAGAGAGTTTTGAATTAACCACAAATTCCTACACTTATCCGGATGCAAAAAACGGGAATTTGCCCCTTACTGTTAAGTACAATAATGAAAATTATGAGAAGGCAAAGGAAATTGCCAGGGACAAAAAGTATACCTTTATGGTATATATGTGTGGAACAGACCAGGAAGTCAAGGAATTCTACAGAAGAGTCAGTGTTCAGATCGTATCCATGCTTCAGGCTGATGATCTTGATGAGGTTAATGTACTTCTGTTTCTTGGCGGCACAGAACATTATGCCAATGCATATCTTGATGACAGGATTAAAGGTGTGAAAAGCGGAATCTATTATGTTAATCCATCAGCGCTCTCAGATGATGTCAGAAGCAGGCTTAAAGAGATAGAAGTTCGCAAAGTCTTTAGAATTCTGGAAGGCAAAGAAAAGGATCCTGAAAATCTTGCTAAAGGGCTTACATACAATGACATAATCAATGAAGATTCACTGATCGAGCTTTCCACCACATCCTATGCCGATATGGCTGATCCTGCCATGTTGTCTGGATTTATAAACTTCTCAACAAATCTTTTCCCTGCTGAGGACTATGGACTTTCTCTGTCCAATCACGGAGGAGGTCTGCTTGGAGGTGTGATTGCTACCCCTGATTATAATGTTGAGACTATTAAGTATCTTGACGGACATTCAATCGGTATTAATATGCTTGAATCAGCATTGGCTGCTTCGGACCTTTATAATAGCAGGACAAATTACGACAACGGTCGTCTCGGTCTTATTTTTTATGATGCCTGTCTGATGGGAACTTCTGAGCAGGCCTTTAATACCATGGATTATTACAGATACATGGTCGCATCTGAAGAAGTGACCACTGGATTCACTGAATACGGAAAACTTCTTAGTCGTTTGAATGAAGATGTTAAGAATGGCAGCTCAGATAAGGATATAGCAATTAATCTGACAAAAGATTTTTCTAAAACTGTATGGCACGATGGTAATAATTCCGGATTGATGGCATCTATTGCAGTATTCTCTTCAGATCAGATGAAGTCAATGTATGATAAGATCAATTTTTTGTCGAAGGAGCTGTCAGAGGTCCTTTCTGACAACAAGTATTCTGACAGGTTCCGGAAGGATATTTTTACTGTGATCAGAAAAGCAGGTATTTCTACATATCCCACTGAAAAAAAGCTGGATGATATTGAAGTTGTTGACATAGGAGATTTTTATAACTGTTTGGAAGACAACCTTTATATGCTTGATGAAAATGACGAAAGCTACAACACCTATGATTCAGATGCTTTTAAACTCATCAAAGAGGAGCTTACACAGATACTCAATTCGGGATTTCTGGTTTATCTTTCCACAAAATCTTACGACGGATTTGGAGAGATAGTTGGAAGCAACAACGGCAATGTGATTCCGTTAAATTATGGAATTGTCTCTGATACCGACATTTGGACAGATTTAAGGGCCGGTCAGAAGAGCAGCGGTGACAATAATCTGATGGAGCGAAATTACCCTTACGCCTGCAGTATTTTTCTTCCATTAAATGCAAAAACTGAGGATTATAAGAATTCTAATTTCTACAAATATTATGCTGAAACAGAGTTAAATGATTATGTGAATTTTGTAGAAGAATATCTTAAGTTCTTAAATAATAGTGATGAGACTGGCTACCAAAATGAGGTAAAACAACTGAAAAAGGAGATGTATGAGAAAAATCTATATACAGCTCTTGTTTCTCAGGAAGAAGGCAATAAGGGCAATTATAGTACAATTACCGACAGCAATAACAAGGAATTGTCCTATATTTCTTTTAAGGTTCCTGATACTTATGAAGAGATCGGTCTTGATGTTCCGGAGCATTCAACAGGCAGTCCTATGCTGGATATTATTGAGACAAATCCTTCAATAAATATTGCAGCGGTGCATAAACAGTACTTTGATGCAACAGATAGTGATAAAAACGGATTTCTTATGGTCGATATGATCTGTGCTGAAAAAGAAATCGAAATGCACAATTATGGGCTTGGAAGTAATACTATTTACTTTGATGTAACGGATTTTACGAAAAGTATAATTACAGGCCTTTCTCTAAACGGCCACAAGTTTGATAAAGAAGACTGGAAGGTTTCTGATAAAGAAGACTGGCAGTTTGTTCTTGCCTCTCCGCTAGAATCAAACCGTGATGGTAAAATCGAAGCAATGAAAACAATATTTGAAGATATTCCTTCAGATGACAAAGTTGTAACGATAACCGGTTCTGTGATGTATGATAATCCGGATGATAGTGCTAAGTATTTAGAAAAATCAAATACATATCATGTATTTTATGATGACAAAGGTGATGATAATTTAAATTATTACGGAACAGTTGAATTTCAATATGATGAAGAAACTCAGAAAACATACTATACAAAAGTGGATAAGCCATTTGCTATCTCGGCATATCATTACGTCCTTCGAAATGAATTAGATGAAAAAGGAAATCTCATAAAATCATATAAAGAAATACTTGAGGGGCATGACGGCTTTACGGATGGATACTATAATATTCCAAATGGAAATGACGGAACAAGTCTATATATCAGCTCAGTATATGTAACTGAAAAAATTACAGAGGACGGAAAAGAACAATATTCAAATAAGCCTACAGGATATGTTATCGGAACGGATGAATCCTATTCTGATCTTGCATATATTGACAAGGATATGTATGAAGCTGGAAACAATGTGGGAGACGGAAATCTAGGTAAAATTGATCTTGCAGAAGCCAAAAAGACAGAGGATGGTGAAAAATTTATAGACGAAATAGGTGGTTGGGCTTATATTGAGGAAGATCAGGATTACAGCGATGATTATGATCCTAATCCTGAAGAAGAGGAAGAGGAATCTTTTGTCAATACAGAAGTTGCTAAAGACGCAACCGCTGCCGATGATGTAACTTTAAAAGAAAACGCCGATATGAACGAATCTGAAACAGATGAAACTATTTCAAGAGAAAATGATTCAACAGAGATCTTTTCAAAAGAAACTGTACCAAATGAAATTGCTTCAGAGAAAACTGTATTAGAAGAAACAGTTTTAGAGGATACTGTTTTAGATGAAGCTGATGCAGTAGAAAAAATGGTGGAAGAAACTCTCACAGACAATGCGGTTATGGAAGACTGTACTTCAAAAGATCCGGATCCGGAATCTGATGAAAATACTTCTGAAAATGTTTCTAACATAGACGCTGTAATAGCTGAGCCGATTGAACTTCCAACACCATCAGAATCTGACGCAGCATGATATGGTCGGGCATAATAAATATCAGCATCACGGAGTTTTTCCGAAATAGCATTGTTAGGATCACTTTACCTAAGCCCTGCTTACCCTTGACTGGGGCAGATGCAATATGGTATTCAACAAGGAATAACTCTCAGTTCATAGCCATTTTCACAATTAACTTTTGTGAAAGTGGCTATTTTTTATATCAAAACTTTATTGCTTTTTAATATATTCATCTAACTAAATATAGTAAAATAATAGTAGCTGATTATCTACATATAAGGATTCTTTAGATGTATGTAACCTTTGATGAATACTTACAAATAAGTGAATACCAGCTGGTATTGCTGGATCTGATCCTCACCATAGTGGGAATGTATGGGTTCTGCACAAGGGATATCTGAATGATGAAGGAACAGCTTTTGCAGAAAGGGTTTCAGTTATCACTGACAAAGTAAGAAGCGGCGAAATTCCAAGGAGCTGATAATATGAAGAAAAAGAATAGTTATTCACTGGTAGTATCTCTTTTGCTGATGCTATTGCTGACTCTGTCAGGGCCGGCAATGCAGGTATCGGCTGATGAAGGCTCTTTTGCAGAATATACTGTACAAAGAGGCGACAATCTCTATAAGATTGCAGGAACCCAGCTGGGCGCAGGCGAGCGATGGTCTGAAATCTATGAGCTTAACAAAGACATCATAAAAGATCCTTCGCTGATCTATGCCGGACAGGTACTAAAGCTGCCGGGTCAGGCTGTTGTCGACGAGCAGAAAGAGGCCGATAAGTATGCGCAGCAGTTATATGATGCTGCCTCAAAAG
>JAEEGL015042787.1_pt1 | contig 11981 bp, 7 predicted proteins | sample 9134231 | NCBI WGS metagenome assembly JAEEGL01 (sample SAMN16246548, study PRJNA631951) | gut metagenome | biome: gut microbiome; feature: rumen; material: fiber-attached | host: Bos | place: Iran: Karaj | collected 2018-10
AGAGACCTGATTGAGGGTCTGCCTGCCTCCACCAGGGTCTGTGCTGTGATCCATACTAAATCTCCTATGGACATAGTGGAATTAAGAGATAACACGAATGACGATCTCTATGTAGACTGGGTAGAGGTGTTCAATTCAGGTACGGATTTCAAAGGCGGCATCAATCTGAGACATGTATTAGGCACAGAACCTGAGACTAAAATCCGCACGATGAACAGCACGGAACTTAAGGAATACTATATTTCCAGACTTCAGCTTCTGGCGGACAATCAGGATATCTGGCAGAATCTGGGTATCACATACTCCATGGATAACAGCATATGGATGTCCGCTACTGCCGAACCCATACTTGAAGCAATCAAAAGTTTGCGCAGCAGCAACTCCTTTGAGACTGAATACTTTTGCGTAAGCGGAACCAGGGACGAACTTCTCAAATATATGGATTCACACGACTTTGCCGGCGTTAAGCTGATCTCTGCTGAGCTGGCTACAAACTAAAAGACGGTCCTGCGACCGTCTTTTTCATGCTGTTGATTACCGAATATCGAGAGGCCTCTATACCAGAGGTGAATAATATTTGTTATTTTTGAAAACTTCATTGAGAGTATCAAGAAACCGGTGAATGTTGTCCGTCTCAGCACGATCTTTTCCTCTGAGCATATAGATATGCCTGTCCGGGATCTTAAAGGTCGTCTTACATTCCCTGATATCATAGTGGGTAGTCATGTGCTTTGCAACACTTTTGGGCACGACTGCCCATTTGTTGTATTTGGATACGAAAAGAGCCATCTGCTCATCAAATTCCACATATAAGGAGGGCAGAGCATTCACGCCAAAGGAGCTGCTGTGCCAGTAATCGATCTCGGCGCTCCATAAAGCGTATACTTCTTTGTCAGTGGATAGCATTCCGAAATCCACGGTATCAGGATAATCGGACTGGCCTGAGCAGATAAAGGTCATGGGATCTGAAATAAAAGGCGTAGCTATGATCTGAGAGGTCTGGATCTTTGAAGTGGAAAATGCGATATCGGTCTTGCCGTGAATAATGCTGGTGCACGCCATTTCAGCCCACATATCCTGAATGACCAGATGGATCTGAGGATATTTATAACAGAAACGCTCAAAGGCAGGAAGCAGCAGATGGGTACCCACACTGTGGATCGTAGAAACACTGAGACTCTCTACCAGAATGGATTTGTTGAGAGAGTCCATCCTGGAAGTTATCTCCTGATACTGAAGAGCCAGATCGTAGAAAGCCTGTCCCCAGGTGGTGAGGGTAACTTCACGGCTTCCCTTGCTTCTGAGGAGGAGGGGACAACCAAGATGTTCTTCCAGCGATTTGAGCCTGGAGCTTAAAGAAGACTGGCTTATGAACAATTCTTCTGATGCCTTTGATATGCTTTTGTTACGGCAGATAGCCAGAAAAGCTTCGATTTCTATGTTATTCATTTTGGACCTCCGGCAAAATAGATAAATATAGATTTTTTCTCTATTTTATTGCATTATTCAGTATTTTACAATAGCAAAGTATTGTACTAAAATTAATACAAGAGGAAACGAAAAGGTAAAAAATTTTGAAAATTGTAGGAAAATAACACAAATAACGCGGTATTTTTGTTAGAAATGTGAATCAAATAACAGTTTCATGAAAAATTTATCAGGAAAAGCATTATAAAATATAGATTTTTTGAATATTTTATATCTGCTTTTTCTCAAAAAACGTCCTGCTAAGCAGGCAAGCTTCTATAAAACATATGGAGGTAAGATTATGTACAGATTAGGTATTGACACTGGAGGAACAAACACGGACGTCGTTTTGACCAACATCGATACTGGCCGTATGTACTACGCTAAAACTCCGACTACTCCCAAAGCACTGATGGAAGGCATTATGAACGGCATCGAAAAGATCGTTAACATCAGCGGCCTGAAGTATGAAGAGATCGATGAGCTGGTCTACGGCACGACCATAGTAGTTAACATGATCGCTCAGAAGGAGACTCATGCCAGCGCTCTGATCACTACTAGAGGATTTAAAGACGTTCTCGAAATAGGTCGTGCCTACAGAAGAGAAAATATCTATGACATCCAGATGGATGCCGCTGTTCCTCTGGTAAAGAGGAATCTCAGGTTTGAAATATCCGGCCGTATGAACTTCCAGGGAAAGGAAACAGAACCGCTGGATCTCAGTGAGATACCCGCTATCGTTGAAGAACTCAGGAAACATGACATCAAGGCAGTTGCTATCTGTCTCATGCATTCCTACGCCAATCCTGAACATGAACAGAGGGTAAAAGAAGCATTGAAGGAAGCATGGCCTGAAGGATACGTTTCCGCTTCTTCAGACATCAACCCACAATTCCGTGAATACGAACGTACATCCACAACTGTAATCAATGCGTACATGATGCCCAACATGGCTTCTCACATTTCGGATTTTGAGGAGCGTATGGCGCAAAACAACATCGATGCAGAACTATATATGATGCAGAGCAACGCGGGCGTTATGACCTTTGAAGTAGCTAAAAACAAACCGGTAGCTGTGGCTGATTCAGGACCTATCGCGGGAATCATAGCATCTAACTATCTTGCAAAACTCATTGGAGAGAAAAACATCATCACCTTCGATATAGGAGGTACAAGTACTGACGTTTCTCTGGTCCAGAACAACACCATTAAATTCACCACAGAAAGCCATATAGAAGGTTATCCGATTTCCGTACCTTCTGTAGACCTGAGCTTCATAGGCGCCGGTGGAGGATCCATAGCCTATGTTGATAAAGGCGGAGCGCTTAAGGTCGGCCCTGTTTCTGCAGGCGCGGATCCCGGTCCTGTATGTTATGGACGTGGTGGAACCAAGCCTACGGTTACAGACGCAAATCTTGTGACAGGACATATCCGTCCTGAAATATTTGAAGAAAACCTGGACAATGCCATGGGTACCACAATGGCTGCCATCGAAGAACAGATAGCTAAGCCTTTAGGTATCAGCGTTATGCAGGCTGCAGAAGGTATCCTGCAGGTAGTCAACTCAAATATGCTGAGAGCCATCAAGCTCATATCCGTTCAGAAAGGTTATGACCCGCGTGAATTCACTCTGATCTGCTACGGCGGAGGCGGAGGCATGCATGCAGGTAAGATTGCTGAGGAACTGGAGATGGAAAAGGTAATAGTACCTTATTCTCCCGGTACTTTCAGTGCTGTAGGCCTCATCCTTTCTGATATCAAGGCTGACCACGTACATACCAGACTGCTTACTCGTGAGCAGGTCAATCCGGAGCTCCTGAATGAGATCTATTCGAAACTTGATGCTCAGGGTATCAACAGCCTTATTGAACAGCAGGTACCTGAGGAAGACAGACTTCTGGTTCGTACTTGTGATATGCGTTACTTCGGACAGGCATTCGAGATCAGTGTGCCCGTACCTTCAGGCGAGATCACCGAGCAGACCATCATCGACCTGGTGGACAATTTCCACGAACTCCACCGTCAGATGTATGGACACTGCATGAAGGAAGATCCTATTGAGCTTGTAAACTATCGTGTAAGCGCTATAGGTTCCTTCGTAAAGCCCGACGTAGTATCAAGTGCTATAGCAGTTAAACACGCTAAATCGGGAGATCAGCTGTACGGAACTGCAGTATTTGACGGAGTAGAGCATACTGTTCCGATCTTTGACCGTGATACTCTGGATGCCGGCGAAGTGATACAGGGTCCTGCCATCATAGGCGAGATGGGAGCTACTGTAGTAGTATATCCCGGACACACTGCGACAGTCGACAAAATGCAGAATATCATTATGTACACAAATATCAATAAAAAGTAAGGAGGAGGGAAAATGGCTAATTCTATTTTATTGGAAGTCGTCAACAATGCTTTGAGAAGCGTTGCAGAACAGATGACCGTAACGATGGTAAGAAGCGCATATTCTACTATCGTAAAGGAAATGATGGACTGCTCCTCTGCAATCTTTGATGATAAAGGCAGAATGCTTGCTGAAGGAGCAAATGTGCCTATCCACCTGAACTGTCTCGGACCATGCCTTAACACAGTTGTCACTAAGTTCTTCCCTAAGGAAAAGATGAACCCGGGCGACATCATTATCACCAACCATCCATATGCCGGCGGAGAGTCCCTGGGAAGCCATCATACCAAAGACCTTATCATGGTGGCGCCGATCTTCTATAAAGATGAGGAACTCGTAGGATACTCAGTAACCATGCTGCATCATAAGGATGTAGGCGGTGTATGGACAGGAGACTCCTGGACTGTAGAGATCTGGCAGGAAGGATTCCTGATGGAACCTGTAAAGCTGTATGACAAAGGCGTAAGAAATGATGCTCTCTGGAACGTGATACTTAACAATACCAGAGTACCTCGTGATATGAAGGGCGACCTTATGGCTCAGATCTCAGCCTGCAATATCGGTATCAAGAACTTCTGCCAGATAGTAGACAAATACGGCATAGAAACCATTCGTGAAGTAACTGAGGATCTCATGGATTATTCAGAGCGTCTGACACGTGCAGAGATCGCTGCCATCAAAGACGGAGAATATGTACATGAGGAAAAGATCCTCGATGATGGTTATGCAGGAGGTCCATACACTATCAAACTTACCGTAAGGGTAAAGGGCGACAATATCGAGTTCGACTATACAGGTACGGATAAGCAGGTTCGCGGACCTATCAATTCACCTTTGTCGGCTACAACGTCGGCAACATACTATGCAATGCGCTGCATTACGGATGCCAACATTCCGTCAAACGGCGGATGCCAGCGTCCGATCACAGTTATAGCTCCTGAGGGAACGCTGGTAAACTGCAAGATGCCTATAGGATGCTTCGAACGTATGGTAACTGACCATATCCTCGTAGACCTGATCATGGGCGCCATGGCACAGGCAGTTCCCAACAAAGTAATGGCTGATTCCTGCGGATGCAACTATGACTTCTGCAACGGCACCAACCTGGAGACACACCCCAGAGGCGGAGAATCAACACACCGTCAGTACTGGGGCGAGATAGTTCCGGGAGGACTGGGAGCCCGTGCTACCAAGGACGGACTTTCCGCTATGGCATGCCATGTTACAAACTGCCCGATCCCGCCTCTGGAAGCACAGGAGATCGAAGCACCCATGATGTTCATCGAACGTGCTTTGCTTCCTGATTCCGAAGGAGCAGGTAAGTACCGCAGCGGCTTCGCTCAGAGAAGAAAATGGGTACTTAAGGGATACGATGGTTTGTTCTCACGTGTATCACAGAAATTCAAGATCCCTCCTCAGGGTCTCTTCGGAGGTCTGCCGGGAAGATGCAGTAAGTGGATCATCAATGAAGGAAGACCGGACGAGCGTGTACTGGATTACGCTATGGGAGATGTCATTCCCATCGAGTACGGCGATACCATCACTTGCCTTACTGCCAGCGGCGGAGGATATGGAGATCCCTTCGAACGTGATATCGACATGGTTCTGGATGACGTTGTCTGCGGTCTTGTATCTGTCGAGAGAGCAAAAAATGTTTATGGCGTCGTAATTGATCCTACGGATCTTAAGGTAGATGCTGATGCGACTGAAAAGCTTCGTGCTTCTCATAAATGATAGCCTTTATTCTAGTTTTATCTATCAGTTGTTGTTAAATTAGTAAAGCTGATCCATAAAGGAGGTTACTAGTATGTCAAATGAAAACATGACTCCGACGAAGACTCCTAGAAAGGTGTCTACAAGTGTCGCAATACTGGCAATTATTATTCTGGCAATAATATTCAGCTGTGGTTTTGCGATCATCAAGTTTAACACTATGGTAGTATTCCTGACAGCCCTGATTTTCGCTATGATATTGGGACTGGCTCATGGATATTCACTTGCCGATGTGGAGAATTTCTTCATCGACGGCTGTAAAAACGCCGTAATGCCATCGGCTATCCTGTTTACTGTAGGAGCGGTTATCGGTTCCTGGATCGTTTCCGGAATCGTACCGACCATCGTATTCTACGGATTGAAAATTCTTACACCATCGACCTTCCTGATTTCAGGCTTCATTATCTGCTGTATCATCTCATTCTTTACAGGAAGCTCCTATACCGCAATTTCCACAATAGGTATAGCTCTTCTGGGTATCGGAATGGGACTTGGTATACACGCACCTATAACAGCAGGTATGGTAGTTTCAGGAGCGCTTTTCGGTGATAAGATGTCACCCTTCTCAGATTCCACCAACCTTGCAGCTGCTGTTTCTGGAATCAACGTATTCGAGCACATCAATTCCATGCTGTATACGACAACACCTGCATTCGTTATTTCGGCAATCCTGTATTTCGTACTTGGTCTGAGATACAGCAATATGCCTCTGGATCTGGAGAAGATCGAAGCTATCAATTCAACATTATCCTCTACATTCAACATCTCACCTATACTGCTGATAGTACCTATCATTACTATCGTTCTGGCTATCAAGAAGGTTCCGCCTGTAACTGCATTGATCATCAGTGCTCTTCTGGGTATCATCGCAGCCTTCATTTTCCAGGGCGGCATCTATGATTTCAAGACCATCGTAAATTCTCTTGGAGCAGGTTTCAGCATTGAGACTGAGATTGCTGATGTAAACAAACTCCTCAGCCGTGGCGGAATGAGCGGAATGATGGGTAACGTACTGCTGGCCTTCCTTTGCTTAGGAATGGCAGGTGTACTCCAGAAGATCGGCATGCTGGATTCGCTGCTCAGCAAGATGAGCAGAATGGTAGCAAGAAAGGGCGGACTCGTTCTTACTACCCTCGGAATGTGCGCTATCACAACTCTTGTATGCGCATCCCAGTATGTAGCTATCCTTCTTCCCGGCCAGGTAATGTCAAATGCATATGATAAACTCAATATCAAGAGAAAAGTTCTTTCAAGATCCCTTGAGGACTGCGGCACAGTACTTTGCTTCATTATTCCTTGGACAACATCAGGAGTATATGTATCCGGTGTACTTGGCGTAGATGTATTATCCTATGCACCTTATACCTTCTTCTGCTTCTTATGCCCGTTAATGGCTATCATCTATGCTATTACCGGAAAGTTCATCTGGAACAAGGATGAAGGCGAAGCTGAAGTACTTGAGAATCAATAAAGATTCTGATATTATATGATTAAGAAATTAATCAATAGTAAAGTTATTTGGAGGATCAAAAAATGATATTTGGTATTTTAAAGGACATAAAGGAAGGAGAGTACAGAGTCATTCTGACACCTTTGGAAGCAGCTGCTATTGTCGGAGCAGGGCATACAGTATATGCTGAGAAAGACTGCGGCAAACTTGCAGGTTTTTCCAATGAGGCTTATGAAAAAGCCGGAGCAAAGATAATCGAATCTCAGGAAGAGATGTGGGAGAAATGTGATTTTCTCGCCAAGGTCAAGGAGATCGACCCGAAGGAATTCGGATTTTTGCGCGAAGATCAGATGATCTACTGCTGCATCCATCCTGCCGGACATCCGGAAGAGGTCCAGGCTATACTCGACTCGAAATGTATAGCAATCACTGCGGAAGATTCCCACAGATGGGGATCACCTAACTGCGAGGCAGCCGGTAAGCAGGGCGCTCTTTTCGGACTGGAATCAATGCTGACCATAAACGGCGGCAAAGGAAAGTTCGTAGGAGGATTCGCAGGAGCTCCCGGTATGAACGTCCTTATTCTGGGAGGCGGTGTAGTAGGGCAGGCAGCCTTATCCGTACTTTATGCTTTAGGTGCTAACGTTACTGTAATGGATGTAAACGTAGGCATTCTGAGGAAACTCGGAGATCAGTATAACCAGAAGATCAACACCATGTTTTGTACCAAAGAAGCCATTGCAATGATTCTTCCGGGAATTGATATGGTCCTTAACTGCGTACGCTGGCCAAAGCAGAGAAAAGACTTCCTGATCACCAGGGAGATGCTGAGGACTATGGAGCCGGGATCAGTTCTTGTGGATATTTCCAACGACGATCCGGGCGCGATAGAATCCAGTCATGAAACACATCATGATAATCCCAGATATGTAGACAGCGGCGTAGTTCACTACTGTGTCTCCAATATCCCGGGTGCTGTGGCCCATGATACATCAGTAGCTCTGGCAGCTGATACTTTGCCGCTTCTTCTGAACATCATGAACAATGGACTCAAAGAAGCGTGTGTAAGTGACGGATATATCAGAAGAAGCCTGACGGCGTACAAGGGTTATCTCACACATGAAGAAACTTCCGGAATACAGGGAAGACCATGGATAAGACCTGAGGACATCCTTGGGATCGCCGACAGGAAACTGGACTTTGCTCCACCTGCAACCACTACAAAATCGGACAACTTTATTAAACTCTAAAAAGGTGTCTCCACATTTGAAATTGAAGCGGACGGTGGAAACCGTCCGCTTCGGTGCTGTTTATGACAGAAAGGGGATAATATGGAAAGATATCCTTTACTGGAAATCAATCTGAAAAACCTGAAACAGAATTCTGAAGCCATGAACAAAAAGATGAACGGCATGGGTCTGAGAGTCTGCGGAGTGGTAAAAGTATCTGACGGAGATCTTTTGGTATCACGGGCATATCTTGACGGAGGATGCGATCAGATAGGAAGTTCCAGAATAACACACTTACGTGAACTGAAAAGTAAGGGAATGCGTGCTGAAACCATGCTTCTGAGAATACCCATGGAGTGTGAGATCGAGGATGTTGTAAGGTATGCTGATATCAGCCTGAATTCTGATGCGGGCATTCTTGAGAAACTTAATGAAGAGGCGAAAAGGCAGGATAAAACACATTCTGTGATCATAATGCTGGATTGCGGAGATAAGAGAGAAGGCGCAGCAGACCTGGATGAGCTGCTCATGCTTTGCAGAAAAGCAGAAGATCTCCCCAATCTGAAACTTTTAGGAATAGGAACGAACTGGGGATGTGTCAGCGGCGTTGAACCCGATGCAAATAATCTTGAATTTCTGGCTCAGGGAGTGAAGCTTGTCGAAGACAGCATCGGCCGTAAGCTGGATATAGTTTCGGGAGGCAATTCCACTCTCCTCGTATGGATATATTCCGGAGGCAGACTTCCGAAGGAAATCAATCACATCAGGATAGGAGGCACCATCGCCAATCCTATCAATTTCAGAATAAACAGAGGTATCGTACTTGAAGGATCCAGCGAGGATACTTTCAGGCTGGACGCTCAGATCTCAGAAGTTAAAACCAGAGATACCAAACTTAAAAACGGGGGCATAAACTGGAAGGGCGAGGCCATACATACGGTCGACAGAGGCATGAGAAAGCGTGCCATCATAGACCTGGGAAGCGCAGACATCGGTGACTGTAAAAATCTTATCCCTCAGGACAAGAAAATAGAAGTCATCGCTGCTTCCAGTGACCATATAGTACTCGATATCACGGATTGTACCAAAAAATACAAAACCGGAGATGTGGTCTCATTTTACCTGAAATACAGTGCTTTGCTGTTTGCCTTCAGTACAAGGCACATAACAAGAAGATACGTTTGATGGACCAGGAGGAATACTATGTTATATGAGACAACATATAAGCTTGAAAATTTCATACTGGAAACACGTTGGGAAGATCTCCCTGTGGAAGTCAGAGAGAGGCTGAAAGGCTGCCTTATAGATCTCACGGGAGCGATGATAGTCGGCTCCGTATCGGATCAGTTCAAAGTCGGAATGAAAGTTGCTGAGAAAGTATATGGCCTGGGAGATATCCCTGTTATCGGAACAGAGAAACGTTTCTGCTTTATGGGAGCATCTGCTGCGACAGGCCATGCATCCAACGCCTATGATATAGATGACGGTCATAATAAGATCAGATCCCATCCCGGAACGGCGGTCATAGGACCCATACTGGCTGCAGCCTGTGAAAAAAAGACTTTGAAAAAAGAATTTCTGACTGCGCTTTTGGTTGCATATGAGACATGTATACGTTCAGGCCTTGCCATCATGGATCACTACACCAACCCACATTCCTCCGGAACTTTCGGGCCATCAGGAATAGCAGCCGGCGTTGGAAGACTGTATGGCTTCACCAAGGAAGAACTCAATAACTGCATATCCATTGCAGAATTCAATGCTCCCCTGGTGGACGGTGGCAGAAGCGTAGAATATCCGTCCATGAATAAAGACGGCGTACCCTTCGGCGCCATGATAGGAGCCCTGGCAGTAGAGGAACATCTGGCAGGATTCAAGGGCAACAAGAACCTGCTGGAATCTGAAAAATACAGCTGCCTTCTGGACGATCTGGGCGAGAAATATGAAGTCATGAATCTGTATTTCAAGCCATATACATGCTGCCGCTGGGCACATCCTGCCATCGACGCTTGCCTGGACCTTATGGACAAAAACGGCATTACATATGAAGATATTGAAGAGGTGAACGTAGAGACCTTTGTCAATGCCACCAGACTTTCAAAGATAGTTCCGCATACCGCAGATGAAGCTCAGTACAATATAGCTTATCCTGTTGCAGCGTCCCTCATTTACGGAGATTTCGGAATCGCTCAGGTACATGAAACCAAAGTGCCTGATCCCAAAGTAGTGGAAATGATGAAGAAACTGTATTTCAAGGAGGATGCAGGTCTTACAGCGCAATTCCCGGATCACAGGATCTGCCGGGCAGTTATCAAGACAAAGGACGGCAGGGTGCTCGTTTCCAAAGAATGCGAGCCGAGAGGGGAAGCCTATGAAAACATCGGAACAGACTGGCTCATAGACAAGTTCATGAGAATAACCGGTCCGGTCCTGAACGAAGAAGGGCAGAAAAAGATAATAGAGATGATAACCAATGACGAAGACTTCCCCATAATAGATCTGGTGAATGAAGTCAACAAGAAAGAATACTGGAAAACGTTCTGAATAACCAACTCTCTTTAAAAGGGGCAGTTTCATAAAAGGAAACTGCTCCTTTTATTGTGCCATCCAAAAGTTTCTGTAATATATTTAGACTTCCTTTTTCTGCTGTTTAATAGTAAAATATAATTGGATAAATATGTTTTGCAAAAAATGTTCGGAACTATCAATTCTATCACAGGCGTAGCTGATATAGCAGTGCGCAGACTGCAGAAATAACTTTCGGCGAGGTTTGATTTTGGATCAGATTATCATACATGTGGATATGGATGCTTTTTATGCCTCGGTAGAGATCAGGGATGATCCTTCTTTAGGCGGCAAGCCGCTGATCATCGGTTCTCTTCCCACGGAGAGGGGAGTAGTGGCCACTGCCAGCTATGAAGCCAGAAAGTACGGAGTACGCTCCGGTATGAATATCAAGGAAGCATACAGGCTTTGTCCCGGCGGGATATATATGCATCCCAACATGGATAAGTACAAGGCGGTCTCAGGACAGCTGCATGAGATCTGGAACAGTTATGCCACGGCTCTTGAAGGCGTGGCTTATGACGAAGCTTATCTTGACGTTAAAGAGAAGGCAGTTGATTTCGACGGCGCGAAAAAGATAGCTTATGAAATAAAAGAAAGGACCCTCAAAGAACTGGGACTCACCTGTTCTGTAGGAGCAGCCTATTCCAAAACCGCCGCCAAGACTGCAAGCGAAGAAAAGAAACCCAACGGATACTTCGAGATACGTACGCCTGAAGATTTCGTTGATCTGGTCATCGACAGGGATGTACGTTCTTTGTATACCGTGGGAGCAATGACTGCGGAGAAATTATACTCCTACGGCATTCATACTGTACGGGACATACAAGATAAAAAAGATATGGTCATCAGCCTTCTGGGCAAGCAGGGGAGATGGATAACTCAGCTTGCCTTCGGCATAGATGACCGCACGGTCACTCCCTATAGGCCGGAGGATGCCAAGAGCATAAGCCGGGAGGTGACCTTCCAGGAAGATGTGGTGAATTTCGAATTCCTTAAGGACGTTCTGGTGCTCCTGTCACTTTGCGTAGAACATAGGGCAGAGCGCTACGGACTTCACGGAAACGGAGTGACACTTAAGATCACCTACGGCGATATG
>JAEEGL015311184.1_pt1 | contig 11981 bp, 10 predicted proteins | sample 9134231 | NCBI WGS metagenome assembly JAEEGL01 (sample SAMN16246548, study PRJNA631951) | gut metagenome | biome: gut microbiome; feature: rumen; material: fiber-attached | host: Bos | place: Iran: Karaj | collected 2018-10
GGTGATGCCGTATTTTTCTCCGGTTTCAGTTAATGTTTTAGTGAGTTCCTCATATTTTTCATCCTTGAGAAACGCGCCCGCGATAAAGCCCCTCTGAAGCGGTGACCACGGCTGAATGAGTATTCCGTTCAGGCGGCAGTAATCGCGCAGTCCCCCGTCGCGGACAATTCCTTCATCATTGGTCATATTCACATTCGCTCCGCTGCTTATCATCCAGGCGTGGGGAACGCTGAGCTGAACCTGGTTTATGATTATCTTCTGACTCAGTGTTCTCTGAAGCAGTTCAATCTGAGCAGGATTCTGGTTTGACACGCCGAATTTCCCTACTTTGCCTTCTTTCTCAAGCTGATTGAACGCTTCCGCAACCTGTTCGGGCTCCATAAGAAGGTCGGGTCTGTGGAGCAGAAGAACATCAATATGATCGATTCCGAGACGCTTCAGCGATCCGTCAACCGCAGAAATGATATGTTCCTTTGAAAAGTCATACATTCCGTCACGGATTCCGCATTTGGTCTGGATTATCATTTTGTCACGCAGGGAAGGATTTCTTTTAAGCACGCCGCCGAAGACTTCTTCGCATTTTCCGCCGCCGTAAATGTCCGCGTGGTCGAAATAATTGATGCCGCATTCAAGAGCGTTATTGATATGTTCATCCGCCTGCGTGTCTGTCATTCCGGATATTCTCATACATCCGAGAGCAATGCGGGAAACATCTTTTCTGTCAATGAATCTCTCGATATATTTCATTGTTTCAACCCCTTTTTTCTTTCCGCAAATTTTATTTCAGCAGCCCGGTAACTTCTACGACCTCGCCGTTCTTTACATATACGCGCGGTACTCTTTTCTGAATACGGCAGGGCAATTCGTAATTGAACGAATACGCGGCGCCCGAAACCTCCTCCATGGAAAGAGAAGCATCGCCGTCGGAGCCGACAAGAATAACCTCATCGCCGATTTTGCAGTCAATCCCGCTGACGTCAACCATAAACTGGTCCATACATACCCGTCCGAGAATATTCGCGTATTTTCCGTTGATTATTACACGCCCTTTATTTGAAAGGCAGCGCGGATACCCGTCGGCATAGCCCACTGGAACGGTGGCAACCGCGGTCGGCTTGACTGTTTTGAAGGTTCCTCCGTATGAAATCTCCCTGCCCGGCTCAAGGACCTTGATATGGGAAATGTGAGTCACCCACTTCATAAGAGGTCTCACGGAAAGCAGATTTTTATCGACTTCCTCCGACGGATAAAGACCGTATGTAATGATTCCCATACGGCACATATCGAAATACTCGTCGAAATTCATAATACCCGCTGAATTGTTGAGGTGCTTTACCGGAATTGATATTCCTCTTTCCTCAAGCATTTTAACGAACAGCTTGTAGCGTTCCCTCTGCGCTTTTGCCTTATCGAGAATCGCCTCATCCGCGGTCGCGAAATGAGAGAAAAGCCCCTCCGCCTTTATGTTGGGGAGTTTAACAATCTGCGCGCAGATATCGGCGCTCTGTTCATTGACCTGAAAACCGATACGGCTCATTCCGGTGTCCGCGACAAAATGGAAATACGCCGTTTTTCCCTGTCTGACCGCTTCGGCGGAAAGCGCTTCGGCGTCTTCAAGCGAGAAGATCGGAATTCTTATATCATATTTTACCGCCTGCTCAAAATCCCAGCTGAAAACCTTACCGAGAATAAGAACAGGTGTCTTTATTCCGGCGAGTTTCAGCTCAACCGCTTCCTCAATACAGGCAACGCCGAAAAAGTCGGCTCTGTCATCGAGAAATTTTCCCAGCGGAACAGCGCCGTGTCCGTAAGCGTCGGCTTTTATGACACAGAGAATCTTAACTCCGGCGGGGACTTTGTTTCTGACGGAATTGAAATTATATTCAAGCGCATCAAGGTCGATGCGGGCATAAGTTCTGTAATTCATTATTTTATCGCCTCTGAAAGCTTAACGATTTTTATGTCATTCTCCGCGAACGCGCGGTTGAGTACCCTTACGAAATCGAGCGCCTTCGCGCTGTCACCGTGAACGCATACCGAATGCGCCTCAAGGGAAACGTCCTCTCCGGTATATGCTTTGACTTTACCCTCTTTAATCATACGGATGACTCTTTCCACCGCTTCGTTTTCATCGGTTATCATTGAGCCCTCAAGTTTTCTCGGGCGCAAAGTACCGTCCGCCTCATAAGCTCTGTCGGCAAAAACCTCGCTCGCGTATCTGATACCGACTTTTTTCGCGGCGTTTATCATTTCCGAGCCGGAAAGCGCGAGAAGAATCAGGTTTTCATCGTAATCCTTAACCGCCTGCGCAATCGCGAGAGCAAGGTCGGGGTTCTTTGCCGCCTTGTTATACATTGCTCCGTGCGGCTTGACGTGCTCAAGTTTAACACCCTTTGCCTTTGCCAGAGCGCCGATTGCGCCTATCTGGTAGAGAGTGAAATCATACACCTCATCCGGAGTGACATTCATATCGGTCCTTCCGAAATTTTCCTTATCGGGATAACCCGGATGGGCGCCGAGACCGACTGACGACGCCTTGCAGAGTTCAATTGTTTTATCCATCATAACGCTGTCACCCGAGTGAAATCCGCAGGCAACGTTCGCGCTCGAAATAAGAGGAATGATTTCGGCGTCAAACAGCGCGCCTTCACCGAGATCGGAATTCAGATCTGCTTTATACATAAAATCACCTTGAATCAGTATTTAAGACTTACATTTTTGACATCTGTTATGAACATGTGACCGGGAGCGTGCGTAATCGCTATCGGCGGCTTTGTCTGCATAACGGCGTTCTGCGGAGTTACTCCGCAAGCCCAGAACACCGGAGTTTCACCGGGATTAATCGTCACGCTGTCACCGTAATCGGGTTTCGTAACATCGGAAATACCGATGGCTTCGGGATTTCCAATCTGAATCGGAGCGCCGTGGACTCTCGGCATCGCCGCTGTGACATTGACCGCTTTAACAACAAGTTCATCGGGAATGGGGCGCATCGACACGACCATATTACCGTGAAATTTTCCCGCGGAATCAAGCACAATATTTGTATTGAACATCGGCACGTTTCTGCCTTCCTCAATGTGGCGCACGGGAATTTCCGCTTCGAGCATTTCGCTTTCAAAGCTGAAAGAACAGCCGATAAGGAAATAGACAAAATCATCCTGCCAGTAATCGGTGATATCCGTAACCTCTTTTTCAAGAACGCCGTTTTTCCAGATTCTGTATTTCGGGAAATCCTTGCATATATCGCCCTGAGATGCCATCTTTTTGATTTCTTTTGAGCCGACATCACCCACCTCGAGAATGGGACAGGGCTTAGGGTTTCTCATGCAGAAAAGCAGGAAATCAAAAGCGTAATCCTTCGGCAGAATGCAGAGATTCGCCTGCGCGTAACCGTTGCACATACCCGAAGTCTGAAAATCAATTTTACCTTCGCGGATAAGTTTTTTAACCTCTTGCGGATGCATAAGGGAATAATCCATAATCATCTCTCCGATATATTTTCAAAATACTGTTTTTCTTCAATTGCGAGTTTTTCCGCTTCTTCAACCGTAACCGCGGAAAACCTGATTTTATCCCCGGGCCTCGCCTGAGCCAGCAGCGGCAAATCAACCGATATTACCGTCGCTATCTTTGCGTATCCCCCGGTGGTCTGATGGTCTGCCGCAAGGATAATCGGCATTCCCGAATTCGGTATCTGCACCGAGCCGAAAACTATACCGTCGGATATTATATCGGTTCCGTTTTTACCCTTGACCGGCTTTCCGTCAAGACGGATTCCCATTCTGTCAATCGCGGGTGTTACGGTATAAGTTTCGGAGAAAAATATCCTCGTATCTTCCTGCGTGAACATTTCATCCTGCGGACCGGGCACAGCGCGAAGCACGGTGAATTCGCCCTTCGGCTTGTCTTCCTTGACCGTTTTTCCGGCTTTCGCGTTTTCGGACGCTTCTCCCGTTTCGATTCTGTCGTATGTGCGGAGTTTTCTGCCTTCATAACCGCCGACGGCGATTTTCAGGTTGGTTGACGCGCTTCCCATAACGGAGGGAACTATAAATCCGCCGCCGACCGCCAGATAACTTCTCATTCCGCTCTTCACGTTTTTCACTGTCAGGATATCATCGGTTTCCGCTTTATATGAAGTGTTCATTTCCAAAGGCTTATCATTGAGGTACGCTTCGCAGACTCCGCCTGTGAGACAAAACAGCTCAGGGGTTAAAAACCTTGCCATAACGCCCTTGAGCATCATTTCGATTACCGGAGCGTTATAATCGTTTGCGAGAATCGCGTTTCCGAGTTTCATCGCGTGAGCATCCATTACCCCGCTTTGAGTGAAACCGTTTTTCATCACGCCGAATCTACCGAGATCCTGAACGGTTGAAAGCGCTCCTCCGGTGATAATCTCAATCATTTCAGCACCTCCGTAATCACGGGGATGTATTTCCCGCTTTTTACAAGCGCTTCAATTTCATCAAATTCCTTTGACGAAACGGAATAAAACTTTATATAATCTCCCGCCCGGTAAAGAATCGGGTCTTCTTTTGAGGGGTCAAATACTTTTACCGGCGTTTTTCCGATTAACTGCCAGCCGCCGGGAGACGCTATCGGATAAATACCCGTCTGCTTTCCTCCGATACCGACCGCTCCCTCGAATATTTCAAGACGTGGGCTGTCAAGGCGCGGTGTTTCCAGTCTTTCATCCATACCGCCGAGATAGGCAAAGCCGGGAAGAAATCCCAGCATATAGATAAGATACGGCTTTGAGGTGTGAAGCGATATTATCTCTTCACGGGAAAGCCCGGTATGAGAGATAACATTACCCATATCGGGTGAATACTTTTCATCATAGCAAACGGGGATGTTGAAAACTCTCGCCTGCTTTGACGCACCGACAGCCATTGAGTCAATCATCGATGAAAGCTTCTCTTTAAGCTCAGCAGACGAAATCACGGTGCAGTCGTAAAGGACGGTAAGGGACGTAAACGTAGGGATAACCTCAATCACTCCGTCCGGCTTTCCGTCTTCAAGCAAAGCGGCGAGGGAAGTGACACATCCGTTCACTTCCTCGCTGATTACTTTATCAAACTGAACCGTTATCGCCGTGTCGGCATTCGGTAAAAACTCATATTTCATTTCTGAAAAAATCCTTTTTTAATCGTGTTTTCAAACCACGCTGTCGTCTTGTCATAAACTGTCGGAGGATATTCGATAAGCGCCTTCATAAGCGACACCATCGGGCAGTTTATGTTTTCTCCGAAGCCGTCGATAAACGGTCTTGCTTCGCCGTACATATCGAGCATTCCGGCTCCTGCCGCGGCTTCCATAACCGCCGCCTGAAGAGGCGCGTCATGGAAAAGTTCGGGCTTTCCGAGAATAAATGCCGCTGCCGCCATAAGAGCGTTGCAGCCCCAGTCGGAAACGGTGGCGGTGATGATGTCCTCCGCCGCGGTGTCGGCGAGTATTCCGTAGCCGGTGCCCGCTTTGCAGCCGCCTTCCTCGGCGTAGGGGATATATTTTCTGATATGCTCCTCTATCGCGCCCATACCGATTTCGTTTCCGAGGTCACCGATTGAAAGAGTGTAAATGCCTTCGTCACGGCACTTTCTGAAGAGAATGTCAAATTTCGCCTCATGCTCCGTTGTATTGATACCGGTGGCATTATGGAAGCAATTGTTTTTGTTTCCGCCGGGCGCTTCGTTTGTGAAGCACATACAGGGTCTGCCGTGGGAAAGAATTTCATCAGCCTGAGCGCCGGCAAGACTGCTGTCCTTTGTAAACTCGATGACGCAAACAGTGTTTTCACCAATGTTGTCAATATCTTCGGAAATATTCATATTGAGTATTTCACACATCGCGGTTATCGCTTTTTTACACTGATCCGGAACTATCATCACGGGTTTCGCGCCGAAAGCTTTAATCAGGAATTTAGCGAAAACGGTTGATGAAATAATACCGTCGGTTTCCGCTTCCTTCCAGGGAAGAAGAACGAAACCGGTCAGAATATAAACAAGCTCGCCCTGTTTCACATGATTTATAAGTCCTTTGGCGGCGTGAAGCGAAACAGGTTCGCCGGCAAATTTTCTTGAACCTGCATAGAGGATGCGGCATACCCCGTAGCCTCTCGGGTCGAGGTTCATAAGAGAATCAAGATTTTCGCCCACATTGAGCAGAGTCAGTTCTTCTCTTGTCATTATGCCTTCTCCTTATCAGTCTGCGGCGCACTGCGCCTCAAAGTCGGCAACAAGCGCGTCCTGGATTGTTTTGAGCATTTCGGGTGCCTTTCCTCCGACGGGCTTGCCGTCAACGGTTCTTACGGGGATACAGAACGAACCTGTTGAATGAACAACAACCTCATCGGCATTCATAAGCTCGTCAAGAGTGTAGTTTCTTTCCTCTGTTTCAAATCCGAGTTTATCGGCGAAAGCCAAAAGACGGATTCTCGCGGTGCCGGGAAGAACTTTATCGTCAAGAGGATGAGTTATGACTTTTCCGTCTTTGAATATCGAAACATTTGAATGCGCGCACTCTGTAACGATATCGCCTCTGTGGAAGATGGCTTCCTTGCAGCCCGCTCTGTCGGCGGCAGTCGCGGCAAGAACAGACGGGATGAGGTTCAGCGTTTTGCAGTTGCAATACAGGAAACGCTTATCCTCAAAAGTGATAACATCAATCGGTTTATATGTATCGGCAACGGGACAGGGAGTGAGGGTTATCCAGAGATTGCCCTTTGTGCCTTCCTCGTAAACGTGGTTTCTGAGTCCGCTGCCTCTTGTGCACTGCATATATACGAACTGGTCGCCGTCGTCAACCTTGAGCACAAGCTCCTTGAGAAGTTTTTCAAGCTCGTTTCTTTCCATCGGGATGATTATATCCAGAATCTTCGCGCTGTTGTAAAATCTGTTAAGATGGGCGTCGATGTCAAACACCTTATGATTGTGGGCGTATGTCGCATCGTAAATGCCGTCGCCGTACCAGCAGACTCTGTCAATCATCGGAATGGTCATTTTTTCGATTTCATCAAATTTACCGTTGTAGTAACCTAAGTTTTTCATATACATCACCTCATTAAAAACGGCAAAGATGTCTGTTAAGACCTCTTTGCCTTTGTCTGTATTATAATAATAATATAATAGATTGTAAAGCGGTTGCGGAAATTCATACAAAAAAACTTAATTTTTTTTGAATTCGACGAAAATTCCGAAAAATTTACGCCTTAAGTCAAAAGCAAATTTAACCGTTCCTCTGTTTTAAGCAAATATCCGCATTTTTCACCGTATCAGCCGAGGACAAATCTGTTACCCTCGGTTTCGTTGTAATATGAATAAGCTCCGGTCCTGATATCATCGAGCCAGTCGGTGTTGTCAAGATACCAGTCAATTGTCATTTTGATTCCGTCGTCAAACGCGGTTTCGGGCAGCCAGCCGAGTTCATTATGAATCTTAGTGGGGTCGATAGCGTAGCGCAGGTCGTGACCCGCCCTGTCGGCAACATAAGAAATAAGCTCTTCGCTCTTGCCCATTCTTGCGAGAACGGTTCTGACCACCTCGATATTCTGCTTCTCGTTATGGCCGCCGACATTATAGATTTCGCCCACTCTGCCGTTTCTGATAATAAGGTCAATCGCGCGGCAGTGATCCTCAACATAAAGCCAGTCGCGGATATTGAGACCGTTTCCGTAAACCGGAAGTTTCTCATCGGCAAGCGCTTTCTGTATCATCAGCGGTATCAGTTTTTCGGGGAACTGGTAAGGGCCGTAGTTGTTGGAACATCTTGAAACGGTTACGGGCATACCGTAGGTCCTGTGATACGCGAGCACAAGCAGATCCGCCGCCGCTTTGGAAGCGGAGTAAGGACTTGAAGTGTGAATAGGCGTTTCCTCCGTGAAAAACAGGTCGTCACGGTCAAGCGGCAGGTCGCCGTAAACCTCATCGGTTGAAACCTGATGAAAGCGTTTGATTTTGTGCTTTCTGCCTGCGTCAAGCAGAGCGGCAGTGCCCATAATATTCGTTTCAAGGAATATTGTGGGATTGGTTATTGAGCGGTCAACATGGCTTTCCGCGGCGAAATTCACGACGGTGTCAAATTTCTCTTTTTCAAAAAACGCGTCAATCAGAAGACGGTCGGAGATATTTCCCCTGACAAAAAGGAAATTCTTATTTGCGAAAGCGTCCTTGAGATTCGCGAGATTTCCGGCGTAAGTAAGGCAGTCAAGACAGACTATTTTATCTTCGGGATGCTCTCTGAGCATATAGTTTATAAAATTGGCTCCGATAAATCCCGCGCCGCCTGTTACAAGGATTTTCATTCGTCATCATCCTCCTCTTCTTCGGATTCGGGTGTTACAACGGTAACGACTTTTTTATAATCAACCCTGTCATAAAGCTTCTTGAATCTGACTTTTACGGCATAGGTTGTGTCACAGCTGTCGCAGTGGAAAACAGCTCTGAAATACTGGCAGCTGAATTTCCACGGAGTCACAAGCTCACACTGCTTTCCGCAGGCGTCGCAGTAATGCTCAAGACGCTTTTTGTCAATCATCGGATTGTCAATATTCTTCAGCACCTTTGCCTTGAAAAGCAGTCTTGCGTAGTATTCCTCATCGCAGGTGACTATCTCTTTGCGCAGAACGTTTTCATCATATATCAGCTCAAATATATCGGTAGTCAGCAGCGAATCGCCCAGAGCGCGGTGATGAGTATAAAGCTCGGGGTCGATTCCGACCTCCTGCGCCGCGGTAATCAGCCCCGCCTGCTGGTCTGCCCTTCTCTGCTTCACTCTCTGGTAGTATCTCTGAAGATCGCAGTATTTCTCCAAAAACGGGACCGAGTTGACGCCAGCAAAATAGGAATAATTCTCAATCAGCACCCTGATGTCGCTGTCACCCCAGGTCATAATCACGGTTTCTTCCTCGCCCATCCATTTGCGGAAGATTGAGAAAGCTTTGGCGAACGGTACGCCTGAGGAAATATCATCATTGGTGAGATTGGTCAGCTTCTTGACGCTGCCCCTGAGTTTGCGCCCTATCTGGGAACGCACAATGCAGGAGAAAGTATCAATCGTATTCAGCTTTTCGTCGGTTTTGACAGCGCCTATCTCAATGATTTCGTTTATAAATCCCGAAGTCTTTTTTGCGTAGGTGTTGTTCCATTCCAGGTCCATTATAACATACTGCATCAATTCACATCCTGTCTTATCTTACGCTCGCGATAAATTTAAGGAACTGTTTCTTTCCGTTTTCATCTCTTGAGAAAACGCCGCACTGCTCAAGTATTGAAGCAAACACCTTGCCTGTTTCCGCCTTGAGAATGCCGTCAATGTTTTCTTCGTTTATATCATATTTCGCTTTTATTTCATCCGCCCACGCGGCGTGCTTTGAAAGCGTTTCATCGGCTGAAATATCTCTGCCTTCAACCATCGCTTTGCCAAGCTCCTCAAGTTCCTTTTTGAGTCTTGAGGGAAGAACGGCAAGTCCCATAACCTCAATAAGGCCGATATTTTCTTTCTTTATATGGTGGTATTCCTCGTGAGGATGATAAAAACCGTCCGGGTACTTGTAGGTTGTTATATTGTTTCTCAATACCAGGTCAAGCTCGTAAGCCCCGCCGGCAAATCTCGCGATCGGGGTTATCGCGTTGTGAGGAACGCCGTCGGTTTCGGCGAAGATGAACGCCTCCTCATCGGTATATCCTCTCCAGCAGTTGAGTATCTTTTCAGCGAGCTCCGTTATCTTCTCCGTATCTTTGCCTCTGAGGCGGATAACGGACATCGGCCATTTGACTATGCCCGCTTCAATATCGCCGTAGCCGTCAAACGAAACGGGAGTTTCAATCTGCGCCTTTGCCATGGCGAAGGTGTAATTTCCTCCCTGGAAATGCTCGTGCGAAAGAATCGAGCCGCCTACTATCGGCAGGTCGGCGTTTGAGCCGACAAAATAGTGAGGAAACATTTTAACAAAATCAAACAGTTTGTTGAAAGCGCTCCTGTCTATCACCATAGGCGTATGCTTTCCGTTGAGAACTATACAATGCTCATTATAATAAACATAGGGTGAATACTGCATAAACCAGTTTTCGCCGTTGATTTCAATGGGTATTATTCTGTGATTCTCTCTCGCCGGATGATTTACCCTGCCGTAATATCCTTCGTTTTCAATGCAAAGCTGACATTTCGGGTAGCCGCTCTGCTTGGCGTTTCTTGCCGCCGCAATCGCCTTCGGGTCTTTCTCCGGCTTTGAAAGATTGATTGTTATATCAATATCGCCGTAAGGGGTTTGAGTCACCCACTTGATATCGTTTTTAATACGGTATTCCCTGATATAGTCGCTCTTTCTGCTGAGATTGTAATAATACTCCGTGGCGTCAGCGGGTGATGACGCGTATTTCTGTCTGAATTCCGCGATAACCTGAGACGGTTTCGGAGTGAGAGCGCCCATAATCCGTGTGTCAAACAAATCCCTGTAAACAACGGAATCCTCACACAAGCCGTTTTCGCAGGCATAGTCAAGCATCGTCCCGAGAATGCTTTCAAGGGAGCACTCGCCCTGCGGCTTTTCATATTCATAAGCGTCAAGCCCGAGAATGCCGAGCAGACTGTTTACTGAATAAATCCTGTCCTCCTGTGCGATAAGACCCTCTCTTATCGCGTATTCAACCAAAGCGGTTATTGCCTGATTAAGATTCATAGTAAATCACTTCCGTATTCCGAGAAATTTTATTAACGGCTTTAAAAGGCCGTAAACTGTATTGTACCAAAGCGCGAAGAAATTATATGTGTCGGTCTTTTTGAGAGCTCCGTTCACAAACGAGAAAGCGGAACCTTCTATCGGAGTAACGGCATCGGAAGAAACCTGCTCTTTTCCGCCGTCTTTTTTCTTTCCGTTGAGAAGCGTGAAAGCGAATGTCCTCTGACCGAGTGGCGTCAGCGAGCCGATTACGCAGTAATTGACGGTAATATCAAAACGGCTGTTGCTCTCCTGCGGGAGTTTTCCCTCAAGAGCGATTTCCAGCGTTTCGCCGGCTTTGATGACGGGCGTTCCCTTCAGCGCGAAATCAACTCCGGGAAGACTGCAGTCAACGCCGAGTATCATCAGGCGGCGGTCATCAAGAGAGAGATTTTTAATCTTCAGGGCAGTGTCTTTATCGGAAGCGTAGCCCTCGGCGCTGCTGTTGAAAACAGCGGAAACCGCATAGGATGAATTAGCCGAGGTGTGGAACTGCGGATAACCGGGGTCGGAATAAACATTCTTTATTTTGTCGGTCAGAAGCAGAGTAAACTGAAGATTTCTCGTATACTCCTCCCAGATCATCATCCCGTGAAACAGCCCCGAAACAAACCAGGTGTTGTCGGGCATATATGCGGTTGAAGCGTCAACCGTCATCTGCGGTGAAACCTTATATCTGCCGCCGCAGTAATTCTTCTGGACATATCCGTCGGGGAATCTTTTGCCGACATCGGTGCAGTCCGCGCCTGTCGATGACTTGGCGAAAATTATTCCGTCGCCGCTGACGGGCGAGCCGGTTGTCATATTTAAATCGGTACCGGCTATGATTGAAACATTCATACCGTAATCGGTGTTGCACTTCTTCAGCTTCGTGTAAAATGAAGGCATAACGGTATAATGCATATAATCGCTTTTTTCGATTAATTTCTTATTCTTTACGGGATCGAGCCACTTTTCCTTCATCGCCTCATAAATATCCGTCGGGCAGAAATCCCAGATGCTGCCCCAGTGGCCCGCAACCTCAAAAAGATAGGGAATGAGCAGATTGAGAACATTATCGAGGAAACCGAGCTGCTGCGCCTCGACAAGCCAGTGGTAGTCATCCTCTGTCATCGTTCCGTGCTCAATGAAATAAAGCAGATTGAGCTCGTCAAACTTTATTGTCTGAGTGAAAAGGTCATATATTACTCCGGCGCCTCCGAGAGCGGGAACAGTCATAACCGCGTTGTCAACGTCGCATTTACTGCCGAAGAGGGCAAGA
>JAEEGL015985340.1_pt1 | contig 11981 bp, 11 predicted proteins | sample 9134231 | NCBI WGS metagenome assembly JAEEGL01 (sample SAMN16246548, study PRJNA631951) | gut metagenome | biome: gut microbiome; feature: rumen; material: fiber-attached | host: Bos | place: Iran: Karaj | collected 2018-10
AAGCGCGGCAACAACGGTGAAAACTTCGGCGTGGCCATCATCCCCGAAGGTATCGTGGAATTCGTTCCCGAGTTCTCCAAGCTGATCGCTGAAATCAACGAACTGCTGGCCGGCAGCAAGACCGAAGAGTTCAACGCGCTTCCCGACTGGGATGCCAAGTACGCGTTCATCAAGAAGGGCCTTTCCGGTGAATCCTTCGCGGTGTTTGACATTCTGCCCCAGTTCGTACAGCAGCAGCTCTTCCTCGAAAGAGACCCCCACGGCAACGTGCAGGTTTCCCTGATCGAGTCTGAGAAGCTCTTCTCCGAAATGGTGAAGAACGAACTGGCGAAGAGAAAGGCCGCCGGCACCTACAAGGGCAAGTTCGGTGCGCAGCATCACTTCTTCGGTTACGAAGGAAGATGCGCTTTCCCCTCCAACTTCGATGCAGACTACTGCTACTCCCTCGGCTACAATGCCTTCATGCTGATCCAGTACGGCTACACCGGATACCTGTCCAAGGTTTCCAACATCTCCAAGCCTGCTGAAGAGTGGGTGGCCGGCGGTATGCCGATCACCAAGATGATGAACATGGAGCGGAGAAACGGCGAGGACAAGCCCGTGATCCGTAAGGCGCTTGTTGAACTGGACGGCGCTCCCTTCAAGTTCTTCGAGGCACACAGGGATGAGTGGGCGGTCAAGACTGCCTTCACCTATCCCGGTGCGATCCAGTACTTCGGACCCGCGGAAGTCTGCGACCTTACCACCAGGACGCTTGCCCTGGAGAAGGGTCAGGACTGAAACTGATCCGGCAGGATACCGTTTTTACCAGCCTCCCGTAATCCGGGAGGCTGTTTTCGTGCCGCAAAGGCTTGTTTTCCTTGACGTAACAATTGTACGGGTGCTATAATGCTATGTATTTTTTACCGATATGAGGTACGATTCTGGGAGGGATTCGATGTCCGGGCATTCCAAGTGGCATAATATTCAGGCGAAAAAGGGCAAGGCAGACGCGCAGCGTGGTGCGGTTTTCACAAAGATTGGCCGCGAAATCGCCATTGCGGTTCGTGAAGGCGGCGCCAATCCGGAGTCCAACGGCAAACTGCGCGATATTATCGCCAAAGCCAAAGCCAACAACATGCCGAATGACAATATTCAGCGTTCCATTAAAAAGGCCAGCGGCGAACTGAGCAATGTGGTATACGAGGAGATCACCTACGAAGGTTATGCTCCCGGCGGCGTTGCGGTAATCGTTGACTGCATTTCCGACAACCGCAACCGCACGGCCAGCGATGTGCGCCACTGCTTCGCCAAGTACGGCGGAAACCTGGGAACCACCGGTTCTGTCGGTTTCATGTTTGACGAGCGCGGCGTTCTGGTGGTGGAGAAGGAACCCGGTGCCGATGAAGATGAAATGATGATGACGGCTCTGGATGCCGGCGCCGAGGATGTCAAGGTTGATGACGATGTGTTTGAAATCCTGACCGCGCCGAATGACTTCAGCACTGTCCGGGAAAACCTGGAGAAGCAGGGGATTACCTTCCTTTCCGCTGAAGTGGCCAAGATTCCGCAGAACACTGTGGCCGTAACCGATCCGGACACCGTTCTGAAGATCCAGAAAATGCTGGAGCTGCTGGAAGACAACGACGACGTGCAGAACGTGTTCCATAACGCGGATCTGCCGGATGAAGACGAAGAAGAATAATCAGCCCGGAACCGGGCTTAATGGCCGATATCCGGGCAGCCGGGTATCGGCTTGTTCTTTCCTTTTAAGATGGGGGAGGGATATTGCATGACCATGCTGGAAATCATCGAAAAGAAAAAGTTCGGGCAGGAACTGAGCAGGGAGGAGATTGCCTTCTTTGCGAATGCTGCCGCGGAAAAATCCGTGCCCGATTACCAGCTTTCCGCGCTGCTGATGGCGATCCGCCTGAACGGAATGACAGACCGGGAGACGACAGAACTGACCCTGGCCATGCGGGATTCGGGGGATATCGCTGATCTTTCCGGCATTCCCGGGATCAAGGTGGACAAGCATTCCACCGGCGGTGTGGGAGATACCACGACGCTGGTGCTGGCCCCGCTGGTGGCGGCCTGCGGCGCGCCTGTGGCGAAAATGAGCGGCCGGGGCCTGGGTCATACCGGCGGAACGCTGGACAAGCTGGAGTCCATTCCGGGACTGAGCATTGCCCTGCCGGTGGAGGATTTCATCCGCCAGGTGAAGGAGATCGGTGTGGCTGTAGTCGGCCAGACCGGGCATCTCGCGCCTGCGGACAAGACGCTGTACAGCCTGCGGGACGTGACTTCCACCGTGGATTCCCTGCCGCTGATCGTATCTTCCATTCTCAGCAAAAAGCTGGCGGCCGGTTCGGATGCCATTGTGCTGGATGTGAAGACCGGCTCCGGAGCGATTATGCACACCCTGGAAGACAGCCTGGCCCTGGCACAGAACATGGTGCGCGTGGGTGAGCTGGCCGGGAAACCGATTGTGGCGCTGGTCAGCGGAATGGACCAGCCGCTGGGCACCCATGTGGGCAACGCGCTGGAAGTGAAGGAAGCCATTGACATTCTGGCCGGGCGTGCCGGCGGGGACCTGCTGCAGGTTTCCCTGACCCTTGGCGGATATATGCTGCATCTGGCCGGGAAGGCGGAGACGCCGGAAGCCGGCCAGGCAATGATGAAACAGGCAATTGATTCCGGCGCCGGACTGAAAAAACTGAAGCAGATGATTGCTGCACAGGGCGGTGATCCGTCTGTGTGCGATGATGTGACCCGCCTGCCCCAGGCGGCTGTTATCCGTCCCGTATCCTGCGGCGTATCCGGATGGGTTTCAAAGATGAATACCATGGAACTGGGCCTGGCCGCCCAGGCAATGGGTGCCGGACGGATGAAGGTTGACGATGAACTGGATTATTCCGTGGGCTTTGTGCTGCAGGTGCGGATCGGCGACCGGGTGGAAGCCGGTATGCCGCTGTGTGTGCTGCATGCCCGCAGTGAGGAAGACGCGGACCGGGCGGAATCTGCCATCCGCGCTGCCATAACGATCGGACAGGAGCCCTGCGGCCGTGTGCCCAATTTCTATGCGGTAGTGACAAAGGACGGGATCCGCAGGCTGGAGGCGGATGAATGAACAAGGTTTTCCAGCAGGGAATCCGTCACGGGATTCCGATCGGCCTGGGCTATCTGAGCGTTTCTTTTGCCTTTGGAATGAAAGCGGTGGGCGACGGGCTGACCGTACTGCAGGCCGTGCTGATTTCCATGACCAACCTGACCAGTGCCGGACAGATCGCGGCGCTGCCGCTGATGGTGGGCGGCGCTTCCCTGGCAGAGATGGCCCTGACCCAGCTGACAATCAACCTGCGCTATGCGCTGATGAGCCTTTCCCTGAGCCGGAAGCTGGACGGAACCATGGGTACCCTGCAGCGCCTGGTTTTTTCCTTTGCCAATACAGATGAGATTTTTGCTGTTGCTTCGTCCCAGCCCGGGAAAGTCGGGAAGTATTATCTTTACGGCCTGATGCTGGCCCCGTGGATCGGCTGGAGCCTGGGAACCCTGCTCGGCGCGGCGGCGGGAACGCTGCTGCCTGTGTTTGTCCGCACGGCCCTGGGCATTGCCATCTACGGGATGTTCCTTGCCATCATCCTGCCGCCGGCACGGGAGAGCCGCCCGGTCCGTTTTGTGGTTCTCGCCGCGGTGGCGCTTAGCCTTTGCTTCCATTACATTCCGGGGCTGAACACGGTTTCCTCCGGGTTTGTGATTATCATCTGCGGCGTGCTTGCCGCCGCGCTGGGAGCCTGGCACTTCCCGGCGGAGGAGGATGCCGCATGAAGTGGAACATTTTTCTTCCTTATCTTCTGGTTACGGCCGGCGTGACCTATCTGATCCGCATGCTGCCGCTGACGGTTTTCCGCCGGGAGATCAAAAGCCGGTTTATCCGGTCTTTCCTGGCCTATATTCCCTATGCGGTGCTGGGTGCCATGACATTCCCGGATGTGTTCTATTCCACCGGGGATCTGCGCACGGCGGTCTGCGGCGTTGCGGTGGCGGTGCTGCTTGCCTGGCGGGGACGGAGCCTGCTGACGGTGGCAGTGGCTGCCTGCTGTGCGGTAGCGCTGGCCCAGGGCTTTCTGCTGCTGGTTTAACCTGATCAAACAGGGAACGGAGGATATTCTATGGGTTTGCAGGAAAAACTGTCCGCCTGCCTGCGGCAGGCTGTGGAGAACCATGAAGCTGCCGGCGTGAGCCTGCTGATTCTGCGGGACGGCAGGGAACTGTGCCATGTCCGGGAAGGATACGCGGATATCGAAACTGGAAAACCGCTGCGCCGGGATTCCATTTTCCGCCTTTACAGCCAGTCAAAGCCCATCACCGCTGCGGCGGCAATGATCCTGGCTGACCGGGGGATCATTGACCTGATGGATCCGGTGGAAAAGTACCTGCCGGGTTTTGCGAATCCGAAAGTGGTGGAAGCGGACGGAACAATCCGTCCGGCAGTCCGCGAACCCTGGATTATTGATCTGCTGAGTATGACCGCAGGCCTGTGCTATCCTGATACGGATTTGGCAGGGCAGTATGCGGAAGCGGTTTTTGAAGAAGACCAGAAACAGATTACAGCCGGCGGCGGAATGAGCACGCTTGAATTCTGCAACCGCCTGGGAGAACTGCCGCTTGCCTTTGATCCCGGTACCCGCTGGCGCTACGGAACCGAAGCCGATATCCTCGGCGCGGTCATCGAAGCGGCAGCAGGCAAACGCTTCAGCGATTTCCTCCGGGAGGAACTGTTTGAGCCCCTGGGAATGAAAGACACTGCGTTCCGGGTGCCGGAAGAGAAGCAGGACCGCCTGGTGACCTGCTACCGGCAGGTGCCCGGCGGGCTGGAGGAATTCCACAACCTTCACCTGGCGGTGGGCCGGTATGACCGGGAGCCTGCCTTTGAATCCGGCGGCGCGGGCCTGGTTTCCACCCTGGATGACTATGCGGCGTTTGCCGGGATGCTGATGAATGGCGGAAAAGCCGGAGACCGGCGGATTCTGTCGGAAGCGGCAGTGCGTTTCATGACGGCGCCGCAGCTGTCCGGGACGATCCGGAAGGATGTCTGGGAAAGCCTCAGCGGATACAACTACAGCTGCCTGATGCGGGTGTGTGACCATCCGGGCAGATCCGTGCTGTTTACTGTGAAAAACGAGTATGGCTGGGACGGCTGGCTGGGGACCTACTTCGCAAACCTGCCGGACCAGAAGATTACCTTCCTGCTGGCACAGAATATCACGGATGCCGGGACAACGGCCGTAACCCGGAAATGCCGGAATATTCTTGCTGCAAGTATGGACTGCTGATGTATCAGCAGTCCTTATTTTCTTTACAATCCGGCAAAAAATTGTATAATGAATCCATCCGCATGAGTTGAGCGCTGGGAGCGAAAGCACTGGACGCGGGAAAACGCGGAAATAACATTTTGACGACGGGTATCCTGAGTGAACCCGAACGGAGGTATCTATGTCTGGAAGAATCGCATCACAAAAAGTACGGTACATGTGCCTGATCGCAGTATTCATCGCGATCGAATTGCTGCTGAAGCTTTCAGGACTGGGAAATATTCCGATCAATCCCATCCTGAATGTGACGTTGCTGACGATCCCTGTCGCGATCGGCGCTATTTTACTGGGACCGATGGCTGGAACAATTCTGGGGGCGGTCTTTGGAGCAACCAGCTTCATTCAGCCTATGTCGCCTATGGTTGCAGCTTTTATTCCGATCAGCCTTCCCCATACGATTGTGCTGTGTGTTTGCATGCGGGCTCTGATGGGGTTCTGCGTTGGCTGGATCTTCAGGTTTTTCCAGAAGATTGACAAAAAAAGAGTGTTTTGCTACTTTGGCGCTTCCTTTTTCACAGCCTTATTGAATACCATATTTTTCATGGGATATCTTGTGCTTGCTTTCTATAATACAGAGTATGTGACACAGAGAATTGCCAAGCTCGGCGCAATGAATCCCTTACACTTTGTGATCCTGTTCGTTGGGATAAACGGTCTCTTTGAACTGGTAACAACAACCATCATAGGCGGCGGCGTTTCCAAAGGCGTTGACTATGCTTTGAACAAAAAGCTGAAGAGAGGATAAAGTACAATGATCCTGACCATGGACATCGGGAACACCAATATCAAGACCGCTCTGTTCGACGGGAAAGAAATGTATAAATACTGGCGTATGTCCACCAACATTACGTCCACTTCGGATGAATACGGTGTACGCCTGATGTCCATGTTTGCCCATGAGGGCGTGTCCCCGGATGTGGTGGAAGGCATTGTGGTTTCCAGCGTGGTGCCGACCATCAACTACACGATTGAGCACATGCTGCTGAACTACATCGGCAAGACGCCGCTGTTTGTGGCTCCCGGGGTAAAAACCGGCATCAATATCAAGTATGAAAACCCCCGGGAGCTTGGCAGCGACCGGATTGCCAATGCGGTTGCCGCCTATGACGAATACGGAGGACCGTGCATTTTCATTGACTTCGGCACTGCCACCACGTTCGGTGTGGTGGACCAGGAAGGGTCCTTCCTGGGCGGTACCATCTGCCCCGGTATCAAGCTGAGCAGCGAGGCGCTGGTCACCGGAACGGCAAAGCTGCCGCGGTTCGAACTGAACCGGCCGGAAAACGTCATCGGACGGTCCACCCTCACCAACCTGCAAAGCGGTATGTATTACGGTTACGTCGGCCTGGTGCGCAACATCGTGCGCAAGATCCGGCAGGAACTGGGTGAAGACGCCTATGTGGTTGCTACCGGCGGTATGGCGCTGATGATTGCTGAGGAAAGCAATGTGATCGACAAACTGGACGGCCTGCTGACCCTCAAGGGACTGCGGCTGATTTATGAACGGAACCGCACGGCAGGGTGAATCCCTGAAGGCTGTCAGTGCCATGAATAAAGTCGGGTGAAACAAGCGGGCTTCCGAAACGGAGCCGCGCAGATTGAGATTGCGGAGGTAAAGGGACAATGAAAGAGGTAGTGCTGGGACTGCTGGGACTGGGAAACATCGGCGGAGGTGTCTGGGATCTGATCCGGGAGTTCGGCGGTGAAGTCGGGAAGCGCACGGGCGTAAAGCTCCGGGTAAAAAAGGCGCTTGTCCTGGACAAGAAAATCCATGGCGGCAAGGAAGTACCGGATGAAGTGCTGACCACGGACAGGAACGACATTCTGGAAGATCCGGAGATCAATATCGTCTGTGAATTCCTGGGCGGGGAACAGCCTGCGGCTTCCATGATGCTGCGTGCGCTGGAGAACGGCAAGTCTGTTGTGACTGCCAACAAGATGGCCCTTTCCCTTCATTTTGATGAACTGCGGGAAATGGCGAAGAAGACCGGCGCGGGTCTGTACTATGAAGCCAGTGTCGGCGGCGCGATCCCGATCATCAACGCAATCCAGACTCCCTTGATTGCCAATCACATCGAACAGATGATGGGTATTGTGAACGGCACAACCAACTACATCCTGACCCGGATGGCAGCGGAAGGTGCCGAATATGAAACCGTACTGAAGGATGCCCAGCGCCTGGGCCTGGCGGAGCCGAATCCCACGGCGGACGTGGAAGGATATGACGCTGCCTACAAGCTGAGTATTCTGGGTTCCCTGGCATTCCACAGCCGGGTGCTGGTGGAGAATGTGTACCGTGAGGGAATTACCAAGGTCAATTCCGAGGATATTGCCTTCGGCCGGGAAATGGGCTATGTACTGAAGCTCCTGGCGATCGGCAAGGACAACGGCGATTCGATCGAAGCGCGTGTCCATCCTGCCTTCCTGCCCGCGGACCATCCGCTGGCCCGGGTGGACGGCTCCCTGAACGCGGTGTATCTGTACGGCCATTCCTTCAAGGACATGATGCTGGAAGGCCGCGGCGCGGGAGACGCGCCGACTGCCAGCGCGATCGTGGGCGATATTGTGCAGGCGGCGCAGAACGCGGTGCATCCGATGCCCGTGATGCGCAAGGATCCGCTGCCTGTGGCGGATGACTGGTACAGCAAGTACTTTATCCGCATGAAAGCCAAGGATGCTCCCGGCGTTCTGGCGGAGGTTGCCGGCCTGCTGGCGAAGGAAGAAATCTCTGTTTCCGCGATGACCCAGAAGGACGCGGGTCCGGACGGAAAGGCCACCCTGATTATCATCACACACATGGCGCCTGAAAAGGCTGTGCAGCGTGTGGTGAAGGCGCTGAATCCTGAGATCTGCAAGGTTGAGAATGTTATCAGAGTTGAAGGGTGAATCTCTGATGACCTCCGGTGGAGGAAATTTCATCAGAGGGTTTGGAGCGCCCGGAGAAAGAGCCAGTGGCTCTTTCTCAGTGGAAAACGGGCGGCAGCCCTGAGAAGTCAACCGAAACGAGCGGGCTCCGAAGTGCGGAGCCGCGACGATTGAGGTTGCGGATATTGTATAAAGAGGGACATGATGATAAAAGACACCTGGGTCCTTTTTGATCTGGACGGAACGCTGACCCAGTCAGAGGAAGGCATCTGGAACTGCGCAAAGCATGCGGCGAAGGAAATGGGTTTTCCGGAACCGGATGCCGAAACACTGCGCAGGTTTATCGGACCGCCGCTCATGCATTCCTTCCAGGCTTATCTGGGGATGACCCCGGAGCAGGCCGAAGAGGCGCAGCGGATTTACCGGGCGCGGTATACTACGGTCGGCATGTATGAAAACCGGGTGTATCCCGGCATCCGCACAGTGCTCCGGACGCTCTGGAAGCAGGGGGCAAAGGTGGGGGTTGTGACCGGAAAACCCGCGTATCCGACCGGGAAGATCCTGGAACATTTCGGTATTGACCGTTTCATTTCCACGGTGGTCTGTGCGTCAGATGCCCGGGCGGAGAAGGAACACCTGATCCGCGAGGCGCTGCCGGAAAACTACGGGGAAGCCTGGATGGTCGGCGACCGCTGCTTTGATATGGAAGGCGGCCGGGCGGCCGGTATTCATACGCTTGGTGTGACCTATGGCTACGGCAGCGAGGAGGAACTGCTGGAAACCGGCGCGGAGAAGATTGCCCGTACGCCCCGGGAGATCCTGGACATCCTCTGTCCGGAAGCAAAACCCGGACGGGGCGCTTTCCTTTCTGTGGAAGGACTGGACGGAAGCGGAAAGGGAACGCAGATCGAACGGCTTTCAGACGAGCTGGACCGCTGGGGCTTTGAGGTGGTGCACACTCGGGAACCCGGCGGCACGCCTATCGGGGAAAAGATCCGGGAGATCCTGCTGGACCGGGCGAACGAAGGGATGTCTCCTGAAACGGAAGCACTGCTTTACGCGGCGTCCCGGGCACAGCACGTGCGGGAAAAAATCCGCCCCGCTGTGGCGGATGGCAAGGTGGTCCTGTGTGACCGGTTCCTGGATTCTTCCGTGGCTTACCAGGGCGGCGGACGCCAGCTGGGAATCAATGAAGTGCTGGATATCAACGCACCGGCGGTGGACGGCACGCTGCCGGACCTGACGGTTTATCTGGATATTGATCACCGGGAAGCGCTGCGGCGCCGCTGCGCGGCCAGCGAACCGGACCGGATGGAAATGGAAGCGGACAGCTTCCATGCCCGGGTGGAGGATGGATATCATCAGCTGATTGACCGGAATCCTGAACGTTTTGTTGTTGTGGACGCGGGAAAAACCCGCGATGAAATTGCCGGAGAGATCCGGGAAAAGGTGCTGACCCGTCTCATGGAACGTGAGACCGCGGAGGATAAGTGAGCGAACGGATCGTGGTTGGTATGAGCGGAGGGGTGGATTCCTCCGTTGCGGCCCTGCTTCTGAAGGAGCAGGGCTATGATGTCGTGGGCGTTTTCATGAAGAACTGGGAGGAAGAAGATGAAAACGGCACCTGCACCGCTGAGGAAGACTGGCGGGATGTGCGGGATGTCTGTGATCTGATCGGTATCCCCTATTACGGAGTGAACTTCGCCAGGGAGTACTGGGATCGCGTTTTCTCCTATTTCCTGAAGGAATACCGGGCGGGACGCACACCCAATCCGGATGTTCTGTGCAATCGGGAAATCAAATTCAAGGCTTTCCTTGATTTTGCCATGGACCTGGGGGCAACCCGTATGGCCACCGGCCATTTCGTGCGTACGAATGAGGCGGGACAGCTGCTGAAGGGCTCCGACCCGAACAAGGATCAGAGTTATTTCCTATATATGATCCATGCGGAACAGCTGAAAAAATCCATTTTCCCGGTGGGCGGCATGACCAAGGCCCAGGTGAGGCAGATTGCCGCGGACCGCGGGCTGCCCGTCAGCAAAAAGAAAGATTCCACGGGCGTATGCTTCATCGGGGAACGGAATTTCAAGAAGTTCCTCTCGGAATACCTGCCTGCGCAGGCGGGCGATATGGTTTCTCCGGAAGGTGAAGTGGTCGGCCGGCATGACGGCCTGATGTACTATACGCTCGGACAGCGCCGGGGACTGGGGATCGGCGGCCGGGGGGACGGCCGCAGCTGGTTTGTGATCGGAAAGGACCTGGAACATAACCGCCTGCTGGTAGCCCAGGGAGAAGACCATCCCCTGCTGTACAGCACCCGCAGTGTGGCGGATGAGGTGACCTGGGTCGGTGAAGCGCCGGTGAAGGAAGGCGAAATGATTGCCTGTACCGCACGCTACCGGTACCGCCAGCCGGACCAGCCGGTGGAAGCCACCCTGGTGAACGGAAAGCTGCTGCTGCATTCCCTTACGCCGCAGCGGGCAGTGACCCCCGGCCAGAGTGCGGTCCTCTATCAGGGCGATGTGTGCCTTGGCGGAGGCATCATTACAGAAGTACTCGACGCAGGAACCAAGTGATGCCGACGCCAAGAGGGCGGGCGAACCTCTTTCGACCGCCAGTGGCGGAAATCTCGAAAGAGGTGAGGTCATCCGAAAGGGAGTGATCTCCATGGGTTCGGAACGCCCGGAAAACTGCCCAGTGGACAGTTTTCAGTGGAGAACGGGCGGCAGCCCTGGCAAGGGAGTCACGACCATTGAGGATGCGGATGGCATCATTACAGAAGTACTCGATGCAGGAAGTACGGGTGTGGGTAATACATACTTCTGATATGAAAGGAAAACCATGAAAATATACGATATTTCCCAGGAGGTATTCTCCTGCAATGTGTATCCCGGCGATCCGCTGCCGGAGAGACAGGTGATGCTGCAGATTTCAGAGGGTGCCGTCTGCAACCTGACCGCGTTCCGGATGTGCGCCCACAACGGAACGCATGTGGATGCCCCCTATCATTTTCTGAATGACGGCAAAACAATTGATCAGGTAGACCTGAAGCGGTTTATCGGTTATGCGTTTGTTGTGCAGCATGAGGGAGAGATTACGGCAGCGGATGCGGAAGCTATGCTGGAGAAAGCCCGCAGCCTGAACAGTGAGGCAGCGAAGCGGATCCTGGTGAAGGGACCTGCGGTGATGACGGAGGAAGCAGCAGCCGTCTTTGCCGAAGCGGGGATCCTGCTCTTCGGCAATGAATCCCAGACTGTCGGACCGGAGAACGCGCCCATGAAGGTTCATCGGAAGATGCTCGGCGCGGAAATCGTTCTTCTGGAAGGAATCCGGCTGACAGATGTGGAGGAAGGCGTTTATCTCCTGAATGCCGCTCCGCTGAACCTGGGCGGAGCAGACGGGGCTCCCTGCAGGGCGGTCCTGATGGAGCTGTCGGAAGGCTGACTATGTATCCGAACGAATCAGCTGCAGCTGGCTGATAAAGGCAGGAAACCGCCCCAAAAACACGAACATTCACTCAGGCAAATCATGCATTGTACGGAAGCGTTGATTTGCCTGAATTTTTTTGAAAAAAAGCGCCAAAAAGTGCTTGACAAAGGCTTTCTCCTTTGATATTCTATGCAAGCTCGCCCGAGCGAAAGCGAGGGAAGAAGAGCGAAGCGAACCTTGAAAACGATACAGAGAAGAAACGCGCAAACATTAAGGAAAGACTAGCGAAGATTCCAAAGAGTTGAACATCGATAGATGTTAAGGATTAAACGG
>JAEEGL016020158.1_pt1 | contig 11981 bp, 12 predicted proteins | sample 9134231 | NCBI WGS metagenome assembly JAEEGL01 (sample SAMN16246548, study PRJNA631951) | gut metagenome | biome: gut microbiome; feature: rumen; material: fiber-attached | host: Bos | place: Iran: Karaj | collected 2018-10
AGAAGCTTTTCGGTAAAAATGCCATTCTTCGGGGCCTGAACTTCGAGGAAGGGGCCACGGCCAAGGAGCGCAACAAACAAATAGGAGTACATAAAGCATAATGGACAATTACGACGATATCATCAATCTGCCACATTACGAGCCAAAGCATCACCCGAGGATGTCGATGTGGAACCGTGCAGCACAGTTTGCACCTTTTGCCGCACTGACAGGCTATGATGCTGCCATTCAGGACGCAACAGAGAAGATCGTTATGCCATAATTAATATGGACAAGCCGCCCAAATGTTCTCCAGACCGTTATGAGCATAGTCTGTACGCACTCTCAATAGTTCGTAATGCTCATCATTAGACAGTTACTTGAACAATTTCTTATGCAATACAGGCTTATCATTTACTTTCTGATAAGCGAGACGCTCATCTCCATTGGCAAGGTAGATGATGCCACAATAAGTAAAGCCATGCTTCTCGATATTGTGCTGCATAATTCGATTGTCTTGATGGGTATCGATGCGGATGTTTGAATCGTGGGAGAAGCAGAAGTCCATGATGCTGCTGAAAATGCCATGAGCCTCAGGATAGCTGGCGATACGATGGATGACATGATACGGAAGAGTATCATCTATCCAATCACCATTGTATGTCTTTGAATAAGTAGGCTCAGGAGAGGGCAGGAAAGCGAAATAGCCAATAATGCAACCATAATCTTCAATAACAAAGCCACCATGCTTCTCCATATCGCTAATAATAACAGTTTCCGACGGGTACCCTTCTCCCCATTGGTGCATGTTGCCGGATTGCCGCATGATCTTCTTTGCAGCATCCATGACTTTCATAATCTCAGCCATGTCCGTCAATCTTGCTTCTCTGATGTTCCTATTCATGCCTAATAATGCACAAAGTAGCCGGTTTTTACCAATGCACCCGTTTCAAAGTCACTGATAAACCCACGGACAACTGCGTAATAACTAAATACAATTCTTCTTTTCCTTGGCTTGTCTTGCAAACTCAAATAATGATTCTGGCAGATGACAGTAGCCTGTAGGATTCTTGTCGAGCTAGTCCTGATGATATTCTTCTGCCGTATAGAAGTTCTCTAACGGCAATTTCTCTACGGCCAGAGGTTGCTGATAGTTCTTCTGTTCCTCGGCAAACATCTTTTCGATAATGGGCAAATCTTCTGAATCGGTATAATAGATGCCTGTACGATAACGAGTCCCTTCATCATGTCCCTGCTTGTTGAGACTTGTCGGGTCGATGGCCTTGAAGAACATCTGCAACAGGAATTCAAGACTTACCACTTCAGGATTGTATTTCACGTGTACTGTTTCGGCATACCCTGTTGTGTCAGTATAGACTTCTTTGTATGTCGGGCTGGCAGTGTGTCCGTTGGCAAATCCTACAGACGTTTCTACTACGCCCTCAATCTGTTTAAAGTAGTGTTCTGTCCCCCAGAAACAGCCTCCAGCAAGGTAGATGTCCTTGCCACTCTTTATCTCCAAGATACCGTCAACCTCATGCTCAACGAATGGCCCGGCCTTACATTCCAACAAAACGGCTGGTGTCAGGCACTCTAAGCCATGCCATACGGTTTTTGGAATATCCACGCCATAAGTACCACTCTCCTGACTGATAACACAAGTTGCCAGGACCTCTCCATTATCATTGTAGGTTGTCACTCTGACCTTACCCTTTAGGATCACAAAGGTCTCATCCTTGTCAGGATGGTGATGCACTGGGATGAATGTACCTGGCTCCAAAGCATTAAGGAAGCGGTGGCACTTGTCTTGCAAACTTTGGTGGAAGTTGTAATTCATTCTTAGTCTTGGAGATTTCTTTGCTTCTTCCACCACGCCGTTAATCAGTTGTTCGTCTATGATCTTCATATCAATTTATCTTTGTCATGTGATAACCCATACGTTTCAGATGTCTGACGGCTCCATACAGATAGAGCTTGTGCAGCCAGTCTTCACAAATTTTATTTTGCAAAGGTACTCATAATTCCCCGTTTTTTCGTATATTTGCACCCAAATTATGATACTTTATGAAATAAGGAGATATGAAGGTTCTATTGATAAACGGAAGTCCACGTGATAATGGCAATACATTCACGGCTTTGAGTGAGGTGGCTAAGACGCTAAATAACGAGGGTATTGATACAGAGATTATCGCCATCGGAAAACAGGCCGTGCAAGGTTGTATAGCTTGTGGTATGTGTGGAAGGAATGGCGCAAGGTGTACCTTCCATGATGATTTATATTATAAGGTATGGAGAGCTGTAAAGGATGGTATTGACGGACTGGTCGTTGGTTCACCAGTATATTATGGCGGTCCGAATGGCTCACTTTGTGCTTTGCTCGATCGTGTGTTCTATTCTCTGAGCAGTGAACTGCGCTTCAAGCCTGCAGCTAGCGTGGTTGTATGTAGAAGAGGCGGGGCATCTGCAGCTTTCGACCGTTTGAACAAGTATTTCACAATGTCGAATATGCCGCTTGTCAGTTCGCAATATTGGAACATGGCATACGGTCAGACTCCAGGACAGGCTGCACTGGATGAAGAGGGTATGCAGACGATGCGAACACTTGCCCGTAACATGGCATGGATGATTCGCAAACTCAATGTCAGTGAAGAGGGGCATCCTGAGTTGGAGAGTCCGTTGAGAACAAACTTTATTAGATAATCAGGAAATGATATGAAATCGCTTATTCTTTTTATGTTGGCGTTGCTGACGATAGCCGCCTGTGGTAATAAAACAGGCAAGACCATAAGTCCTGCAGACTCAATGGTAACAGACTCTATTGTTGTTCCAGATGAGAGTTATGTTCCCCAACGTTCCGACTTTTCCTTCCACACGGAGGTCCGGACTATAAATGAAGATGATGAGGTACGTTGGGACACGATAGTTGTCTATCTGACAGATGCGTGTGGACAAACGGAATATCTTTATACTCAGGCATTACCATTGGACACAGTTCAATGGAACAAAGGTAGTATAGGAGAAATCACAGAGGATGACTGGAATTTCGACGGCATACCCGATCTTCAGGTGTGTACTGGACCGATGAACGGCTTTGGCAATTACACTTACGATGTATGGCTCTGGGACGACCAGGCACACATATTTGTGCCTTTGGAAGACATCAGTGGCATCTTCGACCCCTATGTTGACTCTGATAACAAATGTATTGTGAGTACCTGGCGATTGGACGATGAAGTGGAAATTGTGAGATACAAATGGAAAGACGGAAAGCTCGTCGAGTCAGATCGTGAGGAAATGTCCTATCGTGACCTGACGGAAGATTAAATGTCCCTATGGTTTCTTACTGTTAGGGTAGATAATCTGCGACGTATAGTGCCTGCGGGAATTTCATGACGCTATACATGGGGAAACGGCTTGTAGCATCAATACTACAAGCCGTTCCACCTTTTTTGATATAGCCACCCGCTCGGCTTTGCCGCTTTGCCTTGCAAAGAACCACCTCACTCTGAGCAACAATAGTGAGCGGGGATACAAGAGAAAACGATTAATAGTTACTTATGCATTTTACCAGATTCTGATACGCTTTTTCTTAGGGATGAACAGCTTGCCTTTCTTGATGTTGAAGGCTTCGTACCACTCGTCGATCTGAGGAAGGGCACCGTTTACGCGCACCAGATTGGGAGAGTGGACGTCTTGATTGAGGAGCATGTCCATATACTGCTCACGGTTGTTGCTGGCCCATACACGAGCCCAACCTAGGAAGAAGCGCTGGTCGGCAGTCAGATCGTCGATGATGCGGTTGTTGCCAGTGTTGTGGAGTGCCTGCAAGGCAATGTGAAGACCGCCATTGTCGCCGATGTTCTCGCCAAGTGTCAGTTGGCCGTTTACCTTCTTGCCGTTCACTACCTCGATAGTAGAGAAATAGTCAGCCAGTCGTGCGGCGCGCTTGTCGAAGGCGGCCTTGTCGGCTGCTGTCCACCAGTTGCGTTGGTTGCCTGTGACATCAAACTGACAGCCCTGATCGTCGAAACCGTGGCTCATCTCGTGACCAATCACACCACCGATGGCTCCATAGTTCTGAGCGTCGTCGGCCTCAACATCGAAGAAGGGTGCCTGGAGGATACCTGCAGGGAAGCAAATCTCGTTGGTGGTGGGGTTATAGTAGGCGTTGATGGTTTGGGGCGTCTTGTGCCACTCTTCCTTGTCAACAGGCTTATTCACCTTGCGGTTCAGACCGTCAATCCATTTCCATTCGCTCACGTTGGCCAGGTTCTCGTAAAGCGATAGCTGGTCGTCAATCTGTATCTGGCTGTAGTCCTTCCACTTGTCGGGATAACCTATCTTGATGTGGAAGTCGGCTAGTTTCTTCTTGGCCTCGGCCTTTGTGGCGTCGCTCATCCAGTCGAGGGCTTCAATACGCTGGCCGAGGGCTGTCTGCAAGTTGCGAACCATCGTAAGCACGCGCTGCTTGCTGGTCTCGGGGAAATACTTCTCACAGTACATTTTACCTATAGCATCGCCCAAGACACCGTTAACCAAAGCGGTGGCCTGCTTCCATATAGGGTCGTCCTCGGGTTGACCAGTCAGCGATTGTACAAAAGTGAAGTAGGAGCGGCGCAGTTCCTGTGTCAGACAAGAGGCGGCACCAGAAATGACGCGCACCTCGGCGTAGGCCTTCAGGTCGTCGAGCGGGGTGTCGGCAAGTATCTTCTCCACCTCATGCAGCTGCTCAGGCTGTCCCACCACAAGCTGCTTGAAGGCAGGGAATCCCGTTACCCAGAATACGGTAGGCCAGTCAATGCCTGGGAAGTCGCGCACCAATTCGTCGTAAGTCATCTTATGGTAGTTGGCGTCAATGTCGCGCAGCTTCACATTGTCGTAGCTGGCCTCGGCAATCCGCTTCTCAATGGCATACACCTTCTCCATTTGCTCTTGGGCCGTCGCCTCGTCATAGCCCAGCGACATGAACATACGCTTACAATAGGCTTTGTAGGCCTCACGCACCACCTGTGTCTGCGGGTCGTCATTGAAGTAATAGTCGCGATTACCCAGTCCGAGTCCTGCCTGCGAGATGCTGACGATGTTATTATCGGCATCTCTGAGGTCGGCACTCGCTCCCCAGGCATACATCATGGTTGCCTCGCCACGGCGATCAATCTCCGCGGTTACACGCTGATATTCTTTACGGTCCTTAATGGCACGAATCCGCTCGATATAAGGCATGATGGGTGCAAGCCCCTGCTCGTTGCGCTTTACGGTGTCCATCATCTGGTTGTAGAGCGTACCAATCTTATAGCCCAACGAACCTTTCTCCTGCGGTTTGGTCGCGAACTCCAGAATCATCTCCTGAATCTGCTTCTGGTTCTGTTCGTAGAGGTCGAGGAAAGCACCGTTGGTCATTTGGTCGTCGCGCAGCGGATGCATCTTGAGCCAGTTGCCACAGGCATATTCCACGAAGTTGTCACCTGGTCTCACGTCAAGGTTCATGTTTGCCTTGTCGTAACCCTTTAATTGTTGTGCAGAGGCTGTTGCTCCGCAAATCAGCATCATTGAGAGGCTGAAGATTTTGAATAATTTATTCATACCTATATAAATTTTAAAACGTCCTTTTGACGCTGCAAAAGTACAAATAACTACACTTTCCGCCAAATTTCTGGGATAAAATGCATAAAAATGTGATGAGTGGTAATGTGGGAAGTAGATGATTCCACAATATGTGCCCAGACATTAAGCTATAGAGATACTTAAAGATTGTTGAAAATTTGGTGTTTCGCTCATATATTCGTACCTTTGTGCCATTAATATGAGAAATATGAGTGATATGAAGAAGATTTTGACTTGTTTATGCGCTGTGTTGGGACTGAATTCAGCATGTGGCCAAGGTATTTTTGAGAATACTGATGTTCAAGGTTTTGCAAAACTTGTTGCTGATAGTAATGTGGTGGTGCTTGATGTGAGAACAGCCAGCGAATTCGCTGAAGGCCATCTCGAGAGGGCTATTAATATCGATTATCATCAGAACGACTTTGTGGAAAAAGCAAAGGCAACTCTATCTATGGATAAGAAAATTGCTGTCTATTGCCGAAGCGGACGACGTTCAGAAGGTGCGGCAAAGAAACTAGGTGAAGCTGGCTATAAACTGGTGAACCTGAAAGGCGGTATCATCGCTTGGAAAGAGGCTAACATGCCTGTAAAGAAAGAATTGGTAAAGACACAGTATTTGTTGCCTACTGGCGACAGTTCGATGGATGAGAAGGAAAGACCCCTTATTGAGGTCTACCTGCCCATGCCTGAACAGGCTAATGGCTGTGCTGTTGTTCTTTGTCCTGGAGGTGCCATGAGGTGGTTGTCGTGGGAGAGTGATGTCGTGAAAATGGCTGCCTTCTTGAATGAACATGGTATTGCTGCTATTGGCCTGCGCTATCATCTGAATAAGGGTGGGGGACAGATGCCACAGGGCATGCAGATGCCGCCGATGGTTGACGTGACGCATCCTGAGCAATTTCCACAGGCTGATGCCAACCCCATGCACTTTGCTTATGGCGACTCCATTATCTGCTTGGCAGCTGAGGATGCCAAGGCTGCCATCCGAATGGTGAGGGAACATGCTGACGAGTGGCATATTAGCAAGGATAAGATAGGTTATATGGGTTTCTCGGCTGGTGGCGGAGTGGCTATTGCCGCTACGATGTCAGCAAAGACTATTGAGCGACCAGACTTCCTTTGTACAAACTTCGGGCCATCGTTGATGCCTGTCACCGTACCTGCTGATGCACCTCCCTTGTTAATCATGACACGTGTGGATCATCCGAATGTGGCAGCTGGTCTTGTGGCACTATTTATGGAATGGAAGAAGGCTGGCGCTAATGCAGAGTTGCACATGTATGGCGACGGCAAAGGCCCATACGAACTGATGCCTGAGACGGGTGAGACTACTACAGAATCGTGGAGTCGTCAACTGATACAGTGGTTAAAGGCCAAGAGGTTTTATCCTTGATAACTCTTCCGTTATCGTCATAATATATTTGTTTTATAACACTTTCTTTACTCCAGGAATCATTCTGATAATCCATGTCAGTAAGAAAGCAAAGATGGTGGTGACGATTCCGATGAAAAGGAATTTGCCAAAGGCTCCCATCCAGATACTGTCAACTACATTCTGTAGGACTATCATCAGCAACAAGTGGAATACGTAGGCACCATAGGACTGGGCAGTACACCATTGCCAGAAACGGGAGGTGCCACTGACAAACTCACGGAACAGCCATATCAACCCGAAGCTGATAAAAATACACATCAGCGACTCGTAGATGCCGAACCATTGCCAAACAAAATCATTCCATGGTCCGCCATCACGCAGATAGTTTCCTACAGCCAATGCTACGCCAATGAGCAAGGACAAAAATCCCGTTCCGTTACTCATTTTATCGAGCCACTGGAAGCGATAAGCCAAGATGCCCAATATGAACATGATAACATATTGGAGATAGTGGGCTGGCTCCATTGGCAGGGGAATGATGCCAAATGGCCAGATCCAATGGTCTTGAGGACTGACCTGACGGATGAAATAACTACCAATGCCCATTACCATAGCAACGATTAGTAATCCGATGATGGTGGGCTTGGAACTACATATTTTGTCAATAGGCGACACCCAAAGACGAATCAAAGCATAGACGAGACAGAAGACCAATAGGCTCTCGACAAACCACATGTGTCCAATTTCTGGCTTACCAGTCAAGACGCAGATGATGGCACCCATAAAGAGTAGGGGAATACCCAGGCGGAGAAGTTTCTTTTGAATAAACTGTTTGTAACCTTGTTTGTCAAAACTCCTTGGTACGAAATAGCCCGATATAAAGAAATACAGTCCCATGAAGAAGGCAGCGTTAGTAGAGAAGAAATGCCAGATCCAAGGCATAAATTCAGCAGGGTTGGATGGCGTATAAGCCCAATCGCCACCATTGCCATATGCCTGTCCGGCATGATGCATGATCACCAAGACTGTCAGACAAACCTTCAGATTATCGAGATAATAGAGACGTTGCATATGTCACCTATGATTTAACTATTTGACGATGCAAAGATACAGAAAGTTGCGGATTCTATACTATTCTTATTGCCTTATGACACTTTTGTTTGTCTTTCTCCGACAATTGTGGATGCATCGCTGTACCACCACGTTCGATGGTTGTAACAATCTTAAAGCCGGAATAGCGACAGATTTCACACATGGCGCGGATGGCACCACGCGATTGCTTGAACCAGATGTTCCAAGGCCAAGGGGTGGTGCAGGTACTGATGAGGATACACTTTTTCCCCTTCATCAATGGCTCTGGGAAACGAGGTGTATCGCGCATCATGCCATAGACGATACGGTCGAATAGCAACTTCATCTGTCCTGGGATATTACCCCAATAGCAGGGTGCTCCCATAATGATAGCATCGGCTTCCTGCATCATCTTCAAAACGCGTTGAGAATCATCTTCTCCCAGTACACACTTACATTTGGTTCGACAGGCCATACAGCCTAGGCAGGGTTTTATGTTCAGGTCGTTAGTGTAAACTGTTTGAATCTGGTCGCCTCTCTGTTCTGCGTCTTGTCGCATGATGTCGAGCATCTGTGAAATCAACCCCTTTTTCTTTGGGCTTCCGTTTATTATCAATATGTTCATTGTTATTTGGACAATCGTATCATTTATTGCTTTTTTATCCATGTCAGTTTGCGCCATATGCCCTCCAGCGGTCCGCGTTGATGATTGCTAAACCAGAAGCGAGCGAAGCAGTACTGTCCGATAACCATCGCCACTCCTACCATTACGGCGTAAGTGATGCCCAATTTATAATAGCAGGCGAGGCCGTAGCCACAGAAGATAGAACAGCCAATGATGGATTGCAGCAGATAATTGGTGAGACTCATGCGACCGAATATGCACAAGTGATGGAGCACACTTCGCACACCCCCGAATGCATACCATGCAGAGACCACAGCCGAGACAATCATCAGGAGGATAATGAGGTTGTAGATAGGCTTGAGCCACATCTCGATGTCGCCAAAGTCCACAAAACTCAGGCCAATGACAATAGCGGCAGATATCATGAGTATCTTATGCCAGATTTGCAGGTTTTGCCCCTCGTTGTAGAACAATCGATGGCGCCCTAATTGCATGCCGAGGATGAAGAGACACATCAACTGCGTCAGGCGTCCACTGAATACATTGAAACGTAGATTAACCTCGAAGCCGTACCGCAGGTTAGTGAGGGTGTTCTGCCAGAACGTAGCGTGTTCATGTGCACTGTTGATAATCCCTGAGATCTCGTAGAAGCGGGTATGGTCGATCGTGTAGCCTGTCAGCAGGCAGAACAGTTCCACGGGTTGGATGGCCAGCAGGCCGATGATGCACCAAACCGCCTTTGACGGCAGATAACTGATAGGGATGAGCAGCAGGCCATAGCACGCATAGAGCATCAGGATGTCGCCGTCGTAGAAGGCAACGTTGATGATACCAAACAAAAAGAGCAGACACATACGCCAGGCGAAGCGCCCAGAGAAACATTTGCCTTTCTGCTGTTGGTTGTCATTCATGATGAAGAAGCTCAGTCCGAAGAGCATAGCGAAGATACCGTACATCTTACCAGACAGTAACCATGCTAACACGTCGGCCACTGTCTGGTCAGAGGGTAGCGCGTGGATGATGGTCTCTTGCGTGAAGATGTTGAAATGTTCAACAGAGTGATACAGGATAATGCCAGCCACAGCGATTCCTCGCAAGGCATCGGCCACGTCAATGCGTGTATTGGGTAAATTTTTAGTTGTATACATAAATAATATGGTTTGACCGTGCAAAGATACTAAAAAATTAATTCTTAATATCAACTCCTCCCAAGAAATTATCAGCTATGATGTGGAGGCATGGTGCTCCCTCGCCAGCTATATGCGTAGCATGATTGCCTACGCCGCCAATAAAACTACGGCTCTTAACCACCACGTTCACCGTTTGAGGCACAATGAGTTCTACGCCGCCACAGAAGGTATGGATTTCGATTTCCTCGTCTTCGGTAATGGTGGCATTTCGCAAGTCCATACGGATACCGCCACAGAATGCGTCGAGACGGGCTCCATGGAACACTTCTCCACGATAGATATACTCATCGCCGCCATAGTGAACGTTGCAGCAGATACGCTTACCGTCCTCTCCAATCGGCAATGGACGCTGTAGCCATTGGTCTGGGTCGCGACGGTAACTGTTCACAATCACCAGAGCACCTAAGTAGATCAATGCTGCTGGAGCAATGTAAGCCGTCCAAGGCTGGCGCCATAGCCAGTCGTTCTCAATGATTCCCCACATGTTAGCCAGTTTCCAGGCACCAGCTACAATCAATAGAATTCCAATAATCGTTCTTGGTTTCATAACTTTATTTTTTTAATAATATATTTTTCGAGTGCAAAGTTATGATGTATCATTCTACCCTCCAAAAAACTGGGATATTCTGTATGGATTTGTGATAAACGGGCATAAATGGGTGATAAAAAGGCTAAAAAGTGACGAGCAGAAGAAATTATTATTAATTATCAATGGTCAATTATCAATTTTTTATTATCTTTGCCGACTGTATGAACCAAGATCATAAAGAAACCATCAGTATCCGTGTTATCAGCTGCGCCTTCATGGTGCTGGCGATAGCCATTTTTAAGCCTTTCGGCCTCGAAGTGTGGCAATGGCAGGCATATGTTCATTTGCTTTGTATCTTTGCATTGGGCTTGTTCAGCTGTTTACTGACAGAAGTCTTTCTGCGATACGTTGTCCATATGCCCCGTTCCTACGATCGTGGCGTCAGCTACATCATTAGCCGCAATCTCCGCTTTCAATGCATCAACACGCCGTTAGTGTCGCTGCTTATCTGCCTCTACCGTCATTATGCGATGAGTGGTCTGGTAGAGGGCAACAAACTGTCTTTGAGCAATTATTTGGAGACATTGGTGATTATCGCCTTCCTCTCCTTTGCCATCGGACTCTACTGGAGATTTAAGTTCCGTAGTCGTTATCTGGCTGTAGAACTCGAGGAAACCAGACTGCTGAACGAACAGCTGAAGAAACTGCAATCTTCCAACGATGAGTCACCGTTAATGTCTGAGGGTTCTCACCTTGCAAGTGGCCAGAGGGCGAGCGGTGCCAATCAGGATTCACAGATAACACTCGAAGGCAACACCACCGAACATGTTACCCTTGATATTACACATCTATTATATATAGAAGCTGTTGGCAACTATGTAAAGGTCTGCCAATTGCAGGATAAGGATGTGCATACCAATATGCTCCGTGCCACGATGAAACAGATGGAAGACACGCTGCAAGCCTATCCCATGATTGTCCGTTGCCATCGTGCCTTTATGGTCAATCTCGGCCAGGTGGAGCAGATCTCCTCTAATTCTCGCGCCTTGCAACTCGTGATGCGTCACAGCCATGATGCCATCCCCGTCTCCCGCAGTAATATCAATAAGATAAAGGAACTATTGGTGACATAAGATGATGAACATAAGCGACAAAATAAAGAAATGAATATGAAAAAACCAATCCTTACAGCCATCATTCTTTTGCTGGCATTATCATTACAAGCACAAAAGCGGGTGAATAACCGTATGTACAACCCCGACCCAGCCCCTGTGGTCTCAGGTGATCGTCTCTATGTGTTTACAGGTCATGATCTGGATACAGCAACCTACTTCCGCATGCCCGATTGGCAGGTGTTTTCCACCACCGACATGGAGCACTGGACGGATCACGGCATAGTGCTGACCACTGCCAACTTCAAGTGGGCCAAGCAGGGCGACAATGCCTGGGCTTCGCAGGCTATTGAGCGCAACGGGAAGTGGTACTGGTATGTGGCCGCAGAAGATACCACCAAACATCTCCATGGCATTGGCGTGGCTGTAGCCGACCGTCCGGAAGGTCCTTGGGCAGACCCCATCGGGAAACCGCTCATCCCTGGCAATTGGGGCT
>JAEEGL010279149.1_pt1 | contig 11980 bp, 12 predicted proteins | sample 9134231 | NCBI WGS metagenome assembly JAEEGL01 (sample SAMN16246548, study PRJNA631951) | gut metagenome | biome: gut microbiome; feature: rumen; material: fiber-attached | host: Bos | place: Iran: Karaj | collected 2018-10
CTGAGCCTTCAACCTTACTACCCATTTCTTTCGCAGTATTACCGGTTTTTTCTAAAGTCCCCTCTAATTCAGAGGCCATTTCTTTAGATGCTGCTGTAGATACTTCTTTTAAAAGATTTAGTAAACGAGTTAAATCCTCTATATTTTTAATTTGTTCTGGAGTAAAATTTAAACTCTCAAAATCAAAGCCGCCTTTTTGTAAGTCTTTTACTAAATCTTTTATTGTTCTGTTTTTAAAATCTTCTAATTTTCTACTAGCTTCATCTACTTGTTTAGACAAATTTTCAACATTTTGTTCTGCTTTAGTTTTTGACGTGGCTGTTTTGTCACCACTGACAGCCATGTTATTAATCTTTTGAGCTAAAGTATCATACTGCGCAATTAATACATTTAAAGCTTCTTCTTGTTTTTTAAAATCTTTACCTTCGGTAGTTAAAAAGAAATTACCCTTTCTTCCGCCATTTGGCCCTAAGTCAACCTCGATATCTTTATATTTTTTATCAGTATCTAATCGTTTTTGCGCAGCTTTTTGAGCCTGCTCATATTGCGCTCGTTGTACTGTTAATTGGTCTTTTAAATTTTTTAATTGAGCGTCAGCAGCATCTTTTTGAGACTTACTAACTATTTGAATATTAGCGTATTTTTCTTTATTTTGGATAGCTTTCTTTAAACTTTTTTGTAAATTTTCTATTGTTTTTGTCTCATTAGTTAACTCAGTTTCATATTTTTTAGTGGCAGCGGTAAGCAGTTGCATTTGTTTTCCATCTTCTTTTAAAGAACTAGAAAAAACGCCTTTGCTTTCAATATTATTCAAAAGCTTATTATAGAGTTCTTGAATTTTAGAAAAAGAAGCTTCTACTTTCTTAGAATCAACAAATCTTAATTCATTTTTACCTACATATCCGTTTAAACTATCAATCTCATTTTTAATTCTAATAATGACTTTAGTCAGATCGGCGTTAAGAGTCTTAGTTAAATCAAGTTGATTAATAGAACTTTCAATTTTATTAATTCCAGCAAGAAAATCTTTTATATCACTAGCTATATTTAATTTAATTGTCTTATCATTAGCCATATGATCTCCCCCAATAAAAAATCAGCATTAGTCAAAACTAATGCTGATATCTTTAAATATCACTATCTATATCTTCATCGAGAAAGCGCAATTCCATTACAATGGTGTTTCCTCGTGACCCAGTAGGACAAGCAACTGCGTCGCATCTACCCAATACGGGTGTCGCCGTTCCTCCTAACTTTATAGATAAACTAGTCATTAGTTTCAACTTTGGTATCGTAATTATTCCAGTACGTACCATACCAGTTATATCATCTTTTACTCGCGTCTTACCCTGCAAGGTAAGGAACCCATTACTCAACTGCGAACCAATTCGCAGTATCTTTGCACCATTGTCATAACGAGAATCATAATCTAATAAATAATCTCGTCCAACTACTAAATTCGCAATACCGCCATCAATAGGTACATAATCAGTTATTTTTTCACCAGTATCCGTCCTATACACAAAAAGATAATTATAAATATCATCTTCAAAGAGTATCGCGCCTTCGTCATTAGCAGTTTTAATTATTCTTTTATTTATATAAATTGGTTCATCTTGTTCGATAGTAACCAATCTAGAATTCGTCATTACAGCCAATTGTTCAGTAGAAAAAATTCCTTGAGTCAGCACAACGCCAACATCTTTAACAGATTCCCACCAAACCCTATCTCTATCTTCATAACCACCGTGCGCGGTTACAACATTCAGATGTTCTGTAAAACTGCCCAACTGTATTTTATCAAATGCAGCAACAGTTTCATTGGCCTGTATATTTAGCTCCTCTATATTAGAAGTAGCTTTTAAGGTAACATCGTATAGTTCTTTGAAGCTAAATTCAGCCATCTTTTACCTCCAACTATATAAAAGGGGAGGATAGCGAACTATCCTCCCCATTATCTTCTTTTTGAAGAAGATTGTTAATCAAATTATTTACGTTTTCTAGAACGTTTTTTCTTTGATGTCACGATTTCTTGAACTATCTGTTCAACAGGTAATTCAAGGCCCGCTTCTTTTACTACCTCTTTCGTTCCAGCGGTGAGAAACGAAAGGTTACTCATTGGGTTACTGGAGTAAGGCTGTGGTTATGAATGAGAGTTGCACTATCGGTAGTAGAAGGATCAGTACCGTTAAGAGCATCGTATTTAACGAGTTTCATCATAACGCCATCAGCAGGACGCATTACTCTGAGGTTCATGTTGAATACAGAAGGATCGCCTTCAGCTTCAAGAGTAATAGTGTTTTCTGAAGTAACCTTTGCTTTAGGAATAATGAACTGGAAGAATTCATCTTTACCAGAAGCTTCAGAACGAGCGAAGGTATCGCCAGTTACATAATAAGTTCCTGGGAAGGAATTAGCAGAGATTTCGATAACTGAACCATTAACAAGAATGTCAAAGGTGCAGAAATACTTAGCAGTATTAGTACCAGTTACCCAGTCTACCTGACCAGTACTTGCACCACTTGCTACAACCTGTACTCCGGCTTCGTTATAAAACTTTGGATTAACTTTAGTATATAACTTGCCATCTGGGCCTTCATACTTTGCTTTCCAACCACCATCATCGGTAGAAGAAGGAAGAGCACTACCAGTTAAAGCAACTGCATTAAATTCCTCGGTTTTCATGATGTAGGCAGACTGGCCGGAATAACCCTTGACTTTGCCATTACCAAACATGATTGCCATAGACTTAGCAGAGAAGAGGGCGTCTTCGAGGGTGACGGTAATTTCCTTACCATAGTCCCAAATAATCAGAGGAGCATTACCCTTACCGCCGTTAGCAGAAGCGTTTTCCGCAGTCTGTTCAATAGTAGAAACCTTAAGGGTATCAAGATAAAGAACAGGATTGGTTGGCTTACCATTACTATCAAGATCATAGAAAGTAACGTCTGCAACTTCTTTGATTCCATAGCGGTCTAAAATACTTGCCATATTAATGTGACCTCCTATGTGTTAGTCATAATTATGTATCCAATATTTCGGTTTTACTTTTTTAGCATCTGCGCCAGCCAATAGGCTTCTGATGTCAACATTGTACTTCTCTTTATCTTGATAAGTCCTCATTAAACTATCAATAGACGCATAGCTTATCTCTCCGATATTAAGTGGAGTAAGTCCAATTCCCATACAGCAAATTGCGGTTAAGCAACTTACTAATTTTAAACCCATTCCTTTTTTGGCTTTTATCTTATCACGATAGCGAGCCTTTGCTTTAATTCGTTTAACACGAATATCCTCAGTTGGGTCGGGCGGTTCTATTTCTTCTGCGCCAACGGCAAGTCGAATGCTATTTTGAAAATCGAAAAAATTAGTATCATTAATTAATGCCAAATCAGTAATAGATTTGGCATTAACTACTTCATCTGTGAGTTCACCAATTAAAATTTGTTTTGCATCTACAAGTAAAGTGCAGTCTTGATGAATAAATAACTGAAAAGCCTCTTTCACCAAATCTGCATATTCTTTACTATAGTAAGCGTTTATTAACAAAAATTCAAAAGGAGTTGGTAAATTTTCAAAGTTATCGTTTTTGTTAGCTAATTCATCCTCAATTTCTTCTTGACTAATAGTTAATAATTTAAAACATTGCCAAAATTTCGGATTCGCGGCGACTTCGCGCACTGTAGGTGGATAGATAGTTATCTTATCCGTGAACTTCGAGGGCGCGCCAAGGAAGTATGCCGCATTAGTCATAACTTGTTATCATAAATCTTTGTATAAAAGCAGTCATCTCATTAGAACCAAAATTGTAATCAAAATCGCCGCCTTTTATCTTACCTAAACCATTTATGGTTCTATTATCAAGACTGTCTTGAATTTCACCCATAATAGCATATGGGCGTAAATCAGAGTCTTTTATAATCCATTGAGTAATTGGCACAAAGACTTCAATGGTAATTTCTACCGCTCTGAATTCTTCATTACCAAGCCTCGTAGTATTCGATACAAAGACAGAAATTGTAGACTTTGCATCGTCCTTTAAATCCAATCTTGGAACTAATTTAATTAACTTATTAAAAATCCAGTCTTTCTTTTGCTGTTTAGTTAATGGTGTCTGTGATAATGGGTCTTGATCGGTATACCACAAAAGATTAACTAAATTATCATTTTCCATTAAATAATTTACAATCTTCTGAGTATTTTTCCCAATTTCACGGGTAAGTCGATTTCTTTTTACTTCCATTACTCTTCACCCCCAGTTAACCAATAATAATCATCTTTTTGGTCGTCCGGAATTACAGCAGGAATATCAATTTGCGACTCATCACGCACGTAAACTGGATCAACAGTAACATATTCAACTCCAGGAGTTGATTGAGTATCATAGCCAGTAACTACAAATGCTTCTGTTACATCATTTTCACCATTTGGATGAATAGTAAAGTAATTATCCTTTTTAATATACTTGTTAAAAGGACAAATAAAATGACGAACAGTCATAGGCTCATTATAAATTGTTTTAGCATCTCTTGAACGAATAGTATCAATAATAGGCAACTGCTCTGGGCCATAAAAATAACAAACCGCAGAGTGCGCGCCATCGTCATTATTCCACTCAATTTCATGAGTCATCTTTAAAACAATATAACGATTATAACCACTAGCTTTCATACTCTCCAAATAATAAATCATCCAAAGAAAACTATTAGTATCATCTAACTGTTCTCCATATTGATAATTTTTATTTGGAATTCTTAAAATAGTACCACCAGGAATGTCCATATCAACTCTCAATAATAAATATTGAATAGTTTCAGAAGTATCCTGTTTATATCTCTCAAGAAGACCAGGCACTATTTCATTATTATAAACGAAGTCAACTCTATAAATTGACTTCTTAAGTAAGTCTTCAAATACTCGTTCGCGTTGTCCTTGAATACGAGATTGATAATCTAAACCATAACGGTTTAAACGTTTCAAATAAACATCTTCGTAGTATCCCATTATTCTTTAGAGATAAGGCTCATACAATCGAACACAGTAGTTCTAAAGTATTCATACCTTAAGTAGCGGAGTGATGATAATTTTGCATATAAAGTGTAATAATTAATCGTTTTTTGAGATTCGTCCCAGCCCATTAGCTCAATAAGAATAGAATCAAGGAATTTCTCCCAATCTCTGTTCTTTTCATACTCACAAAGCAAACCAAAAAGTTTTCCTTTTAGTTTGTTTCCATAGGCTTCTTTAATTATTGGATTCAATTTACATCACCAGCCATTTTACTATAATCAAATGGCTTGCCGCCTCTAGAACGATAATAAATACTTTCTTGCCAAAGGGCGTTATATCGTTCCTCTTCTAGCATAGCCTTTAATTTATCGAGCAAATTGGCTTGTGAAAAATCTCTTTCCTCATAAAGTGGTTTTACATTTTCCCACGTCATAATTGAACGGTTTAACCATTCACACTTCATAAAATTGGCTAAAATAGAGATTTCTACAGTACTAAGGTCTCCGCTAAATACCTCATTACCTTCTCCATCATCAACAATCTCTAAGGACACGCGTGGAAACTTAAACCAAGGAATGGCTGCATCTAGCAACTGGCGCCAATCTTCTTCGCGCTCTTCTTGCATCCACTCAGGCCAATCGTCTTCAAGTATGCGAGCTAAAAAAGCATCATATACCTTGGTGAGAGGGGTCATATTATTCCTCCTCGGCTTGTCTCTTTAATTCAATTGATTTCATTAAATGCACGCCGCATTTTTCATCGATAATAGGAACACGGTCTAGTTTAAGTTCTTCAACATGGTCGGCCGCATACTGAACTAGCATCTGTCTCTGGTCATAAGAAAGTTTTTCAATTTCTTCTTTGAACTGATACAGCGGCATAAGACCAATAAGTCTCTTCATATAAGAGTCTTCCATTTTAACTACGTTGACAGGTTCAGTAGCATCTTCGGGTTCTAGACCGACAGTTTTCTTAAAGTCCATATCATCGGTATAAAGAATACCATGAGTAAACATATATTCAATGCCTGGATCATAATAAGCTTCTACCAAAGTCTCTCTATCAAAAGAAAGCTTTGCGCCCTTCTTCTTCCAAGTCTTCTGAATATTAGTGTTAGGAATAAGAACGCTAACACTATGATTTACCATACTTTCAACATAAACTTTGTCTTTGTTTTCCATTGTTAAATTTCTCCTTTTAACTCAATAAACGATAAGGGGAGCCTTGCGACTCCCCTTACTTATCTCTTATAGCTTAGAATCCGTAAGGATTGGTAGCAGTTGGGAGACTGGTGTTCTGATAGATACCCCAGTTATTATACGCAAGAATAGCGCAACCCATCTTTTTGTAAGCGTGGATTTCCATAGAGTTGTCGCGGTTGGTGAAGTCGTGGATCTGAGTCTGTCCTTCGAGAGCAATCTTGACAACCTTTTCCTTGCCGGTAGGAAGTACGTAAGCAAGCTGGCTGTTAATCCAATACTTATCGTTATTCTCGTCGATGAAGCTCTGTGGGAGTTCAACAACAGGAGTACCACGGAAGATCTGGATTTTTCCAGTTCTATGGATAGATTCGATATCACTACCTACTGGGTTGGTTACTACGCTGCCAACAAGTGGAGATGGCAGATAAGTAGGAAGAATAACGTCCGGACCCATAGCGGTAATAAAATCATTAGTAGCAAAGATAGCAGCATCGCCATAAGCCTTAACGGTGTTGACGATTCTAGCCATTTCTTTGGCATCGAAATAGTTAGCACTGTGACGATTCTTTGCTGGGAAGAGAGTGGTCATAGAAGCGGCAGCATTGTTGAGAGCCTTCTGTACTTCGTAGTAAACGGAATCAGCAAGACCTTCGGTCATAACTTCCATAACGTCAGCAAGAACTTCCGCTCCATCGAGCATACGCTCGAAATCGATGGTGACAGCTCCGCCAACGGCATGTGCGGTTATACCAAAGGTTTCTTTATCAAGACGGAAGGTTTCGTATACGCCAGAAAGACCAACCTGAGTGAGGAATTTCTTTGCGCGCATCTTGCCTACGCTCTTCTTGAAGATAGCGGTCTGTCCCTGTGGAACAACCTGAATTTCTGCGAAAATGCCGAGAGAATCAATAACCTTCTTAGGAACGATTTCATCAGCAGTTTCAATAATAATATCATAAATGTCATAACGATTTCTCATAAAATCGTTGACAGAACCAGCCATCGCCTTGAGTTCGTCACGAAGAGCTTCGTTTACGTTCTCAACACTAAAATTAGCAGGTGCAGTACCTCTAGCAGCGTGAAGTGCGAGTTCTTTTACTTCTTTTAAAGTAGCCATTGTTTTACCTCCCACTTAGCATGCAACTACCTGAAGTTTCAGAGCAGGAGAACCATCAGGCATAGTAGTAACTTCAATAACTTCAAAGGTTGGACCAATAGCAGAACCATCAGCAGCAGCAGCAACACGGATATAACCGTTGTCAGCAGCCATTATGAAGCCAACCTGTCCAGCAGCAAGAGTAAGAGCATCATCATATACGATAGTATTGGTGGTGAACTTATCGCCTACTGCGAAATAGCCGAGTCTAGGAAGGAAGGAATCCTTATCAAGCTTGAAGTTCTTGAGTCCAGGAGTTCTTTCATCATAGATGTGTTCGGCAGAATAATGCAGTGCAAAAAGTTTGCTGGTAGCAGCAGGATATCCAACAGTACGAGTGGTGTTGTCAATAGCAAGAACCATGCCGTTTTCAACATAGTCAATGCCATTAGCAAGTTTGCACTGTGCCTCAATACGGCCATCTCTACGGAAAGCAACATTATTGAGTTCAACCTGGCCATATCCCTTACCGGCATTTAATTTAACATCAGCCATGTTATTCCTCCATTATCTTTTAGCGTATTTGCTAAGGATACCCTCAATTCCAGTAGGAGTTGAATTATCTTTTGGAATAAACTGAGGGTCATTGTTAGTAGTGAAAATAGTTGGGCTTGATTTCTTAAGTTCGTATGCGAGGTGCATATCAAGCTCTTCTGCAGTGTATTCATCCAGCTTCTCGCTGTAACTTTCAAGAAGTTCGGCGTTAAGATGTTCAGAATAACTATCAAGAATAGCTTGTTTTTCTTTAAGTTCAATTCCCTTCTTATAAGCGGTAAGTGAATCACACTCAGCTTGGAGAGTGCTTAAACTTTGCTGTGCAGACTCTAAGTTAGACTTAGCTTCCTCGAGTAAAGCCGCCGCATCAGTATACTGAGTCGTCGCATTATCACGCTCTGTAGTTAAAGTTGTAATTTGTTCGTTGAGATCTACAATTTTTTGTTCAAATTCTGCTTTTTCAGTAGTAAGATTTTGAACAGAAGTATAAACCTCATCGGCCTTTTCGTAAGTACCGTTATTAAGTGCTTTAACGGTATCGAGTGCCTGCTTTTCAGACTCTGTTACATCAATAATATAAACGACAACAGAATCACCAAGTTTTATGGAATCAGTTTCATCGTCCTTGGTATAATATACGCGACGATGCTCTCTATTTTCATAGTTCCAAACAAGAGCATAATCATCGTAAATATCGCAAATGGAATTTTCACAAATCCATCCGCCCTGTTCGTTATAGTTAGGATTTAACAAAGTCCAAAGCATATCGAATTTTTGATTATCAGAAATCTTAAATACGATCGCTGGCATTGTATTTCCTCCTTGACTTTTATTCGGGAGATTAGCGCTATATTGCTCAATCTTTTGAATCATTTGATTTAAGGAGTCATAAAGCGTGAAGAAAGAAGCACCTTCAAAACAAGGCTCAACTTCTTCGCCTAAGATTTGTAATCCCAGGAAGCAACCGTCTTCAAAAACGTAATACTTACGTCCATCAACGAATTGCCAATCGCCCTTGATAGACTTCTCATATAATTCCATTGATTGGGATTTTCCTGTGATCTCGCTGGCCTCTGGATAAAGGGCAGTAAAAAGAAGAACGTCAGCGCAAGCATATTCACGTTCAACACCATCTTCGTCTAAGAAAGTCTCCCATCTGACATTTGGCTGTTCAGGTACAATACCATAAATGCGCCCTAGCTGACGACTACCACCATGGTCGGTATAGTCATCACCATCATAAATGCCCTTAATAGGAGTATAAGGTAGGGAAGCAAGAAGTTTCTCGGCAAATTCATCAGTGATGTAAGAGCCGTTTCTATTTCCATACTTATAGAAAATTCTTACACGAGCACGCGAAGTAACGTCGTTATATTTTTCTAAATCCCCATAAATTGTCACGGAAAACTCTGTAAGTTGCTTAGTTAGTTCTTCTGGCATAGCTTTTCAGAGCCTCCTCAGTTAGTTTGGTTTTCTATAGATTCTTCATTTTTAATGGTCTGTTCAGCCTTTTCTTCTATTTTAACCACCGGCCGGCCGCCTTCATCGGTTGGCGAGTCAGACGATGCCTTAGAACTACTTTGGGTATTAGCAGAAGAGAGCGGCTTAAGCTTATCGCCTAATTTTAACACATCATTTTCTAAATCTTTTAGATCGCCTAAATCTTTTTGTGATAAACCTAACGCAATTGCAGGTAACAGATAACTATAACCATAGGTTGCAAGTTTGAAGGTTGTCTGAATATACTCATCTTCGTTGAAATAACTAACGGGTAGTATATTATACTTAAATGAGATATTACTATTTTGGTATAAAGTATTTAAAATAAAGGTAATAAATACAGAATACTTATTAGCAAGAGACATCATTAAAGCCAAATCTTTTTTCAAAGAGGTTGGCAATGTAGTACTTGACGTGGATGCAAAAATCTCACTACTAACACCAGCTTGTGCATAAATGTTTTGAAGCATTTGCTTAAGCGTAGTATTATTTACATCAGAGGTAGTTTTTGACTGAATTGCTTCAACGTCAGCATATGTAGTTAATACGCTAACATTTTTATTCTTCTTCATCATGTCAACTGATGCTTTATGCATTTCTGCAGCTTCATCAGGCTCAAAGAGTAAACGACCATCTTGAAGGTGAGGAATTTGCTGTACTATAATTTTTTTGATTTCTTCAAGTTCTTTTTCTTGGTTAGTGTCTACTGCTTCATCGTATTGAATGGTAGTCGGAATCAATGAAATGAAAGGTGGAATACCATCAAAGAATGGGAAACAAATACCTATACCACCAGTAATGAAAATCCACTGCTTGGTAGATTTTCCTTTAGACCAGGCGCGCCAGGCATTTACAATTTCCTTGGGATATACAGATAAAGCTTGCTTGCGTTGTTCTACGTCTACGATACTTTCAAAATAACTAACGTCAAATTCAATAATATCGTTTCCATATATATCTTTAAAATTGGTACGGCAATAACTAGCAGGAAGGTCTAATACAGTAAAGGCATCTTTGTCGGCTTTGATAATTAATCCATAATAGCACCCGTCAATAAGTGCTTTTAATGAAATATTAGTCAAAAGCGTGGGCAATTTCATCTTCTCGATATAAGACAATGCTTGATTATAGCGCTTTTCTACATTGGGAGTGGAGAGATCTTTTCCGAAACTTGGACTAGGAATAAGAATACCAACGTATTTTAAAAGCGTTGCATAATAAAGAATTATCTCACGATAGAATCTGTCTTTAATAAAAAACGTTCTTGATAATTTTTGCTTCTCAATTAAAGAACCACTATTTAGTATACGTTCTATTTCTTCAGGGGTATATTCTTTTAATCTTGCTCTATAAACACTATAAGTCCTATAATTATTATAGGCAGCATCATTAGCAGCAATCATTTTTTTGGCAGCCGAACTAAAGTTAGCTAAATCCAAGTTTTTATTTTCATCTGCCATTAATTAGTTTCCTCCACTAAAGAATACAAGCTGGCGTTTAAATCCAGCGGAACGTCTACGTCGTTTTTTACTGGTTTCTTCTTCTAGTTCTTTGATACGCCACAATCCATAAGCAAAACTCATATATTTATCGTCTGGAAAACGGCTATTAATTTGTTCGAGAACTATATCTGTAGAACCAGTCTTTTTTAAGCGCAAATTGGCCATTTCTTCAAAAAGTTTAGTAGTCATTTCATGCGGCATTAAACGCTTAACTCTTTCTTCAATAGTCATCTTTTGACCAGTCTTAGTTGCTAATAAAGCACTCTTCGCTTCCTGTTCTTTAATTAAAAAACGAACTAAACCAGAAGAAAGTCTAGAATAAGCATTACCATGAATTTTTGACTTTAATGGACCATTTGCTTTTAAACTATAAAGGATGCAAATAGCATCTTTAGGTTGAATCTTCTTATATTCATCATCATTATGGAAGCCATATGCAGGATAATATTCTCCATCTGGCCCATATTGCGGACGTATCAATTCATCTGCTAAACCAACACCCAAACCGTTAGTATCAACTACAACCTCTCTAGGCTGAAAAGCTTTAATTGCTTTTTTAATATCTATCGCCTGGTTTGTAAAAGTTTTTGCTTCGGCGTCGCGCCCTATAACCATAATATTAACTACGGTCGCTGCGTAAACTCCTTCGCCACTAACATTTACCCTAAAAACTGTAATGACGGTTTGGTCATGAATTCGTCCAACGTCCACTGATATTAAGTAGAACATATCGGAGTTAGCTCTAAAAAAAGCATGCGTCTCCGGATTTTTTATTCTTCTATACTTTAAAAGTTTATCAAAATTAAACCAAGATTCATCACTCGCGCCTTGCCAATAACTTAAATATTCAGTAGCAAATGTGGTTTCATTAAATGATGGCGACATCTTTAAATCAGTAATATACTTCTTATCAAGAAGGCCATGCATCATAGGAACACGATAATCGCATCCAAATACAAAATTATTATCAGGGTCAATAATCGCATTTTCAAAGTTATCAATTAACTTATCATATGCAAAACTAGTCTTCTGCCAAGCAGACGTCGCGCAAATAGTTTGCTGATTAATTTCTCTTGGATTAACAGTATTATCTGGTAAGTGTCTAGAGACGTTAA
>JAEEGL010756009.1_pt1 | contig 11980 bp, 13 predicted proteins | sample 9134231 | NCBI WGS metagenome assembly JAEEGL01 (sample SAMN16246548, study PRJNA631951) | gut metagenome | biome: gut microbiome; feature: rumen; material: fiber-attached | host: Bos | place: Iran: Karaj | collected 2018-10
GCCATAGCCCTGCGGGTGCGAGATATATTCGTTAATCACTTCGTCGGGCGTGCCCGTCTGTCCAAAGGTGAGCGACAGCAGCGAGTCTTGCAGGGCGGTGATATCGTTGTCGCCAAACTGCACGGGCCACTGCAGGGCCACCGATGCCGTAGTATAGGTGTCGATGGAGTCGTTCTTGTCGAGTATGTGGAACACGCTCTGGGCGGTCTTGAACACCTGATTCACATTGAAGTTCTCGACCTTAGCGGCACCAGTGAGACTCAGGGCACTCACTGCAAGGCTCAAGGCAATGGTTCTATAAAGCTTCATGATGGTAATAATATTTGTTTTTATAAATGAATGTCTTATAAACTGCTGCACAGCAAGTTCACTCGTGCTGCTTCTCGGCGTCGGGCGATGCGGCATCCCACGGGTAGGTGCGCTTCGGGTTGCGCGGAAACCACCCTTTCTGCACGCGCCGCTCCTGCTGGCGCACCTCAAGTATGCCCCAGAAACTGGAGAACGAGGCCACCCCCAGCAACGACGAGGCTAGCACATTGCCCACCAGCAGCGAGGCCACCCCAAAAAGGACGCCAGCAACGAGAAAACACCACCCGAAGCGTCGCCCGAAGTGATACTCTCCCTTGATGACGATGGGATGAAACAGCCCTATGATGAGAAAGGTGCCCAGCCCTATGATAAGGCCATCAAAAGTCATCCTTAATCGTCGTCGTCGTCTTTTTCTTCTTCTTTTTTAACCTTGGGAGGTGCCAGCAGCCTGTTCTGCTTCTTGAGCAGGTCCTTGATGTCGTCGAGGCGGTCAATCACAAAGCCAAAGGCAATCAGCAGGATTCCCGCAAAAATCATCATGAGCAGCGGCAGCAGACCAAAGTTCTCTACCCTGAAGTAGCACAAGGCACCAGTGCCTATAAAGAACACGCCAATTAAGTACAGTACATATTCCATAGTTGTCTGTTTTTTGGGTTATTTTCTTATTATTGGCCACTAAATTAGTCAAAATTGTTGAAAATGCCAACCTCGAGCAGTTTTTTTTCTTATTTTATCCATATTATTTGTATCTATTATTTTTTTAGCTAAATTTGTAATAGATAATTTATCACATTCCTTTTATGTCATGAAGCATCGCAAAGTTTTAGTCTTTTTCACTCTAGTCTTAACGATATCTATGTGCATCGTCCCGACGTCGAGTGCCGATACCAATCCGTTGCAAATGTTGGGTTTTGCCACCTATGGCTATGATGCCTGCGGCAACCGCATTTCGCGCACGGTGGAATTTGATGACGACGAGGACCTTCTAAGGCCGGAAGGGAACATTCCTGACACCGAGCAATCCCAAACAATCGGCGACATTGCCGTCTATCCACGGGTCACGACCGGCATCGTCAATATTGCCACGACGGCCAATCTGATTGATTCAAGCCTTGCTTACTGCATCGCCAATTTGCAGGGCAGCATTGTTGACCAGGGCAGACTGACCGAGCAGTTCACGCAGATCCGCATTAGCCAGTCATCAGGTATCTATCTGCTGACAATCAGTTCAACTCAAGACATCAAAACCTTCAAGATTGTAAAAATCGAGTGATATATGCTTAAACTCAGGATAATCATATCAGTTCTGTTTTCGGTCGCTGCTCTTGCCGTCCACGCCCAGCACGGACAGCCATCCTGCATCAACCCCGTGACGGGTCCGACCACAACCGAGATTGAGACAGTCACAGTGCCAGAGCCACAGGTGGCCGACGGGATGATGGTACCAATCCCGGGCTGGCGCCCGAATGTGCTTCCCGACACCACACCGCGACCTGACGACAAGGTTCCGGGCATTATCCCTTATACCGCCACAACCACCTGCGGTGGTGATGTGAGCGTCACCATCCCCATCAAGAGCTTCGCATCAGAATACGAGTCAGATCCCAACATATCGCTGAACTACCTGAGTAGTGCAGGAGTTGGCCCGTTAGGCAAGGGGTGGTACATCTCAGGGCTCTCGACCATTTCTCGCACAAGGAAGAATTATTTCACCGACGGCAACACTTCCGGCGTCAGATGTGACAGCACCGACGTGTTTGCACTCGACGGGATGCGGCTCGTCTATATCCAGACTGACACGGCTGGGCATCGATGGTATCAGACCCAGACAGGCAATGTTCGTGTACGACGCGGTGGAGGCTTTAAAGCAATGTACCCCGACGGCAGAGTGGCCGAATACGGGACTCATGACGAGACACGGTTCCACATGACAAAGCTCACTTATCCCGACGGAAGAATCATAGAATACCAATATAGAAGACTGCAAGATGCAGATACTGAACATTATCAGATCTATTCGATAAACTATGGCGACAGCCGCACCATGACATTCCATTACAAGGCTATTGGAGACAATAACAGGTATCTGCGCCAGTCGGAGGGAGGCAAGAGGTTCAGCCTGCATGGGCAGCTCGACACTATTACGGTAAGCTATCGCGGCAACCCGCTGTGCCGCTATTTGCTCAGCTACAACATGGGCGATGGCACCGTGAACAAGATTGAGAACCCGCCTATAGAGATAACCCTGCATGACGCAAGCGGCAACAGTTATCTTCCGCTGCATCTGGCCTATTGCAACAACTACGTAGCAACACCCAGGGACACCATACGGCTCAACCGCCATTTCAAGGATGCCAATCTTGATAATTTCATCGTTTTGAGAGGCCGTTTCGACCCCTCCAGCGAGAACGACGGCATCCTTATGTATGCCAACCGCGATTCCTACTGCGTAAATTCACAGGGAAAAATCGTAAGCGACTACACTGTCAATGACACCATCATTGCGACGACAGTCATGGGAACCGCCTCCAACCACATTCCATGCGATGCCATCAGTGCGGGAAGCGGATTCGTGGGTTCTCTTGCCATGGAAGTGGACAGCGTCAAGGGCGATGAACTTGTGAGTCTCAACAACAGGATTGAGGGTCACTGGGATAAGCTCTATGTGCAGACGTATCAGTGTGATTTCGACATCAACACCAACAGCAATTACAGTTTCTCGCCCATAAACAATTTCGCTATTTCCGAATCATTGTTAAACAATAACAATAATCCCACATTGAGGCCCAAGTCATTCTACACAGGTGACTTCGATGGGGATGGGCGTGAAGAACTGCTCGTGGTGGGACACTCATGTCCACAGAGTTTCAACAGAACAGGCTATGTGAAACTAATAAATGTGGAAAATGGGCAGGTAAAATTAAATACGGCACTAGACAGCTGCTACTGGCAATGCCCGGCAAAAGGCGCCAACGCCACACAACGGCAGGCCGCCTTCAATGCCAGCGACCGCACGGTGGTGATGGACTATGACGGCGACGGCAAGCTGGAACTGGGCATCGTGAACGAGCGTGGCATCAACATCTGCTCCTTCGCATTCGACATGTCGGGTGAAGTGTATATGACAAAAAGGCTTGCCGACACATCGCTCAGACGGGATTCACTGTCGGACTGCGACCTGCTCTGTGCCGATTTTGACGGCGACCGCTGCAGCGACCTGATGCGTATCACAAGAGGAACCACGCAGCAAGGTTATATATATTATGACCTCTTTATAGGCAATGGCGCAGGTGGCTTTGTGCATCCATTATCTGGCGCCTTGTTCAGATCTTTCGTGGGAGTACTGAAAGGCTACACATTGGCAGATTATGACCGCAACGGGGCTGTCGACCTGATTCTGCAAGGTGGTAATTATACGAGAGCCATCACTTTCCGTAACGAGAAAAAAGACGAGGCACTTACAATCGATTATTCCAGTGTGGGCAAGTTCTTTGGGGCATCGTCCTACAACGGCAGTCTGCGCGGCACTTGCGGTGTGGCATCTATCGACACACTGGGTCTCGTCACTTTCTACAACTACTATTCTCCTGCCGATGTGCGCCACTCCCTTGTGGGCATCAGCGACAGCTATGGCAACAAGCACACTTTCTCCTATGCCAGACTGGTGCGTTCAGCCGATTTGCCAATTCAGCTTTATGATTACAGGTTTCCATTCCAGACCTGTGCCGAAGGCCGGCTGGTGTGCGTTGAGCACAGCTATGGCTCCGCCAGCACAACTGTGAAGCGTGACGAGTACTTCACCTACAACACCCCCGTCGTGCACAGGCAGGGCCTCGGGTTCATAGGATTTGAAAGTGTGAACATGGTTGACTCGGTAGCGGGACAGCATCGTAATTCGAGTTTCAATCCATTGAACTTCGGCGTCCCCGTTCATGTTCAGACCGGTTATGATGAGGATTTCTTCAATTATGCCGTGACCATTGACCCCGTGAAGCGAATCAAGACGCTGCTCACGTCACGCTTGCATCTGGACCTTGCCACAGGCGTTGCCGATACCACTTCTTATACATATGACACCTACGGCAACCTGACTCAGGCGATAACAGCCTTTCCCGGAAACAATCAAATAGAAATTGACAACACCTATCACAACAATGTGAGCAATAGCTGCAACATTGTGGGGCTGCCTAAGACAAAAGAGCGAACTGTGACCAGCAATGGGCTGGCAGGCACCACGGGGCAGGTCATCACATACAACAATCAAAATCTTCCCACATCCATTGTTGATTATTACGATAATGAGCGGAACAAGGTAAAGACTGTAACCTTCAATTACGATGCAAGCAATCGGGTGAGCAAGGTGAGTGTGAAACCATACGATGGAACTCCTTTAAATACCAGTTATGGCTATATCAGAAATAATCGCCGTCCTGCAACCATTACAGATTCAAGAGGTGTTACCACGGCAATAGAGTATGGAGGTTTCGGTGCGGTACATACCCGGGAACTGTCACTCGTGCTTCATGATGACCCCTTGCCAGATACCCCCATGCCGGGAATCATCGACCCCAACGGCACCGGAGGCAGAGACCAGGAAATTCCCGATGGCGGCAGTGCATTAGAACTACCGGGAATCGACACCTATTATCATTACGACAGTTTTGGACGGCTTGACAGCATCAACTATCCGCAGGGCAGTGTCACCACGCGCCATTTGAGCTGGGCGGCAGAGAACGAGCCGGGTGTGGTGGTGGAGGAAACCGCCGCTTCGGGCAAGCCGGCACAGCGCACATGGCTCGACGCCGCAGGGCTGACCGTCCGCTCGGCTGTGCTGCGTCCCGACAGCACATGGCTCAAGACCGACTTCACTTACGACGTCAGAGACCGTCTTGTGAGCGAGACTCTTCCCTACAAGTCAAGCCCCGAAGGCTCCACAAGTATACAGTATGACAGCTATGACCGCAACCTCTCGAAGACCTATCCTGATGGACATGCCGACACCTATAGCTATACGGGGCTGACGGTGACAAGCCTTATCGACGGTGTGCAGAAGACTGTCACTGTTGATGCGCTCGGAGGGCTTGTCGAGGTCACCGACCCGGGCGGCACCATCGAATATGACCTGCGCCCCGACGGGCAACCCCTCTGTATCACCGTAAACGGCAATATCGAAACCCACTTCGAGTATGACACTTATGGCCGGCAGACGGCACTCATCGACCCCAGTGCCGGCCGTCGTGAACGCACTTACGACAGCGCGGGCAACATCGCCTCCGAGACCGATGCGCGAGGCAGGGTCATCAGCAGCACCTATGACAGACACGGCAACCTGCTCACCCGCAGTTTCGACGGTGGACTGAGTACCACATACCATTACGATGACTTTGGGTTGCCTACCAGTATGGACGACAGCGATGGCAAGGAGAAGTCATGGAGCTACGACGACTGTCACCGTCTCACCGGCGAGGACATTGGCGGCTTCAGCAAATCGTTCACCTACGGGACCGATGGCAGCCTCGTCAAGACGGCCTATCGGCTGAACAACGACTCTATCGCCGCCGAGCACTATATGCGCACCAACGGCTCGCTCGTGGAAGTGCGCCTGAACGGAATCACTCCCATCTGGCGGCTTGACCAGGAGAACGACCGTGGTCTGCCCGCAGTTATCGGCAGTTCGGCCCTTACAAGCCAATTTACCTATGACCTTGCCGGGCGGGTGACCACTCGCACCGTGCAGCGCACTGTGGGCGGTGATTTTGTGCAGAACTATATCTGCGCCTATGACCCCGCCAGGGGCAACATGAGTTTCAGGCGAGACAACCTCTATGCGCAGGCCGACACCTTCTACTACGACAATCTGAACCGTCTTGTAGGGATGCGCAACAGCTATGCCCCCAACTTCAACCTGTACCGCTATGACCAGAAAGGGAATCTCACCTCTCGCCAGCCCTCGCTGATGGCGTCATGGCACAGCTCCCAGCATCCCTATGCCTTAGCGCAGGCGGCTGTCACGGGTTTTGTGCCTGACCGAAACCAGCAGGTGGGCTACAATGTGATGCAGCTGCCCGACAGCATCTTGGAGGGCGGCTTCCGTGCCGACTTCACCTACTGGGGCGACATGAGCCGCGCCACGATGACCGTGACCGACACCCTGTCGTGCCGCGAGGTGCACCGCTACTACGACCAGCGGCTCAATGAGATTGTTCGCCAGAGTGCCACTGGTACCATGGTGGGCACGAAACGCATACTGTATCTGGCTGGTTCTCCCTATAAGGCTCCAGCGGCGCTTGTCGATTCGGGCGGTGGCTGGAAGCTGCACTACATCGTGCGCGACAACCTGGGCAGCATCACGGCAGTGACCGACTCGGCGGGCCATGTGCTGCAGCGGCTCAGCTACGACCCGTGGGGCACGCTGCGCGACCCCGTCACGCTGGTGCCGTTTGCCCCGGGCAATGAGCCCGACCTGCTCTTGAGCAGAGGCTACACGGGTCACGAGCACCTGCCGTGGTTCGGGCTGGTGAACATGAACGCGCGGCTCTATGACCCAGCCACAGGGCGATTCCTCAACCCCGACCCCTTTGTGCAGGACCCCACCAGCACGCAAAGCTTCAACCGCTACTCCTACTGCCTCAACAACCCGCTCCGCTACTCCGACCCGACGGGGAGAGATATTGTTATTTATAAAGATGGGGTGCTTAATGTATTTAAAAACAGATTTATTGACTTTTGGTTATATGTGGTCCCTGGAGAAGCAACTTGTACGGTATACAGGAATAATGGCACAAGCACTGAATTTGGCGGAAACTATGAGATGCACGAGTATTTTCGTCCTCCTAATGGCGATCTTGCCGTGTACTTTGGAGATATTGAACTATATAACCGCGCTGTCCAAGCTCGTGGAGGCGCACCAATTGGTGGCAGTACGGCAGGCAATCGTGTTACCGGAAAAGCCGACAATAGCCCTCTCAGCAGCAAAGACATCAGTGTAACATTATCAGCGGCAAATTCGCCGTTTACAGTCATTGATGAAATGTGGGATTATGCCGCTCGTGACAAGTTGGGCATGAGCTCCACCCAAAAGGTCACCGCTGCCGACTACGAAAAAGCCTTTGACAAGGACATGGCCAATTTCAGCAAAGGGGTTAAAGCACTTAAGAAATCCTTGGTTATAGCTGATGGCACTATTACAGTGTTGGAATCAATTTCGGATGGCATAAATGGTAAACCTGTAAGAGGAATAGTAAGAGGTGTTGTTTGGGTTGCAATATGGGGCACATCAAAAATACCATTAGTGGGTCCGTATATCTCTGTGGGTCTAGGAGTTGCCAATGCGGTTTGGGGCGATGAGTTGATTTATGATCATATTGATTTTTAATTAATCATTGTTTTATCATGAGACTAATTGATTATTATTTTTATCTTTGTTCCAAATATATGGGCATCAACAATAGTGAGCCATCCTTACTTTCTGGTGCAGGGGGGGTTGGTATGTGGTTAGGTGCTGCTGTGCTTGTTATAATGGGTACAATTCCATCAACTGAAATGCGTGTATTGCTTGTGGGTAATGACGGCAAAATCTTTACTATTCCTAGCATTTGTATAATGTTATTTTCAATAATTATATCTTTCTATTATTTCAAGAGAAATGATAAATGGAAAAAGATTGTTGAACATTATGGGGGAAAAAAGATTAAATGCGAGTTTTTGGTTTATATTTTTTTCCACGCCTTTATGTATACAATTATTTTAGTAGGAGTACCCTATGTTATGAAACAAATTATACAATTTTTCACTTAAATATCCAGAAATTGAAAAATGATAAGAGACATATTTGACTACATATTATATAGGATTACTCACGCGAACAAATGGTGGTTTGATGTTACGGCAAGTAATTTCTTTTCAGATGGTCTTGGTTATGAAGGCTATGCTATTTTGGAGTCCTCACTTATATTGACTTTAAATTTATTGACAATAATAAGTTTTATACCAACATTATCTTTTAATCCAAATTATGTGTTTTTGATTATATTATGTTTGATATTATTCTTTTTGATAATATACTCAAAACGCGGCAGGAGATACAAAGCATTAGCACACAAATACAAGAACGAGAAATATCACAAACTGAAAGGATATGCCGTCTTGGCTTATGTTATATTGTCAATTGTTTTTTTCTTTGTAGTTATATTTTCTAAATAATGATGCCATTAGGGCGAATAAATGTATTGACAAATAGTTGTGGCGTTGAGGACCCCGTCACGCTGGTGCCGTTCGCCCCGGGCGATGAGCCCCGCCTGCTCTTGAGCAGAGGCTACACGGGTCACGAGCACCTGCCGTGGTTCGGGCTGGTGAACATGAACGCGCGGCTCTATGACCCCGCAACAGGCCGCTTCCTCAATCCCGACCCCTTTGTGCAGGATCCCACCTGCACGCAGAGCTTCAACCGCTACTCCTACTGCCTCAACAACCCGCTCCGCTACTACGACCCGACAGGTAGGGATATTCTTCATATATCTTATGGTGGCGTTATTGATAGTTGGGAATACACAGGTAATGATAACGATGATTGGTTCTATACTCTTCCAGATGTGTATTGTCTTCCCCCTCTTGAAACTTTTCCTGGGTTTAGAGGGAACCACGAAATGCATCAATGGTTTAGGCCTCAGAATAATGATGTGCCCATTGGACAGAATGGTTTTGGCAACTATGATTATCCTGATTCAAACACCATAACTGGTGGAGCTCCTTTAGGAGGAGGTGCAGCAGGCAACAGTGTCACTGGCAATGCCGATAATAGGCCGCTTGACATCAGGACCCTCAGTATAATTCTTGCCACGATGAGCACAAATCCAACGGTAGTTAAATACATGTGGGATTATGCTGTTCGCGACAGGTTGGGCATGAACCCAACACAAGAAGTTACTGCTGCCGACTACGAGAAAGCCCTTGGCAAGGACATGGCCAAATTTAGTACTGGGCTAAAGATAATAAGAAAATCCTTGACAATAGCTGATTTCGTTATCACAGGATGGGAAGCCGCATCAGATGGGTTTGATGGAAAACCTGTAAGAGGGCTAACAAGAATTGCCGTTTGGGGCACAATATTTGCCACATCAAAAATACCATTAGTGGGTCCCTTTATCTCTGTAGGTTTGGGTATCGCTAATGCGGTTTGGGGCGACGAACTGATTTATGATCATATTGACAATTAAAATATCCCGTGCTTTTTCATGAAAATATTTGATTATTATTTCTATCTCTGTTCCAAATATATGGACATCGGCAACGATGGAATATCTTTACTCTCGGGCGCTGGAGGATTTGGCATTTGGTTGGGGGTTACTTTCATGATGATTCTTGCCATTCCATCAACGACAATTCAAGTGTTGCTGGTGGGTGATGACGGTAGGACTATTACAATTCCCAGTATTTGTATAATAGTTTTGTCAATAATAATGTCTTATTGTTATTACAAGAAAAACGACAAGTGGAAAAAGATTGTTAAATATTATGAACAAAAGAAAATCAGATGTGAAGTTTTGATGTTTATTTTTTATAATGCTTTTATGTATATAATCTCCCTGTTGATATTGCCATTCCTAATAAAGCAAATCATAAAACTTTTTTCTTGAACAATGAAAACAATTGAGCTATGAAACGAAAGCTTTTATACATATCGGCGGCTATACCTGTTGTCGGTCCCTTTATATCTATAGGTTTAGGTATTGCCAATGCCATTTGGAGTGACGAACTGATATATGATAATATTGACTATTAAAATCTACAATGAAAATAATCGACTACTACTTTTATCTTTGGTCCGTCTATATGAGAATAGGCGTTGACGATGGTAAGCCTTCATTACTAACCGGTTCATTTGGAGTAGGAGCATGGTTTAGTGCTTTATCTATTATGACAATTAACGAATTATCCAATCATAAGATACAAGCCATAATTAATGCTAATAAAATAATTATAATAGTGGCTTTATTCATAAACATTTTATTATTTTATTTATATTATCGGAGAAATAATAAGTGTAATATAATATATGAATATTATCACAGGAAAAAATCTAAATATGAAATCTTATTTTTTATTCTTTTTTCGTTTTTTATGTATTATGTTGCTTTTATTGGAATACCTTTCATTTTAAAGCAAATCATAAAACTTTTTTCCTGAACAATAAAAACCATTGAGCAATGAATCCCAGGCTTTTAAGCATATTGACAAGCTATGGCGTGTGGGTCGCAACATGGGGTACATCAAAAATACCATTAGTGGGTCCCTATATCTCTTTGGGCCTCGGGATTGCTAATGCGGTTTGGGGCGACGAACTGATTTATGATCATATTGACAATTAAAATATCCCGTGCTTTTTCATGAAAATATTTGACTATTATTTCTATCTCTGTTCCAAATATATGGGTATTAATAATCAAGAGCCTTCTTTGATTTCTGGCGCAGGAGGATTTGGCATTTGGTTGGGTGTTTCTGTACTTGCTTTAATGGGTACAATTCCATCAACTGAAATGCGTGTACTGCTTGTGGGTAATGATGGCAAAACCCTAACTATTCCTAGCATTTGTATAATGTTATTTTCAATAATTATATCTTTCTATTATTTCAAGAGAAATGATAAATGGAAGAAGATTGTTGAGCATTATGGGCAAAAACAGATAAAATGTGAATTTTTGGTTTATATGGTTTATACTGTTTTTATGTATTTGCTTTGTCTTGGTGTTTTACCTTTTGTGATTAAGCAAGTTGTAAAAATCTTTGCATAATTATCCAACAAATAAGAAATGATACGAAGTCATTCAACCATATCGGTTTATATCCTCATTGTTGTTGATTATATGCGCGACAACCTGGGCAGCATCACGGCAGTGACCGACTCGGCGGGCCATGTGTTCAACTTTTTTATCTCGACTGGTCTATAAATCGGGAATTATTTCTAAATTTGCAAAGTTAACTGACCCGTTTTAGCAGGTTTTTTATCAATTTTTTAGCTTATCATCATGAAAAAACTGTTCTTCATATTCTGTGCTGCCCTACTGCTTGCCTCCTGTGGCAAGGGCGACGAAAAAGATGCTGTTGAAGGTGAGGCCAACAATCCCGTAACCTTCTTCGAATGCACATTTGGCGACAATATCGATGATGTGATGGAAACCCTCAAAGGCTCTAACAAGACCTATAAAGTGGGTGTGGACGATGTCGACAATCCAACGGTTGTTACCCTCACCCCACGCAAGAAGGACCTGAGCATCAAGTACAAGAACACCAACTATGAAGAGGCCCAGTTGGGTTTTGCCCGCAACGAGTTCAGCCGCATTGCCCTGCGGCGTGTGTTCACCGACAAGGCATCGTTCAAGAAGTTTGTGAACCGCCACGACAACAACCCCGACGCCATCTCGCTCAATGAGACCGACTCCACCCGCACCTTTGTGATCAAGGGCGAGGAATCGCGCTGCTCGGTGTTCGTCGACCTGCCCCTGCAGCAAGCCGTGATTTCCTATACCGACAATGCCGTGCTGCAACGCGCCAACCAGAGTGGCGTGAAGACCGCCTGGCAAGATTTCATCGACTTCATGTCGTCGCCGTTCGACAACCTGTGGTCACTCCTGGTGTGGTGCATCATCCTGGGCATCGTCTATTGGCTCTTCAA
>JAEEGL010878995.1_pt1 | contig 11980 bp, 14 predicted proteins | sample 9134231 | NCBI WGS metagenome assembly JAEEGL01 (sample SAMN16246548, study PRJNA631951) | gut metagenome | biome: gut microbiome; feature: rumen; material: fiber-attached | host: Bos | place: Iran: Karaj | collected 2018-10
AGCGGAAAAGGGAGGAGAGGCCTTGCGAAAATCAAAGCGCCCTGAGTGTCGAAGGGGCTCGGAGCATATCTTGTGGAGTGGATTTTACGCCATACAAGCGCTTGCGATGCGAGACGACGCTTTTGTCACTAAAATGTTACCTATGAAAAATATTTTAAGAAAATTAAAAAAATGCTTGAAAAAAACGCCTGAATGTAATATATTGTTACTGCTGCGTTGTTATGTTAATCGTTTTCTTATGCAAAACGGTAACATAATATGACGAAAAGGAACATAGCGCAAGGCGGCAGGAATGCCCGCGGCGGAGCGGGCAGCGTCGTCTTTCTCTTTCTCCCTTTTGCGGTTTCTTTTTTCGTTTTCCGGTTTTTCGATCTCGATCCGGCGGCTTCTCCGGCTTCGCTGTTCTGCGCGGCCCTGCTGCTGATCCTGTTCTCCGCGTCTTCGCTTTACGGGCCGCTTTGTCTCGCCGCCGCGTTTGCGATCCTCGGCGTCTGCGCCCGCTCGCTCTTCGATCGGCTGGGTCTCTCGCTTGCGGTCGCCCGTGTCGAGCCTGCGGCGGTGCTGTTCCTGCTCCCGCTCTTTGCCGGTGTTTTCGCCTCCGCCTTTTTGGGGCTGGAGCGCTCGGCGGAACTGGGGAGGGAGCCGGGGGCCTTCCGTTCGTCCGCGGTCCGAGGCTGTCTTCTGACAAGCCTGGCGCAAACGGCGATGCTGGCCGCGAGCTTTGCGTCAGCCCAGGTGTTGTTTCTTCATTTTGCATGAAAGGTGGTGATCCTGCTGTGCTTGACAAGGAATGCGTCGATCTGTTCGAGTCCTATCTGATCCATGAAAAGAAAGCCTCGAGCAACACGCTCAGTTCCTATATGCGCGATATCCGCCAGTATGCGGCATATCTCGAGTCGACCGGCGGATCGGCCATCGCAGAAGCCACGGAGGAGGATCTCGCGGAGTATATCGAGCATCTGAAGCATGCCGGAAAATCCGTGTCCACCGTGGCCCGCAACATTGCCTCGCTGAAGAACCTTTATTCCTATCTGACGATCAACCGCTTCATAGAGAAGAATCCGTCCACCAAGCTGGTGCCGGAAAAGAGCGCGCAGAAGCTGCCGCAGATCCTCAGCAGCAAGGAAGTCGACCTGCTGCTCGCGCAGCCGGAGTGCATTGACGCCAAGGGCTACCGTGACCGCGCCATGCTGGAGCTGCTGTACGCCACCGGTATCCGCGTGACGGAGCTGATCGATCTCAACCTCGAAGACGTCAATCTCGCCGAGGGCGTCATCCGCTGCCACAGCCGCGAGAAGGAGCGCGTGATCCCGATGTACCCGAAGGCGGTCAAGGCGCTGAGCGATTATCTGGAGCTCGTCCGCCCGCAGATGATCGCGCTGCCCGACGAGAAGGCGCTTTTCGTCAACGTCAGCGGCGAGCGCATGTCCCGCCAGGGCTTCTGGAAGCTGATCAAGCACTATCAGAAAAAAGCGAAGATCGAGAAGGAGATCACGCCGCACACGCTGCGCCATTCCTTCGCGGCGCATCTGCTCGAAAACGGCGCCGATATCCACGCGATCCAGGAAATGCTCGGTCACGCGGACATCTCCTCCACGCAGGTCTATTCCCAGCTGGTCAAGAAGCAGCTGAAGGACATGTATATCAAGGCGCATCCGAGAGCTTGAGCAAGGATGATACGAAAAAGCAGGTGAAAGCCTGCTTTTTCTTTTTCTGTTGAACTTCGATCCCGCTTATGGTAAAATCGGTACAGGATGTGAGAGTATGCGAATTTTAGGCATTGACCCCGGAATAGCGACGGTCGGCTTCGGCGTGGTGGAGACGGAGCGCAGCTCGTTCCTGCTGCTGCAGTGCGGCGTGATCACGACGCCCGCCCACACCAGCCTTTCCAGCCGCCTGGATCAGCTCTATCAGGATATGCGTCAGCTATTGGACGCGTTCCGGCCCGATGCGGTGTCCGTTGAAGAGCTGTTTTTCAACACCAACATCACGACCGGCATCGCCGTGGCGCACGGCCGCGGCGTGATCCTGCTCGCCTGCCAGCAGGCGGGAGTAAAGATCTACGAGTATACGCCGCTGCAGGTCAAGCAGTCCGTCGTCGGCTACGGCAGGGCCGAGAAAAAGCAGGTGATGGACATGGTCCGCCGCCTCTGCGGTCTGAAGGCCGCTCCGAAGCCCGACGACGCGGCGGACGCCGTGGCGCTGGCCCTCTGCCATGCCAGGAGCTCGACCTCACTACTCAACAGGGAGGAGCGCGAAGCATGTTCCACCATATAGAAGGGATCGTATCCGAGATCGGGCCCAACCTGGCCGTGATCGACTGCGCGGGCGTCGGCTTTGCGCTGAATACGACGCTCCATACGCTCAGCGCCCTCCGCGTCGGCGAGAAGAGCAAGCTCTACGTGTCCGAAGCGGTCAAGGAGGACGCCTTCGACCTCTACGGCTTTTCGACCAAGAGCGAGCGCCGCTGCTTTGAGATGCTGACCGCCGTGTCCGGCATCGGGCCCAAGGCGGCGCTGTCCATCCTTTCGGCCAACACGCCGGAGGGACTGGCGCTCGCGGTGATGAACAACAACGAGAAGGCGCTGACGGTCGCGCCCGGCATCGGCAAGAAGATCGCCCAGCGCGTGATCCTCGAGCTGAAGGACAAGATCGGGCAGGAGAGCTCGGAGATCGTCATCCCCGCGCCTGTTTCCGTACCGGAGGGAGAGAGCGGCGCGGTCAATGACGCGGTCTCGGCGCTGCTCGTTCTCGGCTACAGCAACAGCGAGATCGCCCCCGCGCTGAAAAAGCTGGATCTGAACGGCATGAGCTCCGATCAGATCATCAAAGCCGTCTTGAAGTCCATGGTGAAGTAACAGGAGAGAACGATGAGCATCAGTTTTTCCACCGAAGAGAACGACGAGATCATTACGACGACCGCCAGCATCCCGGAGGACAGCGGCGAAGGCTCTCTCCGCCCCAGGACCCTGCGGGAGTATATCGGCCAGCGCAAGGCGAAGGATAATCTCGAAGTCTTCATCAACGCTGCAAAAATGCGCCGCGAGCCGCTGGATCACGTGCTTCTGCACGGCCCTCCGGGACTCGGCAAGACCACACTCGCTGCGGTCATCGCCAACGAGATGGGCGTCAATATGCGCATCACCTCCGGCCCTGCGATCGAAAAGCCGGGGGACCTCGTCGCCATGCTGACCAACCTGAACGAGGGCGACATCCTTTTCGTCGACGAGATCCACCGCCTCAATCGCGCCTACGAGGAGATCCTATATCCCGCCATGGAGGATTTTGCGATCGACATCATCATCGGCAAGGGGCCCTCGGCCAACTCCATCCATCTGGACCTGCCGCACTTTACGCTGATCGGCGCGACGACCCGCTCCGGTCAGCTGACGGCGCCTCTGCGCGACCGCTTCGGCGTCATGCTCCGTCTGGAGCTGTATTCCGCCGAGGAGCTGCAGCAGATCGTCGAGCGCTCCGCCGGCATCCTCGGCGTGCGCATCGAAAAGGACGGCGCCTATGAGATCGCCTCCCGCTCGCGCGGCACGCCCCGTATCGCGAACCGCCTTCTTCGCCGCGTGAGGGATTACGCGATGGTCCGCGCCGACGGCGTCATCAGCAGACAGATCGCCGACCAGGCGCTGCGCAATCTTGAGGTCGATCAGCTCGGCCTGGATGCGCTTGACCGGCGGATGCTCCGTAGCATCATCGAGCTCTACGGCGGCGGCCCCGTCGGCCTGGACACGCTGGCCGCGACGATCAACGAGGAGGCCGTCACGCTGGAGGATATGTACGAGCCCTATCTGCTGCAGCAGGGCTTTTTGACGCGCACGCCGCGCGGCCGCTGCGTCACGCGCCGCGCCTACGAGCACCTCGGCATCGAATACATGGGCCAGCAGCAGATCGACCTCTGAGTATTATCCAAAAAATGAAAAAAGGATTGACTTTACCTGAAGTTGCGTTATAATAAGCTTTGCAGTTTCAGTCAGTATGACACAGTTCCTATATGTTTGATTACAGAGAACAGAGCGATATCGAATTGCAAAAACTGGCGGCCGAAGGGGACGGCCGGGCGGAGGAAGCGCTCGTTGAGCGTTATCTCCCTCTCGTCGGCGTCTGTGCCCGCTCCTACAAGCTTCTCGGCGCGGAGAAAAGAGATCTTTCCCAGGAAGGCGTTTTCGGCCTGATCTCCGCCGTCCGCAGCTTTGACGGGGCCAAGGGCGCTTCGTTCCGCACCTATGCGGAGCGCTGTATCCGCAATCGTCTGTTGTCTGCCATCAGATCCGCATCCCGTTTCAAGCATTTCCCGCTCAACGACAGTATGTCGCTGGAGCAGCTCTCAGAAGAATCCGATCCCCGTTTATCGGCTGTCCTGGAAGATTTCCACTGCAACCCCGAGGATGTGGTTTTGGCCAGAGAGAGTAAGGAAGAGATCGAAAAAGCCTTATCCGATTGTTTGTCCAAATACGAAACGAAGGTGTTCTCCCTGTATCTGGACGGACGCAGCTACGAGCAGATCGGCGGGCAGCTTGGGAAAGACGTCAAGTCCGTTGACAACGCCCTGCAGAGGATCAGGCGAAAGCTGGCGCGGAACCTTAACCTTAGCGATATCAGCATGAGCTGAACGCAAATACAGCCGAAACGGCAATAGCAAAAAAGAGAGGATTCAAAATGTACCAAGACAAGACCTTAGTGTGCAAAGAGTGCGGCAATGAGTTCATTTTCAGCGCCGGTGAGCAGGAGTTTTACGCTGAGCGCGGCTTCCAGAACGAGCCCCAGCGCTGCAAGGCCTGCCGTGACGCTCGCAAGAACGCTGCTCGCGGTCCCCGTGAGTTCTTCACCGCTACCTGTGCTGCCTGCGGCGGCGAGGCGAAGGTTCCCTTCGAGCCCAAGTCCGATCGTCCCGTGTACTGCAGCGAGTGCTTTGCTAGAATGAAGGCTCAGGCCTGAGCTGCCTGACCTATGGATAGGGGCGTATCAAGCGTCCCTATCCTTTTTTATTTCGGGAGGGAATACCATGGAGATCACCAGAGACACCTTGATCGGCGATATCGTAACGAATTGCCCGGAGGCGATGCCCGCCTTCCAGGCGATCGGCATGCACTGCATGGGCTGCGCGATGGCCAGCGGCGAGACCGTGGAAGAGGCCTGCGCCGTCCACGGCATCGATCCCGACGCCTTCATCGAGGGCCTGATCGATTATCTCGAGAATCTTTGACCGTCGGCAGGGACGGAGCGTAAGATGGACGCGAGACTGGAAGCGATCCGCCGGATGATCCGGCCGGGCCGCGGAGTGATCGACGTCGGGACCGACCACGCGTATCTGCCGCTGAGCCTCGCCCGGGACGGCTATCCCGGCGCGCTCCTGGCCTCGGATCTGCGCAAGGGGCCGCTGGCCGCCGCACGGCGCAGCGCCGCGCAGGCGGGCCTGTCCGGGCGTCTTTGCTTCCTGCTGGCCGACGGGCTGGACGCCTGCCCGCCCGACGCCGTGGATACCATCGTGATCGCAGGCATGGGCGGCGATACGATCTGCGGCATCCTCGACCGCGCCGAATGGTGCATGAACGGCGCCTACCGCCTGATCCTTCAGCCGATGACGAAGCCCGAGGTGCTGCGGTACTGGCTGACAAACAACGGCTTTCGGATCGAAGAAGAGGCGCTGGCCGAGGATGCGGGGACCGTCTATCAGATCCTGTCCGCGGTCTTCTGCGGACGGAATGAGAGGCTGAGCGACGCGGAGCTGTTCGTCGGCAAGGCAGGTCTTTCCGATCCGGCGCTGTACCGCAGACTGATCGATATGCAGATCTGCCGCGCGGAGCGCAGCCTTGCCGGCCTTGCCGCCTCAGGAAAGACAGAAGACAGAAAAGCGGACGGCCTTCGCCGCCTGATATGCCGGCTGCAGGAGCTGCAGAAAGGATCGACATGACGAAAGTATGCGAAATATATGAGGAGCTGTGCCGTCTGGCGCCGACCGGGCTGCAGATGGATTTCGACAACTCCGGTTTTCTGCTCGGCCGCGCCGGGGCGGAGCCGGACGCCGTTCTGCTGGCGCTCGACGTGACCGACGAGGTCGTCGACGAGGCGATCCGCTGCGGCGCCGGGCTGATCGTATCCCATCATCCGCTGATCTTTCACCCCCTCAAGTCCGTGACGGACGAGAGCCCGGAAGGGAAGCGCCTGCTGAAGCTGATCGAGCACCGCATCGCCGTGATCTCGATGCATACCAACCTTGATATCGCCGAGGGCGGCGTGAACGACGTGCTGATGGCTGCGCTCGGCGGCAGGAGCGAGGGGCCTCTCGACGAGGATGGCTGCGGCCGTGTCGGCGTGCTGGACGTCAAGCTACCGCTGAAGGATTTCCTGGGCCTGTGCAGGAGCGCGCTCCGCTGCCCCGGGCTCCGTTACGTCGACGCCCGCAGGCCCGTATACCGGATCGCCGTGATGGGCGGCTCCGGCGCCGAGTCCGTCGAGCGGGCGGCCGCGCTCGGCTGCGACACCTACGTGACCGCCGACGTGAAGTACCACCAGTTCCAGAAAGCGCTGGAGCTGGGGATCAATCTTGTCGACGCCGGCCATTTCTGCACGGAAGACCCCGTCGTCCCGATGCTGGCCGAGCGTCTGAGAGAACGCTTTCCCGAGCTGTCCGTCAGGGTGTCCGAGGCCCATGGGCCGATCGTCCGCTACGCCTGAGCCCCGTCATACACAGCCTCCGCTTCACATAGACTCGTACCAACGAGATCATGAAGCGGAGGCTGTTTTATGTCTGAGACCAATCTTTACCGTGAGCTTGCCGAGCGGACCGGCGGCTCCTTCCTTCTGGGCGTCGTCGGGCCGGTCAGAACGGGAAAATCAAGCTTTATCAAGCGTTTCATGGAGACGCTCGTCATCCCGAACATTGAGGATCCCTACGTCAGGGAGCGCGCGAAGGATGAGCTGCCGCAGAGCTCGCCGGGGCGCACGATCATGACGGTCGAGCCGAAGTTCGTGCCGGAGGAGGCGGCGCAGATCCGTCTGCCGGACGGCACGGAGCTCAGCGTCCGGCTGATCGACTGCGTGGGCTATATGGCGGAGGGCGCCGCCGGTCAGTTCGAGGACGGCGCGGAGAGGATGGTCACGACGCCCTGGTTCGACCGCGAGGTGACGATGACCGAGGCGGCAGAGGCCGGTACGGAAAAGGTCATCCGCGATCATTCGAGCATCGGCATCGTCATCACGGCAGACGGCAGCTTCGGCGAGCTCGGGCGCGAGTCCTTTCTCGAGCCGGAGGAGCGCGTGATCCGGGAGCTTCAGGAGCTCGGGAAACCCTTTGCGCTCGTTCTCAACAGCGCGGAGCCCGATTCAGAGCGCGCCCGAAACACGGCGGCGCAGATCGAGGCGAAGACCGGCCATCGTTGCCTTTGCATGAATTGCCTGGAGATGGACGAAAACGACCTGACGGAGCTGATGGATTCCGTGCTCGAGGAGTTCCCGCTCAAGTGCCTTCGCTTTTCTCTGCCCGACTGGCTCGACGCGCTGCCGGCCGATAACGAACTGAAGCGGCGCGTGCTGCAGCTGTTCGTCGACCGGGTGCGTCCGCTCAGAAAGATCGGCGATCTTCACAGCCTGATCGAAGGCATGGAAGAGGAAGACTGCATCGGCAGGGCGATCGTTTCCGAGCGGGATCTGGGACACGGAACGGTATCCGTGCGGGCGGAGATGCCGCGCTCGCTCTATTATGAAACGCTGAGCGAGGAGAGCGGGCTGACGATCCGCGGGGACAGCGATCTGATCGAGATCCTAAGCTCGATGGCGGAGATCCGGCGAGAGTACGAATCGATCCGCGACGCGCTTCGCGCCGTCCGCGAGACCGGATACGGCGTCGTATATCCGGCGGACGGACAGATGGAGCTGGCGGAGCCGCAGATCGTCCGGCAGAACGGGCGGTACAGCGTCCGGCTCCGCGCGACCGCTCCGGCGATCCATCTGATGATGACGAAGATCGAAACGGAGGTGACGCCGGCGATCGGCGGGGAACGCGCCTCCGAGGATATCATCGGTTTCCTGCTGCAGGGCTTTGACGGAGACGCGAACCGCCTCTGGGAATCCAACATCTTCGGGAAATCGCTCAACGAGCTGGCAGGGGAGGGCCTGCGCGGCAAGATCGACGCGCTGCCCGAGAGCGCGCGGCGCAAGCTGCGGGACTGCCTGCAGCGCATGATCAACGAAAGCTGCAGCGGTCTGCTGTGCCTCACGTTTTGATTTGACTTGACTGTGGGAAACAAGTATAATGGGAAACGAACGAAGGACCGTCTTCCGCAGGCGCTGTTCGTCCTGCTGCTGGCCGGCGCCGTCGGCCTGTCGATCCTGTTCCTCGTACGGGGGATGCGCCGGGTCGAGAGCGTCGCCGCGTCCGGAATGACGACGCTCGTGATCGACCCGGGGCACGGAGGCTTCGACGGCGGAGCCGTGTCGGCCGACGGGACGAAAGAGAGCGAGCTCAACCTTTCGATCGGACTGAAGCTGCGGTCGATCGCCGAGCTGCTCGGTCTGAAAACGCAGATGACGCGCAGCGACGAATCGGCGCGGCAGGACTATGCCAGCTACAGCGAGCACGAGGACCTGGTCGCGCGGACGGAGCAGATCAACGCAGAACCGGGCGCCTTGCTGATCAGCATCCATCAGAACGATTTTCCGACCGGACAGCCGAGCGGCGCGCAGGTCCTGTACGCGAAGACGCCGGGCAGCGAGAGCCTCGGCAGGATCTGCCATCAGAACCTCGTCGAGCAGCTGGATCCGCAGAACCGAAGGCTGGCCGCCCCCGCGCCGCGTTCCCTGTATATTACCTCGCACGTGAGCTGCCCGGCCGTGCTGGTGGAGTGCGGCTTCATGTCCAATTTTGACGACGTGCAGAAGCTGCGCGACGGCTCGTACCAGACCTCGCTGGCGCTGGTGCTGGCGGCTTCGCTGCTTCAGTATTTGAATGAAAGCGACCTGAGCTGAAGAAACAGAGAGGATAGCCATGGCGAACAAACAGAAAACCGTTTACTGCTGCAGCGAATGCGGCGAGGAGACCTCGAATTGGGCGGGCAAATGCCCGAGCTGCGGCAGCTGGAACACGCTGGTCGAAATGAAGCTGGACGCGCCCGGCCCCGGTTCGAGGAGCGGCAGACGCTCCGTGACGGCGCCAAAGCCGAAAAAGATCAGCGAGCTCGATATGAGCGCCGAGATCCGCTTCGGGACCGGCATCGGTGAGTTTGACCGCGTGCTGGGAGGCGGCGCCGTGATCGGTTCGCTCGTCCTCGTCGGCGGCGCGCCCGGTATCGGCAAATCCACGCTCCTGCTGCAGATGTGCGGCAGCACGGCGCTCGACCGCCGCATCCTCTACGTCAGCGGCGAAGAAAGCGAGCGCCAGCTCAAGCTGCGCTGCGTACGCCTCGGGATCGAAAACGAGGAGCTCTACGTGCTGGCGGAGACCGATATCGACAAGATCCTGTCCGCGGTCGAAGCGCTGAGGCCTGAGCTCGTGATCGTCGACTCGGTGCAGACCGTTTCCGACGCGGAGATCAGCTCCGCGCCCGGCAGCATCACGCAGGTGCGGGAATGCACGATGCGCCTGATGCGGCTGGCAAAAGAGCAGGGGATCACGATCTTCGTCGTCGGGCACGTCAACAAAGAGGGGAGCATCGCCGGCCCGAAGGTGCTGGAGCATATGGTGGACTGCGTTCTCTATTTCGAGGGCGAGCACAGCACCAGCTTCCGGATCCTGCGCGCGGCCAAGAACCGCTTCGGTTCCACCAATGAAATCGGCGTCTTTGAAATGGGTCAGGACGGTCTGCGCGGCGTTGACAATCCCTCCGAGCTGCTGCTCAGCGGGAGACCGGAACAAGCGCCGGGCACCTGCGTGGCCTGCGTGATCGAAGGCAGCCGTCCGATCCTGGCTGAGGTCCAGGCGCTGGTCAGCACCGCGAACTACAACGCCTCGCGGCGCTGCAACGGCCTGGATTACAACCGGGCCGCCATGCTGCTTGCCGTGCTTGAAAAACGGGGCGGCCTGAACGTCTCCGGCTGCGACGCCTATATCAACGTCATCGGCGGCCTTTCGCTGGATGAACCGGCGGCCGACCTCGCTACGGTGCTCGCGATCGCCTCCAGCTATCTGGATCGGCCGCTCGGGCTGGATCTTGCCGCCCTGGGTGAAGTAGGGCTGTCGGGAGAGATCCGCAGCGTCAGCGCGATCAACCAGCGCCTGGCGGAGATCGCGAGGCTCGGCTTCGGACGCTGCGTCGTTCCGGCGCACGTCCGCGATGAGATCAAAACGCCTGAAGGGCTTCGCCTGATCCCGGTCAAAAACGTCGGAGAGGCGATCGCCGCCGTGCTGAAGAAGGACTGAGATCGTCACTATTTCGATAGAAAACATCACAAAAACGGCCTGTTTTGCAAAAAAAACGGGCCGTTTTTAATATATTTATATTATATATCGGCAGTATACAATCTGTAATATGACTCGTTTCCGATATTACAGTTCGTATACAGAAGGAAAAGGGAAGGCCCCGGAGCGCATCCGGGGCCTTTCGTGTTCCTGTTTGTTCATTCTTCGCCGCCGTGGACTTCTTCCTTGCGTTTTCGGCCGATGGGGTTTGCCATCGCGGCCTCGTGCAGCGCCGCGTTGTCCAGGTGCGTGTAGATCTGCGTGGTGTTCAGGTTGCTGTGGCCGAGCACCTCCTGAAGCGCCCGTGTGTCTACGCCGTTTTTGAGCATCAGCGTAGCGGCGGTGTGACGCAGTTTGTGCGGAGAGTACCTGGTAGCGTCCAGACCGGCCAGCTTCAGCTTCTTTTCAACCATTTTTTGTACGCCGCGAACGCTGATACGCCGATTGTCCCGGCTGATGAACAGGGCGTTTTTGTCCTGCGGGATGATTTTTTCCTCATCCCGGACCATCAGGTAATCGTCGATCGCTTCACGGCAGCCTTCGCCGAAATAGACCACGCGTTCTTTGTTGCCTTTGCCCAGCACGCGGACGTGATCCTCGTATAAATCGGTTGTGTTCAATGAAACGAGCTCCGAGACCCGCAGGCCGCAGGACATGAACAGCATCAGGATACAGTAGTCGCGCAGCGCATATGGGCCTTCGCAGGCGTTGAGCAGCCGCTCGCATTCGGATTCTTCCAGATACTTCGGCAGTGAAGCCTGTCGCTTCGGCATATCCAGCTCCTGGCAGACGTTGAAGTCCAGCAGATGGCGTTTGACCGTCAGGTACTGGAAAAAGGATTTTACGGAGGACGTACGACGGCAGCGGCTGGCTGCGGACAGCGCGTGGCTGGAATCCTGCATCTCGGGAGAAAACGACTGATAACGGTACAGCTCTTCGATGCGGATGGCTTTGATGAAATCGAGGTCCACGTCGGTGATGTCGATCTCATGGAACGGGGTTTTTGCGTCGACCAGATGGCGGCGTCGTTTCAGATAACGGAACAGGATCTTCAGATCCAGATAGTACGCGGCGACCGTTCGGTCGGAATGGCCGCGCACGGTGGAGTGGTATTCGAGAAACTCCATCAGGATGTCAGGAATATCGTTGATTTGGTCTAGATTCATGAGAGCTCCTTTCGGGGCTGGAAACGGGCCCTTTAATTACGCTAAATTAGTATTCAGTGAACTTTTTCGGGCGTAAAGAAGTGCTTTTTGTGGGAAAATCGGCAAAAATCGGAACAAATACGGCCTGTAATTCTACAGGGGGTGATATTACGATCCGGCTATCCTATCTTGAAGTTGCCAAAGAGCTCGTCGACTTCCTCGACGTAGAAGGGGAGGCGACCTCCGATGACGAAACCGATTCCGCGTATTGGTACACGCGCGGCGCGGTCGACTTCGCGCAGCACCTCCGGGCGGCCATGTCCGGCCCCGGGCTGCCTTCTCCTTGAGCACGACAGGCGCACCCGCTGCGGGCCCCCGGCCCGCGCGGGAGCATGCGCCCGGCCCTTGTGGCCCGCGCTCGCCACCACGC
>JAEEGL012637292.1_pt1 | contig 11980 bp, 9 predicted proteins | sample 9134231 | NCBI WGS metagenome assembly JAEEGL01 (sample SAMN16246548, study PRJNA631951) | gut metagenome | biome: gut microbiome; feature: rumen; material: fiber-attached | host: Bos | place: Iran: Karaj | collected 2018-10
CACAGACCTTGAACAGCTTGATGGTCTGCGCCTCCACGCCCTTGGATCCGTCGATCACCATGACCGCGGAATCGGCTGCCATCAGTGTCCGGTAGGTATCCTCGGAAAAGTCCTGGTGCCCCGGGGTGTCCAGGATATTGATGCAGTAGCCTTCATAATTAAACTGCAGCACAGACGAGGTGACCGAAATACCTCTCTTTTTCTCGATCTCCATCCAGTCGGACACCGCGTGCTTCGTCGCCTTCCTTCCCTTGACCGTACCCGCCAGGTTGATGGCTCCGCCGTACAGCAGGAACTTCTCCGTCAGCGTCGTCTTGCCGGCATCAGGGTGGGAAATGATCGCGAATGTGCGTCTTTTGCCTATTTCTTCGTGTAAACTGCTCAAGAAAACCTCCTTCTTGGCCCTTTCCGGGACCGGGAACCTGTCCCTTCGGATTTCCCCGGAAGAGCTAGGAATATTTTATTCCAGCCACTCCTTCAAGTCAACTGATTCTTGCCTTTAACCACAGGATCTTGTATACTCGGATAAGAAAAAACACAAATAGAAGGAGTGTTTCCATGATACTTGCCGTTGATATTGCAAACCTGACTATCTCCATCGGATGTATCGATGATACCAGGACATATTTCTGGGAACGCATAACGACGGTTATCGGCAAACCAAACCTGGAATATGCCATTTCTCTCAAAACCATACTTGATATTTACGGGATCTCCCCCTCGGATATTGAAGGCGCGATCATCTCCTCCGTGGTTCCTCCCCTGAACCGCACACTGTCCGAAGCGATCCGGAAGATCACGGGGATCCGTCCGCGTTTTGTCGGCTCCGGCATCAAAACCGGGCTGAATATCCGCATGGATAACCCCAGGAGCGTGGGCAGCGATATGATCGTCAACGCCGTGGGCGCGCTGCGCGAGCATAAGCCTCCCATTATCATCGTGGATACCGGGACGGCAACCACCATCTCCGTCATTGACAAAGACTGCAACTATATCGGGGGGTGCATTCTCCCGGGCCTCCGCCTGTCCCTGGACGCTCTCTGCTCCGGCACCGCCCAGCTTCCCAAGATCAGCCTGGAGGCGCCGAAGCATATCATCGGCAAAAATACCGAGGACAGCATGCGCAGCGGCGTGATCTGCGGTCACGCGGACATGATCAACGGCCTGATTACACGGATAGAGCAGGAACTCGGATGCGAACCGGCCATCATCGCCACCGGCGGCATCGTCCAGCTCCTGCTCCCGTATATGAACCATCCTATCGTCTATGACGGAACACTTCTCCTGAAAGGCCTTCTGGAACTGTACCGGAAAAACACCCCGGCAGTCAGCTGAGGGAAATCTCCTCCAGAATGCGCTTAATCTTTGCCATATCAAGACTGAGTCCGAAGCCGAAGGGGTTGACCACAATCCCGTCGGCTTTTTCTGCGAGCTTTTGCAGTTCCTTAAAGGGCACCTCCGCGGCCTCATAAACATGCTTTTTATCGAACCTGAAGAACTCGTTCGGGTCCGTAAATACCGCGAAATACTTTCCGCCTGCTTTGTTTGTCACCATCGGGTTTGACCCGTTTTCCGCGTTCACCGGCACAAGGAAAACCGCTTTTCCCAGCGCGGTGCTGAAGAACTTCTGCTCCTGCGGCGTCGCGCGGTTCCTGGAGATATCCTGGTAAAACCGGTTTGCGTCCCGGACCAGCACCGGATTCATGGTTTTCAGCGCTTTTTCATCCGGTCTCTCAATCAGGTTGAACAGGGACATGGTGAAGCTGTGTTCCTGACCGCGGTCAATCCTGACCGCTTCTATCCCGCTGCGGAACAGGTCGTGGAAAAATCCCAGCCTCTGCTTTACGGGAATCTCCATCTCCCGGACCTCCAGCCCGAAATCTCGGAGATTTCTCACGTTCTCCTCCGCAAAGGAATGGCCCGTGAAAATCCACGCGGCCGGGAGGCCGTCCTCCTCATCAAGGTAAAAATTGTTTGTCACCCGGACGAGAATGGTATACATTTCTTCTTCCGTCCGGATCAGTTCGCAGATGCGGGAAACCGTCTCCCTGCTCACTTCTTCGCCGCTCTCCATGAGAAGCTTCCTGAGTTCCTTCATACTTTTCCTCCTGACTCAAAAAAGGACCACACCGCCATGGCAGCGTGGTCCCGGAATAATATCTTATTACCTTTTGTTCTTAAGAAAGCTGGGAATGCTGATCTGGGTCTGTGTCTGGGTGGGCTGGAACGGCTGTGACGGAGCCTGCGGAAGCGGCTTCACCACTTCCTTCTTCTCAGCCGCCTGGGCTGCACCGGGAACAAAGGCTGATTCCGGCTTATAGGTCTGCACGGGCTGTGCCGCAGCGGGCTTCGGCCTCTGCGGGGCCGGTGTGCTCTGGGCAAATGTTCCCGCCGGTCTCTGGGCGATGCTGCTGCCCGCGTGATCGTCGAGCCCTGTCGCGATAACCGTGATCGTGCACTCATCCTGGGCGTTCTCGTCATACATCGCGCCGAAGATGATGTTGGCATCATCGCCGGAAAGCTCCTGAACGTATGTCGCCGCTTCATTCGCCTCGATAAGGCTGATATCGCCGGAGATATTGATGATGACGTGGCTTGCGCCGTCGATGGTGGTCTCCAGGAGCGGGCTGGAAACGGCCTGCTTTACAGCCTCCACAGCCTTGTCGTCGCCCTTCGCGTGTCCGATTCCGATATGGGCGATTCCCTTATCGATCATGACAGTCTGTACATCAGCGAAGTCCAGATTGATAAGGCCGGGGACATTGATCAGGTCGGTAATTCCCTGCACTGCCTGCTGGAGCACCTCATCCGCCTTGCGGAGAGCGTCCGGCATGGTTGTCCTGCGGTCAACAATTTCAAGAAGTTTGTCGTTGGGGATGACGATCAGGGTATCTACGCTGGCTTTCAGCTTCTCGATACCGTTCAGCGCGTTGTTCATGCGCTGCTTGGCCTCAAAACGGAAAGGCTTTGTCACGACGCCTACGGTAAGGATTCCCATATCCTTGGCAATCCTTGCCACGACGGGAGCCGCGCCGGTGCCGGTGCCGCCGCCCATACCGCAGGTGACAAACACCATATCCGCGCCCTTTAAGGCTGTCTGGATATCATCCTGGCTCTCCTCCGCCGCTTTCTGGCCAACCTCGGGCTGCGCGCCTGCGCCCAGTCCCTTTGTCAGCTTCTCGCCAATCTGCATCTGTGTGGAGGCCCTGCACATGGACAGCGCCTGTTTATCCGTGTTTACGCCGATAAATTCCACACCGGCAATATTCTCGTCAATCATTCTGTTAACTGCATTGTTTCCGGCCCCGCCGATGCCGACAACAATGATCCTTGCCGAGTTTTCTGACTCGCTCATCTTAACCTCTAACAAAATGCTTCCTCCTCTTTACGACAACTATAATCCTCAGTTTCGCGGAACCGAAGGTTCCCGGAGCGATTCCGCTCCTCTGAAAACTGGCGTACTCAAATACAAAGTTCCCCCGCCGGGGGGCACAGCTATTAATTACTATATTTTATTTCCCCGAAAAAATCAATACTATTTATTCTCAAATCTGTACATCGGATTATTATTGGATCCGTCATAGCTGTCGAGATAGAGTGTACCGGAAAGGTCCGGGTAGTCTGCCAGGATATCCTTCAGCTCCATGAGTTTTCCGCTCATATTGTCGCTGGAGCCCAGCCGCACGGTCAGCGTCCCGATATACAGCGTGGCCTCCTTGCTCTCGTTGAAGCTTATCCGGTCCGTCTTTATGTCACTGGTCTCCAGGACCTGCGTGAGAATCAGGATCTCGCCGAAAACCTCCGGATCGTCCACCGGCAGCGCCTGGTTCAGGACAATATGCCCGAAACTCATACCCGTCACCAGCGGAACATCCTCTATGGTCTCCTGGGTGCTCTCCACCACCATTCCGTCTTTGTCGAAATACATGTTGCTTCCCATGTAGCTGACATAGCCCACCAGGCTTTTCTCATAGACGATCAGCTCCACGCGGACCGGGTCATGGAAAGCGATGCGGTAATCCTCCACAAAGGGGATGCTCTTGTGGGGGCGGAACCTGAACTGCAGATAGGTCAGCAGCGCGGACCTGCCGGGCACATCGCCGAAAACCCTCTCTTCCAGCTCCTCCGCCCGGTAATGGCGGTTTCCGCTGACCGTCACCTCATGGATCGGCACCGCTGCTATCAGGAGAAGGAAGAGCAGTATGCCGGCGGCGATGGCTGCGGGAAGCGCTTTCTTCCGGTGCAGAAACACATAGTGCCTGACCTTTTCCCCCGTATCCTGTTCAGCCCGGAACGCGGGAGTTCTCTCTTCATTATACATTCTTCTCTTCCTGTTTTATCTGGTTTGACACGCTGAGGGCGATTCCCATCTCCGCCATCAGGAGCATGACCGATGTTCCGCCGTAGCTGATAAAGGGAAGTGTAACGCCGGTGTTCGGGATGACATTTGTCACAACGGCAATATTCAGGATGACCTGGATTGCGATATGGGCCATGATCCCGACCACCAGCATGGACCCGAACAGGTCGGGGGCATTTTCCGCGATAACGACAAACCGGTAAATCATGAACATGAACATCAGGATCAGGCATACGGCGCCGAACAGTCCCAGCTCCTCGCAGATGATGGAGAAGATCATGTCGTTCTGCGCCTCGGGGACAAATCCCAGCTTCTGCAGGCTCTGCCCCAGGCCTTTTCCGAAAAAGCCTCCGGATCCGATGGCGTAAAGCCCCTGGAGCACCTGGTAACCGCCGGAGCGGGAATACTTGACCGGGTTTCTCCACACGTTGATCCTCGCCAGCTGGTAATCCTGCAGTATCTTCATCTTTACCAGCAGGTCCCCGATATACGGCGCCAGTATCAGGACGCCCACCAGGAAGCCTAACAGGACAAAGAACGGCCATTTTTTCTTCACGGCCACGAAAAGCATGACATAGACAATACCGCAGATGATAATGCCGGAGCTCAGGTTGTTGAGGGTGACGCCCATGGCCAGCGGGATGCAGAGAAGGATGATGGTCCTTACGCGGCGGAGTTCATTGATTTTTACGCCGAGCTTTGAAATGATCACAGCGATCAGAAGTATCAGCGCGATCTTGATAAACTCCGTGGGCTGGAACTGTACCGGTCCCAGCCTGAGCCACCTCTTTTTTCCGTGGGAGGCAACCCCCATCGGCGTGAAGGCCGTCAGTCCCAGCAGGACATAGGAAACAAGGTAGGCAGGCACCGCGTATTTGGCAAACCGGTGGTAATCCAGCTTGGAGATTATCAGCATGGCAACAAAACTGACCAGTTCGAAGACAGCCTGTTTTTCCACAAAATAGGAGGATTTGCCGTAATCCAGCTGCGCCTTGTAGGAGCTCGCGCTGTAGATCATCACGAGCCCGAACACGCACAGGAAGATGATGCTGACCAGAAGCTCCAGGTCATAAAACCGGTGCTTTCCCTCTTTTTTTGCTTTGACTCTTCCAGCCATGAACCTTTACCTCAGATTTCTCACAAACTCCTTGAACATCTCCCCGCGCTCTTCGAAGTTTTTGAACTGCCCCCAGCTGGCACATGCGGGCGACAGAAGCACATAGTCTCCCGCCTGCGCCTTTTCGGCGCAGATGCTGACCGCCTCTTTCAGGTCTTCGGCAAAAATGATGTCCTCAAACCCGTGGCGCCTTGCGCACTCCGCAATCTTCTCACGGGTCTGTCCGATCAGTACAAGGTACCGGACCTTGCCCTCAAAGGCGTCGATCCACTCATCGTATTCGCTGTGCTTGTCATATCCGCCCGCGATGAGCAGAGTCTTCGCCGGCATGGCCCGGATGGCCTGGATGGCCGCGTCCGGGTTCGTCCCCTTGGAGTCATTGTAGTATTTCACGCCGCGGATCTCTTCCACAAACTCAATGCGGTGCTCCACCGCCTTAAAGTTTTTGACCGCCTCCCGGATGTGGTCCAGGGGGACGCCCACAGCGTGGGCTATCGCCACGGCGCACATGACGTTTTCATAGTTATGGCGGCCCAGGAGCTGCATATCGTAGATTCCCAGGATATCCTCCGTCTTATCGCCGTCTTTATAGACGATGCGTTCATTTTCCAGGCAGTATCCCTTCTCCGGCTTTTCCCTGCTGGAAAACCAGATAACGGGAATATCCAGGGACTGCCCGAATTCCCGGAGCGCGGGATCATCATAGTTCAGCACGCAGGCATCGTCCGCCGTCTGGTTCTTTGTAATGCTCTCCTTGACGCTGATGTAGCATTCCATGGTGCCGTGGCGGTCCAGGTGGTCCGGTGTAATGTTGGTAATGCAGCTGACATTCGGATGGAAATCGAGGACGGTTTCCAGCATGAAGCTGGAGATCTCCGCCACTGTCACAGACTCGTCGGTGGTATCCAGGGCGTGGGCCGTATAGGGATCGCCGATATTGCCCACCACGAATACGCTCTTGAACCAGGTCTTCATGATCTCCCCGGTCAGCGCCGTGGTCGTGGTCTTTCCGTTTGTGCCGGTGATGGCGCAGAGTTTTCCCTTCGCGTAATGGTAAGCCAGCTGGATCTCTCCCCAGATGGGAATCCCGCAGGCTTCAATCTGTTTAATGAACGGGACGGTCAGCGGAATCCCGGGGCTTACCACGGCGAGTTCCGTATCCGCCAGGTCCTCCGGGCGAAGCTCTCCGAGAAGGATCTCCACCTTGTCCCCCTCCCCGAAGGACGCGCGAAGCTTTGCCGCGTCGAGCTTTTCATTTCCGTCGTAGAGAATTACTTCCCTGCCCTTTGCGAGAAGGAGCCTTGCAGCGGCAAAGCCGCTCTTTCCCGCGCCTGCTACCAGTACTTTCTTTCCCATGTCTTTCATTCCTCCATATCCGGGTTTTGTTCAGAATCAGTGTTTCCGGGCGCCCGCCGCGTCACAGCGCGAGGTATGCGATCATGCAGAGGATCGCGGTGGCCATGGTAAACCTGGTCACGACCTGCGTCTCTGACCAGCCGCCCAGTTCAAAGTGGTGGTGTATCGGCGCCATGCGGAAAAACCGTTTCCCGTGGGTCCGCTTAAAATATCCCACCTGTATGATGACGGATACCACCTCTATAAAATAGATGAATCCGATAATAACGATAAACAGCGGCAGCTGCATCATGTACGCGGATCCCGCGACAAAGCCGCCGATGGCCAGGGATCCGGTATCCCCCATGAATACCTTCGCGGGATACGCGTTGAAAAGCAGGAATCCCATGAGGCTCCCCGTCACCGCGCCGCACACGGGGGAGATCCCCCATCCCCGGCTGACGGAAACAGCCGCCAGGAAAACCGCCACCGGGATGGTGACGCTCGAGAGCAGCCCGTCCAGCCCGTCCGTGAAGTTGGTCCCGTTGTCCGTTCCCAGGACGATGAAAAAGAGCACCGGGACGCCCAGCCATACGGGAAGGGGCAGGCTCCTGTGAAGGAACGGAAGTATCATGGTCAGTCCGGCCTCCGAGCTCTTCGCCATGTAAAAGGCAAATACCCCGGTGATCACAAACTGCATCAGGAGCTTCTGCTTCGGGTTCAGCCCCTCGGACTGTTTTTTCACAATTTTCAGGAAATCATCGGCGAATCCCGTCAGCCCGAAGCCGGCGGTGAGAAACAGCACCGGAAGGACATGCGGGTATCTCCCCGCGAAGATCAGGGTGGAAACCAGGATTCCCGCGAGAATCATGATGCCCCCCATGGTGGGCGTCCCCTGCTTCTTCAGGTGGGACTGGGGTCCGTCATCTCTCACCTGCTGTCCGAACTTCAGCCTGTGCAGGAACGGGATCGCGTACGGACACAGCCCTGCTGTCACGGCAAAGCCGATAAACAGGGCGAAAATAGTATCTCTTACTGCCATATTGATGTCACCTCGGAATTGTCCTGATCATAAAGATCGGATCAAGTATATAGCTTTTTCGGCCAATAATCAATGATGCAGATGGATTCGGCCGGGCGCGGCCCCCGCAATGAGGAGCACCGCCGTCACAATAGCCGGCGGCAGCGCCGCATGACCCCTGTACAGGAGGAGTCCCGGGGGAAGCAGGGTTGAAACCGTCCGCATGACGGGAACGGTATCCCTGAGGTCCAGGAAGCACCCGCCCAGGATGCACAGGGAGAGCGCGAGGAACGACGTCACCGCGTCTGTTCCGCCCCCCTGGCCGAAGCGCCGCACAAAAAACAGCGCGAGGAGCGACGTCACCGCCAGGTACGCGGCCCCCGCCAGGCAGGAAGGAATATCCGGCACATTTCCCTTCACAATCCAGGGAATGCCGAACGCCGCGAGCGCCGTAAATCCCACCAGAATCAGGGCCCAGAAATCCGTCCCGTAGGAAAGCGCCACCCCGCCCTTAAAGGACATGAGGCGCTTCTCCGCGCTGCGGTTGTCTGTTTTCCCGCACCACACAGAGGAGGACAGGACCGCAAAAAGCACCGCCAGCGCGGCAAAGGCTTCCGGCTGCGGCACGAACGGATCCGCCGCCGCGGCTCCTTCCGACCAGGATATCTCATAGTAGACGGAATCTTCCACCATTTTCCGCTCTTCGCTGCGTACGCGCCGTTCCAGCTCTTCCCGCTCCCCGGTGGAAAGACTGCGTCCCAGAAGCTCCTCAGCCCATTCGTCCGAGGTGTTCCGGATCCGCAGCACCATGGTCTGCCCGGAGGCAATCTCCCGCATACCCTGCGCGGAGAAGGAAGCTGCCGCGCTCTCGTAAGCCAGCACATGGAGCTCTTCCCCGTTCTTTCCGGCAACGGCAGCGCCGGTTCCGGCGATATAGTCCGAGAATCCGTCCCGGATAGTGAGAATGCCCTCCACAGTTCCGTCCAGAAGCCGAAGGGAAGATTCCTGCGCGGTCTCCCGGATCACTTCAATATTCCCCATGCCGTTCAGGAGCGCGATGAAATTCTCCGCTTCCGGGCTCTCCTCTTCCTCCGTCACCGCGATGCGGACCGTCTCTCCCGCCCCGGAGAAAGCACCGCGCACGCAGGCCCCGGCACAGAGGGAAATAACGGCGAGTCCCAGGAGCCCCGGAATTCCGCCTGTCATTTTCCGGTATTTCATCCCGGCCATGCCGAAGAACCTGGACAGGAAGAATGACTCTTTCTCCGCGCCGGAAAATGTTCCCGGGGCATGCCCCGCAGCCCTTCCCGCGCCTGCCCTGCTTCTTCCGCGCCTGAAAAGGCTCACCAGGACCGTCAGGAGATAAAACACAGCGCTCAGCAGGAGGAAAGGACCCATCACCCGGAGTATCCCGGGGACGTCCAGGCCCCTGGCCAGTCCCGCCAGCACATACATGGTACATCCCGAAGGCATGAAGCGCACCCCGCTGTGCAGAAACGCCGGCAGGGAGGAGGAAGGTATCAGTGTCCCGCCCAGCATCAGGGAGAACAGGAGGTACCAGCTTCCGCTCCGTGCGGCAGCCGAGCCGTCCTCCGAAAGGTTCAGGAATCCCATGGTCATGCCGCAGACGCCCGCCGTCAGCAGGATGCAGAATACGGCGTAGCGCGCCGCGCTCCCGGGAGCGATGGCCCCTCCCGTGTACAGTATAAGCCACATGGCGAGATAGGCCGGCGCGAGTATCACTCCCAGCAGGAGGATCCGCGAAAAGAAAAAGGCCGCCCTCCCGCCGCCGACCGCGAAGAACCGGCTGCGGATCCCGAGGCGCTGCTCTTCCGGAATGCTGCGGAATACGGCGCCGGTCTGGAATACGGCGAGAAAGGCAAATGCCGCCGCCGCGATTCTCCTGAGAAGCGCGCCCGCAATATCCGTCTGGGAAGTATTCCTCGCAAAGGCATTGTTCCGCCTGAGGGCATTTTCAAGAAGGCGGGCGGAACCGTCCGCGTGCATCCGGTTTATCACATTCTCATCCGGCTGCGGAAAGCAGAAACCGTAAACCGCGGTCTGTACCGCCTGCTCTTCCCTCATAATGTCCATGACGGAAGTGAAAATCATCCGGAATACCGCCGCCTCCGGCTTCCGGCTGCTGCTCAGGACCACGCGCACCGGCTGCTGTTCCATGGTATAGGCGTCATAAAAAAAGTCTTCCGGGATGGTGAATACGGCGGCCGCCCCCTCCGACAGCGCCCGGTCGTCGCTGTCATCATCGGTGAGCACCATGACATCGTCAAAGAATTCCACCCGCTTCATCTGCTCGATCAGGGACCTGGACATGACAGTCCCGTCGTCATCCCTGACGGCGATGGTAAAGGGGCGGATATACTGGGCGGAAGACAGGTCGCTCATGCCGATGCGCATAAGGATAAGAAGCACAAACGGCAGGACCAGCGTCAGCAGTCCTGCGTTTTTCAGAAACAGTTTCCAGTCCTTGTAGACCGCTGCACGAAATCCTGCCATCAGATAGTCCCCCTGATTTTTCCCGCGGAGAGGATAAGGATCCTGTCAGAGATCATTTCCAGCTCTCCGGGCTGGTGACTGATGATTACAACTGAGTTGCCCATGTCCGCGATATGGCGGGCAGTTTTGAGAATGATTTCCACGGACGCCGTATCCGCGCCTACGGTCGGCTCGTCCAGAAGAAGCAGGCGGGGCGTAAGCATCAGCGCGGAGGCCATGTGGAGCCTGCGCTTCATGCCGCCGGAATAGCTCCGGACAGGTTCCTTCGCTTTCTCCTCCAGGGCAAACCTGGAGAGCAGCCAGCTGCTCCTCACCGGGATCATTTTCCCGGAAAGCCCGGCTGCCATCCCCCAGAACCTGAGGTTTTCCAGCCCTGTCATATCCTCATAAAGAGAGAGCTCCTGGGGCACATAACCGATGTGCCCCGGGACGCCCTCTCCATAAAGGCATTCGCCCTCGTCCGGCGCAAAGCTCCCGGAAAGAATCCCCATCAGTGTGCTCTTTCCCGCGCCGTTTTCCCCGCGCAGCCCGAGCACCTCGCCGGGCCTTACCGCCAGGGAGACGGGACCCAGTACGATCCCGCCTCCCGCACGGTTCCGGTAACGCTTTACCGCATTCTTCAGGACGACAGTATCTGCCGCCATCAGAAGCCGATTGCCGATGTGATGTTCGGCAGTACATTGTATTCCATTGACTGTCCCATCTTCTCGAACAGCTGCTCCAGCTGGGAGGGACTCCAGTCCGTAATATCCTGGGTCCTCACGGAAGAGGCCGGCTCTTTGGCCGTGGAAGAATCCGTCGCGTTCAGCGTAAAGCTGCCGCTGTTGACATAACCTTCCGAAATGCCTGACAGGTTGTCCATGCGGAAAATGTGGTCCACGCCGCCGTTCTCCGATTCGGAGACTTCAACCGATACCGTGCTTCCCATAAGGGCGTCCATATTGATGTCGTAGGTTCCGTAGTTCATGCCGAAGACGGACTTTTTATCCTTGTCATATTCAAAGGTGACCTTCATGTCGCCCTCGGAAGTCTTGCTGGTGGTTTCGCCCTTGTAGACGGACCCGTCCTTTGTGTAGTGTCCGACCGTGTCGATGCCGTCGGAGGCTTCCGTATAGATCGCTGTGCTGAATTCCTTCTCTTTGTCGCCGTCGAACTCGAAGACGATAAGGGTGCCGTTCTTGTTGGAGAGGCGGATCTCCTTCGCGGCATTGTCAGCAACGGAGAGAGTCCATACAAATTCGCTCTCTTCCAGGTCTTTCCCTGCCTCTTCCGCATTATCCCGGATGTCGGCGGCTGTTTCCTTCAGCTGCCTGTCCAGTTCTTCCTCGAAACTGAAGGAACTGTCGCCGGAAGCAGCCATAAACATATCGACGACCTCGGGGTTCGCCACCTTGAATACGGCGTTCTTCAGGTCTTCATCCTCTTCGAGATGGTCCGCGAACGCTTCCAGCATCTTCTGGATGTCTTCCGCGGTGGGATCCCAGGTGTATACCGTGCCGGTAAAATCCTGGCCCAGACGTTCCAGGGTGAAATCCTGCTTCGTCTCCTTCGTGATGTTGTCGTCTGTGACGGCGGAGCAGAAAATCCCTATATAATCGTCCGCGATGGCCCTCCATTCCGCCCCGGTGAATTC
>JAEEGL014174494.1_pt1 | contig 11980 bp, 10 predicted proteins | sample 9134231 | NCBI WGS metagenome assembly JAEEGL01 (sample SAMN16246548, study PRJNA631951) | gut metagenome | biome: gut microbiome; feature: rumen; material: fiber-attached | host: Bos | place: Iran: Karaj | collected 2018-10
AGAGGCGGCCGATAGCGAAAGCGGCGGAAACTGACGCACGGATCCCGGCTTGGAACAGCGGCAGGATCCGATGGAAGATCCCGGCGGCCGGACGCGGGAATGGGAGAATGATCCCGGCGGCCGGCCGCGGAAAACAGAATAAGAACGGAATAAAAAGAGGACGGAGATCCCGAAGGGCTCCGTCCTCCCGCTGTCCGCGGTTGCTGCTGCCGCTGACAGCTCGCCGTTATACTTCGAATTCGCCGATCGGGCCCCAGCCTGCGTCGACGAACTGCGACAGCGTCCTCTGGGACGCGCCGTAACCGAGGAAATCCCTTTCGGGAAGGAATTCAGGGTTGTACGCCCTGACGAAATCCGGGATCCGGCTCAGGGATTCGATCACTTCCGCCGGGACCGGTTCGTCGATGTGCTCCTTGAATTCCGTCTCTTTCGCGAGCATCGCCTGGATATTGGCCGCGCAGGAGAAGCTCATGTCGGAACCCGCAAGCGATACGGCGTGATAGGCGCCGCGCATGCCCGCAGGCATGAGCTTTGCTTCGTAGCCGTTCTCGCGGCAGATCTTATAAGCTTTCTTCATGCAGGCCGTGCCCGCGCAGATGATGAATTCTTCCGGCACCGCGGCGCCCATGTCGTGCGCGGCGTCCCGGAGATAGTCGTCGAGGCGGCCGACCATGATGACGGAGAAGACCTTGCCGGGCTCGATGCCCGCGGCGCGGCATCTCTTCAGGCCGCGCTGCTGCGCTGCCGCGATCGAGACCGCCTGGGCCACCGTGAAGCTGACCGTACCGACGGTCGTGATGCCGATGGCGGCAAGTTCTTCGATCGCGCGGATGCCCGCGGCGGTCGCCGGGACCTTGACCGCGATGTTCGGCGCCCACGAGGCAAGCCGTTTGCCGGCTTCGATCATGAATTCCGTATCGCCCTGCTTTTTGGGGTTGACCTGCGCGCAGACGTAACCCTGTACATGGTTCGTCGCTTCGTAGACCGGTTCGTATTTCTTCGCGATCGCGATCGTGATGCCGCGGATGATCGCCTCGGTCTTTTCGTCTCCCTTAAGTCCTTTCGCGTCCTGGATGAACGGACGCCAGAAGTCCGGGTTGGCATAGAGCGATTTCTTGACGAGGAGCGGGTTCGTGGTCACGCCGGTCGAGCCGTTCTCGATCGCCTGGTCCATTCCCGCATAATCCGCGCTGTCGTTCCACCACCAGCCGTCGGACAGGCTCAGATCTTTCAGGTATTGGTTGGTAATCATTTCTATCCCTCCGAAGGTCTTTTTATCAGGAAATACTCCCTGCCGGCGGAAGAGGCCGGCAGTTATCTCAGATCCTCTCCACGGTGCCTTCCCAGGTATCGACGGTCTTCTTGCGGGAGTGCTCGTCGTACCAGTGCTTGGTCACGGTCTTCGCCCTCGTGTAGAACCGGACGCCGTCGAGGCCGAGTACGTGCTGGTCGCCGAAGAAGCTGTCCTTGTTCCCGGAGAACGGGAAGTAGGCCGTCGGGACCGGGATGCCGACGTTGATGCCGACCATGCCGCCGTCGGTCAGCATCTCGAACTGCCGCGCGTAGTAGCCGTTCTGCGTGAAGATGCAGGAGCCGTTCGCGAACGGGTTGGCATTCATCTGCGCGATGCCGTCCTCGAAGTTCTTCACGCGCTTGACGAGCGTGACCGGTCCGAAGATCTCGCGCTGGCCGACCGTCATTTCCGGCGTGACGCGGTCGAGGATCGTCGGTCCGACGAAGAAGCCGTTCTCAAAGCCCGGAACGACGATGTCGCGGCCGTCGAGGACGAGTTCCGCGCCTTCGTCGATGCCCTTCTGGATCCAGTTGCAGATGGACTGTTTGTGCTTCGCGCTGACCACCGGTCCGAGCTGGGTCTCCGGATCGTACGCGCAGCCGACTTTGAGCTTCATGGCCTTTTCCTTCAGCAGGGCCCCGAACTGGTCCGCGATGCTCTCCTGGACGCAGACGACCGGGAGGGCCATGCAGCGCATGCCCGCGCAGCCGTAAGTCGAGTTGACGATTGCGTTGACCGTCGATTCGAGGTCGCAGTCCTCAAGGACGAGCGCGTGGTTCTTGGCTTCGCACTGCGCCTGGACGCGTTTTCCGTGCGCCGCGGCGATGGAATAGATGTGCTTGCCGACTTCCGTCGTGCCGACGAAGGTGACCGCCTTGACGCGCGGGTCGGTAAGGAGGATCTCGGATTCATTTCTCGAGCAGGTGACCAGGTTGACGACGCCCTTCGGGAAGCCGGCTTCCTCATAGAAGAGCTCCATGATGCGGATCGCGGTCAGCGGGGTCTGCGAAGCCGCCTTGAGGACGACGGTATTGCCGGTCGCGATCGCGAGCGGGACCATCCAGCCCCAGGGGATCATGGCCGGGAAGTTGAACGGTACGATGCCGGCGACGACGCCGAGCGGCACACGGTAGGACGCGGTGTCGAATCCGCCGGTGACCTGGAGCGACGCGACGCCCTGGGAAATGAAGGGCGTGCCGCAGGCAAGCTCGGTCGGCTCGATGGCCTTGAGGACGTCGCCGCGCGCCTCGTTCATGTTCTTGCCGAGTTCCTTCGCGCAAAGATAGGTGAGTTCGTCCAGATGCGCCACAAGGACGTTGCGCCATTTGAACATCATCTGGGTCCGCTTGGAAATGGATTCTTTGGACCAGGTCTCAAACGCGGCCTGCGCCGCGTCGACGGCTTCGATCAGTTCGCCCTGTGTGCAGCAGGGGACCTCCGCGATCAGTTCGCCCGTGGAGGAGTCGGTGACCGGCAGCCATTTTTCGGTCTTGGAATCCTTCCATTCTCCGCCGACACAATACTTCATACGTTTTACTTCGCTCATACAGACCTCCTTCATTTGTCCTTTTTCGAATCAATTTTAAATATTGAAATTGAATTTCGAATTTGTTAAAATCATTGTACGTTCAGAGGAAATAAAAGTCAATAAATATACAAAAAAACGCCGCCGCGGCAGCGTATTTTGTAGACATTGACGGAATCAGGGAGTATAACCTAATCGATGGGAGATGAGAGCGGACGCTTCCCGCAGCGCGGGAAGGATGACGTTCCCGATCCGGTCGTGCGGCATTTCCTCGACGATGTCGAATACGGAAATGGCGGCCGCTACGGTCTTTGAATAGTCGTAGACCGGTACGGAAACGCAGCGATAGCCGGCTTCGCATTCCTCGTCGTCGATCGCGTACCCGGTCTCCTGGACCCTGGCGAGCTCGTCGAAGAACTTTTCTTCGTCGGTGATGGTATGCGGGGTCAGCGCGATGAGGCCGACGCTCCCGATGATCCGGGAGACTTCCGCCCGCGGCATCGCGGAAAGCAGGACCTTCCCGGAACCGGAGGTATGGATCGGCGCGTTGTGGCCGATGCGGATCGTCCCGGAACGCGACGGGACGGGATTGTCGATGTAATCGAGGTACGTCGTCCGGATGCCGTCCATGACGACGAGGCAGGAACTGACGTTCAGCGTGTTGGACAGGCTGTTGAGGTACGGGTCGACGATGCTGCGCAGCACGAGGTTGTTGCGGATGTTGCCGCTCAGACTGCAGATCTTCCAGGTGAGCGCGTAGCAGCCGGTGGATTCGTCGCAGTAGGCGTATCCGAGCCGGCAGAGCGACCGGACGTAGCGGTACACGGTCGACTGAGACATGTCCAGCATCCGCGCGAGGTCGATGAGCCTTGCGGGGGTCCGCACGGAAGCCATGAGCTCCATGACGCGGAAGAGACGGTCGAGCGGCTGGTCGCCGCCCTGGCTTTCGGCAGTTGTCAGATCGTCGTTTTTCTTCACCTGCTTCTCCTTGTGTGCCGGCTTCGTATCCCGCCCGCGGAGGGCGGTTTCCCCGGGAAAAAGGTTCCCCGGGGGCAAGCGGAAACATATATGTATTGTAACCAAAATTCAGTTTTCGGGAAAGGGGATTCTTTGGAAATGAACTATCTGCAGTGGCTCGTTCAGAACACACCGACCAAATTCTGGCATGATTCGGCGATCCCGTCCGAGATCGACGCCGCGATCGAAAACGGCGCGCTCGGCGTGACGACCAACCCGGTCCTGACCTATAAGGCGCTCGAGGCGGACCCCGCCTTCTGGCAGCCGGAGGTCGATAAGATCCCCGACGATCTTTCCCCGGCGGAACGGGCCGAGGCGCTTCTCCGGATGGTCGCGGTCCATGCCGCGAAGAAGTTCGAACCCGTATACAAGGAAACGGAAGGCGCGCACGGGTACGCGCTCGGGCAGCTCAATCCCGCGATCTGCTGCGACAGCGAGCTGATGATCGCGCAGGGGCTCCGGTACGCGTCGTGGGCGGAGAATATTTCCGTCAAGACGCCCTCGATCATGAGCGCTCTGCCTCTCATCGAAGAGCTCGCGGGCCGCGGCATCGCGGTCTGCACGACGCTCAATTTCTCCGTGTCCCAGGCGATGGCGGTCTCGGAGGCCTATATGAAAGGACGCGCGAAGGCGGAAAAGGAAGGGATCCGGCCGAAGCCCCTGTTCCTTGTCCAGCAGGGCGGGCGGCTCGACGAATACCTGCTCGAGTGCGTGAAGGACAACCGCCTCGACGTCGATCCGGAGGACGTAAAGAACGCCGGCAACATCATCTGCAAGAAGGTCTACCGCCTCGTGAAGGAACGGAAGATCCCGGCGGTCATCATGCCGGCCGGTCTCCGGAGAGTAGAGCACCTGACGGCGATGGCGGGCGCGGACATGACGTTCTCCCTGCAGCCGCGCGTCCAGAAAATGGTGATCGACGCCGATCCGGAGCGGGTCTGCCATATCGACGACGAGATCGATCCCGCCATCACGGAACGGCTGAAAAAGATCCCCGAATTCGTGCGGGCCTACGAGGAAGGCGGCCTCAGGCCGGAAGAATTCATTACCTTCGGCGTCACGCAGAAGACAGCCACGCAGTTCCTGTGGACCGGCTGGGTGCCGCTTGAGAATTACCAGAACAAGGCGAAGGACGCGAGGTGGTTCTGATATGAAAGCCGTCGTCAAATGCGAGCCCGGCCCGCAGGGCGTAAAGCTCATGGATATGCCGGAACCGAAGCCCGGTTTCGGCGAGGTCAAGGTCCGGGTGCTCGCCTGCGGGATCTGCGGGAGCGATATCCACGCGCTTCACGATACGGGCGACCGGAAGGTGAACATGCCCTGCATCCTCGGACATGAATTCGTCGGCGAGATCACGGAGACCGGGGACGGGGACCTGTGCGGCCTCAAAGAGGGCGACTGGGTGACGGCGCTTCCTGCCTGCTACGGCTGCGGGGAGTGTAAGTTCTGCAGGGCGGGACTCGTTACGCTCTGTCCGGAGAGGAAGTCCGTCGGGACCCATCGGCACGGGGGCATGGCGGAATACATCGTCGTGCCGGCGAAATACGCGTTCCGGCTGCCGGACTCGGCAGCGACCATAGAAGATAAGAAGATCTACGCGCTCGCGGAGCCGTTCTGCTGCATGGTCCGGGGCATTTACGAGCGGATCAGCGTATGGCCGGGACAGGTGGCCGTGGTGAGCGGGCCCGGCCCCATGGGCATGATGGCGGTGCAGCTCCTCAAGACCAGGGGCGCGTACGTCATCGTTTCCGGGCTTCCGCAGGACGCGGAGCGCCTCGCCATGTGCAAAAGACTCGGCGCCGACGAGGTATACGACGATTTCTCGAAAGTGAAGGCAGCCGTGTACGCGAAGAATCCGTACGGCGCGGATATCACCTGCGACGTCGCGGCCGCCGCGGCCTCGATCAACAACTGCTTCGAGATCGTCGGGAAGCTGGGCACCCATCTCCAGGTGGGCATCTGCGGGAAGAGCGTGCCGCTCGAGATCGACCGGCTGTTCGCGAAGGAAGCGAATTTCGTGCCGACGAATTCCACGGCGGTTTCGTCGTGGGAGATCGGCATGAAACTCCTTATGGAAGGCGCCGTCGACCTGCGGCCCATCATGAACATGGAAGTGCCGATCGAATGGTGGCGGCGGGGATTCGACGCCGTCGTCAATAAGGAAAAGTACAAGGTGATCATCAATCCCGGAAACTACGGGATCTGAAGCCGCACGCCCGCGGGAGGGCGGGCGTGAAGGAAAGGAGAAGGAAATGCTGACTGGGAAGAACGCGGTGGTGACCGGCGGCGGCGCCGGGATCGGATACGAGATCGTGAAAAAGCTCTCGCGCATGGGCGCGAACGTCGTCGTCTGCGACATCAATACGGAGGCGGCGGAGAAGGCGTCGGCGGAGCTTGCGGAGGCCGGCACGAAGGCGATCGCGCTCACGATGGACGTGAGCAGGATCGAGGGCCATAAGGAGACGGTAGAATATATAGAAGACAATTTCGGGCAGATCGATATCCTCGTCAACAACGCGGGCGTCAGCTATTCCTGCTCCGTCATGGAAATGACCCCGGCGCTCTGGGACAAGGTGCAGGGGATCAACCTCCGCGGCGGATTCTTCCTCAGCCAGGCGGTCTTTGAAAAAATGCTGGAGAGGAAGAAGGGCAGGATCGTCAACATCGCCTCGGTCTCGGGCGACCGGCCCGCGGAGTTTTCCGACCCGGCCTACAGCATCTCCAAGGCGGGCGTCCTCATGATGACGAAGGTCTATGCCAAGGCTGCCGCCGGCACGGAGATCACCGTGAACGCGGTCGGCCCCGGCCTCATCGAAACGGAGCTCGCCAAACGGATCGGCATCGTGGTCGATCCCGGCAAGGTGCCGCTCGCGCGGATGGGCACGCCGGCGGAGGTAGCGGACGCGGTGGGATTCCTCGTATCGGACGACGCGAAGTACATCACCGGCCAGAACATCCGCGTCAACGGCGGACAGTTCATGCTGTAACAGCTCTTTTTCCGGAATACAGATGCCGCCCGGCTTCCCGTGCGTCCCGCACGGACCGGGCGGCATCTTTCTGCCCTGTGATCCTGAACAGATTTCCGGCGCGGCGGCGTCCCGCCGCGGGGCGTATCATGCCCGCAGTTTCGTATCCAGCGTGACCGCGTGGTTCGCGGGATTGACCAGGATGACGCGGACACCCATTTCCCGAAGCTGCTCCACGTAATCCCTGGAGAGCCGGTTGTCGGTGACGATGACGTCGAGATCGCTGACCGAGCAGACGTGCATGAAGGTCTCGATCCCGAATTTGTAGCTTGCGGCGAGCAGGATCCGTTCCCTGGCGCGCTGGAGTGATTCCGTAAGAAGGTTGATGCCCAGATGGCCGTAATCCATGACGCCGATCTCCGGGACGACCCCGCCGCATCCGATAAACGTTTTGGAAAAATGGAACTGCATCAGGTTCTTCATGGCCATGTCGCCGAGCAGATGGTGCTCTTCCTCCGAAAAAAGACCGCCCAGTGTGTAAAGCGTCACTTTGGAGTCGGCGAGTTCGTTGAGGACGTGCAGGCTGGAGGTGACGACCGTGACGTTGTCGAGGCTCTTCATCCTGGAAGCGAGCGCCCTGACGGTGGACCCGTGCCCGAGGTAGATCGTGTCACCGGGATTCACAAGAGAGAGGGCGGCGGCGGAAATGGCCGAAAGGATCCGGTTGCTGCGTGTCCTGTCGCCGCCCGGCGCAGGGACAGGGATCGTTTTCGCGTCCGCCGTTAACGGGATCGCCCCGCCCAGGACGCGGGTGATCTGTTTTCCGGTCACGAGATAATCGAGATCCCTCCGCGCTGTTTCGTTCGAGACGTGGAATTCCCTTTCTATATCCGAGATCTTCATGTACCCGGTCTCGTTGATGGTATCCAGGATCTTCTGCCTGCGTTCCTTGATCTTCATGGTTCCTCCGAGGTGCGGCTGATGTATATAAACATTCAATTATAGTATATTTATGCAGTATTCTGCATAATTCCGCGGCAGCGGACGCGTTTCGGCGCACTGTGAATTATACCACAAAAATGACGGTTTCGCCGATATCCGCTGTTCAAAATCTCTAATCCGAACGATTATTATGCAAGATTCATAAAAATAAAGATCACTCTATGATCAAAATGATGAATATCGCGCTGAAAATGTGGAACTCACCTCAAAAAATGTTAAAAATGTGGATTTTCGCCTCAGAATTGTGAATAAAAAGTGGTTGAACGCGGTCAGGAATATCAGTATAATCGTCATATACGTTTCTCGAAAACTCAAACAAAAGGAGGAGAGTTAATGAAAAAGAAACTGGCGTTAGTATTAGCGGCCACCATGCTCTGCGCTTCCCTTCTTTCGGCCTGCGGAGGCTCTGCTGCTTCCAGCGGCGACGCGAAGAAGGAAGAGGCTCCTGCCGAAGAAGCAGCCGAAGAAGAGGCTGTTGAAGAGGAACCTGCTACTGCCGAAGCGCAGGACGAGAAAGAGATCGTCGATTCTGCCAAAACAGAAGACGCGGAAGAACCTGTCGATCAGACCGGTAAGTCTGACACCCTGGTCGTTTACTCATCCGGCGCGTTTGCCGGCCAGTGGGATCCCACGAAGCACACGATCCTTTCCAACGGCCACGCCGAATGGCAGTCCTTCGACCATCTGTTCTATTTCGATCCGGACACGAAGGAGATCCTTCCGTCCCTTTCGGACGAGTTCGGATACCTCGATGACGGCTACACCCTTCATGTCCACCTTCGTGAAGGCGTCAAGTTCCACGACGGCAGCGATCTGACTGCGGAAGACGTCGCGGCGACGCTTGAGTACACGACGCGTGAGGACTCCGGCCGTTATTCGTACTATGCGGTAGCTCTGAAGACCAACATCATCGACGACTACACTCTGGACATCTGGCCTGAGAACGAAGTCACCCTTGCGCCGCTGACCACGCTGCTTTGCCATGAGCCGATCCTTTCCAAGGACGACATCGACGCGGGCACGCTGAACGACGGCTACAACGGAACCGGCCCGTACAAGTTCGTCAAGTATGAGAACGAGACGATCTTCTACGAAGCGTTCGAAGACTACTGGGATGAAGAGAACAAGGCGAAGATCCCGTATGTTCAGTACAAGTATGTTGCCGAGCCGGCGACCCGTCTTTCCGCCCTTCAGGCTGGTGAAGCGCAGGTCATCGAGCGTGTCGACATCGAGCAGGTCCCGATCATCGAGGCCGACGACACGATCGACTACGCGAAGATCTATGCCGACGAGCAGAAGTACATCATCTTCAAGTGCACGCAGGCCCCGATGGACAACGTCGATCTTCGTAAGGCGATCTCCTATGCGGTAGACCGCGAGACGATCGTCAACGACATCATGCAGGGCTATGCGGTCCTCGCTGAATCCTATGTCGCTCATGTGTCGAACATTTACGCTCCGGCGGATCTGCCGACCTATGATCCGGAGAAGGCGAAAGAGTATCTTGAGAAGGCCGGCTATCCGAACGGCGAAGGCCTTGAGCCGATCTACGCCATCACTTCCACCGGCTTCTATCCCAAGACGAAAGAGTACTGGGAGTACATGGTCTCCAACTGGGCCGATGTAGGCATCCCGGTCGATCTGGCTGTCGAAGAGTCCGCCGTTTGGGAAGCGCACCTCTATGAAGAGGATTCCTGCCAGATGTGCGACACCGGCTGGATGAACACGATCGTCGACGGTAACGTCGTTGTCGGACCGCACTACACCAGCCCGGGCCGCTGCAACTTCTCGAGCTATCCGGAAGTTGACGAAGTTATCACGAAGGAATCCCAGATCGCTGATCCGGCGGAACGCGTCCAGTACATGCAGGACGAAGTGTATCCGCTCCTTGTCGAGACCAACACCAACATGCCGCTGTTTGACTCGGTCATGGTTTATGGCTACAGCAAGGACATCGGCGGCGGTGTGTTCCTTCCGACCTCGCACGTGCCGTTCAACAAGATCTATTATAAATAATTCAGAAAAGAAGCTCTGAATTGAAATAGGCATTTGCATTAGTCTTTTCAGGAGCCGGGCTTGTACTCAAGTCCGGCTCCCTTCAAGACAGTAAGAGAAAGTGAATAGAAGGAGGCTGACGCCGAATGTTTTCGACTATAGTAAAGCGTTTGCTGCAAGGCATTCTGGTTGTCTTTTTAGTCATGGTGGTCACGTTCTTCCTCGTCCGCATGATTCCGGGAGATCCCGCCCGGGGCATGGCAGGTAACGTGGATAAAGCCGTTATCGAGTCCATCCATGAAGAGATGGGATTGAATTACTCTATCCCGGTCCAGCTGTGGAGATATCTCAAAACGCTGGCAAAAGGGGATCTCGGTTACTCATTCTTCTGCAAGGACAGCGTTGTCAACGTCATCAAATCCTCTTACAGACCGACGCTGATCCTGATCGGCCTGGCATTGCCCACGGCGATCATCCTGGGGCTTGTCTTCGGGATCCTCGCGGCGAGGTTCGCAGGCACATTCATCGATAAGTTCATATCAGCCTTTGCCGTGCTGATACAGTCGATGCCGATCTACTGGGTGCTGATCATACTGATCCAGATCCTCGCGGTGAAACTGCGAATACTGCCGGCATCCGGCTATACAAGTTGGAAAAATGCGATACTGCCCGCGATCGTCCTGGCCCTGCCTCTGACAGGCGTGTTCACCCGGAACGTGCGCGTGAACATGCTTGGATCCATGCAGGCGGAGTTTTCCAAGGCTGCGAAGGCAAGGGGCATCAAGGGCTTCGCGATCCTCATCAAGTATTCGTTCAGAAATATTCTTGTTCCGTTCCTCACCCTGGTCGGTTCTCAGCTCGGGTTCGTTTTCGGTAACTGCCTGCTGATCGAGAACATCTACGGTTATCCGGGCATCGCGCTGCAGACGCTGAACGCGATCCTGCGCCGGGATTACTTCCTGATCCAGGGTCTTGTCTGCCTGCTGTCGGGTATTTTTATCCTGCTGAATACGGTGATCGACATCTCGTATCTGTATCTTGATCCCCGTATCCGCAAAGCGCAGGGAGGGCTGTGATCATGAAAGACATGAAAGAAAAGAAAGAAAAGAAGGTCAAGAGGGACAACTGGTTCAGGAACTTCCTGAAGTTCTGCAGAAAGAACCCCTCCTTCACGGTCGGTCTCATTATCATGATCATCATCATGATCGTCGGTATTTTCGCGCCGGTCTTCGCGCCGCACGATCCTACGAAGAACGCTCCGAAGATCATGCTGATGAAGCCGTTTACGAATGCGGAGTATCCGCTGGGAACGGACTATATCGGACGGTGCCTGCTCTCCCGTATGATCTACGGTATCAGGACCTCCGTTATCATCTGCGTCGCGGCGGAGATCATCACGCTCCTTCTCGGTGTGACGTTCGGTATCGTCTCCGGCATGTCGTACCCGGGACCTGTTGACACGGTCCTGATGCGTATCGTGGACGTACAGCTCGGCTTCCCGTTCATCGTCCTTGTTATCATCCTGATCTCCATGATGGGATCTTCGCTTCCCGCCCTGATCTTCGTTCTGGCCCTCTCGACCTGGGCGCCCTACGCGCGGAACATCCGCGGCAGCGTCATGATCGAGAAGGAAATGGACTACATCAACGCGGCGAAGCTGATGGGCGCAAGCAAGGGACGGATCGCGTTCAAGTATCGTTTCAGGAACGTGTTCCCCGGAACGCTGCCGCTGATCCCGCTGGATCTTTCGGCGTTCATCGTTACCGAGTCGCTCCTCAGCTACATGGGCCTCGGTGTCCAGCCGCCCGGAATCTCCCTTGGTAACATCATGGGTGACGGCAAGAACTACATTTCCACGCACTGGTGGATCACTGCCATGACTGGTTTCCTGATCGTTATCATGGCCATAGCTCTCACTCTGATCGGAGATGCGCTGCACAAGCACTTCGATCCTAAGCTGAGCAACTAAGGAATGGGAGGAGAAGAGATATGGAGAATAATAATATTCTGGAAGTAAAAGATCTTCGAACCTATTTCCATATGCCGAACGGGATCATCATCAAGGCGGTGGAAGGCGTGAACTTTACGCTCGGAAAAGGGCGCGTCCTGGGCATCATCGGCGAGTCCGGCTCCGGCAAATCGGTCACGAGCCGCGCGATCATGCGGATCGTGGACAAGCCC
>JAEEGL014794802.1_pt1 | contig 11980 bp, 7 predicted proteins | sample 9134231 | NCBI WGS metagenome assembly JAEEGL01 (sample SAMN16246548, study PRJNA631951) | gut metagenome | biome: gut microbiome; feature: rumen; material: fiber-attached | host: Bos | place: Iran: Karaj | collected 2018-10
ATAAAAAAAGTCGCCTCCTTTTCGCGATTTCGCAGGATCTCCTTTTATTAGAAGTTATCCCGCAATCTTGCGACAAGCGGTGACTGTACACTTGCCCGTGTGTTTCCTACCCGCTTACGCGGATGAAACCTTGGCCCCGGTTTCTTGCAGGCCACACGTCGTTTCTGCCTTAGGCAGACTGTAATGGTACAGTGACTTGTCGTCAGTTTTGTAACTTGACATTCGCTCCGCGGAAAAACCAGGTTCGGATGAATCCTTACCTGCAACCTCACGCTTCACAGCTATCACGTCACAGCATTTGATATCATACACACCTTTTATAATAAATGCAACAAAAATTTTTAAATTTTTTCAGTAAATTTTTTTCACACTAAAAAGATGCTATATCTAGTGGTGGTTTACGCCCGCTGCCACAACTTCCCTAAGCTTCCCATCTGCCGCTTGCGCCGCAGGGAAGAACCAGGTCCGTTCCCGACACGGGAAGTCCGACTTCATCGGACTCACATTTTCCTCCGAACTTAGGGGTAATAAGTTTTCCCATCATATGATCGAGAACTCCCGCCTGAAGTCCGGTGGTGTATGAATTAATTAAGAAGAAAAGCGGTCTGTCTGACAGAAGCTGTACGCAGTTTTCCAAAAAAGGCCATATGCTCTCTTCGATCTTCCATATCTCACCCTTGGGTCCTCTTCCGTATGAAGGAGGATCCATGATTATTCCGTCATATTTATTGCCGCGTCTTATCTCGCGCTCTACGAACTTACCGCAATCGTCCACAAGCCATCTTACGGGTCTGTCCGAAAGTCCGCTTGATACCGCGTTCTCTTTGGCCCAGCCAACCATGCCCTTTGAAGCATCCACATGGGTCACGCTTGCGCCTGCTGCCAGAGCTGCCATCGTAGCTCCGCCGGTATATGCGAAGAGATTGAGTACCTTAACGGGATCTCCCTCACTTCTCTTATCAGCTTCCTTCTTTATTATAGAAGAAGTCCATTCCCAATTAGCCGCCTGCTCAGGGAAAACTCCCGTGTGCTTGAACGCAAAAGGCTTGAGATTAAAGGAAAGCTTCTCATCAATACTCTTAAGGTCGTATGAAATACTCCACTCATTGGGAAGTCCCTTAAACTCCCACTCGCCTCCGCCTTTGGAAGATCTGTGGTAGTGGCCGTCATTATTTTTCCAGCCGGGATGCTTATGGTCGCACTTCCAGATAACCTGGGGATCGGGTCTTACAAGGATATAATCCCCCCATCTCTCCAGCTTCTCGCCGTTTCCGGTATCAAGAACTTCATAATCTTTCCAATTACTTGCTATGTACATAATTCTCCCAGGCTTCTTTCATGCCTTCATTAATATCAGTATATTTAAAACCCGTCTTTTCCAGGGCGCTTCCGTCATACCTCTCGGATTCCGCTTTCACTATAGGATAAGGAAAGGGAACCTGCTGCATGAACGCTTCCTCGGGTGTAACTCCTATAACTTCGAAATCTTTACCCGTTGCTTTCTTAAGAATCCGAGTAAAATCTTCATATGTATATATATTGGAAGAAGTTACGTTAAACGCTTTTCCGGCGTAAAAATCGGAGCTGCATGCTTCCAGCGCAGCCTTCGCCACATCCGAGACACTTACCATCTGGAAGAAACCGTCCGAAGGCTTCGGTTCAAGAATCTGACCGGCGGCGCTTATCCATTTAAAATATATATTCTCCCTGGGCGCGTAATTACCCGGACCATATATTATGGAAGGTCTGAGTACGCACCTGTCGGGGTACTGCTCGATTTCTTTTTCCAGGGATACTTTTCCTAATATATATGCGCCGGCTTCTCCGCCGAAATCCCTGGTCTCGAACGAGGAACTCTCATCAAGAGTATTACCGGTACCTCTCTCATATACATCAACGGTGCTTATGAATACATATCTGCCGGTTCCGTCTCCAAGGGCTTCCTTAACGCGGCGTATGTCTCCCTTTTCGTAAGCACAGAAATCAACCGTCGCATCAAATGAGTCCGTGATCTTCGAAAGATCTTCAGAAACCGCCCTGTCGCCTCTTATCTCCGAGACGCCTTCCATATTAATAGGTCTTGTCCCGCGATTAAAGACCGTGACTTTATGGCCGGCCGAAACGGCGAGGTTTACAAATCTGTATCCGAGAAAATAACTTCCGCCCAAAACAAGGATATTCATAACAATCACCGCTTTCTCATAATCCGCATGTATTGTATAATAACAGAAGTAACTGCATTTTATCATATGAAAAGGAGACCGTAAAATGAAACTGTCGGATTTGCTCAAGTTTGACAGCATCGTAATACAGTGTCATGACAACCCCGACGCTGACGCTATCGGCTCGGGCTTCGCTCTCTATTCTTATTTTTCGGAAAAAGGAAAAAAAGTCCGTTTCATTTATTCGGGAAAAAAGACCATCTCCAAATCCAATCTCGAATTTCTCATTGAAGTGCTCAAGATTCCCATTGAATATGAGCCGTCAAATATAGGTAATCCCGACCTTCTGCTTACCTGCGACTGTCAGTACGGTGAAAGCAATGTAACCATGTTTGATGCCCAAAACATTGCCATTATCGATCACCATCAGGTTGCACCCGGCAAGAAGCTTCCCAAACTCTGTGAGATAAGATCCGGTATCGGATGCTGCTGTACGGTTATCTGGGACATGATGAGAAAAGAAAAATATCAGCCCGGCCCCGAAGTATCATCCGCGATGTACTACGGTCTGTTCACTGACACCAACTCCCTTTCGGAATTATTCCATCCTCTGGATAAGGATATGCTGGAAGAGATCTACGTAGATCAGGCCCTGCTCCGCAGACTCAACGGAATGAATATCTCCCTCGAGGAGGCCAAAATAGCGGGTATCGCACTCCTCGGTGTCGAATATCATCAGGATCATAACTATGCGATTCTAGAAGCACAGCCCTGCGATCCCAATATACTGGGACTCATAAGTGACTTCTTCCTGTCGGTAGATTCCGTAAATGTATGCCTGGTATTTTCGGTACTTGATTACGGTATTAAATATTCGGTAAGAAGCGATTATGCCGAAGTACGTGCGGACGAGCTGGCCGCTTATATATCCGAACACATCGGAAGTGGCGGAGGACATATCAATAAGGCCGGCGGATTCATTCAAAACGAACTCCTTACACAGGAATACAAAAGGTATGCCGAGTGCACGGAGAAAGAAAAAACCGCAGTCATCACTTCAATCCTGAGACAAAGAATGCACGATTATTTCACAAGCGTCGACGTCATCTATGCCGGGAAGACCAAGGTCTCGACACGCGGAATGAAAGAATATGTCAAGATGCCCATCAAGCAGGGTTATGCCATCCCCAAGGATTTCCTTCCCATCGGAACCAAGATAATGGTAAGAACTCTTGAAGGAGATCTGTATCTGACCGTTCAGGAAGATACCGTGATCATGATCGGAATAAGAGGAGAGGTATACCCCTCCACACAAACGGTATTTAAAAAGAACTACAAGAAATTAAAAGGCAAGTATGATCTTGCTCTGGAGTACAGTCCAACGATCAAGGTCACTTCTACCACAGAGACCATAGATCTTGTCCCTGTTGCTCATCTCTGCGTCTCAACCGGCGGAAACCACATTCTGGCCAAACCGCTCAAGAGAAGAGCCAAGGTATTTACCAAGTGGCTTAAGAACGATTACTTAAACGGTGAGGTCGGAGATTACCTTGCAATGAAAGCTTCCGATCCGGATGACGTATATATCATCGGAAAAGATCTTTTCAAGGAAAGTTACGAACCTGTATAAACATTTTAATAACAAAAGCCGGAAGGTTAATCCTTCCGGCTTTTAAATTACACGTCTGTAATTCTCAATTTTCTATACCGTAGCGTTTTTTCATTTCCTCACTCATGGTCTCGTTACCGATAAATTTAAGGCCTTCGGCGATCAGCTCTTCTATACTTCTGACATTAAAGTATCCCACAGCTCCGGCTCCTCCGACGCTTTCGTATATTCTGACATAATACTTTTGGGAATCCTGATCATATGCCAAGAGGCCTGCTATGATATCCTTGACCTTAAATTCATCCAGGTAGATTAAAGATGAATATTCTCCAAACTTAATGGTAAGAATATCTCCGTCGATAGTAAAAGTTGTATCATCATAGTCCAGGATTGTTGAGCTTACATAATTATGGAAAGCATCCAGACTTCGTTCGAGATTTCCTTCGTCATCGTAAAGGCCGGCTCTGCCGTTATTCAACAGCACTATAAGACCCCGTTCACTTATGAACACATCGACAACACTGGTTTCAAAATCAGACAACACAGCATCTCTGGGGCCTTCCGCCTGGTAGATATTTACTACTGTTCCATTTGATATCGCAACATATTTTGAATCGGGACTCCATGCGGAAAATGTGATTCCGGTAATATCCAGTGTGATCATGGTTCCATTCTCAAGATTCACCAGATAAGTAACACCGTTAGCATCCAATGTATCAGTCAAAATCGCATGCTTTCCATCCGCCGATACACTTATCTTACATATGGGGAAGTACTCATCGCTTTGGGTATCCAGTTCTATTTTTTCGGAACTTCCGTCCGAAAGATTATACTTTAAGATATAGGGCGCTTCGCCATATCCTCCCGAGTAACTGATATAAATGCAGCCGTCCGAATAGCTGGTATTGAGGGTGTATGTCTCGGGAAGATCGTTTATTCTCGATATTTCGCCGTCAGAGATACTTATCTTGTAAAGCTTATCTCCATACTCTTCACCAATTCTGTTTGAATTGATCATGAAGACATTTCCGAATTCATCGTTTCCGACAAAGGTTATACCGGTGTAGTTATCACCATCAAGCTTTACATCCCACGCAACCTTTCCCACGTTCATATCCACGCAGAACAGATTCATCTCTAAATCCACTGCAAGGAGATACTTTCCCGATACCGTGGAGCGGTAAATGCCATTGTTTCCCGTTTCAGTGATTGGATTATAACTTGTATCATAGAAAAAGGAACTGTACTCGGTCAGATAGTTATTTCTGTCACTTTGAATCAGATAATGATTATAATCATCCGAGCCGATGAAGGCTATTGAATCGAGAACATCTCCCTCAAAATATTCGTATCCGCTCATAGCGGCGCTCGGGTCATCCAATCTCAGAGCCATACGTTGTCCGTTTCTGAGAACGAAGAACAATCTTGTTTCCGCGTCATTGGTGTATGCATCTATATACTCGGAAGCAAGTTCTCTTTCAGTAAGCTTTTCTCCGGTATTCATATTAATGATCACGCATCTGTTGGAGAAAGATGATGCAACAGCTTCCACCGCCTCACCTTCATATCCGTAATTTACGAACAATAATCCCGATTCATATCCTATCAGAGTATGAGCGGTAGTATTACTCCATAACCGTTTGCCCGTTGTAACATCATAGCAGTCGATCAAACGATTTGTTTCTCTAAGCACCTGCATACCGCTAAGGGAAAAACTGTTATCATAAACGCTGTCTTCGTAAGTAAAGACAAGTTTCGTCGAATCGGGGCTGAAGGAAATGTCGGGAAGGAAGCTGTAGCCTTCACCGATTGCAGTCCACTCCTGTGTTTCCCTGTCTAATACAAGAATATTATCGATATCAGTATCAATCGAATAGACAACCGCAATTTTGCAATCATCGGGAGAATAAATAAGCTTGGATACGCATAACCCCAAATAGGAATCTTCATCCATCTCTACATAGTTCTCAAGATCGTATTGATCTATCACATCCCCGGTCACAGTATCGTAAACAGTAACAAAGTTACGTGAAAAAAACGCAATTTCCGAACCGTCGTGTGAAAGTCTGAATGTATCATAAACAGATGATACAATGGAAACTCCTTCCAGTTCTTTACTCCAAAGTACGGTTTCAAGATCACTATCCATCATTATGATCTTGTCATAATAACCGAGGGCCACTCTTCCTTCGGAATCTATAACAAAGTTATACAATCTTGAAGTATCGGAAACAAAGGTCTTAAGAAGAGTGTGATCTTCAAGACTCCATATATTCAAATTACCGAGAGCATCAAGAATAGCAACTCTAAGGTTCTTATGATCAACGCGGAACTTATTTATACGAAAACCGGAACCGTAATTCCAGATAGGATCTGAATCGGATAATCCCGGAGTTCTGTACATACCAAGTGCACTTGAAAGAGCATACTCCGCTTCACTGGTTACAGGTCTCTCTAAAGCATCTGTGGGAAGAGCCGCCAGTGCGAGCTGAACTGCGCCCAGTCTGTCACCCTCATTCAGAAGTTCTCCCGATTCGGAAGCCAGATATGCGGACTGGTTTCGAAGCGCTTCCTCATAATTGGCCTGTGCCTGCTCGTAGTTAGCCTGTGCAAGTTCAAGGTTATTCTGAGCAAGAAGATAATTTTCCTGAGCCAGGTTGTAATTCATCTTTATCTGAAGAAGGCTCCAGGTAAGATATCCGATTATCGCAGCCAGCATTACCGCAGCGCAGCATCCGATAATTGAGTTCCTGCGTCTGATGTACTGTTTTCTGCGCTGAACGATCTCATCATAAGAAACGCCCAGCATGGATGCTGCAAGTCTGGGAAGTTCCACCTTACGTGCTTTCTTGATTCCTATACGGTAATCACAGCTTAAGGGCTCAATGAACTCTTCTCTTGTTTCAACACTTCCGTCGGGAAGAGTTACGGTAACTGTATTGTGCTGGAGAATATCGGGGATAACCGCCGTGGGCTCATCGCCGTCGACAAGAACCGTGTAGATGTTTTCTTTTCTATGATATTTAAGGAAAGTTTCGATTTCTTTGCGAACCCAAATAGACTCACATGTCCTGGTTGAACAAATGACTATCAGGTTATCGGAATTAGCAAGCGCCATTTCAATGTCATCGTTAAGGTCGCTTGTAATGGGAAGTTCTTCCTTGTCACGGAAAATCCTTTCAAACCTCTTTACGCCCGTCTTTTTAACGATCTCCTTGGGGATCCTGAATCTCTCAAGGCGTGTCTGAACTTCGGAAGCGATTTTGCTGTCCTGCTCCGCATGTCTGTATGAAATGAAAGCATTATATTTTAAGTTCATATACAGCTCCTTTTAAAAAAGCGCATTCGTTATTAAATTATACCATAATCCGCCTTTTCGGCATATTTTAGTAAATCTTAATCAAATATGACACAGGCTTATAGCGTTCGTTATAAAACATCCTTATCATCAAATATGTAACCGAAAACGCCGATAACGGCACGCTAACCGGAGGTGGAAATATGAGTATTGAATATCCGATCAACGTTTCAACGCCCGATTATGACATGCTCACCTGGCAATACCTGATAGGATTCGGAAACAGATTCAAAGTTTTCAGGACTACCGATCTCGGATTCACACAGGACCGGATGGGCGATATCATGAAAATCTCTCAGTCCGAGGTCTCCCGCATCGAACATGGTCAGCGCATAACCAATATAGTCCAACTTGCAAATCTCAAACGCATCTATCCGAAACTGGATCTTAATGACCTGATCGACAACAATTCACCGGATCGCATTTTTTAAAAAATAAATAACAGGAGGGAAGCATATGATCATTCCCGACAAAGACGAAAAGAGCAATCCCGCTCTGTGGATAAACAGGGCCAAAAACGGCTACTTACGTGAAAAGAAAACGCTTATGATCACCGCATCAAAGACGGAACCCCCGGTTCATTTGTCCGGAGGCTGTATAACCGAGGAAAGATCCGGTATAACCGTAACCCTCTGCAGAAAGATACGTGAAGAGGGCGAGGAGCTTGCGGTCCCGGTAAGCAGGGAAGAAGCCATATCTTGGAATGTCCCCGTTAAAATAATCATCGGTGATGCCCTTGATAACACGAGACGCATCTATCCCCCCGCAGTTTACGATCTTCGTAAGAAAAGCTATGTACAGATACCCTTCAGGTCCTATGCAGATTATGACTTTGAAGGCACGATCGGTTCTGCTGTCGCCGAAGACAGCGATTTCTACGAGGACGGTGAGGATACGGGCCTTCGTTTTATCATCAGCTGTAACAAGATCATAGGAGATGCCGTGATCTTCTATCCCGGATTAATGTATGAACTTGCACGCAGGCTCTCGAAGAATCCTACCGTTCTTCTATGCGAGCCCGGCAAAGTATTCGTATTTGATTCCGGCAAAAGAAAACGAAGAATAAGAAATTACATAGAAAAGTACAGAGCGTATATCGGGGACAATTCATACGATCCGTGTCTTTACAGATATATTAAAGAAAACAATGTATTTCTGGAACTTGGAAAAGATGCGGAGATCAAGTATAACGCCGCCAAAGACGCAAGCATCCCCCAAGGCAGCATAATCAGTGCCTGGGGGGATGTCAGCTACAGACGTGAGATGATCGAGTGGAAACGCAGTCAAAACCATTAAGGGAGGATTAATTATTCAAAAGCGCTTATCTGCGATTCACAAAGGCGTCTGTAATTACCGTTTTCAATTTTCATGAGTTCTTCATGAGTTCCTCTTTCCTCAATCATGCCGTGATCTACATACATGATGCAATCGGCATTTCTGATCGTGGAAAGTCTGTGTGCAATGATAAAGCTCGTACGACCTTTAAGCATCTCGGCAAGACCTTTTTGAAGCAGGATCTCTGTTTCGGTATCGATTGCCGCGGTAGCTTCATCGAGAATGAGGATCTTGGGATCTGCAAGTACGGCTCTGGCAAAAGAGATCAGCTGGCGCTGTCCTGCGGAGAGCCTTGATCCTCTTTCATTAACTTCCGTTTCATATCCTTTTTCAAGTGACATGATGAAATCATGCGCACATACTGTCTTTGCGGCTCTGATTACATCTTCATCGCTTGCATCCTTATTGCCGTAACGGATATTGTCCTTGATGGTTCCCGAGAAAATAAAGGAATCCTGCATCATGACACCCATCTGGGTTCTGAGAGACTTTATGGTAACGTCTTCGATGTTTACACCGTCTATAAGTATCTCTCCTGAAGTTACGTTGTAGAATCTGCTGATAAGGTTGACTATGGTGGTCTTGCCCGCACCGGTAGGCCCTACTATGGCGTAGCTCTCACCGGGCTTAACTTTGAAGGATACTCCGTGAAGTATCTCAACTCCGTCTTCGTAAGCAAATCTTACATCCTTATATTCAACCTCTCCGGTGATGGGAGGCATGATTCCTGCTCCCTCTTTATCCTTAACAAGAACCGGTGCATCGATGGTTTCAAATATTCTTTCAAGATATGACACAGCCGTCAGAAGCGAATTATAGAAATTGGCAAGTGTCATTATGGGCTGCCAGAATCTCGAAGCATATCCGATAAACGCAACCAGAAGGCCAACCGTTATCTCAACATTTCCCCTTGATAACCACGCAATTCCAAGGATATATATTACGCAGTTTGAAAGCACGTTGATGTTGTTGATCATGGGCCAGAGGATGAAGTTGTACTTAACCGCAGTCAGCCATGATTTACGAGCTTCACCGTTTAATACATTGAAATAATCGGTGTTGTAATCTTCTCTTACAAATGACTGGGTAACTCTTATTCCGTTAACCGACTCTGCAATATATGCATTAAGGTTTGACTGCTTGTTTGACTGAACCTGCCATGCCTTGTGCTGTCTTGACTTGATGAAGACTATAACAAACGCAAGGATCGGCATTCCGCATAATACCACAAGGGTAAACTTAACATTCAGATAAAGCATGAATACGACGATGAATATCATGGAAAAGATATCCGTGATCGTATTAACAATACCGTTGGACAGAAGATCTGAAAGGTTGTTTACATAGTTTACGACTCTGACCTGAATCTTTCCGTGGGGCTTATCATCAAAATAGGAAAAGGGAAGTTCCTGCAGATGTATGAACAGCTCTCTTCTGAGATTGTAGATAACTCCCTGTCCTACCTGGGATGTAAGTTTGATCTTCTCCCTTGTAATAATCGCGCATACTACGGAGATCAGGAATGTAAGCACGGCATACATGATTATCTTCCTGATTGCTTCATCGGACGATACCGTCCCGTCAAAGAGTGTTTTGGATATTACATCCATTACATTCTTCATAAATATAGGGATCAGCATCGAAAGTCCGCTGGATATGATCATTATTACAACTGCTATTGTGAGCTTCTTTCTGAAGGGGCCCACATAAGATCCGAGTCTTTTGAGCTGTTCGAGGTCAAAGGACTCTTCGAGATCTTCATCCTGGTTTATTTTATTTCTGGCCATAGGATCACTCCTTATTGTTTATGCGGTTCTTGAACGAAGGTCACCGAGCTGGTGGTCATAGACGGTCTTGTAATATCCGTCCTGCTTAACAAGCTCTTCATGTGTACCTTCCTGTATAAGTCTTCCGTTTTCGACTACGAGAATCTTGTCCGCATCGCGAAGGGAAGAAATTCTCTGGGCAATGATAAACACCGTCTCATTTTCCAGAAGCTTAAGGTCTTTCTGAATCTGCGTTTCGGTCTCCATATCAACCGCAGATGTTGTGTCATCAAGTATGACTATCGCGGGCTTTTTAAGGATTGCTCTCGCCAGTGCTATACGCTGCTTTTGTCCGCCTGAAAGACCGATTCCCCTTTCACCGACAACCGTGTCATATCCGTCGGTCATCTCATTAATGAATCCGTCAGCATCAGCCATCTTGGCCGCCCACTTAACCTGTTCAAGCGTACAATCGGGATCTCCGTAAGCAATATTTCCCTCAATAGTATCGGAGAACAAGAATACATCCTGCATCGCAAGGCCTATACCATCGCGCAGAGTATGAAGCTCCATTTCTCTTACGTCTATTCCGTCCACAAGAACCTGTCCATCTGTTACGTCATAGAATCTGCAGATCAGGTTCATGATGGTGGTCTTACCGGAGCCGGTTGCTCCGAGTATTCCGACGGTCTCTCCCTGTTTTACCTTGAAGGATACGTGATCGAGTATGGGCTCACCTTCCACATTGTAGGAAACATCTTTGAACTCGACCTCACCCTTTATCTTCTTCTCACTTCTGGGATTAAGAGGAGTTGTGATCTGAGGCTTTTCCGAAACGGTTGCATATATCTTAACAACCGATGTGGTAAATCTCTGATAATCGTTGATCAGCCATCCGAACATTCTAAGCGGCATGTTGAGCATCCACAGATAGGAGTTGATCATAACCATGTTTCCGAGAGTCATAACTCCCTTAATGCACATGATTCCGCCCACCAGCATCAGTATTACCGTAAGGAGGGATGAGAGAACTTCGAATATGGGAACGTATTTGGTCCAGACCTTTGCGGCATCAAGCTCTGCCTGTCTGTAATTTTCATTTTCCACATCGAACTTTTCCAGTTCGTAATCTTCCTTGGCAAAAGCTCTGACCACGCGGTTTCCGCTGATGTTCTCCTGAGCAAATGCATTAAGTGAAGAGAATCTGTCCCTGATCTTCATGACTCTGGGCTTAATGATCTTGGACTGACGATATGTCGCATAAGCACTCATGGGAAGAACAGCGATCATTGCAAGTCCGATCCTCCAGTCAACAGAAAAGATCATCACCAGAGCAATGACAAAGAGAAGAACGTTTTCATATATTGAATAGATTACATAAGCAACAAAGTGACGGATCGCCATCATGTCACCGGTCTGACGGCTCATGAGGTCTCCGGTTCTGTTTCTGTTATAGAAGGCAAAATCCTTCTGAAGCAAACTCCTGTACACTCCGTCTCTCATGTCATAGAGCATGTCCTGGGAGCAGGTCTCGAAGAACCACTGGGCGGAGAGCCTGAAGACCGCACGCATTAACGCCACCGCGATCATCATAAGAAGCGCCATGGGAAGTGCATCCATTCTCTCTGCGATATTTGTTCCGTCGCCGATAATGTTATCAACTATATATCCGGCCACCTTGGGGTTTACTATCGTAAGAAGCGATGTAAATGTGACCAGAACCAGTCCAACGCCCAGCTTCCATTTATAT
>JAEEGL015520084.1_pt1 | contig 11980 bp, 31 predicted proteins | sample 9134231 | NCBI WGS metagenome assembly JAEEGL01 (sample SAMN16246548, study PRJNA631951) | gut metagenome | biome: gut microbiome; feature: rumen; material: fiber-attached | host: Bos | place: Iran: Karaj | collected 2018-10
CACTTCTCTTTTTTCTTTTCTTCATTCTATCTTCTTCTAATTTTATATAATACATTCCATATTCCAAAGCAGAGAATTTATCCTTAGGAATTCCTCTATTAGATTGCTTTAAAATAATATTAACACCTTCATTTTCTTCTACTAAATTTAACATTTGTGCTTTTAAAGCATCAGTAAGGACAAAAGGCATCAAGTAGTCATTTCTTTGATCTGGACTCATATTTTGTCCAACTTTCGTACTCATTAATTTAACTCTAGCTTGAGATTCGTCAATAAGCATTTTAATTCGACCAGAAGAAAGTTGTGTTTTAGCATAAGTATATGCCTCTGTATTAATTGGAGCATTTGCTTTTACAAGGTAGAGGGCATTCTCCTATACACCAGCGCCGCGCACTTTTTTATATAAATCATTTGTCTATTGAGCAGTTCCGCCCTATACGCCAAAAGGAGGAAGCTAGTCTCCTGTCTCTGGATCTATTTGAGCTTTAGTCATAAAATCAACTAACCCAACTCCTAAGCCATTAGCATCAATAGAAAGAACACGGGCTTTATATTTGTAATATAATTTTTTAAGTTTTACACTTTGCTATTCAAAATCCTATGCTTCATAAGTATAAATATTAACTAAACTTTTTAAAGAAGCTCCCTGTGGTTGAGGAGTAACTTTAAATACACAAGCTTCTGTTGTACATTTAATTCGACCAACGTCAACCCCTATTACATAATAAGCAGATTTTGAACTACGACCACTGTATTCATACTAGGGCTGAAGTAAGCTACGATGTTTATCAAATTTATCACCAGAAAAGAACGCATTTTCAGCATCTCCTGACCAAATAGAGCGATACTATCTGTCAAAAGAATCCTAGTTAAAAGTTCCAGATAATTTTAATTGATCTACAAAATCTTCATTTAACAATCCTTCTTTCACAGGGGTTTCATATGTTCCACCCATTATCATAACTTCTTCAGGATCTATTATACTTTGAACAAGAAGCTATAATAATTTTTCGTATGCAAAAGTATTTTTCCATCCAGCTGTGGTGATATATATTTGACTCTTATTGATTAATTCATCTTTATGTCTTGTACCATCTGAAAGAATTCTATCAACGTTAGTGGTAGGAATAATAACCTAGTTTAATATTTGTCCATCAATAAGAACACACTCTTCCATTAAACCACCAGTTCTTCTTTGTCCTCTTGACTTCTAACTTGCTGTTAAAATATCAAGAGTAGAACCATTTTTCCAAACATATCTAACATTATCTCTACCTTTTGTTGTTTTACCACGCTACCAATTAATTTCTTTTTCTAAAACAGGTAATAAATGACAAATCTATTCTACTTTTGCCATTGTAATACTTGCTGCTTGCTATTTACCACCTGTAGTAACAAACAAATGACTGTTAGGATAAAAAGTGCATCTTAACATTAAAGCCATAACTGATAAAAAAGATTTTGAATACGCACGCGGAAATGTAGCATACACATATCTATGCCGCATAACAGCTCTTAAAAATACTCTTTGATAAGTTAAAAACTTAAAGGTGCTATCTGGACCCTTTATAAAATCAACAAAAAGATCTGGATACCACCTAAAAAAAGCTATTGCATTTCTTATCTAATCTATATTATTTTCTAATCTCTATTCTGAAATTCCTTGTTTTTTACCTTTTTGTTTATTTATCTAAAGGAGCGTCTACAGACTCAATCTAACCACTCTCCTTAAAATCTTTTTCTTTTTGAGATTTTATCTCATTATTATAGGCTTGAATATCCTAATCTGTTACCTAAACATAATCCAAACCTTTTTCTTTTGCTTCTTTCTTATCTTGTTTTTGCTGCTCATTATTTTTTAATTTCTTTAAATAATCCTCTATTTCTCTTTTAAGAGCAGGATCTTCAAAAACAAGAGACTTAGTATAATCTTTAAGATCTTTTATAATAGTATCAATAATATCTAAATCATACTTCATCTAAAACTGAGGAATCTACCCTTTATGCTTCTAACAATAGTCAACAAGCTAACCAACTGAATCTACAAACTAACTTGTTTTCTATTTGTTTTGAGCAGCTGTAAACTTTGCGGATTTCCGCAAAGTATCTGAAACTCTAGCGAGTTTCTGATACCCCTCAAGGTCTCCTTGGTCAATCGCCTGATTCATTTTGAGATTGTTTTTACAAATAAGAATAAGTGTACTTTCTGTATCTGCATCTTGAATATCAAAAGAATCAGTCATTTTAGTATAAAATGTTTCCAATTCAACCCACTCTTGCGGCGTATACAAACGGCCCCATTTCATGACTAAATATTTTTTATCTTCTTCTGTAAGGTCTTGGCTAAGATCAGGAATGTCCTACTAAGCCATAAAGTTTTTCTAATTATAAAAATTATTTTGCCCAATAGGTTGATACTCTGCGGCGGTCGGTTTGTCCCGCTGACGCTGGATATCTGCTTTTACTAAAGTGCGATATTGAGCTTCTGTAATCTAACCTCTTTCAAATTGATCTGCATAAGTTTCTTGAAGGGTCTTGTCTAATTCTGCTTGAGCGGCCGCCGCGAGTTCATGTTCTTTTTGTAATTTCTCAGTATCCTCCCAACCAAAATCCTTAAATTGTTTTAACTTCATCTTTGATAAATATTTACCAAAAACAGTTGTATCATTTTTTTTATTTGGGTTTTTAGCGTAAGCCTTCTCTCTTAAACTGTCCCACTCCCAAGGCAGCCAAGGTACATTATATTCCTCCAATAACCAAACAAAAGTATTCGGATCCCAAATATCAACATGCATTAATGTACATTCTTTACATAAAGAAGGTTTAGACCCATCTTTATAAGTGTAGAACATAGTTTCTTCTTTTGTTCTTCCACATTTAGAGCAAGTTATTTTTGACATTATCCTTATTTCTCCTTTTTCTTATTTCTACACTCTTTACAGATAGAATACCACCCATCTTTAGATGTATTATTTTTAGAGAAAAATTTATTATGAGCTAATTTAACTTGCCCACATCTTGAACAACGTTTCCACTTTCCCTTTTCTTTTTCTGTATAATACCAAACTAAATACTCTTTTTCCTAATACTATGCAATTAATTTAGGAATTTTTTTCCTCCAAAGAGAAGAGATATATTCAATAGAATAAGAAATGTGATAAGTAGCATAAAGCAACTATTGAATCTATAAATTGGATTTTCCATCTATTTTATAAATCAAAAGATCATAATAAAGTGGATACTTTTCTTTTAATGCAGCATCTACAATATTCTATAAATCCTGCATCATATAATAAATATCTGAAGTAAACCTTCCTTCTGCCTATTGTTTTATTTTTGAATAATTACATAATAAAATAGAAATATGGGTTGGATTAAAAAATGAAATTAATCCATTATTCTTTATATTTCCAGATTCTTTATCTATTTCTATCTTATCTGATAAATCAAGAGTAGAAAAACTTTTTATTAAGTTTAAACTATAAGTCACAGGACGGTAAGAACTTTTTATTACATATTGATCTTGCCGCATCTAAATAATTTGTTTCTTTAATAAAAACTTCTTTTTCCCTTTAGCTTTCTTCTATTGCTATTCAATAACCTCTATTTCTTGTCTTAATCTTTTTAATTCGGGAATTTGCTATACATCCTCTTCTGTTATCTTATATTTAGGTGTAAGTAAGACATTTTTATCATTTATAATCATATTATAAATTCCATCTTCACCATTTTCAAACTTACCTACTAAACCCTAAAAAGAAGTCTCGCGTTTGTTAATAGTTACCATTCGATTGTCTGTATTAATATTTTTCTCTTTTTTCTCTTTTTTCGTCATCGCAAAAATAATGTAGTCTGCGAGAATTTCTAAATACTTATTATTTAATCTTTCAGGAGGAGTATTTTCAACTATTTTTTCCACTAATCGAACACGTTCTTCTGGGTCATCAATAGAATAGTCCAATTTAAATCCCTAATTAGATTCAGACTAAAGGATCTATTGACCGGCCGCCGCGCCCTAATTTAATTCTTGCATTGAAATCTCCTTTCGTTCAAATTCATTAACTACATTATACCAAAAATTTTTCACAAGGTCAATTAACTTAAATCTCCCTTTTACAAAAAATTGAAAAAAGTTAAAAAATATGTTATAATATTATTATAAAAAAAGGAGTAAAATTATTATGTCTACTATTTATAAATATTTAGTCAAATGTAATCAAGAGAAAGGTAAAATGGTAGCAGAAGTCCCAAAACATGCTGAACCTATCTCTATTCTTCTTAAAGATTTAGATACAGCTTATCTTTATTGTGTTGTTGATCCGACAGAAAAGGAGACAATAGAAAGAGAAGTTTTATGGATTGGTACTGGATGGGAAATAGATCAAGAGACAAAAAGTAAAATTAATTATTACACTTTTCTTGGAACCTATGAAATTCGAAATCTTGTTTGGCATTTTTGGATTGAACCAATTCCAAGTTTTGATTTTCTTGGACTTTTTGAATTTTAATAAGTAAAAAATGAGAGTAGCTATAATCGCGGCGACCAGTGCCCTTAATTACCGTTTAATAGATGAAAAAATTAATGCTCTTATTGAATCTTCTGGGTGTTATTTATTTACAATTTTATGTGGTTCAATAGAAGGTAAAAAAAGTAAAGAAGCAAAAACACTTGATGAAATATGGGCAGGAAGAAATGGTGCACCGGTAGAATATATCTTTGCAAAAACGGAGAATGAACTCATAGATAAGATGATTTTTAAAGCAAATTATATTATTTTTATTTTAGATGATAGTCCTTTAATAAAAAATATCTTTATGAGATATAAGATGTTAGGTAAGCATGGGAGTGTAATTAAAGTATGATAATAGTAGTTTTTTGGTTTATTATGTCAACAGTTATGGTGTTAGCTAAACGAATCAATTTAGATACTTATTATATCGTAGTTATGTTATATTTTATTTATTTATCAATTAAAGAAACAATAGAAAGATGAAAAGGATGAAAAATATTGAAAGAGTAGAGAATCGCGGCGATGCTAAGGGCATGCCCTTGACGGTTAAGGGCCGCCGCGTTTCTAAAGATTATTTAATAGAAAATGGTATTATTGAAGATTTGGGAGTGGCGCCAGAAAAAAGGCACTCAAAAATGGATAGGCAGATTTCGTTACAGGCAGCGATTGATGCGTTAGATAGATTTAATGTTTTCGGATACGTGGAGGAACGGTGGGAGACGTTGAGGGACGCATTGCAAGCACTACCGTCCGCACGACCAGAAATCATCCATTGCGGAGAATGCAAGCATCGTGACCCCGAAGACCATAAGTGCGATTGCGGTCATGGTATCCTCTGGCAATTACCTAGAGATGACAAATGGTACTGTGCAGATGCAGAAAGGAGAACCGATGAGCATTGAACCGTTAATATGTCCACAGTGCGGTGGACGAATAAATGAAAGTCTTATGATGTGCGAGTATTGCGGCACGAAATTCAAAAGTAAATATGACGTTATAAGAGTAATTGCGGAAAGACCCGGAATCCATACATTATCCGCAGATGTTGTTATTGCAAATGAAGCTATTGAAATGTTAGGTGCTGAGAAAGCATCAGAAATTACCTTGCGTAACATTGCTGACAAAATGGCGAAGTGCATCATGCCGTATATATCAGTAAGAATTCAACAGGACTTTTCTGTGCATGGTGACCCAAGTTTTACGGCAGTAAGAGGAAGGTTAAGAATAGTTGATCCAAAAGAATGGGTGAGGTGATATGAATGAGCGATCCGATTAGCAGACAGGAGGCCATTAATGCGCTTGAAGCTAAGATCGAGATGGCAAACTCCCGTTTAGGTGATGCATTCGCCATCGGTGATATGGAATGGAAATCAAACGTCAAAACAATAAGAGAACAAATCGAGGATGATGTTAATACATTAAAACAATTGCCGTCCGCACAGCCAGAAGAAGTAATCCCGCATCGAAACTACAAATACCTATCAGACTATTGGTGCGAATGTGGGTGGCATCTTGGAAAGAAGGGTGAAGTGAATTACTGTTCCGATTGCGGAAGGAAGGTGAATTGGGATGGATGATACGATCAGCCGACGAGCGGCGATTGATGCGCTGACTGAATACGGAAACGGGCGAGTAGTATACATCAGTGTAAAAGAAGCATTTAGACGAATTAAACAATTACCATCCGCACAGTCGGAAATTGTGCGGTGTGTTGATTGTATATACAGTGATACATTCCCCAAGGGTGCAGACAACAATATGCCTTTAAAGTGCTTGGGCATCCGCTATGGCGGTGTAATGCCCGATTGGTATTGCGAACACGCAGAAAGGAGAACTGATGAGTGATTTTGAAAAACTCATAAACGCAAGTGACCTTATCGAATGGATTATGGAAGCATATCCCGACTGGTGTGTAGGTGATGTTAGAGGCATTGTAGACCATATTGAGGCGTTACCACCCGCACAACCGGAAATTATTCGGTGTGAAGAGTGCAAACTCGCAAATGAATGGCACAAGGGTAAAAAAGCATGGTGCGATGCATGGGACAACGTAGTTTTTAAAGGCGATTTTTGCAGTTATGCGGAAAGGAGAACCGATGATTAAGGTTATGATTTTTCCGTCATACAGACGAGCAGAATATGCTTTTGAAGAGTGGACAAGGGAACACGAAGACGAAATCCTTGGGTTTAACAGGAGAAACCTTTCCACAATTCTTAGAAGTGGAGATGAATTGCACTTTGTATGCGAGAGCGTCTTTGAAAGATGGGCAAGAGGACGAAAATACGAAATAATTGCTACTAATTATAGACCATAGGAAATAGGATGGTGAGTAGAATGAAGTTAATGAATTCGGACGATGTAATAAAGATAATCGACAAACATACGTTTGAAACGAAAGACGGTCTATGTCTTGACGATGATATTACTTGCATACTTGAGGAAGTGCCAACTTTCGAACCAGAAGACAGATGTGGAGAATGCGACGCGTGGAATCAATACAAAAACTATTCACAAAAGTCTCAGTGGATCCCTTGCAGCGAGAGGTTGCCAGAATATTGGAAGAGTGTTTTAGTTTGCTTTAAACCCGGACGCAAATGCCCACACGACCAAATTCAAGTAGGTTGTTTTGGTACTCACGAAGTAGAAGATGAATGGTTCGAAAAAATTGGTAACGTCATAGTTTTGTATACTAGTAAATACTATTATCCTCTTGACGAAGTGGCGGCATGGATGCCACGACCAAAACCGTATACAGAAAAGGAGAACTGATGAACCTGATTGATATAAGCTGTCCGAACTGCGGATGTAAAATTCATATCGAATCCGAAATCATAAGGTGTAAGGATTGTATGCACAACGGTAGTTATGATACGGATTGCCCAATAGACTGGAACGGGAAAGAGTATTGCAGTTTTGCGGAAAGGAGAACCGATGAATGATTTAAAACGCTGTCCATTTTGTGGTAGCCCAGCTTATTTAATGCATGATCGTAACAAAATTATTAGAAGAAGTTTTGTACAATGTGACAACTATAATTGTGGAATAACCGGCCGAAAATATAACACAGATAACAAAGCTATTGAGTTTTGGAATAACAGAATAGGCGGAGAATGGAATATAAACAATCTAGTTAGTAAGGCTGTTATCATTGATACGATTGAGAGAATAGACTGGTATCATCAGAACAAAAATAAAGACATGGTGCATGGTGCTAACAGCGCTGAAGATCAAGCGTGGTATAAAGCAGATGATGTGTACAAAGCACTTGAAAATGTACCATCAGCACAGCCAGAATTACCCGGATGGGCGCGTAAAGTTGAACAGCGTGTTAAAAATGCACCATCATTTATACATAATCCACTTGCACATGCGTTGTATTAGACATGGAAGGAATATGATGTATGAAAACGAATGATTTTGTTAATAAACAAGTAGTTATAGATGGGTTTTATGAAATGGCATCAAATATGGATTACTTGTGTACTGTTAATGATTATATTGAATGGCTTGAACAATTATCATCTACACAGCCGGAATCATAGTGGATTCCTTGTAGTGAGAAGTTACCAACTGGACAAACAGAAGTGATTGCGTCAATACACGACGATTCAGGTGATACTCCTTTTGATTATACTGCATCAGGATGGGTTACAGATGATGGTGAATACTGGATTGTTGATGGAGAGATTAATTATTATGTCATTGCATGGATGCCACTACCAGAACCTTATCGAAAGGATGGTGATTGATATGCGCTTGATTAATGCTGACCTTTTGGGTTTGACCGATATGGAAATCATTATGTGTGATGGTGATTACAAAGAAGCGCTGAAAATGCTGATAGATAAGATAGAACACGCACCGATCATCGAGGAGCGCAAGACGGGGAAGTGGATAAACCATCGAAATGACAAAGGCCATAATATTGCAGACTGCGACCAGTGCGGAGAAACAATGCAGTGGTATGACCCTGATTCAAAACCAAACTTCTGCCCCAACTGCGGTGCAAGGATGGAGGGTGGAGTATGAGTAGGGAAGAAGCAATTGATATTATTCGCAACTCTATGATTCAGATAGGGCGATGCAACGGAAAATCAATATTTATAGATGCGATAAATACACTACTTGATACAGAACGCAAAACAGGCGAGTGGATCTATGTTGGCATATGGACAGATATGTATACCGCAGACGAAATACCTATTTTTAAATGTTCTGTTTGTGAGGACGAAGTAATGGGTACAAATGGTTTTGATTTCTGTCCGCACTGCGGCACAAAGATGAAAAAGAGAGAAATAAGAAATGAAAAACAATATGATTTTTAAATGGATAGTAGTTGAAATTACTCAAAAAGAACTTATAAAACAAAAGGAATTAATAATGGAAAATTTTGATAGAGTTATTGCTTCAGCGGACAAAGGAGATCGTATTATTCCTTTATCTGAATTATTTGGACATACTTTTATTGAAAGCTCCTCTTATAACCTTGTCAATGATCGTTCTTTTATAGTAAAGAAAGGAGAATAAAAATAATAATGATTTTTAAAATAATTTTAGTTGGATTTATTCTTTTTCTGTTTATAATGTGTTATAGCTGTGTAGTGGTGTCTAAAATGGCAGAAGAGGAAGAAAAAGGAATGTGGGATAATTTAAATTTAGGGGAAGAGGAATAGGAAGGTTAATTATTGTTAATCGTTTTGATTTTACTCTTGGTACTGGAGATTTCGTTTTAAAAAATGACTTGGTACTGGGAATGTCGAGCGCAAAGCTTTTTCAGCTTTCATCCCAGAAAATCCCATAAGGATACCCCCGTAGAATGCTGCGTAGAAACGACCTCGGAAAAAAATACAGGGCCGAACAAAGCCTCCCTATAAAATCGCTCGGCGCGATTTCAACCAAAGCGCGCCGAGTTTTTTATTTTCACATGATTGACAAAATTTTCACAATGAAAAACGTCTTTCGCGACAGTTAGCAGAATCCTATTTCATCGAAAAGTAACTTTTCGGGTTAAAGGCATCTAACTACTTAAAGGAGCAAATTGTTAAAAATTTAACGTAACATTTTGTTAACAAAAAATTCATAATTATTTTTTTTCATCTTCCTATTGACAATTTAAAAATTTTATGTTATTATTTATGTAAGATAAATAATAAATAATTTTTAAAGGAGATGGAAACAATGAGAACAATTTGTGTTATTATTGAAGATACTATTGAAAACTATGAAATTATAAAAAAAATTGAAAATGATTTTCCATGCTTTACTAATTATGAAATAAAAGAGAATGGATACATGGAACTGTCTATTCAGTGTAGACAGGAGGACGCAGGAGCTATCGAAAGAGTGCTTGCAAGTCTTGTTTAAGTAAGAGAGGATAAAAGAACAATGAAAGATAATAACAATAACAATAACACAATTACATTACAAATAACATTATTTGATAAAGATAATAAATACAAACCAATGTCAACATTAATTAATGTTGAATCTATTGAAGAATACAAGAAAAATTCTACTAAATACAAAATGCAAGCAGTTCAAAAGATTTGTAACAAAAGATACTTAACAGGAAAAGAACTGCAAGACATGGGATACAGTATTATAAAAGTAAGAAACTACACACTTTTACAAAAAATAAAAGAACAAGAAAAAGAAAAAAAGGTTGACAAAAAGAAGAAAGAATAATATAATAAAGACAGAAAAGGAGATAATAAAAATGAAAACAAGAGAAAGAGAAGAAAGAAAGAGATTCATTATTTATTCAATTATTCTTGTAGCTGTCTTTGTTGCAATTCTTACTCTTTGCTATCACATTGAAACAACCTACACAAGAGAAGCAAGAGTTATCACAATCGAGGGAAAAGAAATAACTTTTCTTGATGAAAATAATAATCTTTGGATTTGGGAAAAAGAAGATAATGAACAAGAGTACAAAGAGAATGAAGCTGTTGTTTTAAAGATGAACACAAAAGGAACGGATACAAAAGTAGAAGATGATGAGATTGTAAGAGTAAAAAGAGGAGTTTAAAAAACTTCTCTTTTTAAAAAATATTTAAAAAAGGGCTTGACAAATGTTTCCGGATGTGGTAAAGTATAATCAAGGAAAGGGAAAACAACAAAAGAAAGGAAGTAAAAAGAAATGATGACCAGAGAAGAAAGAGAAGCCAGAATCAAAGAACTTGAAAGAGATTACTTCTTCCTTGAGATGAAAGACTTCTGGACAGAAAGAGATTTTGAGAGAAGCAGAAAAATCAGAAAAGAAATCAAAGAACTGAAAGAAGAAAGATAAAAAGAGTCGAAAGACTCTTTTTTTAATGAACTGCGGCGGCCGGTCCTGCGGAGATTTGACCTGTCCGAAAGATGTCATGAACGGCCGCCGCAGGCCGAAAAATTATACCACAGGCGACCAGCAGTTGTCAAGAGGAAAAATACACAAATTTTAAAAAAATTTTCACTCCCGATTTGTGCAAGTTTTTTTGAAAAAAGTATTGACAAATGTTTCCGGTTATGCTATATTATAATCAGAAAAGGAAAGGAACACAGCTACGGCGGAGACGTTGAAAAGAATACAGTAAGCGCTCCGCTGGATAGTTCCAAAACAAAGCACAGTAAGGGAGAGATAAAATGACTAAAAAGCAGATTAAAGAAAAAAACAGAAAAAATCGTGTAATGGTAGATTTTAACACTGGTACAAGAACCTTTAAAAGCGCAAAAGATTACAATAGAAGAAAAGAAAAAGAAATTTGCAGAAAAGCCTTGACAAGCTATTAAAGATGTGATAAGATAAAATCATCAAAAAAGAGGAGATAAAACAATGGCTAAACAGACAAGAGGATACTACAAATTTGAAGATGGTTTTGAGTGCTGGGTAAATGGTTTCAGCGCAAGAGAGAAGGCTAATTATATTAGAGAGCATGGGAAGATTGTAAAATTCAAACCCATGTAATAAATAAAAATCTTGACAAATAAAAAATAAAATGATATAATTAAATTACAAAAAGGGGAAAACATGATTGAAGAAATTATAAAAGAGATAAGAAAGTACACTGAAAAAGAAATAAAATATCTTCTTGAAACAAATCAAGGTCTTATTATTTACTTAAATGAAGAAGAAGAGATAATGGTTGAACAAACTTATATTTTTTAAAGGAGAAAGAAAATGAGACTTCTTAATTACATCAACAAAAACACAAAAGAGACTACCACATCTTACAATGTTGCAAAAAACTGGGAAAACAAAGGTATCTTCTTCACAGAAACTAAACCGCCAAAAGGAGCAGAAGAAAGGGAAGAAGAAGAAAAAGCTAAAAACGCCAATAAAGGGAAAATTGGAAAATTTGTCAACGGTGTAACACACCGTTGATTTTTTAAAAAAATTTAAAAAAGTGCTTGACAAATGAATCCGGCTGTGTTAAGATATAATCAGAAAGAGACAAGAGCACAAGAAAGGAGAAAACAATGTTTGACG
>JAEEGL016206657.1_pt1 | contig 11980 bp, 11 predicted proteins | sample 9134231 | NCBI WGS metagenome assembly JAEEGL01 (sample SAMN16246548, study PRJNA631951) | gut metagenome | biome: gut microbiome; feature: rumen; material: fiber-attached | host: Bos | place: Iran: Karaj | collected 2018-10
AGGATATGCGTGCCGCAGCCTTCGAGCCTACCGAAAAACTTTCGGGCTACAGGTTCAAGCACTCGCTGGGCTACTACCAGTCGATAAAGGACGCATCGGTAAACTTCTTCATCGACATTCTTCCAAAGGGCACCTACGTGTTTGAGTATCAGGTTATCGCTACGCAGAAGGGCAACTTCTCGAATGGCATAACGACTATCCAGAGCATGTACGCACCCGAATATACTAGCCATAGCACGGGAATAAGGGTAACGGTGGAATAGGAAAGGCTTCAGCCTTTTAGCCTTCTCGCCTGCGAGCCTTTTAGCCCCTTCTAGTACATCATTCCAAACAACCACAGCGGAATCTTGTTGTCGATGCCGATTTCTATGCCGTCGGCAACCACAAAGCTGTCCTTCACGTCGCTTATCTGCCTATAGCCCTTGCCGTGCCCGCCAACCTCGAAAAGATATGCAGAGTTGACAAGGAAATCGCCCTTCTGTGGCATAATTATGCGGTTCGCTGCCGAAAGCTGGTTGGCAAAGAAGGTTTCGCGTATAGTGCCAGTCTCTGCCTTACATGACAGCGCATCCATAATGATAAAAACTTTTCTATGAACAGAAAAGTTTTTGCAAATATTTTTCTCTACACAGACGATTTTTGATTAAAAGTTTTCTGTATATAGACGATTTTTGGTACGAAGAAAATGCTGTTAGGCAAGATATTTTTAGCAAATAGAATGAAACCCCTACGGGGTAGATGATTGGTTATAAGTGTATTTTATTGATATGTATGCCCTAACGGGCAAGAGGATTACAGCCTTGGCAGTGAGCTAAAGTTTGCAAATCCTCATATTCTAGCCTTCGGGAGTACAAATCCAGAAGGACAGAATCAGTCATCTTCTTTTACAATTTTGGTAAAATCAGACCAATTTTCAACTTTAAATGCTCGTATATCTCGTACTGCTGCTTTAAACCAATTTGTTTTCTTCAAAGCATATATTGCAGCAAAAAGGTTTGCCATATCATCCTTATCTGTCAAATATACACTACCTTGTGTATTGTAGAAATCATATTTACGAAGAATTATTTTGATTTCGTAATATGCATTATTATACGGTTCTCCGTATGAATTACGGAGTTCCTTGATGTCCATATCAAAAGCAATTGCAAACATTTCGCTACAATGCTACAAAATAACGGCTCTGACCAAAGAAAATGCGGCCGAACTTGTCTTTTATTGATATGACCAAACCTATAAACGGATTATGCTCAACATCAATAACTTCACCATCAATCCAATCTGCCTGTGCTGTAAGTTGTGGACTAACTTTCATCTTGTCTCCGATTTTTGGTTCCATAATTTCTGCCATTTTGTTTTTGCAAAGATACTTTATTTTCGGCAGACAGCAAGAAAAAATATTATTGGATTAGGTTATTGGCAAAATATACACAAACTCTCTCCAATCAGGATGTTGGCGATATTGCTCAACCAACTGCTCTGTCACATACAAACGGCAAGTGTCGGTAGGAACGCCTTCGAAGAAGCCATTGCTTAATTATTGCCCTAACGGGCAAGAGGATTACAGCCTTGGCAGTGAGCTAAAAGTTGCAAATTCTTATATTCTAGCCTTCGGGAGTACAAATTTCGAAGGACAAAGGTTGCAAATCCGAAAGATGACTATTATTTAATGTTATAACATCAGAAAAAATCAAATTATTTTATTGTATAACATCAAATATTAAAAAAATAATAATGTTTAGCAAGCCGAAAATCTTGATATTCAACAACTTCTGTTTGTGTTTAAGATAACAAGAGGATTGCAACCTTGGCAGTGAACTAAAGGTTGCAAATCCTTATATTTCTAGCCTTCGGGAGTACAAATTTCGAAGGACAGAATACCTGTTGCTAATATTTCCAAATATTTAAAAATTCTTTTATAAGATTCGTTGTGCGTTTGTCAATTTCCGAATCAGACCAACTGCTTATTTTTAACACATTTAACAACGTCGCTAGTCCTCCTCCACAACTTATAAGTCCAGGATAAAATTTTTTCTTCTTTGTTATGCCATTCAATTTATCATGCCAAAGGCCATTACTTATTGAAGAATTAAGGCTTTGTGTGATAATAGCCATGTTACCAAGTTTGTATATATTATTATGTGGAACAGGCCAAAGGTTTGGTTTTTGAGGCATTAGATGTTCTAAAGTATAGCAGTCCGGGACCAACAGCAATTGAGGAGAACCATTTAGTTTCATTTCCAGCATAAACATCAATGCTTTGGGCACATCATTAGTGGAGCGAAATTCCAACATATTCAGGTTTGATAATATTTGATTGTCAGTCGGATTATCAGTTTTAGCACCATAACCCTGCGTATAGAACTTGAGTTGGGCCAAAGTGACAACTGCATTGCCTATCAATGTCTCCCTGAAAAAACGATTAAAGTTCTTATCATCCGATGTTGAATCAAGTTTGCGTCGTATCAAATAAGACTCTAAGTAGTCCATGATTTCCATAGCATCATTCGCGCTTGCATTATTACAAACATAAAGTACATAAGGGATAATAGTTGTTACATCGAATTTTGAAACCAAGTAACCTAATCTAGATAATTTTTCGTCAATTGTGCTTTGCAACCTTAAAGTTGATGATTTTCCTGAGTTCGCCACATTAAGGGTCTTGTAAACAGTTGCATATTTGCTTAGTTGCTGCATTAATGCAACTATATTATTTTTGAGATATTTATCAGTATAAATTTTGATATTATTTGCGATATCCTTATCTTCCTTATTTGCAAAAGCAAACTTTTTTTTATCATTCGCATCTATGTTTTTTGTCTCATACGCTATTACCTGTATGAAATAAAGAAGAAATCTATCTAGATTTGTGCGGCTGTTTCTACCTGTCGTTATTGATTGATTCCAAAAATCTGCATTTGTTCCTTCAAAAGTACTCATCCAATTATTAAATGCAATCTGATCTGTCGTAATAAAATTCTTGACCAATTCACCACATGTAAGGCTTACCCCTAACGAATTAATACAATCGAAGTATACTTGAGGTAAGTCTGTAGCACTCAATTCCATATACACAAATTTTACACAAGTGTTAACCAAATTAGGATCAATGGGATATATCGAAGGATTTGTATAATGGCGCTTTAAAAAATCGCATAGATAGTTATATGCAAATATTATGTTGGGCAATCCTTTCTGTTGTTTTTTGCTCAAAGGTCCTGTCGGTACACTTCCATTTTGATCCAGTATGAGTGAATTACATTTAATGATTTTATCGAAAAGTGTTGCGATATTTGGATTTGGCTGAAATTTCTCAACATTTTGTATGCCAGTTCCTGTATATAATGGGAAATAATAGAAACTATTAAATATTGCTGGGCTTTTATAGACAACAGACATTGCCTTGAACAAAAGGACAAATGTCGTAATTCTTTGCTGCCCATCTATTATGTCAAAACAAGTTCTCGATCCAAATGTGCTATTATTTCGTTTAGTCATAATTGTTCCCATAAAATATTCATACTGGGAAACACCCGAATTTCTTGCTTTAGTGCATGCATCAAGAAGAGATGACGCAAAACTGTACAGATTTGATTCCTGCCATACATAAGAACGCTGGAAATTTGGAATCTTATACGTTGTATTGTTTGGAAACGTCAATGCGAAATTTTGATCTTTTGCTTGCATATTACGATTTTTACAGGGGCCTCTATTTTTAACATTTCTGCGCCAAATCTCCAGACCTTGCGAGGTCCGTTAGACAAAATCTGAAAAGTTGACGCTGCAAAGTTACAAAACTATTGCACAAACAGCGCAAAGAGAACAAGAAAATTTATCTATTTTTGTGCATTATAAATATTAGGTAATGAACCAGCAGTTGTCAAAGGCAAAAGCCAGCATATTAAGTTCGCTTTCAATAAAGAAGTACCGCGAGGAACACGGATTGTTTCTGGTGGAGGGATTCAAGATTATAGAAGAGGTGCTGAAGACCGGAATGGAAATAAAGATGCTCGCCGGCCTGCCCGAAAGCCTCGAAAAAATCGACATCGACAGCAGCCTGAAGTTCGAAACCGACCAGCGCACAATGGAAAAACTGTCGAACTTCAACACGGCATCGGCAATAATGGCAGCCGTCGCTATTCCTCGTAAAGAACTAAACATCAGCGACTTGTCCGATTCTCTTACTATGGCAATCGACACTGTGCAGGACCCAGGCAACTTCGGCACCATAATCCGCATCTGCGACTGGTTTGGCATACGCAACATCGTCTGTTCCAACGGCAGTACCGACCTCTACAATCCGAAGGTAGTACAGTCCACAATGGGCGCCTTCACACGGGTGAACATCTTCTACGCCGACTTGCCGCAGTTTATCGCCGACTACCGCCAGCAGACAGGCTTGGACTGCTTCGGCACTTTCCTCGAAGGCGACAACATCTACGCACAGACTTTACCGCAGAACGGGCTTATCGTGATGGGCAACGAGGGCAAAGGAATTTCGCGCGAGGTGGAAGCCAAGATTACACGCAAGCTCTTCATTCCGCCATTCCACGACAACCATGTCGAGTCGCTCAACATCTCGATGGCGGCGGCGATAGTGTGCAACGAGTTTAGGAGGGGGAGGATGATTTGAAGACGTTATAAGGTTCAAGGTTCAAAGTTTGTAGCGGCGCAATGCTTTGCGTCGGTGTTCAAAGGGTTCAATGATTTGAGGATAATTTTCTATTGTTGTCCGCTAAAATTTCAACAAATCCGTATAAAGTATAGTGTGTCAAATTATTATATTGGTAACAAAATATGTGGTCTTGGTTTTGAAAAGACTATGTCAACCTCGGAGAGGTTACATATTTATAGAAAAACAAGTGTAATTTTGTAGCGTTGGCGCATATTTTTGTGGTTCGACAGGCTCAGTGCACCGCAGCAAGCGAAGCTCAGTGTGCTGCAGGGCCAGAAAACTAGAAATAGTTTCCGCCAATCAGATTATTCTAATTATGTTCGAGAACCCTGTGATGTCGAACACTTCCTTCACATTGGGCTTCATATTGCGCATCACGAGGTTGCCCTTGCGTGCCGTCACACTTTTCTGGAGCATAAGGAACATACGGAGTCCCTGGCTTGAGGTGTATTCCATATCGGTGCAGTCGATTTCGATGTCTGGTGCATCGCCCTGCATAAGCGGAGCAATGTCCTGCTGGAACTTGTCGGCATTGGTGGTGTCGAGCCGTCCGCTCAAGACAACCATAGTCTTATTTTCGAGTTTTTCAATCTTAACTTCCATATCTAATTATATTGTTATTGCAAAAATTGTTATGTCGTCGTTCTGTTCGTTATCGCCAGCAAAGTTCTTCACTGCATCCAATACTGACGAAACCATCTCTTCTGGATTCAGATTCTTGAATTCGGGAGCGGATATATGCTGTAAAAGTCTTTCCTCGCCAAACTGCTCGTTGTCGGCTTTTTCGGCTTCTGTTACGCCGTCGGTGTAAAGCAGAAGCTTGGTTCCTGGACGCAAATCCAAGGTTTCGCCCTTGTAGTCGAAACCGCCCCACACGCCTACCGCCATATTCGGGTTGACCTTCAGGTAGTAAGGTTCACCGTCGGGCGGAATGACAATTATCGGGTTGTGACCTGCGTTGCAGAATTCCATCTTCTTGGTATCAAGGTCGATGCAACCGAAAAACAAGGTGACGAACATATTTGCGTCGTTGTTCTTGGCGATGCTGTTGTTTATCCTAGTAGCAATATCCTTAACAGGCAGTCCCAAATCGGCAAACAGGTGGCACATCACCCTCGTAATTGCCATCACGAAGGCTGCAGGCACGCCCTTGCCCGAAACATCGCCTACCGAGAAATAAAGGCGGTTGCCGTTGATGGTGAAGTCGTACAGGTCGCCACCGACCTCCTTGGCAGGAACTACCCTCGCATTGAGCGAGCACCGGCTGTCGTTGGGGAAATTCTTCGGAAGCATACCTTCCTGTATTTTCTGACCGATGTACAGCTGGGTTTCCATTCGCTTTTTTGCCGAGGTTGCCGTTTCTATCTGTTCAAGGTAGGAGACAATATAATTCTGCATTTCTTCCAGCGAATTGCGCAGCGTCAGAATTTCGTCCTCCGACTTGACCTCTGGGAACTGTGTGTTGAAATTTCCCTGAGCAATGCTATGTGCCGATTTCGAGAACTCCTTAATCGGCTGAGTCAACTGCCCTATCTTGAAATAGCACATTATGAACATCACGAGCAAGCCTATCAGTCCGACCAGAATCAGCACCACATGCATTTTGGACGAACGCTCGAGCACATCGCGGTATTCGCAGTTGATAGCCATCGACCAGCCGTTGGAAAGCGGTCCGTAAACGGCAAAACTGAGTTTGTTGTCAACCATATAGCGCATAGTACCGCTGTCGCCGGCGAGCATATTCTTCGATATTTCAAGTATGCGCGGGTCGTCCATCTTTTCGGCAAAGGAATAGGCTGTTTCGGCGGTAAGATTGGCTTGCCAGCCTGCCGAAAGGTACTTGCCCTTTGCGCTTATGAGCGTCGAATGCGAATGTTCGTAGGGATGTATGTCGTCAACTTTCTGAGAAAGCCATTCGAGCGAAATGTCGGCGGTGATAATGGCGTAGATGTTGCCCGCGCTGTCCTTTATCGGGTAGCTGTAGGTTGTCATCATCTGCTCGCCGCCTCCAGTATCGAAATAAGGTTCGCTCCAGTGCGGTTTGCCCGACTTCTTAGGCTCTACATACCATTCCTGCGAGAAATAGTCGTTTTCGTCAGAACCGAGTTCCTTGCTTTTCAGTTCGCCGGTTTCGGGGTCTTCGTACGAATATGGAGAAAAGAAATGCCTTCCATCGAAATAGCAGGAATCGAATGCTATGGCACTGCCTATGATGTTTGTGTTTTCGTCAACCACCTTGCTGGTTATGTGGTAAAGATATTTTTCGTCCTTGCTGTTTTCCTTTACGAGCCACGAAGCGTCCTTCACGGTTGACTCCACTGTCTGCAAGGTCTTTTCAATGTCGAGGATGTTGGCCTTGAGTATGTTGGATGCGCTTCGGGTAGCTTCTTCTGAAATCAGCAAATGTGATGATACCGCGACAATTCCAAGGACGACGATAAAGAATATCGTCACTATGAGCAGCACATTAAGGCTGAGTCTTGTGGAAAAGGATTTTGAGAACCACATAATGCTACTGTTTTGCGATGTTTTTCTTCATTGTTAGTATGTTGCAGCCGTTTTCGTAGCGGTAGGTCACCTCGTCCATAAGTTGCTTGCACAGGTAGATGCCCAGTCCGCCGATTTTGCGTTCCTCGACCGACGATGTTATGTCGGGGTCGGGTATCTCGAGCGGATTGAAAGGCTTTCCAGCGTCCTTGAGCGTCACCGTAAGCACAAGAGCCTTGTCGTCGAGGTTGGTTTCCACTTCCATCCAGCCGATGCTGTCCTTGTAGGCGTACTGCACTATATTTTCGACAGTCTCCTCGATTGAAAGCCTCAGCTTGAAGCGCAAGTCTTCATCGGTTGGCATATCTGGCGACGACATCAGGTATTCGATTATCTCACCGCTCTTGTCCTTTATAGGGTTGAATAGCTTCTTCACTGGACACGAAATTTTTTTAGGCTACAAAAGTAAACAAAAATACAATTTATTGAATCTTCTTTAGATTAATCCTGAACGTTGTCCCCTTGCCGATTTCCGACGACTTCACAAAGATTTTTCCACCGTGGTATTCCTCAACAATTCTTTTTGCAAGGCTCAATCCGAGTCCCCATCCTCGGTTTTTGGTAGTATATCCCGGTTTAAAAACATTCTTGAAATCAGACTTGCTGATTCCTTTGCCCGTGTCTGAAATCTCGATGCCTACGTTACTGTCGTCCGATTCGATTGTTATACGGATTGTACCGTTTGTGCCTATTGCATCGACGGCATTCTTGCATAGGTTTTCTATTACCCACTCGAACAGTTCTACGTTGAGCGGAAGATATATCTCATCGCTATCGGTAATGTTGGTATCAAGGTGGATTGTTGAAGGTATGCGTGTTTTCAGGTACGAAATACTATTACGTATGCAACCGATGAGTTCGTTTTCGTGCAAGTTTGGCTTACTGCCGATTTTCGAGAAACGTGCGGCAATCTTTTCCAATCGTTTTACGTCCTTTTCTACTTCGCGGAACATTTCCGTTTCGCCGTGCTCGTCGCGCATAATTTCGAGCCAGGCCATCAGCGACGATATGGGCGTACCAAGTTGGTGGGCGGTTTCCTTCGACATTCCAAGCCAAACGTGGTTCTGCTCCGAACGTCGCGAAACATTCAGCACTATGTAGCCCATTATTATGAAAATAGCTATAAGTAAGAGCTGTACATATGGATAGTATTGCAGTTTTTTGAGCAGAAGCGAATCGGAATAGTATATGGTGTTCATCACTTCGCCATCGGGACCGATAATGGAGAAGCTTTCCTTGCCGTTGTTGCGGAATTCTTCCAATTTGTCGGCAGCATATTCTGCATTTTCCATCTTTACGGTGTCAAGGTTGCGGTAGGATATTATGGTTTTGTTGTCGGCATCAACAAGAATGACTGGGATAGTTTGGTTGTTTTCAAGCACTTCGAATAGAAAACCGATGTCAGTTTCCGGGTCAGAATTAATGAAATCACCCATTGCGTGCGCCCATAGTTCCATTCTCCGGTATTCCTCGTGGCGAAGGTCGGTCATTAGCTTGTTGGTGTATATGAGCGACAAAACGAAAATCAATGCTGCAAATGCCAGCAGTATGATTTTCCATTTTTTGTCGTATCGATAATTTTTGTCTTTCATAGAGAAACTTTATGGCTGCGCCGTTCAACAGTTCAAAGTTTAAGGTTCAAATCGTAAATCGTAAATCATTTTTATGGTGTCTGCACTTCCTTGAACCTTACCGCTTCGTGATGGTTTTGTCCGAAGAAGTCAGATTTGTAGAATGTTATCGGGTCAACAATCGGATACTGAAGAATTACAACTTCGTTGTTGTTGATAATGCCGTAAAGGTTGTCAACATCGTACTCGAAAAGATTGCCTTGCGGGTCGAAAAGTCCGCTTGTGTTGGGCCGGCGGTAAGTTACGAGCTTGTTCTTTGCGCCAGTCTTGTCCTCGACTGTGAACGAAGCCATCATTTCTGTCTTCTGCAAACTATCGCGTTTAAAAGATTGCAAACTATCAAGAATATAAGTCTCAAAGCCAACGAACTTTATGCGGCTTACAAACTCCTTTACGCGCAAGGTGTCGAACGGCACTTCCAGACTTGAGCCGTCGATGTTCTTCAAGTTGTAGTTGTTTTCGCCAAGTCGTTCGGCTATGAACGATTCGTTCTTGTCGGGATATTCAACATAAACCTTGGCAATGTCGTCGATGCTGTAGTTGAAGGCTATGCGTTCGCGCCATTCCGAAAGTTCGGGCAAGTAGTGAACAGGAAGGTAGCCAGTGAATCCGGGGCGTGTCAGAATGAACGGCAGGTCGGAGTTTTCCAGAATCATATATGCTCCGTTGTTGTCTTCGGTCACACCGCCTACATAATACACCTTTACGCATTCATCGCCCTGATAAATTTCCACCTTGATTCCCTGTACTGCAAGGTCTTTCATTACTCTTTCGAGCTTTGCTGACGAAACAGGCGAGCTTACTTCGATTTTCTTTATTGTCGTAAGCAGATTGTTTACAAAGTCGCGGCGGGCGGTGTATTGCTTGTTGACCGTCCAGCGGTTTTCTTCGCGCTCAAGTGTTACCGCCGAACCCTGCTTGTTGGCAAGGAATATCTTTGTTATTGAAGCGGTATCTTCAACGGCGAAGTCGCGCAATGTGCTCTGCGAGTCGTAGTTACGCACAAAATATATCGCTATCGAAACGCCAACGAGTATTACTATTACAATAAGCAGCAATAAGTTTGTTTTCTTCATATTTCCTATTTTTCCTTTTTCGAGTATTTAACTTTTCGCATTACAATCATCGTGAAGCCAATCAGTAGCACAATAAGTATCGGAATGATAATATTTATACAAATCCACATTGCCTTTTCTTCCCTGACTTTTGTGGCATTAAGTGTGCGGGTCTTGAGTTCTCTCATTCTCAGCGATATAAGTCCCTCGTCGGCACAAAGGTAGTTTACGCAGTTGATTATAAACTGGGTGTTGCCGGGAGTGTATTGTGCGTCGTAGTACTTGTCGTAGCCGAGCGGGTAAGGCTGAACCTTGTCGCCCATACGCTTGATTTCGTTGCGGATGAAGTCGCCGTCGGAAACGACAATCATCTGTGTCTTTTCGCTTCGTTCCTTGAACTTGAATTCCTTGTTGTCGGCGAGTTCGGGGGGAAGCCTATTTGCAAAGTTCGACTTGAACTGACCTTCGAGAAGTACTGCAACCGGCATATTCGGCTTGTTGAAGGTGAGCATTTCGGGCTTTTCGCGAAGTATGTCAAGGCTGATTTCTACAGGGTGCGACAAGGCTTTTGCATATTGCGAAGTACGAAGCAGAATAGTCTTTTTCACCAACGGGTCTTCGCCTACGGTGTCAATCGAGCTGACGAAACAGGTGCGCATGACGTCAAGGTTCTTTACGAGCTGGTGGTCGAGCAGGGTGTCGGGAACGATGAGCGGGAAATAGTACCACGGCTTTGGCTCGAATTGCGGTTTGCCCTCAACTGTGTTGACGCAGACTGGAATCTGCAGGCAGCGCAAGTCCTGAATTAGGTTGGGATTGATACGCACGCCGTAGTTGAAAAGCTGGTCGCTTAGGTTTATGTCGTTCATAAGAGCCATTGCTGTGGGGTTGGTGTTGAGGCTGTCCATGTCGAACTGCATCCACTCCACAAACCAGATGACCTTTCCTCCGTTCATAATGTACTGGTCGATAATGTACTTGTCGCGCTCGTTAAACCTTTTCTGCGGCTTGGCGATTACCACGCAACCGTAGTCGTCGAGGGCTGTGAGGCTGCCGTTCATATCCACACGTTCAATGCGGTAATATTTTGACAGCGATGACATTATGTCGTATGTGCGATTTTCGTCAAGTTCGTCGTGTCCTTCGAGGAAGGCAACCTTGTGAACCTTGCGACTCGAGAGCATCCACAGAGCGTGAACGAATTCGCGTTCCATTTCGGTGGAACTCAGCATTGTGTATGGTGTATTCCCTGAGGGGCTGTTTGTGAGAAGATTTACCGGGAAGTCCTTTTCCTTGTACTTTACCAATGCTCCTGCGAAAATTATCTTTTCCGAGCCACCCATTCCTTCCTGTTGGACTATGTAGGTGGGATTCAGGCCTTTGTTGTATAATTGTGCAAAAATCTTTTTCCTCTCCAACGGCTCAACTTCCTCTTCGTCCGACAGGAAACCAAACCACTTCTGCATAAATCCTTGTTCCTCGCCGCTATGTTCGGTAAACGGATTCTTGAACTCGTAGCGGATGTTGTTTGAATAGCGGCAGAGGTTTTTCATAAAGTCGTCAACTTCGCGCTGATAACGCACAAGTTCCGATGGCAAGTCTTTGTCCTTCAAGAAGATTTCAATATAGACATCGTCGTCGAGGCTGTCGAGTACTTGTTTAGAGAATTCGGATATTGAGAAGCGTTTTTCCTTGGTGAGGTCGGCTCGGAAGAACACCAGCGACGACAAAATGTTGAGCACCACGATAAGCACTATTATCAGCACCGCCTGAAAGATGTTCTGGTTGCGGTTCTGACGACGCATCTGCGAAAATGAATTCTTGTTTTCTGTTTCGTTTGTCATACCGTTGCCCTCCTACCATTTGCGACTTTCAAGTCTGAGTTTAGAAAAGAAGATAAAAATTGCAATCACGCTCAGGAAATACACAATGTCGCGCGAATCGACAACGCCACGGCTTATCGAGCTGTAATGGTCGTTTATGCCCAGCGACTTTATGAATTCCGCTACCGTTCCCGTCGAAACAAGGTCGGCAAGCAGGTTGAAACCGAGGTAGAACAGGAAGCAGAACAC
>JAEEGL016646757.1_pt1 | contig 11980 bp, 11 predicted proteins | sample 9134231 | NCBI WGS metagenome assembly JAEEGL01 (sample SAMN16246548, study PRJNA631951) | gut metagenome | biome: gut microbiome; feature: rumen; material: fiber-attached | host: Bos | place: Iran: Karaj | collected 2018-10
ACTTTGAACTTCGAAAGCTCGCGCGCGAGCGCGGTTCCGACCGCGCCGGCGCCGATGATGAGAATGTCAGCCTTTTGCATTTCCGTTGTCCGTCTCTTTTTCCAAACGGCACCCATCCTAGCACTCAATCTTCGGTGCATCAATGTCAAAAATGTAAAAATGATGTCAGATTTGCACTATATCCGTTGCATGACTTACCGACGTGGCGACGGCCGACCTGCCCAAGTCGTCAAGTCATTTCGGCGCTGGCGCCGCCGCCCCCTTTCTGCTATCCTTTCCGCAACGCGCGGCACCATGCCGCGCTTCCAGCCCACGGAGATTTCCGCCACCCTGAACCACGCCATCCCAGAGACATGAATGCAAAGAAGAAAGCAGAGAATTGTCCCGCGAAAACGGTGATGGCCCCCCTTCCACTGGTGGATGTCAAAAGCCGAATAGTCCTCATTCGGCAGTTGCCGGTCATCATCGACGCGGATGTGGCGGAACTCTATGGCGTCGAGACAAAGCGCGTGAACGAGGCGGTTCGAAACAATCCCGACAAGTTCCCGCAAGACTATATGTTTGAGTTGAATGCGCGAGAATCGAGAGTTCTAAGGTCGAAAATTTCGACCTTAAAACCTAGCGGAAAAGGGCAGCACTCCAAATTCAACTTCAAGGCCTTCACCGAAAAAGGCCTGTATATGCTTGCCACCATTCTCAAGGGCAATCGGCAAGATCAAGCACACCGTCCGGCGCATTCGAAAAGCCGAGCCGTCAAAAGTGGACGAGAAGTCCTGACTTTCCCTTCCCCCCATTTCTGCTATCCTTTCCCCACCGCGCGGCACCATGCCGCGCCCCGAACCAACGGAGACCCCACCACCCGCCACTGACCCCTAACCACCACCATCTTTAGCGACTGCTAACGACGCCCGACCGGAAACCTTCCACACTCCCTCTCGTCGTTCAATCGGTTTAAGGCTGTAAACAGGCCTTGTATTTGTCCGCATAGCAGGACGCGCCCTAGCCAGGCGCGTTCCCGCCATGTGACAAATACGGGCCTGTGAGAGGGCCTCCGAAGTGGGCATGGATTTGAGGACGCGCTGTTTTGTTGCGCGGAATTAATCCGGCCCCGCTCGCGATGCAGCCGCATCGCGAGCCATGAAGAAGGATTCCACTCACAGCGCCCCGGCGGAGCTCGACCCGAAGAAGCGGGAGATCGTCGAACACGGCGACGGTCCGTTGCTCGTCATTGCCGGGCCGGGGGCGGGGAAGACAACGGCGATCGTGGAACGGGTGGTGCATCTCGTCGGGAAAGGCGGCGTCGCTCCGGAGGCGATTTTCGTCTCCACGTTCACGGAGAAGGCGGCGGCGGAGCTTCTGACGCGCATTTCGCGGCGGTTTTTCGAGGAGGGGATGGAGGTTTCAATGAACGAGATGTGGGTCGGGACGATGCATTCCCTTTTCCTGCGCATCCTCAAGGACCATTCGGAGTTCACGCGGCTCAAGAAGAACTACAAGACATTCGACGATTTCGACCAGAAATACACCGTCTACCGGAACATCTACGAGTTCCGGAAGATCGAGAACTTCGAGCTTGTGGCCGGCGCACAGTCGAACTGGACGAACGCCGAACGGTTGTGCGGGCTTCTCAACAAGGTGCGGGAGGAGGCGATCGACCCGGGGCGGCTTCTCGCCGCGCCGGAGCCGGAGGTGAAGGCGCTCGGCGAGGCGCTCCGGCTTTACGCCGGAATTCTCGAGGGCGAGAACGCGATCGATTTTTCCGCCATCCAGTGCGAGACGCTCGCGCTGCTCGAATCGAACCCGGCCGTCCTGGAGGAGCTTCGCGGCAAGTTCCGGCATCTGATCGTGGACGAATACCAGGACACGAACACGATCCAGGAGCGCATTCTGCTCAAGCTGGCCGGCGCGGACGCCAACATCTGCGTGGTCGGCGACGAGGACCAGTCGATCTACCGGTTCCGCGGCGCGTCCGTGCGGAACATCCTCCAGTTCGCGGACAATTTCCCTGCGGGCGCGTGCAAGACGGTCGTTCTCGACGAGAACTTCCGCTCGCACCCCGACATCGTCGCCTTCTACAATCGCTGGATGGAGAGTTGCGACTGGACGGAGGGCGCCAGGCGCTTCCGCTACGAGAAGACGATCGCGCCGCAGCGGGGCAAGGCGTTCGACAAGGGGCCGTGCGTCGTCCGCGTGGCGGGCGGGGACGTCGATTCGTGGTGCGATGAGGTCCGGTCGTTCGTCGCCGCGCTCGTCGGGAAGGGCGTCGTCTCCGACCTCAACCAGATCGCGTTCCTGTTCCATTCGGTGAAGAACGGCGACGTGGTGCGTCTCGCGGAGCATCTCGAATCGCACGGCGTTCCTGTCTTTTCCCCCCGTTCGGCGCAGTTCTTCCGGCGCGACGCCGTGCGCCGGATGGTCGGGCTCCTCTTCTTCCTGTTTCCGCAGGCGCGGGACCTGCCGAAGGAGATGCAGGAGCACCAGCCGGAGACGGCCGGCTACTATCTGGACGCGATGCGCTTTTTCGCCGATACGGTCAAGGGCGACCCGGCGCGCCACGCCGGCCTGCTCGCGTGGGCGAAGCGTCGCGCGGCGCAGCACAAGGTCCTGGCCCGGACGGCGGACTATTCGTTCCTCACGCTCTTCTACGAGGCGCTGCAGTTCCCGATGTTCGCGGACATCCTCGCGGTGGGCCACGACGGCTCGCCGAAGACCTCGCGCGATGCGTTCAACCTCGCGCTCTTTTCGCAGCTGCTCTCGAAGTTCGAGTTCATCTATTCGGTGAACGTCCTCAACCCGAAGTTCCTCGACAAGGACCTGCGGCACCTCTTCGGCCAGTTCCTGCATTTCCTCGTCCGGGGCGGCATCGAGGAGTTCGAGGACTACGAGGAGCCGCTTCCCTCCGGATGCGTCTCCGTGATGACGATCCACCAGTCGAAGGGGCTCGAGTTCCCCGTCACGGTCGTCGGTTCACTCGCGCGGACGCCGCGCAAGTCCCACACCGACCTCGACGAAACCCTCGAAGCAAAGTATTTCCTCCGTCCGCCGTTCGAGCCGATGGACCGCACCAAGCTCTTCGACTTCCGGCGCGAATACTACGTCGCGTTCTCCCGCGCGCAGAACCTGCTCGTCCTCACGGGGCCGAAGCCGCGCGGCGACCACCTCCTCGGCCGGGAGATCGACGAGCTTGCGGCCGGCGCGCCCGACTGGCGCAACTCCGCGTTCCGGCCGGAGAACCTGCGCCTTGCGAAGGTGCGGCCCCCGTCCGTCAAGAACGACTACGCCTTCACCTCCGACATCCTGCTCTACGAGAACTGCCCGCTGCAGTACATGGCCTACCGCTACCTCGGCTTCGCGCCGCACCGGCAGGCGGCGACGATGTTCGGTTCGCTCGTCCACCAGACGATCGAGGACGTCCACAAGGCGTTCCTGCGCGGCGAACCGTTCGATGGAGAGCGGATCGAGGGCTGGTTCGCCCTCAACTACGCCTCGCTCTCGCTCGCGATGAAGGCCTATCTGGACCCGAACCGAAAGAACGCCGCGCTCGCTCAGGTGAAGCGCTACGCGGAGCGCAACCGCGAGGCGTTCCGCGACATCCTCGCCGCCGAGTTCGACGTGTCGATCCCGGCGGAGGACTTCATCCTGCACGGCGTCGTCGACCTCCTTCGGGGCGAGGGCGACTCCGTGGAAATCGTCGATTTCAAGACGGACCGCAAGCCCGACGTGAACGATCCCGACGACATGGCGCGCGTCGCGAACTACCGCCGCCAGCTCGAAGTCTATTCCCGCATCGTCGAGAGGAAGTTCGGCCGCCGCGTCTCGAAGATGCACCTCTACTACACGCGCACGGAGGGCGAAAGTCCCTACGTGACGTGGGACTACGACCCCGGCCGCACGGACGCCACGATGCGGAAAATCGCCGCGACCGTCGCGGACATCGAGGCCCACCGCTTTTCCAACGCCGGCGTCGTCAAGTGCGAACGCCTCTGCGACGGATGCGACATGAGGTTCTACTGCGGATACCGGTGAGGCAACGCCATGATTCCCGTCATCGCGACAGCTCTGGAAGCGCTATTCGGTCCACCGCGGACCGAAGTGGGCGGAGATTCGCGCCGGGCCGAAGCGGTCGTCGAGGACGGCCTTCACGACCACGTCATCGCCTTCGACGTCGTAGTAGACGGAAAACGGGAAATGCGGCACTCCAACACGATGGTGTCCGAACCGGACCGGATGGACGCCGGCCGTGGCGACGAGCGCCGTCAGCGCCTCGTCGACGCATTCCATGAAATGATCGACGACCCATGCGCCGGCCTGCGCGTAGAAGTCCTGCGCCTCGGCCAGATCGAACTCCGCAAGGGCGGTGATCCGGATCGTCTTCACGTCAGAGGGCGGCCCTGCGGGCTTCGAGACGCGCTTTCGCTTCGGCCCAGTCGAACACGGGAATCTTCCCCTCCGCGTAAAGCCGGTCGCGTCGCGCCAATTCCCGCCCGTGCCACTCCGGCGGCTCGTAGCCGCCCGCATCCGCTTCAAGCGACGTCCAAAGATAGTCCATCGCCTGCACCTTTTCCGTGCGGCTCATGGTGTCGATCGAATCCAGAAGCGTCGGCATGGCTAACTCCTTTTCCCAATGTCCCGTTGACGGCCCCGCATCATAGCACTTCGGCCCTCCGGAAGCAAGCACAATGAACACTCTGCTTGCAGAAAGGAACCTCATCACATGAGCGAAACGATCCCCGAACAGACCGCCCTGTCCCTCGACGTCCGCGACGACCGCAAGGTCGAAACGGTGGAGGGATTCAAGTTCGACCCCATCCGCGGCCAGCCGATGCTCCGCTGGGCCGGCAAGCGCCCCTTCGCCTCCACGCAGTATTTCCCCGCGCAGGAGAAGGAGCGCCACGGCGACGAGGCGCCCGACGGCTGGATGAACCAGCTCTACTGGGGCGACAACCTCCAGGTGATGTCGCACCTCCTGAAGCACTACCGCAGCCGCGTGAACCTCATCTACATCGATCCGCCGTTCGACTCCAAGGCCGACTACAAGAAGACGATCACCCTGCGCGGACAGAAAGTAGAGAACGACCACAACTCCTTTGAAGAAAAGCAGTACACAGATATCTGGACAAACGACGAATATCTCCAGTTCATGTACGAGCGGCTGATTCTGTGTCGAGAACTGCTGGCGGATACAGGGAGTATCTATCTGCATTGCGATTGGCACAAGAGTCATCTGTTGCGAATCCTTCTGGACGAAGTGTTCGGGCTGCAAAATTTCAGAAATGAGATAGTTTGGGAGAACCAAGGGGCATGGGTAAATTCAGACAGGTGGTTCCCGCGCCGACATAACTCTATTCTGTTCTATTCTAAGACCTCTGAATACAAGTTTAATGTCTTGAATGATGACGATGTTAATAATGGAATCAATTTTAATCGGTGGTACGATTTTGTCAAAGACAACCGTATTTATGCCGATAATGCACCGTATCACGATTCTCGATTCTCAACTTACGTCCAGAATTTCAAGGCGAAATATAAGCGGGCTCCAACAGGTAAGGATGTAATCATCGATTTTAAAGGAACGGTCTTGGGATCGGTATGGTATGTTAAAGTAGTAGATCCAAAGAGCCCTGAAAACCTGCAATACCCCACCCAGAAACCAGAAGCCTTATTAGAGCGCATCATCAAGGCCTCATCGAATCCAGGTGACATCGTCTTTGACTGCTTTATGGGATCGGGCACGACGCAGGCGGTGGCGATGAAACTCGGGCGCAAGTTCATCGGCGCGGACATCAACCTCGGCGCGATCCAGACAACGACGAAGCGGCTCCTCGGCGTGGCGGCGGATATCGAAAAGGAGCTTCCGAACCCCTCCAAGCCGAAGTTCACGGGCTTCACGGTCTTCAACGTGAACAACTACGACGTCTTCCGCAACCCGGTGGAGGCGAAGGACCTGCTCGTCCAGGCGCTGGAGCTCCAGCCGTTGCCGGGCGGCTCGCTCTACGACGGCGAGAAGGACGACTGGTTCTACAAGATCATGCCGGTGAACCGCCTCGCGACGAAGGCCGACCTCGGCGAGATCGTTTCGGGCTTCGACTACCGCGCGGCCGAAAAGAAGGCGCTGGACAATCCGGGCAAGCCCGTCCTGAAGCTCCGACTCGTCTGCATGGGCCACGAGCCGGACCTCAAGGCCGCGCTGGAGGAGCAGCTCAAGGAGTTCAAGGTCGAAATCGAGGTGGTGGACATTCTCCGCGACAAGTCGCAGCTCGTCTTCAAGCGTGATTCGGAGGCAAAGATCGTCCGCCGCGGCCGCAAGCTCAGGATCGAGGCGTTCTACCCGATGAACCTCCTCAAGAAGCTCTCGCTCCAGAAGTCGAAGGTCGGCGACTGGAAGGAGCTCGTGGACAGCGTGATGGTCGATTTCAACTACGACGGCGCGGTCTTCACGCCGGCGGTCGTGGACGTGCCGAAGGACGGCGACTTCGTGGCGGGCGAATACGACATCCCGCCGGACGCGGGGACGATCCGCGTGAAGATCACGGACCTCCTGGCCGAGTCGCTGGAAGTCGAGGTGAAGTAGCATGGCCCGGAAGACCTCCACCCTCGCGGACGTTCCGTTCCACGACTACCTGCGTCAGTTCCTCGCGCAGAACCGGAAGCGCGTCCGGGCGGCCTACACGCCGCTCACGCGCAAGTTCCTCGACTTCAACGACCCGGACAAGGGCGGCGAGGCGTTCCTGCGGCGCCCGCAGTTCGAGGCGCTGGAAATCTACGTCTTCCTGAAGGAATACTGCGGCAACGCCCGCCTCTCGGACGTGTTCCGCCAGTGGCAGGATCGCACCGGCCCCTTCGAGGGGCGCGGCACCTTCGGCGGCCGGCCCGGCGAGCTGAGCCTCTTCGAGGAAATCGACGCGCCGAAGTTCGAGGCGGCGTTCTCGCGCCTGCAGTCGTTCGCCTCCTCGTATCCGAACTACATCTACGCGCTCACGATGGGGCTCGGCAAGACGATCCTCATGGCGACCTGCATCTTCTACGAGTTCCTCCTCGCGAACAAGTATCCCAAGGACGCCCGGTTCTGCCACAACGCGCTCGTGTTCGCGCCGGACAAGACCGTCCTGCAGTCCCTCAAGGAGATCCAGACGTTCGACAAGGCGAAGGTCGTTCCGCCCGGCTACGTGGAGTGGCTCAACTCGAACCTCAAGTTCCACTACCTCGACGACACGTCGCTCTCGCTCCAGGTTCTTGAGAACTCCGACTTCAACGTCGTCATCTCGAACAACCAGAAGATCATCCTCAAGAAGTCGCACAAGGAGAAGACCGCCGTCGACTCGCTCTTCGCGGCGGAGAAGAAATACGAGCCGGTCCATGCGACCGGGGCCGACGACCCCTTCGCCGGGCTGGACGACCTCACGGACGGAATCGAGACGGAGGAGGACCTGATCGCCAACCAGCGCTTCGAGATGCTCAAGCGTCTCGGAAATCTCGGAATCTACGTGGACGAGGCGCACCACGCCTTCGGAAAGACGCTCGAAAAGGACTTCACCGAGAAGGGCGCAACGTCGCTCCGCCGGACGATCAACGAACTGGCCGCCTCCCTGAAGGCGGCCGGCACGCGCGTCGTGGCGTGCCACAACTACACGGGCACGCCCTACGTGGACAACATGCTCCTGCCGGAGGTCGTCTACGCCTACTCCCTCAAGGACGCAATCGACAACCGGTATCTGAAGAAGGCGGACGTGCTCGGCTACGAGCACACGAAGTCGCGCGAGTTCGTGCGGGCCGTCCTGACCGACTTCTGGAAGAAATACGGGGGACGCCGCGTGGAGGGGATGCTTCCGAAACTGGCCCTTTTCGCGAGCGACATCGCCGAACTGGACGGCCAGCTCCGTCCGGCGGTCGAGGACGTCCTCGGAGATCTGGGCATTCCACTCGACTCGATCCTCGTGAACGTGGGGGACGACAAATTCACCACCAATGACGACCTCCGCGAATTCATCCGTCTCGACACGCCGGAATCGGAGAAGCAGTTCATCCTTCTCGTCAACAAGGGCAAGGAGGGCTGGAACTGCCGTTCGCTCTTCGGCGTGGCGCTGCACCGGACGCCGAAATCCCGCGTCTTCGTCCTCCAGGCGACGATGCGGTGCCTCCGCGCGATCGGAAGCGTCCAGGAGACGGGAACGGTCTACCTCTCCGAGGACAACCGGGAGATTCTCGCCGAAGAGCTCGAAAACAACTTCCGCCTCAACCTCGACGAATTCACGGGCGCCGGCGCGACGGGAACGAAGAGGGTGACGGTCCGAATGGTTCCGCCCCCGGTCGCGGTGAAGCTCAAGCGCATCGTCAAGCGCTACGAGCTGCGCGAGCTCGCTCTTCGGAGCGGCATCGACTTCCGTCTCGCCGAAGTCGATCCGGCGAAATACGACGTGGTCCAGACCCGGACGTCGATCGACCGGCTGGGGCAGGAGACGGGCGTGAGGAAGGTCCTGGATGGCGTGAAGGAGAACGTGGAATATTCCGCGCTCACGCTGACCGCCGAGGTTGCCCGCTATGTCGGCAAGAGCTGCCTTTCCGTTCGCGAGGCGCTCGAATCGTCGAAAGAGGGCATCGACGCCCTCGTGGACGCCGTCAACAAATACAACGAGCTGATCTACGACCGCATCGTCCCCGAACTCTTCCGCGCGTTCTACGCCCTCGACGAGAAAACCGAAACGCAGGAGATCGAGCTGCGGCTCGTGAAGCCCTCGCAGAAGCCGCCGAAAAAGCCGACGCCGCCCGGCGGCGGCGGAAAGCGGGCGGATTCCGGAACCGGCGACATCGTCGCGGAATTCAACGTGAAACCGGAGCTGCTGGCGGCCATGACGAGCGGAGACTTTTCCGGCTACCGTGCAAAGAGCTTCCACCTCGACAACTACTGCTTCGACTCCAAGCCGGAACTGGACTTCTTCAAGGCGGCGCTGGAGGACGAAGACGTGGAGAAGCTCTACTTCACCGGAATGCTCACGAGCGACAAGACGGAATTCTGCGTGAGCTACATCGATCCCGAATCGAACACGCTCCGCACCTACTACCCGGACTTTCTCGCACGAAAGAAGGACGGCTCCTACGTCATCGTCGAAGTCAAGGGCGAAAACATGATCGACGACGCCGTCGTGAAGGCCAAGGCCCGTTCCGCCGCGGAAATGGCCTCGGCCAGCGCGATGGACTATCTGATGGTCCCGGGCGGCAAGGCCGCCTTCGGCCTCAAGCCGCAAAAGCTGCCGAACATGTTGTTCGGCCGCAATCCCGACGCGCCGCGCTACGCCGAGGCGGCCGAAGGGGAGAAAAGCGACGCTTCGAAAGGTTGACGATGCCGATCTTCGATGAACTGGATGATTCCTCCCGACCTCGCGAACACCTGCGCGAGGCTGGGAGCATTCTGGAACTCAGAGACGACGAACTACTCGGACTCCTCATCCGCATCGGGCGACAGGGCAAAAACGCCGTCGAGGTCGGGAGGGAGCTGAAGGAGGCGTTCGGTTCCGTGCGCAACATGGTCTACGCGGACTGGCGGCAAATCCGGAACAAGAGGATTCCCGGCGTCGGAGAGGTCAAGGCAATGGAGCTAGCGGCGGCCTTTGAACTGGCACGACGCGGGGCCAAGCTCTCGGCGAAGGACTTCGCTAAACCAGTTGAAACGCCGAGGGATGTGTTCGAGCACGTCCGCGCGCTCGGCGTGAGCGACGTACAGGAGCATTTCTTCGCGCTCTACCTCGACCCGAAGAAACGTCTTCTCTGCCCGCCGAAAGTAATCACGACCGGTCTCGTCAATTACTCTGTTCTCCACGCCCGGGAACTCTTCCGCGAAGCCATTCAATGGGGGGCAACGACACTCTACGTCGCGCACAACCATCCAAGCGGAGATGCCACTCCGTCGGACGAAGACATCGAACTGACGAAATCTCTCTACGGCGCTGCGGAACTCATCGGCATCCCTCTGCGCGACCATGTCGTCGTCGGAACGGAGAACTCCCCCGGACCCGCCTGGGCGTCCATTCGTGAGCGGATGTTCGAATAACCACACGCATGATCATCCATAAACGAGGAACTATCCATGAACACGCAGAAGGAATCCATGAACGATCAACTCAGCAAGATGAAGTCTCTTCTTGAGGCGAAGGTGAAGGCCGAGCCGGGAAATGCGGAGGCGTGGCGCGAGTTGGCGCAGGTGAAGATGATGGAGGGCGACATCGGCGGTGCGGAGAACGACTGCATCGAGTGCCTGCGGCTGGATCCGAAGAACGCCGCCGGCCTTGTGCTGATGGGCAACCTCCTCTCGAACGCGAAGGGCGACGATGCGGCTGCGGAGCGGTACTACGCCCGGGCCGTCGAGGCCGACGACCGCTTCGCGTCCGCCCACGCCAACTACGGGACGATTCTCCTCAAGCGCGGCGACAAGATGGGGGCCGTGACGGAACTTCGCAAGAGCATCGCCATCGACGGCCGCCAGGCCGTGCCCCGCTACATGCTCGCGCAGGCGTATGCCGGTCTCTCGGACTGGCATTCCGCCTGGCTTGTGGCGCGGGAGGCGCTGGAACGAGGCGAAGTCGGTTTCGAGGATTCCGCGAACTACCAGCGCGTGATGACCGGTCTCCGCGCCATCCTGGACCTCGCCGCATCGAAGGGCGGGGCCGAGCCGCCGGAGGAAGACGAAAACGCGCTGGAGCAGACCCTCCGGCAGGCGGACTTCGACATCGCGCACGAAAAGGGCGACCCCGCCCGGAACTTCATGATGGCGATGTACATGCTCGACGCGATGCGACGCCTGAAAGGACGGACGCCCGAGGATGTGCGGAACGTCGCCATGGAAATCGCCGTCCTCGGAACGCGCGGAATCGACCCCGGCCGTTCCGGCGGCTATGCGCTGAAGACGCTCCCCGGCGAGGACTTCTCTGGATACCGGCTGCTGGCGTTCTACTACGTCTCGTGGTCGATGGCCTTCCCGGACCATCTGAAGGACATAGGGCTTCCCTTTGACGACGCCTATGCCATCGCCCTGCAGATGCAAGGCAAGGAAACGGGCGGAAAGTAGACCCCTAGCGAAGTAGCGAATTAAGTCCCCGTTGACAAGACATCCACTATATGACTATAATCTGCTGATCAGCTAATTCTGGTTATTGTCAAACAAACCTTTTATAATTGGATTCAACCGAATGACCGATCTTCCCCCCATGCCTGCCATCGTGGAATCGATTTCCGAGGCCAAGGCCCATTTTTCCGCCATCGTCGATGCCGTCGGAGATGGCAAGACGTATGTCATTTGCCGCTCTGGAAAGCCCGTGGCCATGCTTTCGCCCTACATCGGCGCAACGGCAGCATCCCGCATTGGGCTTCTGAAGGGTAAGTTGTCATTCGATGCCGCCTGGTGGAAGAAAGACCGCCAGATTGACGCGGAAATAGCCTCTTCGTTCTCGGAGAACTGACATGAAGGTTCTTCTCGACACGCACATCTTGCTCTGGGCACTTGTGCGTGAAAGGCCGTATGACGTCGAAGTCCTGTCCATGAAAACGTACCTCGTCACCGTCCCATGAAGCTGGCCTACAGCGTCATCGACGCGACGAGGTCCGAACCCGTGCCGAGGAAGTCCTTGCGGATGACATCTCCGACGTGGACGTGGCCGTCGACGTGGATACCATGCGCCGCCTCCGCGCAGGGGAGCAGCATCTCCTTCGCGATGGGCTCCTTCGTGCGGACCGGCAGCATGCGCCGGCCCGGTGCGTCGATGCGCACGGACGATGTGAACGTGCGCTTCGGCGCAAGGCACTCGTCCTTGGCGTAGCGCTCGCCTCGCGGGCACGAATTGCCCTTCACCACGATGTCCGCGGCGCCCGTGAATTCGGCCTCGATCTCGCATCCCTGCGGGCAGACCGTGCAAGTGATCGTCTTCTTCATGCCAAAACCTCTCCGTGTTCGCAGCTGACCTCGACCGGGCCGTTCAGGGACGCGACCGCG
>JAEEGL010560493.1_pt1 | contig 11979 bp, 10 predicted proteins | sample 9134231 | NCBI WGS metagenome assembly JAEEGL01 (sample SAMN16246548, study PRJNA631951) | gut metagenome | biome: gut microbiome; feature: rumen; material: fiber-attached | host: Bos | place: Iran: Karaj | collected 2018-10
GGCACCTACAAAATTCCATATGTGGCCATAGAGCCTATCGCTGTTAATAAGGACAACATAGATGAGGTCATTATAGATGGTGGTTTCCACAGCCGTGAGGATGTGTACTTAAATACATTAGACACTACTGGTGAGAATTAGCATAAAATTGTAATTAAAGATAAGGACTAGCACAAAAATGTGCTAGTCCATTTTTTTACGTATATACGATTTCAACAAAAATGTGCAGAAAGTGACAACCATTTTAAGAAGGTTATTTGTTATATTAACATCAGTAAGGGAAATACAAGATTTTTCCCAATAATTCAAACCTAGATGAAAGGGAGGTTTTTCTAGAAATGAAAAAGAAATTATTAAGCGTACTTTTGACAGGTGCTATGGCAGCTTCAATGTTTGTTGGCTGTGGTACAAGCACAGAGACTACAGACAATGCAGCAGCTCCTGCAGCTGAGGGTGAGGCTACAGAGTCTACAACAACAGCAGGCGGCACAAAGGTTGGTGTTGCAATGCCTACAAAGGACCTTCAGAGATGGAACCAGGATGGTGCCAACATGCAGAAGGAGCTTGAGGCAGCTGGATACGAAGTAGATCTTCAGTATGCTTCAAACGACACACAGACGCAGGTTTCTCAGATTGAGAATATGATTAACTCAGGATGTAACGTACTCGTAGTTGCAGCTATCGAGGCTTCTTCACTTGGTGAGGCTATGGATATGGCAGCTTCTGCTAACATCCCAGTTATCGCTTATGACCGTTTGATTATGAACACAGATGCTGTTTCATACTACGCTACATTCGATAACTACAAGGTTGGTACAGTTCAGGGACAGTACATCATTGATCAGCTTGATCTTGAGAACACAGATAAGACATTCACAATGGAAATCACAGCTGGTGATCCAGGTGATAACAATGCTGGTTTCTTCTACAACGGTGCTATGGACCTTCTTAAGCCATACATTGAAAAAGGTACAATCGTAGTTAAGTCTGGTCAGACAGAGTTCCAGGATGTTGCTACAGCAGCTTGGGCTACAGAGACAGCTCAGTCACGTATGGAGAATATCCTTTCTTCTTACTATGCTGATGGTACAGACCTTGATATCTGCCTCTGCTCTAACGACTCTACAGCACTTGGTGTTGAGAACGCTCTTGCAGCAAACTACAACGGCAAGTATCCAATCGTAACAGGTCAGGATTGCGATATTGAGAACACAAAGAACATGATCGCTGGAAAGCAGTCTATGTCAGTATTCAAGGATACACGTACACTTGCTTCTCAGGTAGTTAAGATGGTAGGTCAGATCCTTAATGGTGAGGAAGTTGATGTTAACGATACAACAACATATGACAACAACAATGGTGTTGTTCCTTCATTCCTTTGCGATCCTGTATTTGCAGATGTAAACAACTACAAGGAAATCCTTATTGATTCTGGTTACTATACAGAGGATCAGCTTCAGTAAAAGCAGTAGTTTTTCAGCTTAAGTTATAGGGGCGAGCATAGCTCGCCCTTATTTAAAGGTTAGATAAATAGAGAATATATTTGAAGAGAATAAAATACTTATTCTAAGTTTTACAATTAGGGAGGAAATACAAGTGGGAAAAACAATACTTGAGATGGTTAACATCACCAAAGAGTTCCCAGGTGTAAAGGCCCTTGATAACGTTAATCTTAAGGTAGAAGAAGGTGAAATTCACGCTCTTGTAGGTGAGAATGGTGCTGGAAAATCTACATTGATGAATGTATTAAGTGGTATTTACCCATTTGGTTCGTACACAGGCGACATTGTTTACAATGGAGAAGTTTGTAAGTTCCAGAAGATCAAGGACTCTGAGGAAAAGGGAATCGTAATTATTCATCAGGAATTAGCGCTTATTCCTTACATGTCAATAGGAGAGAATATGTTCCTTGGAAATGAGCAGGGAAGCAAAGCTTCTATTGATTGGGATAAAACATATGCAGAGGCTGACAAGTATCTGAAGATGGTAGGTCTTTCAGAAAGCAGCCGTATCTTGATTAAAGACATTGGTGTTGGTAAACAGCAGCTTGTTGAAATTGCAAAGGCACTTGCTAAGAATGCCAAATTACTTATTCTCGATGAGCCTACTTCATCTCTTAATGAGACAGATTCAAAGGCACTTCTTGATTTACTTCTTGAATTCAAAAAGCAGGGAATGACTTCTATTATCATTTCTCATAAGCTTAATGAAGTTTCATATGTAGCTGATAAAATCACAGTAATCCGTGATGGTTCTACAATCGAAACACTTGATAAAGCAACAGATGATATTTCTGAGGACAGAATTATCAAGGGCATGGTTGGTCGTGAAATGACAGACCGTTTCCCAAAGCGTCATGATGTAAAGATTGGTGACGTTGCTATGGAGGTTAAGGATTGGACAGTATTCCATCCTCAGTTTGCTGAGCGAAAGGTTGTTGATGGGGTATCAATGAACGTTCGCAAAGGCGAGGTTGTAGGTATTGCAGGACTTATGGGTGCTGGACGTACAGAGCTTGCTATGTCAATCTTTGGCAAGTCTTATGGTACAAACATTTCAGGTCAGCTTTTCTTAAATGGACAGGAAGTACACCTTAAGAATATCAAGGATGCAATCAAGCATAAGATTGCCTACGTTACTGAGGATAGAAAAGGTAACGGTCTTGTACTTACCAATCCTATCAAGATCAATACAACCCTTGCTAATCTTTCTGAGCTTTGCTCAAAGCATGTAATCGATCAGGATAAGGAATATCAGGTAGCAGAGGAATATAGAGACAAGCTTAAGACAAAGTGTCCTACAGTAGAGCAGAATGTTGGTAATCTTTCAGGTGGTAACCAGCAGAAGGTTCTTCTTGCTAAGTGGATGTTCGCAAACCCAGATGTACTTATCCTTGATGAGCCAACACGTGGTATCGATGTTGGTGCTAAATACGAGATTTATTGCATCATCAATGACCTTGTAGCTGCTGGAAAGTCAGTAATTATGATTTCTTCAGAGCTTCCTGAGGTACTTGGTATGTCAGATAGAATTTATGTTATGAACGAGGGCAAGATGGTAGGTGAGATGCTTGGTTCTGAGGCTTCTCAGGAAAGCATTATGTCTTGCATCCTAAAGAATTAGAAGGGAGAGAAAACATGGTTTCAAATAATATTGGAAATGCATTAAAAAAATACACCATGGTAATCGCCCTGGTGATCATTATTGGAATATTCTATGTTGGTACAAACGGAACAATCCTTTTACCACAGAATATTAATAACCTGCTTTCACAGAATGCATATGTATTTGTTCTTGGAACTGGTATGCTGATGTGTATTTTGACAGGTGGTAACATTGATCTTTCTGTTGGTTCTGTTGTTTGCTTTGTAGGTGGTATCGGCGCAGTTTTAATGAGCAAGGACGTTAACGTATGGGTAGCAGTTCTTGTAATGCTTCTTGTAGGTATTGCTGTTGGTGCTTGGCAGGCGTTCTGGGTAGCATATGTAAATGTTCCACCATTTATTGCTACTCTGGCTGGTATGTATGCTTTCCGTGGACTATCAAATGTAGTTCTTAACGGATATGCGGTATCAATTTCAAATACAACATATCTTAATGTATTTGGTGGTGGCGCTGATTGCTATATCCCAGATTTCTTCCATGGAACTGGACTTAATATTACTTGTCTTTTGGCAGGATTTGTTATTGTAGCAGTATATGTGCTCCTTTCTGTTAAAAACAGAATTTCTGCAATTCGCAAAGGTTACAGCACAACAGGTGCAGCTGGCTTCTATGCTAAACTTGTTATTATTTCATTAGTTATTATTTATCTTTTCTACAAGCTTGCTGGATATAAGGGAATTCCTTCAGCACTTGTATGGATATTTGTAGTAGTTCTTTCTTATCATTATTTTACAACCAAGACTACTATGGGCCGTTACTTATATGCAGTAGGTGGAAATGAAAAGGCTACACAGCTTTCAGGTATCAATACAAAGAAGGTTTATTTCTTCGCATATACGAATATGGGATTCTTAACAGCTATTGCTGGTATCCTTACTGTAGCTCGTGCTGCATCAGCTCAGCCTACATACGGTCAGTTCTACGAGATGGATGCTATCGGTGCTTGCTTCATTGGTGGAGCATCAGCATACGGCGGAACTGGTTCAGTATTTGGAGCAATTATTGGTGCTCTTTTAATGGGTGTTATCAACCAGGGTATGTCTATTATGGGTGTTGATGCCAACTATCAAAAGGTTGTAAAAGGCCTTGTACTTCTTGCAGCGGTTATCTTTGACGTTATGTCTAAGAGAGAGAAGAAGTAGGAAGGGAGGAGCGAAAAGTGAAAGACAAAATTTTAAATGTAGTAAAAGAAAACACAATGCTCATTGTACTGGTCCTAGTTGTTCTCTTCTTTAATATTACAACACACGGCACAATGTTGATGCCAAGTCAGTTCAATGCGCTGATTACACAAAATGCATACGTATATGTCCTTGCAACAGGTATGCTTATGTGTATGCTTACAGGTGGTAACATCGATCTTTCCTGCGGTTCATTTGTTTGTTTCGTAGGTGTTCTTGGAGCAAAAATCATGGTTGATAAAGGAGCTTCAACTCCAGTTGGAATCCTTGTAATGCTTCTTATTGGTGTGGTTTATGGCTGCGTTTTAGGATACGTAATTGCGTATCTCAACATTCCACCATGGATTGCTACCCTTGCAGGCTTCCTTGCACTTAGAGGATGGGGCGTTGCTTTAATGCACGGTGCTTCAAACATCAGCCCACTTCCACCAAGCTTCTGTGGCCTTTTCTCAGGAAAGATGAATGACCTTTTTGGAGGTCCAAGAATCGGTGGAGTACAGTACAATATGACAAGTATTGTAATTGGTATAATCGCTTCTGTTTTGGTTGTGTTCCTTCTTTTTAGAGAGCGCAGCACAAAACTTAAAAAGGGCTATATTGCAGACAGCCTTGTAAAGGTAATTGTGAAGGCAGTTCTTATCTGCTTTGTAATCTTACTTTTTGCATATAAGTTTGCACTTGCAGGTGGTGTTCCTTATTCACTTATTTGGGTTGCAGTTATTGTACTTATTTATAGCTTTATCACATCCAAGACAGACGTTGGACGTTACTTCTATACAATTGGTGGTAACAGAGAAGCAACAAGACTTTCTGGTATTGATACTAAGAAAATCATGTTTATTGCTTACCTTAACATGGCGGTACTTACTGTTGTTTCAGCATTCCTTACTATGTCACGTTTCCAGGCTGCAAACTCTACAGCAGGAACAAACTATGAGATGGATGCTATTTCAGCCTGTGTAGTTGGTGGTGTATCTGCATACGGTGGAAGTGGTACAGTTTTCGGAATGATTATTGGTGCTACTCTTATCGGTGTTATAAACCTTGGTATGTCACTTATGGGAATTGATGCTAACTGGCAAAAGGTAGTTAAAGGTGTTGTACTTCTTGGAGCAGTAGTATTTGAAATTCTCAACAATAAAAAGAATGCTGTAAAATAGCCCAAACTCAGGACATCTCTTCGGGGAGGCTGCCACTCAGGTGGCGGATGAGGTGGTTTATTTTCTTCATTATATTCTCTTGACCCAGGCATTTTTTGTCTGGGTCCTTTTTTGGCAAAAGTTGTGCGAAAATGGCAGATTTAGCAGTAGAATAATGAGAAAAATCATGCTAAAATCACAATTAGTACGGCGGTTTTTATACGGAGGGGGATAATGTATAATATAGCGTTTTGCGATGATGAAAGGATTAGTCTGGATATCGTCAGCGAGAAAGTATCGGGGGAATTTTCTCGTTTAAAATATCCTATAAAAGAGCATCGGTATGAGAAGGCCAGGTCTCTTCAAAAGGATATTACTGACGGCAAAAAATTCGACGCAATTTTTCTGGATATTGCTATGCCAGATTTTGATGGTTTGAATTTGGGAATGTGGCTAAGCGAAAAATGCTCAGATACATATATTGTTTATGTTTCTAGCAGAAGTGAGCTTGTGTACAGGACCTTCAGAACACGTCCTTTTTCATTCCTAAGAAAAAATCACTTAGACCGGGAATTATCAGATATAATCGGTGATTTGTGTAAGCAGCTTCAGCAGGATTCATCTGATGATTATTTTGAAATTCAATTAGATAACAATGAAATGTTTAAATTTCATGGGTCGAATATTATCTATATTGAATTTAAAGGAAAAAACTGCAAGGTGGTAAGCACCAAGGGAGATTTTACTACAAAATGCAGTTTGTCTTCTTATGTGGATAAACTAGAGAATCAGGGGTTTATTCAAATTGGTAAAAGCTATCTTGTAAATTACAAATACATTTTCCAGATTCGCTCAAATGAAGTGGTCTTGGATGATGGTAAAATCCTTCCCCTTAGCAGGTATAAAGCCAAAGAAGTGAAAGAGAAATTTATAGAATTGGTGGGTAAGGATTAATATGCATGGGGTTGTAGAAATTTTATATGCAGGCTATACAGCAGCATTTCAAATATTGTTGCTGAATGCCATTTTTGGACGTCCTAGAACAACAGGGGGTGTTGTTGGACAGGGAGTATACGGGGTGCTCTGGGCAGCAGCCTTGTATTTCTGCGGAGTTCTTTTTTCAGGCCCAAGTGGATTTATTCCATATTTGGCTGTCTTTTTGCTATTTGAAATTATCTTTGGATTCTTTGGTTGTAAAGGAAGTCTTTTGTGTCGTCTTGTAACCATGATGGCTTCCTGGACCACATTCTTATTATGCAAAACTCTTATATCGTATGTAGGTGTAACCGGCTATTACACATATATTTTCTCGATTATTCTGGAATTAATTTTAGCATATTATATCTATGATCTTAGATTTAATGATGTTTGTGGTCTTGATGTGAAAAGTTCAGGGGATTTGTCAATCACATGTGCCCTTATGTTTTTTGTGACTGTTTCAGAAGTAGCAGTTATTATGCAGGACTTCAGAGCTAATTTTTCTATGGGAGACATAGGCTGGAAAATCATCACCTTGTTTATTATGATTGAAATTGTTATTTATACAATGATTTCATTCCTTTCAAAAGAGTATTCCAGAAAAATTTACGATACTATGGTCGAAGAAAAGAAATATCATTCTAGTGAGTTGAAGGAGCTTCATAAACTAAACCACGAAATAAGAAACAAGGTTTTCTATATGAAGGAACTGATCGATGCTAAGAACTATTCTAAATTGGAGGAATACTTCAAAGACAATTTTGAGTTAAAGTTCTATTCAGAAGAAGATTACACGGGAAACAAAGTGATAGATGATTGCATCAGAATAAAAATGGATAGAGCTCGCCATAATAAAATTGATTTTCAGATAGAAACTGGAACATTACCTGAGGGAATGGTGGATGAAGGTGATTTGACCGAGCTATTGTTCAATCTTTTAGATAATGCAATGGATGCAGAAGATGATGTAAAGGAAAAATGGGTTAAGCTCAAAATGCGATTTGTGAAGGGCTACATTTATATTGATGTATTAAATGCTACGAATTATGATGTTCTAAAGGAAAATCCAGGCTTTCTTACATCAAAGGAGGATATGGACCGACACGGATTTGGAATGGAAATTATTAGAGAAATCGTAGATAAAAACAATGGTATGATTAAGTTTTGCTCAGATACCAATTATTTCGGCGTAAATATAATGCTGATGCTATAAAAGATAAAAAAATAAATGCTTTCCTGTTAACTAATTATAATATTATACCGATACAAGTATTGAAGACTAGGCATATGGATGTGCAAGGTCGTACGTTTGACAACGATAATGATACAAGGAGGTATAAAATTATGGTTGGTGTTAATGGATTGGGAAATATGTTGAACCGGTATGGTACAACTGTTCAAAAAACTCAAAAGAAGGAGAAGACTTCAGATACAAAGGAGACTACAAAGGCTGTTGAAAAGAAGGTAAGCGACAGTGAGGGTAAACTTTCGGCTAAGGCCCAGGAGTATCTGAAGAAGCTTCGTGAAAAATATAAGGATTACGATTTTATCATTGCCAATGAAGGTGATGATTCAGAAGGACTTGCAGCAGCTAGTACAAAGGAATATTCAGTTATGATTTCCAGCGATGAAATCGAAAAGATGGCAAACGATGAAGAATATTCCAACAAGGTACTTACAGATATGGAATCTGCAATTGATATGTCTAAGAAGGTTAGCGAAGAGTACGGATATATCAAGAAAATGACAATCGAATTGTTAGGTGATGGAAATATCAACTTCCTTGCTGAGCTTGTAGGAGGTAAGAAGCTAGAGGCTACATCAGAAGAGAATCTGAGAAGCCAGCTTAATGAAATCGATTGGGACAAGATTGCAGCAGAAGCCGGTAATAGTGGAACGAAGATAGATTTCTCTGTTTAGGTTTTGTGGATTACTTGCTGGATTTCGCAAACTAATAGGTGAATGTGCTTTATGAGAATATCTGAGCTAACTTCTGGCAACAAACCATATATAAGAATAATTAGGGGTAAGAAGAAGGTGGACATTCCGATTACCCCTAAGTTTGTTATGCTTCCAGCTACTAAAATACTCTATAAAGAATACGGCTATGTTGGTTGTGAAGCAATCAGAATAAATTTTAAAGGGAAGACAGTAAAACTAAACTGGACATTCAATCATAATAAGATGACCCTTTTCTGCTCAAGTGGACGCAAGGCCTACAGTTGGAAAAATGTTAAGGTTACAACGGTTACAACTGCCAATGGAAAAAAAGAGCATCTGATTGTATGTAAAAGAGCGTATGGCGATGAAACAGAAAGACGCCGATACAAGAGATTCCCAATAATAAAATCTATTGTTATATCTCAGGGTGTAAACAGATATGAAGCCTCAACAGCAGATATCTCATATGGTGGCGTTGGAATTGTAGTTAAAAGACGAATCAACATCATCCCAAGTGAGCCTATAGTTGTGGAATTCGGAGATAATTCCAAGGTTAAAGCTCGTCTTGTGAGAACTGTTTTTAGAGATGATGGCAGCGAGTTGTTTGGCTGTGCTATCTCTAAGGTATACAAATATGAATTAGCGAAGATAATAAGTCTTGATGATGCCATAGCAAATAGTAAGAGAAATGAGGCTGCCCAGGCCAGAGAGAAAGCTAAGAATACTGACGCCGGATGGAATGAAAGCAGCATTAAGAGGTGGCATTAGTCTTTGAATAGAACGCTTAAGTGTTGTACAATCTAATTAGGAAAGTGACGCATTTAAGGGGAAAAATAATGAATAGGGGATTAGGTGCTACAGCAAAAAGAAATCGAATTGCAAATTATATGGATGCTATTCCAGAAGAGTTTGAAGTTTTAGAAGATAATTTAGGAGAAGCAGAGCCTTCCATAAAACTTCAGACGAAAAAACGGGTCATTAGTTTATCCTGCGATTCTACCGGAAAAGTCATAGAAGATTTTAGCATGCGTGAGGGAGCGGGCTCTAAGGAGGAGTTCTTAGAAAAGCAAGAGGCTTATAATGCCATTAACACATATTATAATGATTATTACACTGGGGCTAAAATCGTTAAGAATTCCTTTGATGAGGGCGAACTAAAGCTGGAGCTTGATGACAGGACAGTAACCCTTACTTACCTACCTTTATTAAAAACTGTTGAGGAAAAGGACAGGGCAAAACGTAAGGCTAAGCCTAAGGTGGATTCTGTTGAGGTAGATATTGAAAAGAAAAAAGTAGATAAGCCTAACCAAGAACCAGAGTTTAAACAGCTTTCGTTATTCGACCTAAAGGAAACACCTAAGGAAAAAGGATATGAAAGATGGGCAGACGGAATAACTGTTAAAAACATTTGCAATAATAAAGAATATAAAGTAAAGCATGATGATGGAAATCTAATCGAGGTTTTTGATTCAGACCATGGCTATCTTATTATGGCAAGGTCAGATCTTAAAAAAGTAGAATAGTATTACATATATAATTAAGCGAGGGATGATTATTCCCTCGCTGCTTTCATTTTTTGTTTATTTTCATACATTCTTTTATCTGCACGTTTAAATACATCTTCAATAGACAAATCTGTAGCTGGATCAAAAGAAGCCATTCCCAGTGCAACAGAATATTGCTGCCAAGGTTCTTTTGTTTTGTCATTTGCAGATTTGTCAAATATCAACTCTAGATTTGTTAAGAGCGAATTTCTGTTTAAATAGTCTAATCGTTCAAGCAAAATTACAAATTCATCACCACCAATTCTAAAAATAGGTGAATGATTAAATACAAGGCACATTTCGTGACAGGCACCAAAAATATATTCATTTCCCTTTTCGTGACCGTAGGTATCGTTTATACGTTTTAGATAATTTAAATCAGCCATGATAATAGCAAATTCAGTACCCCCCTCTTTAATCTCTTCGTTTATACGTTGTGAAGTTTTATCGTACCAGGCTTTATTTTTTACTTTTGTCAGAGAATCCTGATATGCCAACATATCCATATAGTTAACCTGAGACTTTAGGTCTGTAACTTTTTCTTCCATATTAACTATATTCATCACATAAGTATACATATCCTCAGCCATGTTTGAGATAGCATTGGACAATCCTTCTACCTCATTTTGTGTTTGGATTGTTGGTGAATCATAAATAAGCAGTGCTGGATCTGATTGGTTATGTGATTGTTCGGCAAATGTAGATACACTGTATTCCAACTTTGAAATTGGTGTAATAACTTGCTTGTTTAGCCAGAACACCAGAATTATCATAAAGAATCCACTTAGTCCAACTATTAGAATAATACTTGCAGTAGTATAAGTTCTTAGAACGTTATGTATCTCTTCAATATTAATATCAACACAAAGGATAGCAAAATGATTTCCTTTGGAATCTATAAGAGGAAGAATACCTGTGTAGTCTAAGCCCCAGGAGCTTTCATCTTCGATAAAGGAAACCTTATCAGCGTTCATTGCATCAAGATGGGCCTGAGCCATTTTAGAATCGTAATCATCGTGACAAATATATCCAAGTACAATGTCCTCATCTATATGATATTCTCGTTCATAATTGGTGGTTGCTGAAAGGACAATCATAACATTGTCGTATTCATTGGCATTTAATGGTTTAATAATGTATAGATAATGGATATTGAATTGCTCCACCACCTCATCCATAAGAGTCATAAGCTTCTTATACTTTGGGGTCTCTACAAGATTTTCAGTACAGTAAGCCAAATCATCTAAATCAATTTGACTGTGAATGTATACAAGAATATCGTTTATACGTTCTTCGTAGGATTGATAAAGAGAGTTCCGGAGATTTCTGTAAGTGAAAATACTTAATAAAGCGCACAATAAGAAAGTGTATATAATACACCCTTTTAAAATACTTCGTTTTAATGGTTTTTTAAATCTATGCATAGAAGATATACCTAGTTTTTATATATCCATTTACCTACATAATTATTATAAGAAATATTTTTGAAAATATTATGATATACTCAGCATTAGTAGTAGAAAAGGAGATGGATCTATGATTCAGGATATTGCACCTAAAAAACTTAATAACAGTTATAAAATACATAACATAAATGCGGATAGTTTGATAGTAATATACACTAATGGTAAATTTTTGCTTTCCTTGGATGAAAAAAATCACACTATTAATTTTCCTAAGTGTAGTGAGATTGGAAAAGATAGGGAGTATCAGTATCTTTTTAACATAGACGATGAGGATTTTTTCTATAGTAGTGTAGAAGAGGGCTTTAAGTGCCCAGATAATTTTGATTTATATGGTTTTAAGGATTTGAGAAAAGAATATCTTTTCCCTAAACATTATGTTTTCGCTGCATTTACAGCTTTTCAGCTTATTGAATGGTATGAAAGTAACAAGTATTGCGGCAGATGCGGCCATATAACTGAACATTCAAAGTCTGAGCGTGCACTCCTATGTCCTAAGTGTGGACAAACTGTATATCCTAGAATTAATCCAGCTGTAATTGTAGGAGTAACAAATGGGGACAAATTA